>ODAI010362659.1_pt1 | contig 39484 bp, 32 predicted proteins | sample 1539321 | NCBI WGS metagenome assembly ODAI01 (sample SAMN02144231, study PRJEB22623) | gut metagenome | biome: sheep rumen | host: Ovis aries | place: New Zealand
CAGGAGTCGTTCCAGTTGGTGGAGCCATCTGAAGAGGCAGACTTGTTGCCTGTCCCATGCTGGCAGGACAAGAGCAGCGTCCCTGAGAGGGCTGCGAGAATCACGAAGAATGAGCGGATGCGCCTTTGAGTCATAACAGTCAGACAATGCCTATGGTGATATATTGGGTTTAAAATGCTCGCTATGCTAAGGATATGCGTGCAAAGATACAATATTTTTGCAAATTACGGATGAATCTGGCAATTTTTTAGCAATCTTTATTTATAAATTAAAGCTGCTAAAATTTGTCCCATGCCCTGGGACGGAATATCCCATGCCTTGGGACAAAGCGTCCCATGCCCTGGGACAAATAGTATGCAACGAGATAAATACTCAATGTATGCAGTGTATGCAAATTCTAAAATTAAAATTTCCCATACGACGGGCTTAATATCTCGGAAATTTTATCTAAATTTGCAGCAAAAATGATGGCGAAACACTATACTGACCTGTTCATCGACTTCGATGACACGCTTTACGACACGCATGGCAATGCCGTGATTGCGCTGAAGGAACTCTTCGAGGCTCTTCAGCTCGGCAGGTATTTCCCAGAGCCCGAACTTTTCTACGACGAATACTGGAAAACCAATATCGACCTCTGGACACGTTACTCGAAAGGAGAGATTACGCGCGACTACCTGATCGTAGAGCGATTCCGTCGTCCATTGAGCTTTGGAAAGGGGTTGGACCCTACTGAGGCGTACTGTCTGAAGGCCAGCGATCTGTTCCTGAATTTCTGCGCTTCCAAACCAGGATTAGTGGAAGGAGCCCAAGAACTGGTAGACTATCTGAAGACAAAAGGCTATCGGATGCACATCTGCAGCAATGGTTTTCACGAGGTGCAGTATAAGAAACTGCGGGCTTGTGGACTTTACGGCCATTTCGACACCATCATCCTCAGCGAGGACGCTGGTGCCAACAAGCCTTCACAGCTATTCTTTGATTATGCCTTCCTGAAATCTGGGGCTAAGAAAGAGACAACCCTGATGATTGGCGATAACTTCAATACGGATATCCTTGGTGCCAAGCGGGCTGGTCTTGATACTGCCTACTTCAACCGCTTCCCAGAATACCCAGCCACAGAATCCATCACCTTCGAAGTAACTGCCCTCAACCAGCTGATGAATATCCTCTAAATCTCACACACGAGAAAAGTCAGATTTCACTATACATCTGGAACCTTTGCGTCCAATAAGTTACATTCCTTTTCATGTTGTATGTGACATTATAAGATATTCAGGAAGACGGAGATGATGCCTGTATTAATAAGGTCGGCGAACATGGCGCCGATGATGGGAATGATGAGGAAGGGCTTGACGGTATAGTGGTATTTATAGCATACGGCACTCATGTTGGCCATCGCATTGGGGGTTGCACCAAGGCCGAAGCCGCATATTCCTGCACACAGAACAGCAGCATCATAATTGCGGCCTAACAGGGGGAATGCCACAATATAAACAAATAGGGCCATCATCAGTACCTGAGACACCAAGATGACAATCAATGGTAGGGCTAAGCTTTGCAGATCCCAAAGCTTGAGGGATATCATGGCCATACCGAGAAACATAGACAGACTGATGTTGCCTACGCTGATGATTCGCTCCATATCGAGCTTCTTGTCAGCTCTCACACGTTTTCCGTTTACCTTGTAACTGGAGGCTCCTAATATGTTACGAATGATGGCCGCCAGGATCAAGGCACCAAAATAGGTGGGGAACGTGATGCCTGTCTTTTCCAGCAACCAACTCAATATGGTGCCGCCACCCATGACCAGTATGATGACATAGACAGCCTTGGCATATTGTTGGAACTCTTGTTCGTTCGTACTGATACGCTTGGCACGACCTGTTGGCGAAGCCTCGTCACTCTCGATACCAGCCATTGCAGGGTCAATATCTTCGTCTTGTATCTGAATCTGCTCATGTGTCAGTTTCGTGCGGATAATCTTCTCTGCCAACGGACCGCCAATCATCGAACCAGCTATCAGACCAAAGGTAGCTGCTGCCATACCTATGGTTGCTGCGCCTTGCAGTCCCATTTCTTCGAGAACTTTCGCAAATCCGCCTGCCGTACCGTGTCCTCCAGTCATGGAGATACTACCAGAAGCCATTCCAATCAAAGGATCGACACCCATCAGGCGGGTAATTCCCATTGGCATTAAGTTCTGCATCGTGATAATAACGACCAGCAGGGCAAGCATGATGAACAAGAGCTTACCGCCCTTCTTGATGACTTTAAGATTGCTTTGGAAACCTACGCTGGTAAAGAATGCCAGCATGAATACATCTTTCAATGTAGCATCGAACGACACCTCGATATCAAACCAGCTATACAGAGTCAGAGTAATCAAAGAAAAAATGATTCCACCGCTTACTGGCGAGGGCACACAGAATTTCTGGAGAAAGGCAACCTTTCGTGTTAAAGTCATACCGACGATGAGGGCCAAAGCACCTAAGCCGGCTGTCTGTATCATATCTAGTTCAATAGTTGTCATAAGCCCCACAAAGATACAAAGAATAATGAGAAATGTGAAGAATTCGCAGATTTCTTATGTTTTTTTATGACTCGGAGGACTCTTTATGATAGATTTGAGCGCAAAAGTTTGACAATGATGGGAGATATTTTTGGCAGTGTGAATATTTTGTATTATCTTTGCAGCATAAATCCTAACAACGATAGCCTGGCCTATAATATATTATAATAAGGTATGCGACGAACGTGGATCATGTTACTGGCCTTATGGTGGACTGCTCTCGGTATGGCACAAACTACCATGCTGACCGAGCGCTATAATCTGTCGTTTCTCGATTTGAGCAACGGACTTCCACATAACAACGTGAGAGATATCTTCAAGGATTCTAACGGATTCCTTTGGATTTCTACTTATGGCGGTGGCTTGGTGCGCTATGATGGCTATAGCATGATGGTGCCCCGGCTTGGCCTGAACAGCAAGTCGTGCAGGAGTGTAACGGAGGATCCGTACCATAGGCTTTGGGTGGCCTTTGATGAGGGCATTGACATTGTGGATCTGAGGACGATGAAATCGGTGATTCCTGATCATCCTGAGCTGAAGAAGCTGCTCATGCAGTCGTCTATCTGCTGCTATCGCGATGGCATCGGACGTATATGGATTATTAACGACCGTCAGATAAGTCTTGTGACATTTACCCGAGAAGGCGAGATTGACAAGATCTATGACTATCCCCATCCCTGGAGGATGCTCGATATAGCTATCTGCGACGTTGAAGGCAATGGGAAACCCTGGGTGGGTATAGAGGGTGGTGTCTTTCGGCTGGTGGTGAAAAACGGTCAATTGGTGCGTGAGGAGATTTCCGCCGTATTGAGATCTTTGCAGGACCGTTATGTCACAGCTATATTGAAGCGGAACCATGTGGTGTGGATTGCAACGAACCTGGGACTCTTTCGTTTTGATCCTTATCAGCAGAAACTCGTCGAGTACCGTCATTCCAGTGAGCCAGGTTCTCTTTCTCATGTCTTTCTCTCCAGTTTGGCGATCACTTCCGACAACCATCTGCTGGTTGGTTCGTTAGGCGGAGTTAACATTTATGACGATGAAACCGATAGTTTTTCGGCGTGGACTGCAGCAGACAACCCTCCATTGAAGAGTGAATTTGTCCATTGCATCAAGGTGTTCGAAGGTCAGATATGGATATGTACTGAGTCCGGTGGTATTGTCTGCCTGTCTCCCCGTCGCTTGCTGTTACGTAACTCCGTACATACGACAGATCCTCGTTCGCTTTCGCCCAATCCTGTCAATGCCATGTATGTCGAGCAGAACGGCCGTCTCTGGGTAGGAACAGTCGAGGGTGGGCTCAATCTCCGTGAACCAGGGTCTACAGACTTCATCCATTATACGACATCCAATTCTGGCCTGTCGCATAACAGTGTGTCAGCGCTTGCAGCGGATAGGCATGGGAGACTTTGGATAGGCACGTGGGGTGGAGGCCTGTGTGTGACAGACAGGCAAGGGGCGCATCAGATTTCACGTCTGGAATTTCCTGGAGATTTCCGTTGGCTGACCAATTTTGTCGGTGCACTTGCCACAGACTCTATCAACGACGGTTTGTGGATTGGAAGCAATGCTGGTTTGTTCTTCTATGATTTTAAGAGCGGCCAGATTGAAGAGCCCTTTAATGGCTGTCGCAGTGTGACAGGAAGTATCGGTGCCATCGTCGATCGTGACGGTATCTTGTGGATGGGTTGCATGCAGGGCTTGCGATTGGTAGATCTCAACTCTGGCCGTAATGGGCGCAGGCCCTTTAAGACAGACAGTATATCTCATAAGTTGGATGAGCATGATTCACGCATTGTCGATAAAATCTCATCCTTTTATCAGGCTCAAGACGGTACATTATGGCTTGGCAGTAATGGCTATGGTCTTTATCGGCTCGTAAAAGATCCGAAAGATAAAGACAAGCGTGGTCATTTCGAGGCACTTACGACTGAAGATGGTCTGGCCTTTGGAGGTGTCAAGGGTATTGTTGAGGACCAGAATGGCCATTTGTGGGTGACGACCCAGAACGGTCTGTCGGTATATGACCCCAAGACTCATGTATTCTCTAATTATTATGAGAAGGAAGGCCTGATCAACCAGCATTTTTACTGGAATTCAGCGATTAGGGATGACTCTGGTATTATCTATCTGGGCAGTGAAGGTGGCTTGATAGAAGTGTTGGGCGAGAATACCGAGCCTAAGCCAACTGGTAAGCTTGTCTTTACGCAGCTGATGGTAGATAATCAGGACGTGATAGCCGACGGTGAGTATTTGTCGGAAGATATTTCAATCGCCTCTTCCATCCAGTTGCATGAAGGCAATCGTTCTTTCTCTATCGCTTTTTCTGCCTTGAACTATGGCAACGAGGCTCAGACGATGTTCAGCTACCGGATGAAGGGACTTGATAAAGACTGGACACCACTTGGGCTCGGAGAGCATTCTGTCCGTTACAGTGCGCTTCCGGCGGGCCATTACACTTTTGAGGTAAGGTGCCTGTCAGCGATATCGGCTGACCATTATGACACGGCCTCTATTGATATAGAGGTACTTCCTGCCTTTTGGAACAGTTGGTGGTTCCGTCTGATGCTTGGAATTGTATTGGTGGGTATCATCATCTATGGTTATAACAGGCGAGTCGCAGAACTGAAACGGCGTGAGGCAGAACAGTTGCTCAGTCCCATCCGTGAAGTACTCGAAGAATCGGATGACCCTCGAAAGCTTCAGGTTCGTATCCGTAATATCCTTGATAACCAGGAGCGATATATGAAAAGTGTATCGAAGAGCGTGGAGGCTGATCGTGAGGAGGTTCAGAAGAACACCAGGCCTTTCATGGAGCTGGTGATGGAGATTATGGAGAAGAATTATATGGACTCTGAGTTTGGTGTTCAGGAGTTTTGCGAAGCGCTCGGCATGAGTCGTAGCGTTGCCAGCAGGCATCTCAATGCTGAGGCTGGTTTGCCTGTAGTACAGTTCATTCGTAACTACCGCCTTAACATGGCCAAGGAGATGCTATCGTCCAAGACGGGCAATCGTAACATAACCGAGGTGGCTTACGCTGTAGGTTTCAACGATCCCAAGTATTTCACTCGTTGCTTCACGAAAATGTTTGGTGTGAGTCCAAGTTCCTGGTCTTGATATAGGTCAATATGCACTCTTGATTTAGCTCAAGAGGTGGAAAAAGCGCACTTAAGGGCAAACAAATCATTTTGTCCACCATATAAAACGTTTTGTCCACCATTTCATTATAAATAAATAATAATTTTGCGGCAGATTTTTTACTAATCATATTAATTTCTAAACTAAAATCAATTTTGCAATGAGAAAAGAACTTTTATTCTCTGCGATGCTATTCTCAAGTGCTCTGGCAGGATTCACTCTCTGCCCGGCGACAGCTATGGCATCGGTACAGCAAGACCAGACCATCAAGGTCAGTGGTCAGGTTGTCGATCAAGATGGAGAACCCCTCATTGGTGCAACCATTAAGATTAAGGGTGCACAGACGGGTGTGATTACTGATTTTGACGGTAATTTCTCTATCGACGCTTCAGCCAAGGCTACCCTCGTGGTAAGCTATGTGGGTTACAAGGATCGTGAGATCGCAGTGCGCGGACGCGCTATCCTTGAGCCTATCCAGATGGAATCAGATGCCATGATGCTTGAGCAGGTGGTTGTCGTAGGTTATGGTGTTCAGAAGAAAGCCGACCTGACTGGTTCTGTATCCATCGTCAATGCTGACGAGCTGAAGCGTACTTCCAACTCGAATATCTCTACGATGCTCGAGGGTAAGGTAGCCGGTGTGCAGATTACTTCTGACGGACAGCCTGGTGCTGACCCATCAGTACGTATCCGTGGTATCGGTTCATTCGGTAGCACCGCTCCTCTCTATGTGATTGACGGTGTGCCCGTAGGTACTTCGATCCGTGACTTCTCTCCTAATGATATTGAGACCATCCAGGTGCTGAAGGATGCATCAGCAGGTGCCATCTACGGTTCTCGTGCTGCCAACGGTGTGGTAATCATCACGACTAAGGGCGGAAAGAAGGATCAGCCCCTGAAACTTGACTATAAGGGTTACTTCGGTGTCGACCTGATCTCCAAGGGAGTATACGACGTGATGGATGCCGACCAGTACAGCTCTTACCTCGGACAGGCATGTGTCAACTCTGGTACTCCTCTTCCTGGTGGCTACAGCGGCAGTGGTTCTTCCTATAAGTTCCGTGACAACACCAATACCGACTGGTTCAAGGAGGTGTTCAAGACTGGTATCCGCCAGAACCATAACATCAACCTGAGTGGTGGTGGCGCGCACAATACTTATAATATTGGTCTTGACTACTACAACCAGAAGGGTACCATCCAGGGAGCTGGTCCTAACTACCAGCGTTTCACAGCCCGCGTGAACAACACGATGGATACCAAGTTCATCAAGTTCCACACAAGCTTGGTATACTCTCACTCTAATCAGGACGGTATGGGTCTTTCTAATGCCTCTGAGTATGTGCAGGGTCTTTATGGTGACGTGACCAACGTACTGCGCGGTACTTTGCTGATGCAGCCGACCATCAAGGCTTACGATGAATCTACTTGGGTACTTGATGATCAGGTAGGTTCTGCCAGCAGTTTCAACTATGATGCCTACGGCTATGGCGTTTACTACGACACCGTACATGGTGATATCTCAGCTTCTAACCCCTTGCTGGTAAACAACATGCTGACTCGTAAAACGATTGTTGACCGTGTCCTGGCTACAGGTTCCGCTGATTTCGATCTGTTGAAGATGATTGGCGTTGAGAGCAAGAACCACAAGTTGAATTACAAGCTTAACCTTTCATATAGCAAGACAGTTGTTCAGGGAAAGACCTGGGTTTCAGCCTGGATTCAGAGCAACCGTGTATATCTGGACAAAAGTAACGAGCGTTTGGACAAGAATAAGCGCACCGATACTGACTTCCTTGTTGAGAACACGCTGACTTACGATGGTACCTTCGGTCTGAACCACGTAAACCTCGTGGTCGGTCAGACATACGAGGAGGAAAACTGGGATCATCTGAATGCTTGGGGTGTGAACTTTTCCGAGCCCTACTTCCTGCAGCTTCAGAATGCTGTAGGCAGCCGTGATGCATCATCTTACGAGTACAAGCACGGTCTGGCTTCCTATCTCGCTCGTCTGAACTATGACTTTGATGGCAAGTACCTCATTTCTGCAATTGTACGTCGTGACGGTAGCTCTCGCTTGACAAAGAATATCCGCTGGGAGACCTTCCCGTCAGTTTCTATTGGTTGGCGTTTTGACAAGGAAAAGTTCTTCCCCATCAATCATAACATCGTCAACATGTTCAAGGTTCGTGGTAGCTATGGTGTACTCGGTAACGAGAACATCGGTGAATATCAGTACCTGGCTACACTGGCCCGTAACAACATGACCTATAGCTTCGGCAACCAGCCTATTACAGGTTCTGCTGTTTCCACCTTCGTCAATGAGAACATTGCCTGGGAGAAGAAGAAGACCATGAACGTTGGTATCGATATGGCTTTCTTCAATAACCGCATCGAGTTTACGGCAGAGTGGTTTAAGAACACCTCAACAGACCTGCTGTACAACGTTCCTGTTCCTGCCAGTGCAGGTGTGGCTAACACAACTGTTACGATGAACGCAGCCGAGATGCAGAACAGCGGTTTCGAGTTCTCTGTAACTTATCGTAACAATGATCATCCTCTGAAGCACCAGATTAGTGCCAACCTGAGCACCCTGAAGAACAAGGTAACCTCGCTCGGCTTCGGAACGGAGTCTTACATCACTGGTGCCTATAAGACAGAAGTAGGCCAGGAGGTTGGTAAGTTCTACGGTTGGGTATATGAGGGTATTGCCCGTACTCAGGCCGATCTGGACAAGCATGCCGCTCAGCCCGGTGCAAACGTTGGTGACTGCCTCTATAAGGATATGAATGGCGACGGTATCATCGATGCACAGGACCAGACAGTTCTCGGCAGCGGTCTGCCAAAGGTTAGCTTCGGTCTGAGCGCTCACTTGGAGTACAAGAACTTCGACTTGAGTATCTCTACTTTCGGAGCCTTGAACTATCACGTGGCTGATGACATTTACAACAGTCTGAACTCTTGCTATGGCTACGGAAACAAGGATGTAGCTATGCTGGATGCCAATCAGTGGGACGGTTCTACCTATATTTCTGGTGTTCCCCGTACATACGCAGCCAACAATGCTACGCTGGCATGGAACGACCTCTTCAGCGAGCGTAAGATTCAGAACGCAGCTTACTGGAAGATCGCCAACGTTGAAATTGGTTACAACTTCAAGGATAACTGGTTCAAGGGTGTAGTCTCTGGTGTACGTGTTTACGTATCTGCCCAGAACCTCCATACTTTCACAGGTTACAAGGGTTACAACGTGGACTATGCAGGTGGTACCTTCACGCCGGGTTACAACTTCTGTTCTTTCCCGACACCACGCACATTCATGGGTGGTATCCTCTTCTCATTCTAATGCATAATTCATATTACACAATATATAATGAATATAAAGATGAAACTATATAAAATTTCACTTGCCCTGTTCCTGGGCCTTGGCACACTGACATCGTGCGAAGATAAACTGGAACTGACAAACCCTAACCAGCAGACAACAGGTACATTTGGTAAAACTGTCTCTGAGCTGGAAGAAGGTGTGATTGCAGCCTACAACCATACACGTATGGAGGGTACCTATGCCCGTGTAGGCTATATGATCGATGTTTGCCGTGGTGATGAGGTTTGGAACTCCTCTCAGGTATGGTACATGCCTTTCGATGACCTCAACGAGCCTATCACTGATGAGATCGGCCAGTGGTCATACCGTGACTGGTATTATACCATCAACGTTTGCAATTATGTACTTTCGCGCTGTGGAGAAGACAATGCTTCTATGTCTGAACAGATGAAGTATATCAAGGGTCAGGCTCTCTTTATCCGCGGCTTGGCTTACTATAATCTGGCAGGCTATTACCAGAATCCACCGCTGATTACAGACTACAGCCAGTACTCTTCTCTTGACGGACTCTATATCGCCAATGGTTCTAAGGAAAATCCTAATGCCCAGTATGATTTGGTATGGGACCAGGTGGAGTCGGACTTCACTCAGGCTCTGGAGTTGCTTCCGACAAAGGCTTTAGGCGGAGAGTGGGCCAAGGGTCGTGCTACCAAGGGTTCCGCTGCAGGTTTCCTGGCACGTGCGCTGATGATGCGCCACAAGTATAGTGATGCACTGACCTATCTGAAGAATATCATCAGTGGCCAGTATGGCACTTACGAACTGATGAAGAACTACGGTGATAACTTCCGTGAGGGTCCTGCATACGAGAACAACAACGAGAGCATCTATGAAGTGCAGTTCCTGGACTATGGCTCTCAGGGTACTGACGACGAGTGGACACCGGTTAATACCAGTGCTAATGCCACACAGGGTTCTGCTATCGAGAGTAACTTCGGTCCTGGCAGATTTGGTGGTTGGGCAGACCTTTCTGCTTCTCCCTGGCTGTATAACCTCTTCAAGGCTGAGAAGACCACGAGTGGAAAACTGGATCCGCGCCTTTACTGGACTATTGGTACCTACGAGGCCGACTGGGAAGGCTTTGAATTTGGTAACAAGGCTTACACCGCAACCATGTCGGATGACGACTTCATCGTAACCAACAACAACTACGGCGGTCTGCCAGTTGCTAAGAATACCAACATGCGTACAGGTCTCTACGACAAGGTGGTGACTGGTCTGCATGATGGTATCAATCTCCGACTGATGCGCTATTCTGACGTTCTGCTCCGTGCTGCTGAGTGCGAGAACGAATTGAACGGACCTACACAGCAGGCCATCGACTGGATCAACCAGGTGCGTAACCGTGCAGAACTGCCTTCCCTCAATCTTTCAGACTTCGATTCTAAAGACAAGCTCTTCGAGCAGATTGCCAACGTAGAGCGCCCGAAGGAGTTCGGTTGTGAGACTGGTCGTGGCTTCGACCTCATCCGTTGGGGATTCTACTACAGCGCTGACCGTCTGCAGCAGATTAAGGAGCATGCAGCTGTTAATTTCTGGACACAGGCAAGCTACAATGACGGATCTATTGACTTTACGCCCAAGGATCCCGTTGACTACAGCTCTTGCAGCAAGAGTTCATACGATACATGGCTTGCTGGTCATGAGTTCCTCCCTATCTATCAGGGTACTTTGAACGACAATCCAAATCTCGTTGGAAACTCTGCCAACTATGGTACGAGCAATGCCAGCTACTTCTCTGAAAAAGGTTGGACGGTTCACCCCGTTGTTAATCTGGGCAAGTAAGATTAAACATTAATAAAAAAGGTTAGAAGATTATGAAATATCTAAATAAAATAGCATCAGCCTTCTGTGTTGCAGCCTTGGGCGTAATGGCTCTGACGAGCTGTGAAGGAGGCGATCTGTACAATGTGAGCTCCCCCGACTGGCGCCAGGCTAAGATTGATTCCATCAAGGCTGCCAATCAAGGTGGAAGCGAAGTGATCGAAGGTTTGGAGGAGGATGTATATACCGTTGGTGCTACAGACTACTCTACAGGCTGGTGGGCAGTATTCTCAAAGTATTATCAGGTACCCGATGGTGAGAAGTGGGTGGCTCAGTTCAACCTGAACATTAATCCCGCTGCTACTAACACCTATAAGAACTACGCCATGATTATCACTAATGATGAGGATCGAGGTGCAGGTAATTATAAGGAGTATGGAGCAATCCGTTTCGATAACCAACCCAGCGGAAACTCTGAATGGGGTGAATATATCGACCGTAGCCTCGTGTCCAGTACGCTTACTTTTGAGACCGATACTGATGCTGGAGTGGATAAACTCGGAGGTAAGGTGACACTGACTGTTGACCGTACAAGTGGTGGACTGATAGTAACCATGACCAACGGTACGGTGACGAAGACCTACAAGCAGACATCTCCTCTGCCAAACCTCAATGAGGATGAGGCAAATACAAACATCCGTTTCTTCCTCGTTCCTGAGGGTTCTTACATTAACTGGTTGGGCTCAACCATTGAGCCTATCGGTGGATTCACTACTGCCGAGGACAAGCAGCCCGAGAGCATCGTTCTGGCTGGTGTTCCTGAGGAGGTAGACCTTGGCACTCCTATCGAGGATGTGGTTGCAAATATTACTGGTACTGTATTCTTCACAGGCTCTCCAGACGGAAAGGCCGTTACTGCTGCCGACCTGAGCTTCACGGTTGTTCCTGATTTGACCACCTTAGGTGAGAAGACCCTTGTTGCTGTCTATAATAAGACCTTTAAGGGCGAGGGTGCCGTTAATCCTGTTGTTGCAGTTACCAAGTTCAATGTAGTGCCCGTGATCGAGTCGATCGCTATCACCAAGGCTCAAACATTCAGCACTTACTATCTGTTCAAGAACGAGTACACCGCCGGTATCGACCGCCTGTTGTTCTTCAATCCTGCCGGTCTTCAGGTAACCGCTACCTATGCCGATGGTTCGAAGGCTGTAATCAACAATAATAAGCTGAGCTTCTCTACCATTCCTGGCGCAGAGGGTACTTACTCTGTTGAGGTGAAGACTATGAACGGCTGTACGGCTACCATTGATGGCATCAAGGTCGTAGAGACCAGCGATGCTTCGACAGTTCATCCGAAGCCCACAGTTCTTGGTCTGGAAGACAACACTGGCGCATGGTGGACCTACTTCTCTGATGATATGAAGGTCGCTGCAGGCAAGACAGTGAAGGTAGACTTCACCAACTACGGTGGTGGTGCCAACTGGAACAACTGGAACATTGTGCTCCGCAAGGCCGATAAGACAGAGTATGGCGTAGTACGTGCCGATAACTTCGGCTGGGGTGCTGGCTATGATGGCAACCCGCTGTTGGTTACCTCTGGCGGTCAGAGCGACTGGGGCGCATGGCTCGCTGCTATGTCCGCAGCAGAAGTGACGGTGTATATTACCAACATCGGCAACGGCATGGTAGACATCGTGGCTGTCATGAACGGTAGCGATGGCAACACCTACTTCCAGTACTACCTCGGTATCGCAGTCAGTGACGTTAACGACATGAACTTCTCGTTCGTCATCGATGGTGACCACTTGGTATTCAAGTAAAAGCCTGTTTTATACATAATTTAATTAATGAGTTAGAATTCTTTCAGAGGGGGCGGACTGTCTGAAGCCCGTCCCCTTTATCATTTCCCTTTTTTAAAAAACAATCCGATGAAAGCGAAAACAACCATGTGGTCGCTGTTAGCCCTCTTTGTGTCTGTTACAGCCGCAGGACAGCAGCGTCGCCACTTCCCGACAGAACCATTTCAAACCGATACCCCGATGGTACACGATCCCGTGATGGCTTACGAGGACAGCACGTACCATATCTTTGCCACTGGCATGGGCATCCAGCAGATGACCTCAATGGACCGTAAGACCTGGACAGTATCCCCTAATCCCGTCATGTCGGTCATTCCCAAGTGGACTCGCGACTCCGTGCCTGGTTTCACTCATCATGTATGGGCACCCGACGTTATCAAATGGCACAACCGCTGGTGGATGGCCTATAGCTGTTCTACTTTTGGCAGAAACGGCTCAACCATCGGCTTGCTTTCCAGTCGTTCGCTCACTTTCCCTGTCTGGAACGACGAAGGCAGTATAGTAACCTCACGTGAGGGTCGTGATAACTGGAATGCTATTGATCCTAACTTTATCATCGACGAGAAGGATCAGCCCTGGCTTGTCTGGGGGTCATTCTGGGACGGCATTCAGCTTGCCCGTCTCGATACAACCATGCATATCGCTGCTGGCGAAAAGCCTCGTACCATTGCCCGTCGCTATAACCTGAACAGTCCTGACGGCAAGAAGTCGCTTCCTGTTAATCCTAATCCTCCAAAGAATCCTACGTCCGATTATGCCGGACCAAATGCGATCGAAGCTCCATTTATCTTCAAACACAACAATTATTATTACCTTTTTGTATCATGGGATTACTGCTGTCAAGGCTCGAAGAGTAATTATCGAGTGGCTGTTGGACGCAGCAAGACGGTAGACGGCCCCTATCTCGACCCAGAGGGCAAGGATATGCGCGATGGTGGCGGTATGCTTTTCCTTGAAGGCGATAAGACGAACTACGAGGCTGCCGGGCATTGTGCAGCATATACCGTCAACGGTGAGGATATCTTTATCTGTCACGGCTACAGTGTCGCTCATGGAGGTGCTTCAATACTGATTCAGAGACCCATTCACTGGACTTCTGATGGATGGCCCAAGTTATAATAAACAGAAAAACGAAAAGTGATAAAGTGAAAAGTTATGAGTTGTAAAGTTAGTAAAAATAGATTCAGAGTTAGTTTTAAAATCAATATGATAGCGATTATTAGTCTTTTCGCTTTTCACTTTTCGTTGCCAGCGGCTCTCGCCCAGTCGTGGACTGCCGACAACGGAAATGGAACATATACTAATCCGCTATTCTACGACGAGTTTTCCGACCCGGATATCCTCCGCGTTGGCGATGACTACTATCTTGCAGGTACTACGATGCACACCGTGCCTGGTCTGGTCATCCTGCACTCAAAGGATCTCGTGAACTGGGAGAACATCTCGTACTGTTTCGACCGTTTCGATTTTGACGACGATGCTTTTTCCCTGAAAAACCACAAGGAGATATACGGTCAGGGGGTTTGGGCACCTGCCATCCGCTATGCTAACGGGCAGTTCTATGTGTTTACCAACATCAATGGCAAAGGTTTGCAGTGCTATACTTCCAAGGACATTCGCGGACCTTGGAAACACCACAATATGCAGGGTCGTATCTACGATCTCTCTGTGCTCTTCGATGACGATGGGAAGATTTATGCCATTCACGGCTATGGAGAAGTGAAATGTACGGAGCTGAAAGCCGATATGAGCGGTCCCATCGAAGAAACAGAACGCACCATCATTCCAGAGGGCAACGCAGTCGGCGAGGGGCACCACATGTATAAGATCAATGGCATGTACTACCTTATATCTACTGACTACAAACCTAATGGTCGCACACTTTGCAGTCGATCAAAGAGTATTTGGGGACCCTATGAAACGATTACCATCACAGCCGATGAGACCTTCGGCTATCATGCTGCCTCGCTGACCCAGGTGCCTCACGACGAGCAATACCGCATAGGTCGTGATGGGACGAAGTTCGGTATTCCCGAGGTCGACAAGGATGCTACAGCCTGTACGAATATTCATCAGGGCGGCATCGTTGAGGACCAGAGTGGACAGTGGTGGGCATTGCTGATGATGGATTTCCATAGTATAGGCCGCACGGTGACATTGGCACCAATTACATGGAAAGACGGCTGGCCTATGCTCGGTCTGGAAGGTAACTTGGGACGTGCTCCCCGCACATGGTTCAAGCCTGCCGTCAATAGTACGGTGGTGAATCCTCATGCTCCTTACGAGCGTAATGAAGATTTTAACGGCAAGGCCCTTGGGCGTGTCTGGCAGTGGAACCATAACCCTGATGACAGCAAGTGGAGCCTGAAGAATGGCCGCTTGCGCCTGCAGGCGATGCCTGCCGAACAGCTGATGTGGGCCCGTAATACCCTGACGCAGCGTGTCATCGGCCCTTCAAGTATAGCAACTGTCGAGCTCTATGCCAAGGGCATGAAGGATGGCGACGTGGCAGGCTTGGGCAATATTAATGTTCCCTGCTCGTGGATAGGTGTCGTAAAGGAAGGCAAGACGTTGACGCTGAGGTGCTTTGAGCAGGCAGTGAATGATACCACCGACTGTCCTGTGGCAGTTGAAAAGCTGTGGCTGCGTATGGTGGGCGACTACGACAACGATCGCGCCCATTACGAATATTCCCTTGACGGCAGGCAGTATCGTCAAGTGGGGCGCGAAATGCCGCTCAGTTATCAGCTGATCTCATTCCAGGGGTCTCGCCATGCACTCTTCGCCTTTAACTATAAGGGTAAGCAAGGCGGCTGCGCAGAGTTTGACAACTTCACCGTAGAGGAACCACAGGCAGACCGCAGTGGCAATATTCCTTATGGTAAGACGTTCCGCATTGTCAACCTCGCCACAGGTAAGCCGATGTTAGCACTGTCTCATGGCCTGGTTTATGACACAGATGCTGATGATCATAGCATACAGACGCGTTTCCGACTCGTAGACAAGGGGCGGGGACAAGTCATCCTTCAGTGTGAAGACGGACGATATGTTTTCTGTTCCGGCTATGGCTTGGCTGGCGATGTACGCCTGACTGCCGACGAGTCGAAGGCCGAGATATTCCTGTGGCAGGATTATCTGAATCATGAGTTTATGCTTATGTCAATGCGCACACACCGATACATAGGAAAAAGCCCGACAACAGGCAGTCCTTATTCGATGGATTTTACGGGGGCAGACCCTGCGCGTCGTAACGGAGCCGTATTTCGCTGGGAAGAATAAAGCCAAAGAATTTGTATAATTGAAAAAGAATTTGTATTTTTGCGGAGTCAATAAAACTATTGGATGATGAAAAAATACCTGTTTTGCCTATTTTCGGCCCTATTTGCGGTCTCTGCTACCGCCTATGAACTGAAGCGTGTTAGTGTGCATGACCCCAGTATCGTCTGGGATCCAAGTTCCTCGACGTATTACATCTTTGGCTCGCATCGTGCAGCTGCCAAGACGACTGACCTGATGAGCTGGACGGCCTTTACGGCTCCTTGGAAGACTGCTACAAGCGATAATGCGGCTAATAGTGCAGCCTTTGAAACGCCAGCGGTAAAAAAGGTGAAGAAAGGTGGCGTCGACGTTGACCTCCCGGCTTTCAGTGCCACCAAGTGGTCTGCCAAGGGGGGGAGTGGCTACAGCGTTGACGGTAATATGTGGGCACCAGATGTTATTTACAATAAGGCCATGAAGAAGTGGTGTATGTATCTCAGCATCAATGGCAGTGGATGGTATTCCAGCATTATACTTCTCACTGCCGATGACATCGAAGGCCCCTACCTTTATCAGGCTCCTGTCATTATCAGTGGCTTTAAGAACGGCACAGAATACAAGGAGACAGACCTTGAGCTGGTGCTTGGCTCACAGAGCTCTTTACCGGAGCGTTATGCAACAGGTGACAAGTGGGGAGATCGTTATCCCAATAATATCGATGCCTGCGTGTTTTACGACGAGGAGGGCAAGCTATGGATGTCATACGGTTCTTGGAGCGGTGGTATCTGGATGATCGAACTCGATGAGAACACTGGTCTTCGCGATTACGATGTCACATACGAGCTTACGGGTTCTGGAAATGGCATCACTGTCGATCCCTACTTCGGCAAGAAAATAGCAGGCGGCTATTATGTCTCGGGTGAGGCTTCTTATATCGAGTACATAGGAGGTTATTATTTCCTTTTCGTCACCTATGGCGGGTTGGCTGCTGGAGGTGATGCTAAGGATTATAACAATGGCGGCTATCAGATGCGTGTGTTCCGTTCCGAGAAGCCTGACGGCCCCTATCAAGACGTACGGGGGACTAATGCCGTATTCCCCAACTTCAGGGTAGACTTCGGGCCCGATGCCAACGATAGTCGCGGTGTGAACATCTTTGGAGCCTATGGCGACTGGGGTAATCAGGCCAAGGGTAGGAACAGCGAGCGTTCGCAGGGACATAACTCCATCATCGCTGCCGAGGATGGACGTACCTATCTGGTTTACCATACCCGGTTCCAAAATCGCGGCGAAGAGCACGAAGTACGCGTTCACCAAGTGTTCCAGAATGAAGATGGCTGGCTGGTGGCTGCGCCGTTCGAATACACAGGCGAGACGGTGAAAAGTGCCGACATTGCAACCTCTCAGCAGGTTCCAACCGCCCAGGTAGCAGGCAGCTACAAGCTGCTCACCCATCCTTATAAGTTGGATCACAGGGTAAAAGAGCTGGCCAAGCCCGTAGATATCGAGCTGAATGCCGACGGCACTATCACGGGTAGCACTTCAGGCACATGGGCCATTAAGGAAGGTACTTCTTATATAACCATCAATCTCGACAAGGAATATAAAGGGGTTATCGTAGAACAGACCTTGGAGCCTACTGACGATAAGACTATCGCCTTTACAGCCCTTAATGGCAATGGAGTTACCATCTGGGGTTATTGTACCAACCCTTCAACAGGCATAGAAAGCTTACGTACCTCTCCGAAGACAGCCGACGCCGTCTACGATCTTCAGGGCCGTCGTGTTTCCAACTCACTCCGTCCTGGTATCTACATCCGTAACGGAAAGAAGTTTGTCGTCAAGTGAACGCTGGGGCCAGGGCCCGGGATTTAATTCCACAACTTTTTACTATTAATTCCAGAACTTTCTACTATTAATTCTAAAAAGTTCTACTATTAATACAATTTTCTGAAGTAGTTAAGTAGTCAGGAATTAAGTAGTGAAGCCAAATGCTTGGAGGCTGATGCAAGCTAAAGCGTAATGGCTTAACTATTGGCTCGAAGACGACGAGGTACGTAGCTCGAAGGCTGTGACCCACGTAGCTCGAAACCCTCGAGCTACGTACCTCATCGGGGCTAGTGCCATACAAGAGATGCTCGTCTCGCAACATCAGTGCGTTCAGTTCCTGCTCATCCTTGGCGCCGGCATACAATTCAAGTATCATCATCTGCAACTCGTTCATTGTATCTCTATCTACATAGCCTTTCAATGTTTACAGGCGCAAAGAGGAACTTCTGCGACAGTGCAACTTAGGGCCAGGCCCCAAGTTGCACAGAGTTGCATTAGAACTTGAACTTGTAGGAGAGGCCGATCATGTGGATATTGGGCTCGTTGTCGTCGTCATCGCGGACGGTCTGGTAGCGGTAGAAGGCTCCGAGGGTGTGCTGCTTGGAGAGTTTCCAGTCGGCACCCACGTGGAAGCGGGTCTTCTGCAGGCTCCAGGCATTGAAGAACTCGACGTTGGCGTAGGGCGTGATAGCGAGGCCCTTCTTGTCGTACTCAATCTGCAGGCGGCTGCGCAGCACGTTCTTACCCTTGCCGTTGTAGGTCTTCTGCTCCCACTCCTCATCGTCGTAATCCCAGCGGTCGACGGTCTTCTCTGGTCGGTAGGTGTACTGCCAGCGCTCGCGGAGGGAGAACTTCAGGTTGCTGAACTTCTGCGAGGCGGTGAGTGTGACGTGGAAACGGTGGCGCACGCCCCAGTAATGGGCCTCCTTGTTGATGGCGCCATTGGTCTTATAGGTGATGCGCTCGTTGTTGTCGTAGAGGAAGATGTAGCCCGCAGAGGCCTTAAGCCACTTGGCTATCTTATAGTCGGCACTGAGGCCCCCACTCCAGCGATCGACGGTCTTCGTATTGTCGCGCGTACGGAGCTCGCCCTCGAGTCCGAGGCTCCACTTCTTGGAGAGTTTCTTCTCTACCTCGAGCGAGAAGTCGAGTCCGAAGTCATCGCCCTGCGCAGCAGCAGTGAGAGGTAAAAGGGTAAAAAGGCAAAGGGGTAAAAGGAGATACTTTTTCATCTTTTTCATTCTCTGTTTAGAACTGTTTGAGTTGGTCTTTCGAGAGTTTGAGCTCTTCGCTCATGCCCGACTGGTCGCCCTCGTAGCTGACGCGGATCATAGCCATGTCGCGGAGGAAGTCGATGGAACCGATATCGACCTTGACCACCTTGACGCCCAGGCGCTTCTCGAGGTCGGCAATGAGCTCGGGGCGGCGCTCAGGGGTGATGAGTTCGATGCGGTCGTACTGCACGAGTCGCGAAGGGCGGGTCTTGATGTGTAGCTCGCAGAGCCATACAGCCAGCGAGATGATGGCGTCGGTGAGCAGCACCTCGAAGATGGGCACATTGACGGATACGGCATTGACCAGCGAGAGGGCGATGATGACGAAGAGATAGGTCATCTCGCGTACGGGCATCGCATCCGTGCGGTAGCGCATGATGGAGAAGATGCCGAAGAGTCCGATGCCGACACCCATCGAGGTCTTGCCCTTCAGGTCTTCGAGCACGAATATCATGAAGAAGACGATGAAGAAGATGGCCACAGAGATGAGCATGAACGTGAAGTAGAAGTCGCGGCGGCGGCTCTTACGGTAATACAGGCGGTCGATGATGAGCCAGGTGAACACGACGTTGATCAGCAGGCGGATGAACATCATCAGGAAATCGTTGGATAATGTGAAAAATTCCATATTCTATCTATTATTTTATTCTTTCATTTTTTTCTCCACGCTATGCAGGCGGGGCTTGATGCGATTGCGGCGCAGGCTGCTGTTGGTGAGCGCCGAGCCGATGCAGTATTTGGAGAACCCGTGGGGGAAGAGGCGCAACTGGAGCAGCTTGGGCAGGATGGGCGACGGCTGCAGCCCGTCGCGCTTGAGCTCGATGACGACAAGCTGCCCCATCGAGCGGTCGACACCTGTAGAGAGATTGTGAAACTGCAGATTGGTGTCGATAGTGAGGCGCTCGGTCTTGGCCTTATTGACGAGGGTGATACGGTCGAAGTGGTTCTCGAGCTGTGGGGAGAGCCGCTCAGGATCGTAGCGCAGATGAGTGCGGATAAACTCGTCGTAGTCGTGCAGCCGGAAGGGCGAGGCTACTCCAGTATGAGGGTCGAAGCCCTCGGCAGGGGTGCGCTTCTTCTTCGTGCGCCCGTGATTGTTCTTCGTCTTCACCTCGAGGAAGTTCAGCCCTACATGCAGATAGGAGCGCACGCGGATCTTCTGGCGCACGAGATGACCTGCCTCGTGGCGGTTATACATCGCACAGTCCTCCGTGTCGTAGTAGAGCGTATAATATGGTGCGACGACCTCACCGTCGACCTGCTGGACGTAATACTCGTCGCGGGCCAGCGTGAGCAGCTGCCGAAGTACCGGCACCGTAGTCACGAACTTCGTGTCGATGCGGTTCATCAGACGGATGTCTCTCATCTCGTCGAGGGTGATGGTCTCGTATTGTCTCAGTATCTCTGTCATACGTTTGATTTTCTGGCTGCAAAGTTAGGCATTCGCGCTACATCAGCCAAAAAGATTCAGTGAACAGGCCGTTTCGTTCAGCGAAGTGTCAGCTCTACGGGGCAATGGTCGGAACCAAGGATATCGGTATGGATCAGGGCATCGTCGAGGCGCTCGCGCAGACGATCGGAGATGACGAAGTAGTCGATGCGCCAGCCAGCATTCTTCTGACGCGCCTGGAAGCGGTATGACCACCACGAATACTTCACCTCATCGGGATACTTGAAGCGGAAGCTGTCGGTAAAGCCCGCTGCGAGCAGCTCGCTGAACTTGGCGCGCTCCTCGTCGGTAAAGCCTGCGTTATGGCGGTTGGACTTGGGATTCTTGATATCAATCTCCTCGTGGGCCACATTGAGGTCGCCGCAGAGGATGACGGGCTTCTGGGCGTCGAGGCGCTGGAGGTAGGCACGGAAGGCATCCTCCCACGCCATGCGGTAGTCGAGGCGCTTCAGTCCGTCCTGAGAGTTGGGCGTATAGCAGCAGACCAGAAAGAACTCGGGCATCTCGAGGGTGACGACGCGCCCTTCGTGGTCGTGCTCGTCGATCCCGATGCCATAGGTCACGCTCAGCGGCTGGTGACGGGTGAAGACGGCTGTGCCCGAATAGCCCTTCTTATCAGCATAGTTCCAAAACGACTGATAGCCCTCGAAGGCGAGATCGAGCTGCCCCTCCTGCATCTTCGTCTCCTGAAGGCAGAAGAAGTCGGCATCCAACTGACGGAAAATCTCACTGAACCCTTTGCCCTCGCAAGCACGGAGACCATTCACATTCCAACTGACAAATTTCATACGCTTTATTGATTTTGGTTGCAAAGTTACAAAAAATATGGAATTAATTCGTATCTTTGCAGCAGAAATCGACAAAAACGAATGATTAAGACCCTCTACAGACAAATTAAGGGCTACTGGGCAGCCACGATACTCACACCCGTGTGGACGGCACTGGAGGTGCTGATGGATGTGCTGATACCCTACGTAACGGCCTCGCTGATAGACAAGGGCATCAACGCGGGGGACATGCAGAACGTGTACTACTACGGCACGATCATGCTGGGGATGGCGATGATGAGCATGGCGTTCGGCATTCTGGGCGGGAGATGCTCTGCCTACGCTTCGACAGGCTTTGCCGCCAACCTGCGCTCGGCCATGTATCGCAACATTCAGCGGCTGGCGTTCTCGGACATCGACAAATACGCACTCTCAGGACTGATCACCCGCATGACGACAGACGTGAACTCGCTGCAGACAGCCTTCCAACAGCTATTAGGCGTTAGCGTGAGGGCACCCTTCAAACTGGTGCTATCCATCCTGATGTGCCTCGTCATCGACGCCCGGCTGTCGCTGGTGTTCCTCGTGGCGCTGGTGATACTGAGCTTCTCGCTCTACCACATCATATCGCGGGTGGCCAAGCTGTTCCAACAGGTGTTCGTGAAATACGACGAGCTGAACCAGAGTGTGCAGGAGAACATCACCGCCATCAGGCTAGTGAAGGCCTTTGTGCGCGAGGACTATGAGAACGAGAAATTCGCACGTGCAGCCGATAATCTCTACAAGCTATATGTGAAGGCCGAGAGCCTGATGGCCTGGAACCACCCCATCATGAACATGGTGGTGTATGGCTGCATCATCGCCCTGTCGTGGCTGGGCGCTCACTACATCGTGGAAGGCACACTGACCACAGGCGAACTGACCTCGCTGTTCTCCTACGTCATGTCGATCCTGATGTCGCTGATGATGCTCTCGATGATCTTCGTGATGCTCACCCAGAGTGCAGCCTCAGCCAAGCGTGTGGCAGAGATTATCGAAGAAGAGCCCGACATCGTGAATCCCGAGCACCCCGTCATGGAGATTGCCGACGGCAGCGTCAGCTTTGAGGGTGTGAGATTCGACTACGTGCGGCGCACTCCCCACTCCACGCTCCACACGCCTCGAAAATCAGCCCTCTACAATGTGAGCTTCAGCGTGGCAAGCGGTGAGACCATCGGCGTGATAGGTGGTACCGGCTCGGGCAAATCGACGCTTGTCAATCTGGTGTCGCGCCTCTACGATGTGTCGCAGGGCGAAGTGCGGGTAGGGGGCAGAAACGTGAAGGATTACGACCTCAGTGCGCTGAGAAACGCCGTGAGCGTGGTGCTGCAGAACAATATCCTCTTCTCGGGCACGATACTCGACAACCTGCGATGGGGAAACCCACAGGCCACGGAGGAGGACTGCCGCAGAGCCTGCCATCTGGCCTGTGCCGACGAGTTTATCGAGCAGATGCCCGAGGGCTATCATACGCGTATAGAACAAGGTGGAACTAACGTGAGCGGCGGACAGAAGCAGCGACTCTGCATCGCACGCGCCCTGCTGAAGCAGCCTAAGATTCTCGTGCTCGACGACTCGACATCGGCCTGTGACACCGCGACCGATGCCAAGATAAGAGAGGCCATACGCACCCAACTGCCTGAGATGACGAAGATCATCATTGCACAGCGCATATTGAGTGTGCAGAGCTGCGACCGCATCCTCGTGATGGACAATGGTGTGGTGACGGGATTCGACACCCACGAGCAACTGCTGAAGACCAACGCGCTCTATCAGGAAATCTACGCCATACAGAAGGCAGACAAGGGCGACTTCGACCAGAAGGAAGGCAACAGGAAAGGAGGTGACGCATGAGACAGCCTAGTTTCGGAGGTCCACGAGGGCCAAGAGCGCAGGCTGGTTTCCAGAAAGCCAGCAAGGAGCAGCGGGCTACCCTGCTGCGAATGTTCACCTTTGTCATGAAGCACTACAGATGGGCCATCGTCGTGGTACTGGCGTGCGTCTTCATCTCATCGATCACCTCGCTGATATCATCGCTGTTCACCAAAACGCTGATCGACGACTATATCGTGCCGCTGACCCAGGTGGACAATCCTCAGTACCAGTCGCTGGCGCAGACCTTGTTCAAGCTGGCACTCATCCTCTTCTTTGGCACCGTATGCTCTTACACCTATAACCGTCTGATGATCTACATCAGTCAGGGTACGATGCTCAGACTGAGGAAGGCAATCTTCGAGAAGATGGAGCACCTGCCCATCAACTATTTCGACCAGCGCCCGCACGGGGATATCATGAGCGTCTATACCAACGACGTGGACTCGCTGCGACAGATGATCTCGACGGCGATGGCACAGGTGTTCTCATCGATCATCACCATCGTGGCCACATTTACCTCGATGATCGTGCTGAGCATCCCCTTGACAATCGTGAGCGTGGTAATGGCTGCGGCGATGGCGATGACCACCACCCAGCTGGGTAAGCACTCGCGCAACTTCTTCCGCACGCAACAGCAACGACTGGCACAAGTGAACGGTTTCATAGAAGAGATGCTGACGGGCCAGAAGGTCATCAAGATATTCTGTCATGAGGAGCAGGCCATCAGAGCGTTTGAGGACATCAACGAACAACTGCGCGCCTCAGCCTGCAATGCCAACCGCATCGCCAATATCGTGATGCCCGTGAACGGCGGTATCAGCAACTTCGGATTCGTATGTCTGGCTGTGGTGGGAGCCACCCTCGCGATTAACGGATCGTGGGGAATGGTGACACTGGGAACGGTGGTGGCCTTTCTGCAACTCAACAAGAGCTTCACGCGGCCTATCTCACAAGTGAGCCAGCAGATCAACTCGGTGCTGAACGCCTCTGTAGGAGCTGAGCGCGTGTTTGCCTTAGGTGATGCCGAGCCAGAGGTGGACGAGGGAAAGGTGGAGCTGAAGGATCCGAAAGGCGACGTGGACTTCAAAGATGTAGATTTCGGATATACCAGCGCTAAACAAGTGCTCTTCGACATCGACATCAATACAAACCCTGGGCAAAAGATTGCCTTCGTAGGAGGAACGGGAGCAGGCAAGACCACCATTATCAACCTCATCAACCGCTTCTACGAAATCCAGCAGGGAAAGATACTCTACGACGGCATCCCCATCACCGACATCAAGAAGGAGAGTCTGAGGAAGTCGATGAGCATCGTATTGCAGGAGACACACCTCTTTACGGGTACCGTCATCGACAATATCCGCTACGGCAAACTCGACGCCACCGATGAGGAATGCGTGGAGGCTGCCAGACTGGTGGGAGCCGATGACTTCATCCGTCGTCTGGCCAATGGCTATATGACCGTGCTCAACGGCGATGGAGGAAACCTGTCACAAGGTGAGCGCCAGCTGCTGGCCATCGCCAGAGCAGCCGTATCGAATCCGCCCGTACTTATTCTCGACGAGGCGACTTCGAGCATCGACACCCGCACGGAGACCCTCGTGCAGCGCGGTATGGACACCCTGATGCGAGGACGCACGACCTTCGTCATCGCCCACCGTCTGAGTACCATCAGGAATGCAGACCAAATCATCGTGCTCGATCATGGGCGCATCATCGAACAGGGTACGCATGAACAACTGCTGGAGCAGAAAGGTAAGTATTACCTGCTCTATACAGGCAATGAACTAACGACATAAACCAGATAACATCATGAACAAAATCAAACGATTCATTACCATCAGTATGGCCTGCTGCGCCATCAGCGTCGCCCAGGCCCAATTGGCAGAACCCTACTACAAACTGCCAGACCCGCTGCTGATGAACGACGGGAAAACGAAGGTGGAGAACCTCAGCGACTGGAGCACGAGAAGACAGGAAATCGGTGAGATGATCCAAGAACTGGGCATCGGACGAAAGCCCGAAGTAAGCCCTGAAGCCGTGAAAGCGAGCATGAAGGGTGACACCCTCATCGTAGACGTCACCATCAATGGGGAGACACTGACCTTGAAATCGTGTATCCACTACCCTGCCACAGGACAACCTCCCTACGCCTTGATGATCGGCACAAGCATGCTCTCGCTGCCGAAACCGCTCTTTGAGAACCGTCCCATCGCCACGATGAACTACCACGAGGCGCAAGTGAACGATTACTCGCAATGGAAGCCTCATCACGAAAGAGGTGAGCACAACTTTGACCGTCTGTACCCAGAACTGAAGGACAACGGAGCCTACAGCGAATGGGCTTGGGGATTGAGCCGCATCATCGACGGACTGGAGCAACTGGGCGCAGAGAAAACAAAAATCGACGTGAAGCGCATCGGTGTGAGCGGTTGTTCGTATGCTGGCAAGATGTCACTCTTCTGCGGTGCCTTCGACGAGCGCGTGGCACTCACCATCGCTCAGGAGCCTGGTGGCGGAGGTGCCGCCTCATGGCGCTATAACTGCCACGTGGACAGCGTGGAGAATCTGGATCGTACAGACTATCACTGGTTTCTGCAATCGATGCGCGAGAAGTTTCATGGCGACAGCGTGTTCCTAATGCCTTACGATCACCATGAGCTGGTGACGATGATCTGTCCGAGAGCCCTGCTTGTGCTGGGGAACACAGACTACAGATGGCTGGCAGACGAGAGTGCATACGTCTCGCTGAATGCTGCTCGTAAGGTGTGGGAGAAGCTGGGTATCGCTGACCATATGGGCTACTCCATCAATGGCGGGCATCCCCACTGCCTGTTGCCTGAGAGCCAATATCCGGAGGTGGAAGCCTTCATCGACAAATTCCTCCTCAACAAGACTGATATCGACACCAAAGATATCCGCATAGCCCCACAGGAGTTTAAGGAGAAAATAGATTTGAAAAAGTGGATAGAATAATAAATCCCCGCTCAATCGAGCGGGGACTATTATTTTTTTAGAACTTTGCCATCTTAATGGCGACTACAGCACATTCATCGCCCTTGTTACCCAAGCGCCCACCTGCACGATCCTTTGCCTGCTGCAGGTCGTTGGTCGTAAGCAGTCCGTAGATAACGGGAATGTTGCTTGTGGCATTCAGACGGGAGATTCCCTCTGTGACACCCTGACAGATATAATCGAAATGAGGTGTCTCGCCACGAATGACAGAACCGAGAATGATGATAGCATCATAACCATCATTGAGCGTCATCTGGTGAGCACCGTAGATTAGCTCGAAACTTCCTGGAACGGTCTTTACATGGATATTCTCAGGCAGGGCACCATGCTTCTCAAGCGTAGAGACGCAACCATCGAGCAGAGCACCTGTAATCTCAGGATTCCATTCAGCAACAACTACACCGAAAATCATATTCGATGCATCGGGCACTTTAGAAATGTCGTAGTCGGAGAGATTCTTTGTTGCCATAGCTTATTTTGCAGATACGCGCTCAATGTAAGCATCGATGGTCTGATAGGCCATAGAGTTGAAGTACTTCTCCTTCACAGTCTGATAGAGTTTCAGCGCCTCATCGTTCTTACCCTGACTCTCGAGAATCTCACCAGCCTGAATCAGGAAAGTAGGTGACAGAGAGTTATTATCTGCCTTTTCAGCAGCCTTCTTCAGGTGAGAAACAGCATTATCGAGCTGGTTCAGGTGAGCATAGGCATTACCCAGTGCAGCCTCAGCAGCGGGAGTGATCATCTGATCGTCAGCACCATCATACTTCTCGAGATACTTTACGGCGTCCTCCCACTTGTCGAGCTTGGCATAGCAAAGTCCGGCATAGAGGTTTGCAAGATTACCTGCAGCAGTGCTGCTATACTCATCGGCAAGCTTGGCAAAGCCCTTGAAGCTGGCGCTATCACCATTCAATGCCATCTCAAAATTATTGGCTGCGAAATACTCCTGCCCCTTGGCAATAGCCGTGCTGGCCTTCACCTCTTTAGGACCAGAAACGTAGGTCTTATAAAGAACGATACCTGCAATGATCACTACGAGTGCAATCACTGCACAAATAATTGCCTTCTTATACTTCAGGAAGAAGGCTTCACTCTGATTCAGGGTCTGCTCCATAGTGGGAGCAGCCTGCTGTTGATTTGTTGTTTGTGCCATTATTGTTACTATTTTTTATTATCTTTTCAAAATTCGGCTGCAAAGTTACAATAAAAAAGTGAAAAACAAAAGAAAAACAAAAAAAATCCGTACCTTTGCAGTATGATTCTCGAGAAACTGTCTATCATCAATTACAAGAACATAGCTGCAGCCACACTGGAACTGTCGCCAAAAATCAACTGTCTGATTGGTCAGAACGGTGTCGGCAAGACTAATGTGCTGGATGCCATCTATTTCCTCTCGTTCTGTCACTCAGCCAATAACCCCGTCGACTCGCAACTGATCAGGCACGGTGAGGATTTCTTCATGCTCGAAGGCTGCTATGATGAGGATCTGCAGATTACGGCTGCGATGAAGAAGGGCACGAAGAAACACTTCAAGCGCAACAAGAAAGAGTATAAGCGACTGTCGGAACATATCGGACTGATACCCATCGTGGTCGTTGCCCCTTCAGACACGCTGCTGATAGAAGGCGGCAGTGAGGAACGCAGAAGACTGATGGATCTGGTCATCTCTCAGTATGACCGCACCTATATCGACGCGATGAACCGCTACAACAAGGCCTTGCAGCAGCGAAATGCACTCTTGAAACTGGAGGAAGAGCCTGACAATGATGTCATCAGCCTGTTTGAAGAGCAGATGGCCGTAGAGGGCGAGCAGATCTATGAGCGGCGGAAGGCTTTTATCGAGGAGCTGACGCCTATCTTCCAGCACATTCACGAGACTATCTCGGAGAATCGCGAGCAGGTGTCGCTTACCTACACGTCGCATTGTCAGAGAGGCCGCCTGTTGGAGGTCATACAGCGCGATCGATTCAAGGATCGTGCCGTAGGCTATTCACTGCATGGTATCCATCGCGACGATCTGGAGTTTGCGCTAGGGGGGCATCCGATGAAGCGTGAAGGCAGCCAAGGGCAGAACAAGACTTTCGTGATAGCCTTAAAACTGGCACAGTTTGATTTTCTGAAGCGTACGAATTCGAAGACGACGCCCCTACTGCTGCTCGACGATATCTTCGACAAGCTCGATGCCCGTCGTGTAGAGCAGATCGTCAAGCTCGTTGGCAGTGACGATTTCGGACAGATATTCATCACAGATACCAATAGGGAGCACCTGGACCAGATACTGGCAAGTAGTGAGCACGACTACCGCATCTTCCATGTGGAGAATGGGGAGATAAACGAAATCAAGAGAAAATAAGAAATATGTTCAGAAAAGATGTACAACAGCTAAGAGACCTGATTCTGAGAAACCTACGGGCACAAGGTCTGGAGACTCCCCTCCTGCAGAAACGGCTCATCGACTCGTGGCCAGAAGTGGCTGGAGAGCTCGTGGCCAGTTACACCCAAGGGATATTCATCCAGAATCAGACATTATTCGTACATCTTACCAGTCCTGCCTTAAGGGCAGATCTGATGATGAGGAGGACTGAACTCGTCAAGAAACTGAATGCCCATGTGGGCAGTCAAGTAATAGCTGACATCAGAATCAACTAAACCACCTCATCGACAGACATATCGTGCTCATCCATTGGCACTTCAGCCACCTTTTGAAAATCGAAACAGACTCCGACAGTATGTATATGCGGTAATGATTCCAGCCCTCGGAGAAAACGATCGTAATAGCCCTTTCCCCTCCCCAAGCGACGCCCTAAGGAATCGAAAGCCATACCTGGTACCAAGATCAAATCAATCCTGGCATAATCGGAAAAAAGTTCGCCAATGGGCTCCATGATATGAAAAGCACCCTCCACAAGATCGTTCTGCCCAGTGTAACGCCGTAATTCCATCGTTGCATCGTTGAGCACCTTCGGCAATAGGACTGTCTTCCCCTCAGCCACAAGATCATCAATCAATAGATGCGTATTGACTTCATCAGGCAAGGAATAAAAAGCCAGAATGGTTTGAGCCTCAGCCAATAGAGGCAGCAATCGACGAGCAACAGGAAGCGACAATTCATCCAGTTGTTGCTGGGTGAACTGCCGCTTGAGTGTGCGCATCTGCTGTCGCAGCTCTGATTTAAGCATGGGCGATCTTCTTGTCTCTCTCTTCGGCAACAGGTTTCTGTGGGAAAGCCTCTCCTGCCTTGAACAAGCGAAGTGTCTCCTTAATCGAAGGATCGTCCTGATTCAGATATTCCGTCCACGACTGCTCGTTGTGGATGTTATAGATGATACGACTGATGACAAAACGCTCCAAAAGCTTATGAGACTTCTGAATCATCAGATTACGACGCTTCAAGCCGTTCTTATCGGCAAAGCTTGCAAACTTATCAACAATATTCTGATTCTTCAGATAACGCTCCATATCCTTGACCTCCTTCATCTCGCTCAGACGCTGACGGTTCTCATCAGTATAATTATAGGCAAACTGCAGAATGAGTCCACTCATCGTTGCCTCCTTATAATAAGAGGTCATGCCCAGTGTATCCTCAGGAATAAAGATATCAGGAGTAATACCACCGCCACCATAGACCACACGACCATTAGCTGTATGATACTCAGGTCCCGTGTGCTTGATACTGTCGACAGAGAAGAACTCACCATGCTGATAACGGCTCAGCCAGTCATCATCATAATGCTTGCCATCGGTATAGGGTTTCTGGATGCAACGGCCTGACGGGGTGTAATAACGGGCAATGGTCAGACGGATCATAGAGTGATCGCTGAACTCCATAGGTTTCTGGACAAGACCCTTTCCGAAAGAGCGACGCCCGATGATCGTACCACGGTCATTATCCTGGATAGCACCAGCCAGAATCTCAGATGCTGAAGCAGACCCCTCGTCGACGAGAACTACCAGTGGGATTTGCTGATAAGAGCCACGTCCATCGGCACGATATTCTTGTCGCGGGAAACTGCGACCTTCAGTATAGACAATCAACTGTCCCTTGGAAAGGAACTCATTGGCAATCTGTACTGCAGACTCCAGATAGCCTCCTGTGTTACCACGCAGGTCGATAACCAAATTAGAGAAGCTCTGCTGTGCCAACTTGGCAAGGGCGATAAGAAGCTCAGGATAAGTATTCTCACCAAAGTTCTTCATTTTGATATAGCCCGTCTCGTCGTCGATCATATAGCAGGCTGTGACACTCTTCGTAGGAATCTCACCTCGGGTGATGGTGATGTGACGCACCTTTTTCTCACCATAGCGGATGAGACCTATCTTGACCTTCGTGTCCTTAGGACCTTTCAGGCGGTGCATCGCTTCCTCGTTAGTACAAATCTTTCCAACGAAAGAGGAATCATCTACCTCGACAATCTTGTCACCAGCCATCATACCAGCACGCTCTGCAGGACCGTTACCGATGACATTCTGCACACGAATGGTATCCTGACGGATGACAAACTCGATACCGATCCCGAAGAATGAGCCACGCAGGTCGTCGTTGGCTATCTCGCCTTCGCGCGCCGTGATATAGACGGAGTGCGGGTCGAGTTCCGCCAAGATCTGTGGCATCGCCTTCTCCACAAGATCGTTGATATTCACCGTATCGACATACTGGTCGTCAATGATGTGGAGCAGGTTGTTCAGCTTGTTGCCGCTCGAATTGATGATGTTCAGCCGATTGCCGGAAAAATGGTTGGCATAGAAAGTACCCACGAGGATGCCGATAACCACACATACGGCCATCCACAACGGGGTAAAACGGTTTGGCTTGTTTTTACTCATGATCTTGATTTTCTAATCCTATATAGATAACCTCAATTCCCGCACGCTCCAGAAGTTCGATACCGTCCGACAGACGGTATTTCTCTCCGTAGACCACACGCTTGATGCCAGCCTGGATGATGAGCTTCGCACACTCGATACAGGGTGAAGCGGTGATGTAGATGGTGGCACCGTCGCTGTTGTTATTGCTACGCGCCAGTTTGGTGATGGCATTAGCTTCAGCATGGAGTACATAGGGCTTAGTAACGTTATTATCATCCTCGCAGACGTTCTCGAAACCGCTGGGCGTGCCGTTATATCCGTCGCTGATAATCATCTTGTCCTTTACCACGAGGGCTCCCACCTGACGGCGCTGGCAGTAGGAGTTTTCTGCCCAGATGCGCGCCATTCTCAGATAGCGTTCATCTAATTTTTGCTGTTTTGATTCCATTTCTCTTCAATAATGCGTCAATAGTGGGTTCACCACCCTTAAATCTTTTATATAATACCATCGGATTCTCGGTACCTCCCTTAGAGAGGATATTCTCTCTGAAGCTGCGAGCCGTCTTCCTATCGAAGATTCCATGCTTCTTAAACACGCTGAAAGCATCGGCGTCGAGCACTTCTGCCCACTTATAGCTGTAATAGCCTGCAGCATAGCCACCAGCCATAATGTGGGAGAACTGCACTGTCATACAAGTATCGGGCAGCTGCGGGGTGACCATCGCCTTCTCCCAAGCTTTCTTCTCGAAAGGAATAATATCATCAGTGAAGGCATCCTTCTTTGTATAGTAAGCCATATCCAGCAGTCCGAAGCTGACTTGTCTCATACATGCATAGGCCACATTGAAGTTTCGGCTCTTCACAATACGCTGTATCAGTTCATCAGGCAACGGCTCACCAGTCTGATAATGGAAGGCAAAAGTACGCAGGAAGTCCTTCTCGATGGCAAAGTTCTCCATGAACTGCGAAGGCAACTCTACGAAATCCCACCACACATTCGTTCCACTGAGGCTTTCGAAACGCGTATTGGCAAACATACCGTGAAGCGAGTGACCAAACTCATGAAGGAAAGTTTCAACCTCACCCAGCGTCAGTAGGGCAGGTTTCTCTTCTGTCGGTTTCGTGAGATTCATCACCACACTCACGTGAGGGCGCACATTCTTCATATTTTCTGGTCCAAAGGGCTTCTTCAGATCCTTGCGCTCTATCCACTGGCCTTGATATTCTGTCATCCAAGCCCCCCCCTGCTTGCCCTTGCGCGGATGGAAATCAGCATAGAACACAGCGAGGAAAGAACCGTCTTCATCGAACACCTCATAGGCCTTAACATCAGGATGATAGACGGGAATGTCCTTGTTCTCCTTAAAGGTGATGCCGTAGAGACGATTAGCCAGTCCGAAGACGCCACCAATCACTTTCGATAGTTCGAAATAAGGCCGTAACATCTCTGCATCGATATTGAATTTCTCAAGCTTCAACTTATGAGAATAATAGCCGAGGTCCCATGGCTCAAGTTTGAAATCCCTACCCTCGAGTTTCTTTGCCATCTTCTCAATGGCTGCTACTTCCTTCTTGGCTGTGGGCTTATAAGCTACAATCAAATCATTGAGTAGTTTATAGACATTACGCACATTACCTGCCATGCGATGCTTCAGCACATAGTCGGCATAACACTTATGCCCTAATAGCTGAGCAAGTTCGCGGCGCAGGTTTATAAGCCGTTTGCATATCTCGATATTATTCTCCGTATTGTCATGGGTACACTCCGTATTCTTCGCCATATACATCTGACGACGGAGTTCACGCTGGGTGCTGTAGGTCATAAAGGGAGAATACGAGGGGAAGTCGAGCGTGAAAATCCAACCTTCCTTCTCCTGCTCCTTCGCTGCAAGGGCTGCAGCCTCTCGAGCTGTTTCAGGCAGACCATCAAGTTGGGCCTCATCCGTAATATGCAGAGTGAAAGCCTTATTCTCTTTCAACAGGTTCTGCGAAAACTGCAAACCAAGCATCGATGCTTCTTCCGTCAATTGGCGAAGGCGTTCCTTGCCAGCAGCATCAAGCAGGGCTCCGCTGCGTACGAAACCATCATAACAGTTGTCGAGCAGCATCTTCTCCTCTGGAGTCAGTTTACGATGATGACGATGTACATACTTAATGCGCTCAAACAATTTCTCATTCAGGCGTATATCGTTGGCATGCTTAGTCAGAATCGGACTCATCTTCTGTGCCAAAGCATCCATCTCGTCGTTGGTCTCAGCAGAAAGCAGATTAAAGAATACGGTAGACACACGCGACAGCAGATCGTAATAATTCTCGCCATCTTTCTCATCGTCTACATTGATAATGGTGTTGTCGAAGGTCGGCTTCTCTGGATTATTGATAATCTTCTCTATCTGCTCATCATCACGACGAATACCCTCGAGCATCGCCTCCTCAAAATCCTCCAGACGGATTCTGTCGAAAGGAGCCGTGTCGTGGGGCGTCTCATAAGGTTGGAAGAATGGATTGATTCTCTCTTTATTCTCACTCATTGTCTTTATGTGATATGATATATATTATTTAAAACATCAACCGCTCCAGTTGGTGGATAACCACCCGACCACGATGCAGTTCTATCAGACCATCACGTTGCATCTGGTTCAGAGCCTTTGATACGTTCAGGCGACTATCATTCAACTCTTCAGCCAGTCGTTCCATCAGGATATTAAACACCTTAGGACCTGCTGGATAGACACAACGCTGGATGAAGAAACGACAGATGCGCTCGTGCAGAGAGGCAGGAACCCGTCGCCATAGTTGCAGCAGTTGTTTCTGCGTCTGTGTTGCTATCAGATTCATCAGATTCAGACGAAACACGAGGAAATCCTCCGACAACCTTACGACCTCTTCTTTGTCTAAAAGTAGGAAATTCACATCAGTAGTTGTCGTGAAATCGTGCGTGTAACACTGATAATAGCCGAATACAGACTCCAACTGCAGAAGAAACGGTGCAGAGACAGTCTCTTCCACCGAGTAGCCGTTGTCATCGGCATACGCTTGAATCTTCACCGAACCATTAATGAGGAAATACATCTGCTGGCAAGCGCTACCATTCTTAATCACCAGTTTGCCTGCAGGCATCTTTGTGAAGCCGAAGCGGGTATGTCCTGCCACGATCTCCAGATCATCGCGACTCATCCCCTGAAACAATGGGAATTGCAGCAACTGGTCATATATCTGGAGCGTCGGCATACTATTCCACGATTTTATTACGGAGTGAAGGTGAATACCAAATAGCGTTCTCTCCGTTTTGGTCACTATAGATGATATAGGCCATCAGTTCGGGACGACGTTCCATCACCTTCTGGGCCTTTTCAAGTCCCATCACCATGAAAGATGTTGCATAGGCATCAGCCCCTGCACAACTCTTGGCGATGACAGTGGCAGAAAGAATATTATGCTGCACAGGATAGCCCGTCTTAGGATCGATCGTGTGGGCATATTTCTTACCACCTTTATAATAGAAGTTGCGATAGTTGCCACTGGTAGCCATCGCCATATCAGTCACATTCAGAATAGTCTGCAGTTCATGACTCGTACTTAACGAATCCTCGGAAGGTTTCGTCACTCCAACCTTCCAAGGCAGACGATCGGGATTCAGCCCACTTGTCACTATTTCGCCACCAATCTCTACCATAAAATTCTTAATTCCTCGACTGCGCAGGAACTTAGCCACCACATCACATCCATAGCCTTTGGCTATAGCCGAGCAATCAAGCATAATACGCGGATCCTTTTTCTTGATGCGACCATTCTCTAGCGAAACTTTCTGATAGCCCACGATCTGTCGAAGGCTGTCAACCTGATAAGGTGATGGCATCGTACTATTCTTGAAGCCAAACCCCCAGGCATTCACCAAAGGAGCCACCGTGATGTCGAAGGCACCATCTGTTTCCTCAGAAATTTGCTCAGCCAAATTGTAGACATCCAGAAACATCGAATCAAGCTGTACCGCCTTATTCTGGTTAACAGCAGTGATAATCGATTTTTCGTTAAAAGGCGACAACGATTGATCAACCTTCAAGAGTTCAGCCTTAATTTCTGATGCCATATCGGAATCACACTGATAAGTGATATGATAGGAAGTACCGAAGATGAAATCTGCATTCTTCTGATAAGGAATAGCCTGTTGCTGACGGATAATCAAAACCGTCCCAACAATGAGTAGCGTCAGGAATGGCAGCTGCCACATCAATCGTTTTTTCTGTTTCTCGTCCATGACTTATCAGGGTTCTTTATCAGAAATCAAATATCAATAATCACATTGAAAGTACCTCCCAAGCGGGTGCCACCATAAAGACCGAAACCTGGCACATACCAAGTTTTATTAAGATCACCTTCTGAGTGGGCTATTCTTCGTTTATATCTGAAGCTCCAGCCCAGATGCAAAGGACCGAATACCTTAGCATCAACACCTATCAATGCTTCAATCCAGTGGAACTTACATGCTAAGTCCTTAATGCCGTAACCAGTGTTCCATTTCCACACAGGATCAGGAAAATCGGGACGAGAGATATCCACCTTATAAGATGTAAAGGCATAGCGGAGTCCAACGTATAATCGATACGGTCCATGCTTCTCTTTCAGCATGTTTCTATCAATACCAATACGGAAATAAGGAGCCGATGTGCTATAGTGTATCTTTGTGACCTCATCATCATGATTAGCTCTACCCAGACCCGCCTCCACTATAGGGAACCACTCATCATGGAGATTCACGCGCAGGGCTCCTTCATACTGTCCATTGTCTGAAAACAGCATAAGTCCGGCACCTACCAAATCAAACGAAACTGCAAAGCCACGAAATGTTGGGATGGAGTCTTTCTGAAAAGAGAAGAACTTCACCTGAGCCGAGGCAGTCGCAGCAGCCATCAGCAACAGCAGACTAAAGGTCAGTCTTCGGATAGAAATTGAAATGAACCGTTTCTGGATCATAGGTCACTGATGGGTTTTTGATCACTATAGAGTCTATGTAGTTATGCGTATAACGTACATCTGTCAGATTGTGGAAAAAGACGGATTTGCAATCTACTGATTCAAAATTTGGATAATCATCCTTCTTTACCCATACAGTATCCAACACCTGAACGCGGATTGCAAGCGTGTCAACGACAAAAGTATTGCTAAATGAGAAAATGAGAATATCCTCAGGATGTGAGTAACTGATAGGAAGTGCGAATTTTTTGGTACCAATACCACTATTATAGATAAGTGTATCCTTGCCTTCGGCTGTTGTTGACCAAACATTCAATGTATCAGGCAGTTCTAACTCTACACCTTCACTATCCATGATGGCGTATCTGGTTTCTACGACATTATTGACTGGACAGTCTATACTCGAGCAGGCTGCCACCATCACGACCAACATCAGATACAGGAACTTCTTCATAATGTTTCCTCTATTTGATAGTCGTTACGTCCACTAGATGAACGGCTGATAAGATCACCCAAGAATCCTGTAAGGAACAATTGGGTACCTATCATCATCATGGTCAGTGCAATATAGAAAAAAGGTGAATCCGTAACCAATCGTTGGGGAACATGGTTAGCAAGGCACCACAACTTATCGGCACCAATCCATAAAGCAGACACAAAACCTATGAAGAACATGATTGTACCCAAGAATCCAAAGACATGCATTGGTTTTTTGCCAAACGTAGACAAAAACCACAGTGTCAACAAGTCGAGATAGCCATTTACAAAACGGTTCAAGCCCATGAATTTGGAAGAACCATATTTACGTGCTTGATGCTGTACTACCTTTTCACCGATTTTATCGAAACCTGCATTCTTTGCCAGATAAGGAATATAACGATGCATCTCGCCATAGACCTCAATGTTCTTCACGACAGCCTTACGATAGGCTTTCAGACCGCAGTTGAAATCGTGAAGATTCTTAATACCACTGATCTTTCTTGCCGTAGCATTAAAAAGTTTCGTGGGAAGAGTTTTTGAGATGGGGTCATAACGTTTCTGCTTATAGCCTGAGACAAGGTCGTAACCTTCCTCCTTAATCATCCTATATAATTCAGGTATCTCATTGGGGGAGTCCTGAAGGTCTGCATCCATCGTAATTACCACATCGCCTTGAGCCTGTTCGAATCCACAATAGAGTGCAGGACTCTTACCATAATTTCTGCGGAACTTGATACCTTTCACCACATCAGGCTGTTTACGGTTCAACTCAGATATAATCTCCCAAGAACGATCGGTTGAACCATCGTTGATGAAAATCACCTCATAGGTAAAATTGTTCTCCTTCATCACTCGCTCTATCCAAGCGTAGAGTTCAGGAATCGATTCGTCCTCATTATATAGAGGTATAACGACTGAAATATCCATTTTTCTCTTTCTAATCTTTCTTACTTTTTACCTTTGCCACACTACGTTGCATGACCATACTGATGGGAATGCCCAAAATAAGCCCCAAAGAGATATTGACAGTGAGCATGTTCAGAGCATAATCTATTGGACGAATCGCAGACATTTCCTTCAGACTCTCATCCATCATCTCTGTCATACCATATTGCTGTAACACTTTTCGAGCCTCGTCGGATGACACCATTTTCGAGAACTGCGTCAGAAGATAGCCATTGTCCATATAAGCGAAATAGAGATATTGCGCTAATGCAAAGAGTACGCCGCCGTAGAAGAACACGAGTACGCTATAGGCATAACCTCTACGGAAGGAGATAAGTCCTTCAAGACCAAAATCGCGGAACTTACCCAAACGACTTCCAACAAAGATAGGAGTGTATACCATCAGTATAAAAGCTGCCATACCAAGAATCTCGTTTGTTATACCTATTATATATAATAAGAACGATGATACCCAAAGCAGGGCTAATAGGGCTCCGTCTTGTCGGGCAAAAGCTTTCAGTTGTATATATTCTGGTGCTGTCATTTTTAACAATTATCACTTTCAAGGTGCAAAATTACGCATTTTCTCGCATATAACGAGTGGTTTGCCTCAAAAAATAGTTAAAAAGAGTGATTTTCTTAATTCCCAATTCGTATTTCTTAATTAAAATGTGTACCTTTGCACCCGCTTTCGAGAAATCGGCAGCATGAAAACACGGGCGAGTCCTGTACGGCCAGCTCCCTCGGAATCCCCCAGGGTGGGAACGCAGCAAGGGTACTTGGTTGTAGCGGCGCGATACAGTCAGCTCGTCCACCCGCCTCTTTAGCTCAGTTGGCCAGAGCACGTGATTTGTAATCTCGGGGTCGTTGGTTCGAATCCGACAAGAGGCTCACAAAAAGGATAGGCAGTCGTCTATCCTTTTTTTGTTTCTCCCTCCCCGCCGATCTATAAACATTGTTAAAGTTTTGCCAAAACACATTGTCAATCGAAAAATTTATCATATCTTTGCAATATCAAATTGATATCACTTCAAATCAACTCATTAATACTTATCGTTATGGAGAATAAGGAATATACATTCAAAGGAACAGTGACGAACGGCTTTCTCATGTTGTTTGTTAATATCTTAGTTCTGATTTTGGCATTAGCGGGTATAGTCTACAGTATTATCCTGCTTGACGGCAGCAATGGTACCGAGGGGGGCTGGTTACTAGGTGGCAGCATCATGCTGATAGCCATCAACATCATCATGTGGTTCGGGCTTATGATGTTAGAACCTAACGAAGCCAATGTAACAACATGGTTTGGAAAGTACAGCGGCACCTTTGCAGAAACCGGTTTCTATTGGATCTGCCCGTTCTATGGCACCAAAAAGGTTTCACTACGTGCTCGTAACCTCGATGCTGAACCAATTAAGGTAAATGATAAGACAGGTAATCCCGTGATGATTGGTTTGGTATTGGTATGGAAGCTGAAAGACACTTATAAAGCACTCTTCGAAGTTGACTCCCAGACAATGGCATCTAATCCCAACACCGTCGGATCGGATACCAAAGGACTCATGAATGCTTTGGAGAATTTCGTCCGTGTGCAGAGTGATGCAGCTTTAAGGCAAGTGGCTGGACAATATGCCTACGACGATGAGGATAGCAAGGATAATGAACCTACCCTTCGCTCAAGTGCCGATGAAATCAACGAGCAGCTGGAGCAGAAACTCGACGAACGTCTGACTTTGGCAGGCATCGAAGTAGTAGAGGCTCGCATCAACTATCTAGCTTACGCTCCAGAGATTGCAGCCGTGATGCTCCGTCGCCAGCAGGCTTCTGCTATCATCACAGCTCGTGAAAAGATTGTTGAAGGAGCAGTTTCTATGGTTAAGATGGCACTTGACAAACTCTCCAATGAAAATATCGTAGAGCTCGATGACGATAAAAAGGCTGCGATGGTTAGCAACCTGCTCGTAGTACTCTGTGGCGATGAATCTGCTCAGCCGGTGGTGAACACAGGAACACTGAATCATTAATCAATGGCAGAAAGAAGCACCAA
>ODAI014683752.1_pt1 | contig 39462 bp, 28 predicted proteins | sample 1539321 | NCBI WGS metagenome assembly ODAI01 (sample SAMN02144231, study PRJEB22623) | gut metagenome | biome: sheep rumen | host: Ovis aries | place: New Zealand
CGCCAAAAGAAAATCTTTTTCTTTGTGCTCACTTCATCAAAATTTTCGTACCTTTGCGCCCGATTTGCGAGAATGGCGAATCGGGGCGGCTACGAAAGCGGCGGAAGATGTTTCTGCTTTCGGCATGCACCCGGGAATTCCTAAAAAATGACTCTATAGCTTGGTAGAGCTTTGCACTCCACACTTATTTTTATGGAACAAAAACACGTGACGAAACGAGTGACGGCTACCATCCTGTCGATGTCGCTGCTCACCGTGATGGCCGGAGCCGCCATCGCCCCTGCACTGGGCATCATCAAGGCTCATTTTGCGTCGGCACCGGCGCTGACCGTACAACTCATTGTCAGCATGCCCGCGCTGCTGATTATCATCACCAACCTCTTCTTCCTGAGCATCAGCCGGCACTTGCGCACACGGGCCATCGCCACCACGGGTCTGCTGCTCTATGTGGCTGCCGGAGCAGGATGTTTCTTTGTCGACAACATCTACGTGCTGCTCCTGATGCGGGCCCTGCTGGGCATCAGCGTCGGCCTCATCATGCCGCTGTCTACGGGCCTGCTGGCCTACTACTTCCCACCCGAGGAGCAGGCGCGGCTGATGGGTCTCTCGGCGGCAATGAACCAGATGGGCGGTGTGGTGGCTACGCTCCTGGCGGGCCTGCTGGCCACCATCGAGTGGAACTACGCCTTCCTGGTCTATCTGATGGGCCTCATCGCCGTAGTGATGGTGTGGCTGTGGCTGCCCGACGAGCAGCTGGGCTCGGCCAACAAGCGCGGCATTCCCTTTGAGCCTCGTCAGCTGCTGAAGTTCCACCCGTCGGTGGTCGGCATGCTGTTGCTGATGATGATCTTCTTCATCTACCCCACCAACTTCGCCATCATCGCCCGTCAGCAGACGGCACTCTCGAGCGAGGCCGTCACGATGATCATGGTGGGACTCGACGTGGTGGCCTTCTTCGTGGGACTCGTCTTCGGCCAGCTGATGCACTGGTTCCGCCAGCCCATCAAGTATTTTGCGCCCCTGTTCTTCCTGTTGGGCTATGCCACGCTGCTGTTGTCGTCGGCCCCGATGATGATGGCCGGTTCGGCATTCATCGGGATGGGCTGCGGCGTGGGCGTGCCCTATCTGAACACCATTGCCAGCATCAAGGGCGGCCGCAACTCAGCCACCACCGTCATGCCCCTGCTCTCGGCAGCCCTCTATCTGGGCCAGTTTGTCTCGCCACTCGTGGTCATGCCCTTGGCGAAGACGCTTTTCGGAACTGCCGACCTGACGGCACCCTACAAGGTGGGCATCGTACTCTGCCTCATCTTCCTCGTACAGGTGTGGACCCCCCGCCATTTCCAGAGCCTGCCACCAGTGGCTGACCACCCGCAGAGCGGAAAATAGGAAGCCTTGCAATTACACAAAGAAACGAGCGGGAAAAGACCATTCCCGCTCGTTTCTTTATGATGTTCAGTTCATCAGAACCCGGCTGTTTACTTCACCAGCACATCGAGGGTTATCTCGGTGCGCAGGGTGCCGTTCGTCCTTCACCGACACCAATGAGATGAAGAAAATGAAAATCAAGCCCAGCCTCCGCTTTCATCTCTTCCACCGCCACAAAGACCACAACAAGGTGGCAAAGCTTTAGGAGGGCGATGGATATGAACCTCGTCTCTACGCCACCGACCAATACAGAATGTAGATGGTCAGCGTGAACAGTGCCACCAGCACGATGGTAACAATCAGCACCGACAGCGTGATATAGCCCAGCAGACGTTTCTTGGAGATGCCGGAGAACTGTTTCAGCGTCACAAAAACCATCAGTACCGCTATCAGCTGGATAATGAACGACCCCAGCAGGCTGCCAATGATGGAGTAGATGCTGTAGACATTTGAGGTGTAGACCAGTGCCACCGTAAACTCAGAATAGCGCATGTCGGGTATGTACGGCGAACGGCGTATAAACAGGTAAAGCGGCAGCGAGAACAACATCAGTGTGAGCAAGGCGAAGATAGTGGGGTTCGAATCCCAAAGCTTGACCAAGGCCACGATAAATATCACAAAACCTTTGACCAGCGGCGCTTCCTTATTGCCCTTCTTTGACAGTTCTTGGAGCTTGTCTGTCACCTCAATGGTTTTCTTTAAAAAATCATCAGCCGCTGTCGGTTTTGCATGTGCAGAGTCACCTTTCAGCGAGTCCGTCAGCACGGCCGTTGCCTGTTTGGCATTTGCAGAATCACCTTTCAGCGAGTCCTTCAGCACCGCCGTTGCCTGTTTGTCGCTTGTAGAATCTCCTTTCAGCACGTCGGTCAGTATGGCCGTTGCCTTTTCTACGCGTGTAGAATCGCTTTTCAGCGTGTCAGCCGGCGCGGCAGTCGTCTGTTTGTTGGAGCCACTATTCTTATTGCCTGAAAGCCCCAGGTCGATGCCATATTTGGCTATCAGCGAGAACGCTGCCAGCAAGAAAAACATCTTGAATGGTGGGAAATAGGCCGACTGCATGCCTCGCAGATAGTCGCGAATCATAAAGCCCGGACGAAACATCAGGTCGCGCAAGCTTCGCAGCATGCTCCGGTTGCCAATGGCCCATACGTCGAGAAACAGCATCAGCGCCTTCTTGAAAGAGAAACGCCCCACCCCGGCCGCTTGTCCGCAGCGTGGGCAGTAGTTTCCCGTGTACTCCGTCTTACACGACGAGCACACGTGGCTCTCCTGTTTCAGTGGTGCCACCTCGTACGGGCGACGCTGCCAAATGTGGAAAGCTCGCATCCATATAGCCCGTTTCTCTTTGCTCTTCAGATATTCCAAATATTTCATTCTGTTGCCAAAACTAATTAAAAAAACACAAGACTACAAGTTTTTCAGAATCAGGGGAATCGTTTTATGCTGTGTTTTATACAACTGTAAGCGAAACGCGCTTACCCAGTCCTGCAAAGATACGGAAGAGCGTAGAGAGTTGTACATCCGCATGCCCATTCTCTATCTTTGAGATATAACTTTTCTTCGTGCCAATCTTTGCAGCCAGTTGCTCTTGGGTCAAACCTGCCAGGCGCCGATGCTCCTTCAGACATTCTGCCAAGCAAAATGCCTCAGCCTCAGCCTCGAAAGTCTCTCGGTCCTCAGTTCCGCGCTCACCATATTCTGCATCCAGCAGTTCGTCAAAACTCTCACAATTCTTAATTGCTTCTTTCTTCTTTGCATCCATTATTCTGCCTCCTTACTTTTAAAATACTCTTTCTTAATCGCTTCAGCTCGCCTAATTTCCTTTTCGGGTGTCTTTTGAGTTTTCTTCTGGAAATCATGAAAAAGCACTACAATGGCACCACCATCAAGACAACAAAAAATGCGATAAATATTACTCTCCACCTCTACAAGGATTTCATAAATCCCATCCGAATTCTCAATAAACTTGAAAAACTTTTTTCGGAATCATACGCTGGGTTTCAACCAGTTTCAGTACAAAGTTAATCTTATCACGCACTTTCTTGGTCTGTGACACGTAAAAGTCTTTGTAGTAGGACTTGAAGAGTTTGATGGTTCTAATTTTCTCCATTTCAGTTGCCTTATCAGGCACAAAGTTAATTAATTAATGAACATCTTCCAAACTTTTATGTTCTTTTTTGGGTAATTCTGCTATGATTTACATTCTTTTTATACACTATTTCAACACAAAAAAAGGGATGTGCCTATAAAATGACACATCCCTTCTGTATGATCCTATACTTATACTTGCCAACCGTAGGGACTTACTTTATGTATGTCCGCATGCATTTGAAGATGTCCTATTCGCCGGACATAGATAAACTAAGTCCCTACGGCATGGTGTGAGTCAAATCCTATAGGGTTACCCTTATTTCTTTGTGGCCTTCACAAAATAGCAAATCAGCAGGATGTAGGCTGCCAGCGAGCCTCGACGACTATGCAAGGCTCAGAAATGATCTTGACAACATCATTGACAAATTGAAATAACACATTATTATTCACTTATAGTACCTGAACTACATCGAGAAACTGGGCTACGAAAATTTCCTCACGGCTATGATGTAATTGAAACCATTGCTAGGACAGCGCACAATGAACTTGAAGCGCTAACTATAAGGACAAAAAGAAACGAGCGGGGATGCTGTTCCCCGCTCGTTTCTTTATTCTATTTCCTGCTTATGCAATATCGGTCAAAGGGAGAGGCGTGTCGTCACTTCACCAGCACATCGAGGGTGATCTCGGTGCGCAGGGAGCCGTTCGGCAGCCGTATCTCCAGGGGATAGGCCATGTGCTGCAGCCCCTTGGGCGTGTCTTTCGTGACGCTGAGCCGGACGGTCTGCACCTCGCGGCGGTTGCCCTCGCACTGATAGAGAACAACGATATTGCGCTCTTTCGTCTCGCCAACGTGCATGATGCCGAGGTCGAGGCGGTTGGTGGAGAGCCTGACATCGTCGTTCACGCGGATGGGAAACTGCCGGATGAGCGTCTCCTCGCTGGTGATGCACTCGCCCTCAAAAGCCACGGTGACGCGCTTCGCCTGACGGCCATAGACCACGGTGCCGCTCTCGTAGAACTCACCGCCCTTGCTCTGCGGGTTGAACGACAGGGTGACAGCCGTCGAGTCGCCCGGGGCAACGGTCTTGGCGCTGTCGAACCGGATGGTGGTGCAGTGGCACGAGGTGTAACCCTGCGTCAGCGCCACCGCCTGCGGTCCGTCGTTGCGCAGCCAGAAGGTACGCTCCTGCACGCCATCAGCCTCTTGGATGGTTCCGAGCTGCAAGGTGGCCATTCCGATGACAACCAGTGTATCAGCGAGCAACATATTTACGTCCGTTCTGAATGAAGATGCCGCTCTGCGGAACGGTCGACTGTCGGATGCCCTGCAGGTTGTAGACAGCCTTCGACACCTCGTTGCCGGTGACCGGTGTCATGAAAATGCCGGTGCCAGTGCCATTGGTGGCGTCGAGGGTCCATGCCTGAACGTCGGCCTGTGTCTCGGCGGTAGCAAACACCTCAGCCTCTACCTGCGATGCGTTGGTGGGGAAGAGACGCACGGAGAAGGCCCATGTGTCGTTGACGAAGATGTCGGCGATGGAACCGTCGAGATAGACATGCAGGGTGAGTGTCTCGCCGTTGGCCGGTTTCTTGGGCAGCGAGGCCGAGTAGGTTCCCTTGTAGCTGTCGTTGTCGTTGGCGGTGCGGTCGAGCTGGGTGAGGTCGAGCGTGAGCATGCCATTGTCGGCATTGTAGGTGAGCGATGCCTGACGACTGCCCGACTTGAGGAAGCGGAATCCCATTTCGCCGGAGGTGACGGTGAAACGGCCCAGCAACTCCAGCTGACGGCCGCTCACGGGTGCGAGCGACTGGGTGCCGATGAGGTTGCTGTTCAGCGAGTAGCTGGTCTCGGTGCGCATGGCGGTGAGTCCGCTGTAGGGTTTCTGCACCAGCGTTCCGTCGGCAGCCAGGCTGATTTCGCGTGGCAGCGAGTAGTTGTGTGCCCATCCCATCTCGTAGTTGTCGCGTGTGGGAAGCTTGTCGGGCACGATGCCCAGGAGCAGCGTCTTGCCATCTTTCTGATAGATGGTGGGCGAGAGCAGGCCATAACCGTCGCGGCTGATGCCTCCCATCTCGAGATATTGAATGCCATTGCCGTCGGCTGTGAACTTGCCGTCGCTGCCAATGGTGCCTACCCAGCAGAGGGTGCGCACACCCTGCGAGGTGCCCAGCGGAGTGCAGGTGAAGAGGAAACGGCCGTCGCCCATCGGCGTCACGTTGGGCATTTCCCAGAAGGTGCCGTGCTGTGCGGCAGAGGTTCCCTGGAAGAAGATGGCTCCATCGTTGCTCCACGAAGTGCCGTTCTGCTTGTGCAGGGTGCAACAGCCCACACCGTTCTTACCCGTACCCACAATGATGTATTTCTGACCGTTGGCCTCGAAGTAGTAGGGGTCGCGGAAATCCTGGAAACCTCCGGCAGGTGTACCGTCGATGACGACGCCCTGCTTGTTCCATTTCACCAGCGACTGGTCGGCCGGCGATGCCTGCACGATGCGGGCTTTCGCATTGTCTACGCCCGTATAGAGAATGTTGGGCGTGCCATTATTATCGAACACGCAGCCGCTCCAGCAACCCTTGATGTCGTAACTCTCGCCGGGAGCAATGGCAATAAGCTCCTCGCGCCAGTCGTAGAGATTCTCGCTGGAGATGTGTCCCCAGTGCAGGCGCGACATGTAAGGACCGTTGGCATTCTTCTGGAAGAACACGTGGTAGCGGCCGTCGGCAAAGGTCATGCCGTGGGTCTCGTTGCTCCAGCTGCCCGATGGCATGCCATGGAACTGCGGACGCCACAGCGAACCCTCGTAGCGCGATGCGGGATAGTTGAAGTCGGGAGTCTCTGCAGATGAAAATGCCGAGGGTGTCTGCACCTCATTATAAATGGCAATGTCGTCAATCAGTCCGCAGAACGTGTTGATGTGGAACAGGCCCTCTTTCTTTTCTTCTGCGCTCTTGCCAATAAAGAAATTGGAGGTGGAGTGGGCAATGTCCTTACGATTCATGCGTCCTGTACCGATTTCCTCACCATTCAGATAGAGTTTGGCACTGTTGCCACTTTTGTTCAGCACGGCAGTTACCTGGTTCCACTGGCCGCGAACAAGTTTTTTATTGCCTTTAATGCCATATATGAAACCGTCGGAAGAGGCAAAACGAAGCTGCAAGTCACCCTGTGACGACAGTTCTAAAGCTATACCCTTCTTATTATTCTCATCGACATTTCCAAAAATGCAAGCATAAGTAGGTGTATCCTCAGCCACATCCACCTTCATCATGGGGTAGCTTTCGGCAGCCAGCGTCACCGTGAGCGTCAGCGCCGTGGTGCTCAACGACGAAGAAGAAAGGCCTGTCTGCACGTAGTTGCTGTATCCGTCGAAACGAAGAGCGTCGCCATCGATACTCTTCACGGCGAAAGCAGGCAGCTGTGAGGTAACTGCATACGCGTTTTTCGTCACCGACTCAGTGATTTTACCATCCTGAGTGAGCGACATGTCGAAATGTACTACAGGCTGTTGGGCAACGGCCTTCATGGAAGCAAGCGACAGCAATGCTGCCATCAACCAGATGTTTCGTTTCATTGTTATAGTAGGTTTTTAGATTTCTTTTTCCGCTGCAAAATTACGTCAAACCGCCCATTCTGCGTGTAACATTTGTTTCAAATGCTGCAAATAATCGTTCATAACAGGCCAAACCGCCCCATTTCGCATACATTTGCCATAGGAGCACCGTCCATGGTTCTATCATTCTAACAAATAACAGAAATTCTCACTTTTACAAGAAAAAAAATGGTTTTTACAAGAAGTTTTTATACTTTTGCAACCAAAACCCATGGCAAAAGTCACAAATCTTAACACAGGCGAACAGCTCAGCAGGCTCTATGACAATTATTATAGAGCCCTTGTGGGCTATGCCATGCAGATAGTCGTCGACGAAGATGCGGCCAAGGATGTGGTGCAGACCATTTTCCAGCGGATGTGGGAAAAACAAATTGACACCGACAACGAGGTGAAGGTGAAAGCCTATCTCTACAACGGGGTGCGCAACTTGGCTATCAACTCATTGCGACGCAAGGGCACGGAGGCACGCTATGCAGACTATGTCGCCCAACGGCATGAGGAGTTCCACATCAGCGATGCAGGCGAGGAAGAGTTCTTCACCGAAGAGATTTACCGGCTGCTGTTCCAGAAAATAGACGAACTGCCCGCACGCCAGCGTGAAGTGTTTCTGATGTGTATGGAAGGAAAGTCATACAAAGAGATTGGCGATGCACTGCAGATTTCTGCAAACACCGTGAAATCGCAAAAACACAAGGCCATCTTACGACTTAAAGATGAGTTGGGCGAGCTCTCGTTCATCCTTTTTTTGTTGATTCCTAACAATTAATCCATTTTTTTCTGAAAACGCATCACCCTTTTCGGCTTTCAATGTGTTATAGAATTAGAACGACACCTTGAAAGTTATGAAAGAAAAAAATATCAATCAGCTCATAGCCGACCACCTTTGGGGAACTGCCAGCGAAAAAGACAACCAACGCCTGACCGAATTACTCAGTGAGAACAGCGAACTGAGACAGAGATTCGACCAATTGCTCAACAACAAAGAACTTGCTGAGCGCTACCGCCAATATGCTACCATCAACCCAACTGACAAATTACAAGTAATAAGTGATAAGTGTGAATCCTCTCTGGGCGGTGACTCCAGCTCGGAAGGTAAACAAACTTCTCATTTCTCACTTCTCACTTCTCACTTCTGGCTACGAGCAGCAGTCATTATCTGCATCGTTACTTTCGGTGCATTATGGTTTACTTACGACAGCCGCCCCAAGGCACCAGGACTTTCCGATGAGGTGATGGCTGCCATCACTTTGGCCGAGCAGAGCGGCAAAAACCAAGCCGTGCTCACCGTCGGCGGACAGCCCGTAAGTATCACGGGCGAACAGGCCATCGACAAAGTGCAAGCCGTCAACACACGCAATTCAACACCCAACACTCCCGACCGCACTCTCACCACTCATCATGACTCAGAATTTTGGCTTACGCTCGACGATGGTACGCGCGTACATCTTAATTATGGCACCACACTGACCTATCCCCAAAAGTTCGATGGAGACATCCGAGAAGTCGAACTCGATGGCGAGGCTTACTTCTTTGTTGCCAAAGACAGCAAGCATCCCTTCATTGTACACACGCCTAATGGCACGGTGAAGGTCTATGGCACAGAGTTTAACGTCAACACACGCGACGATGCCGGCCTCACACGAGTCGTTTTGGTGAGCGGAAGCATCAGCATCACCCCCACCAACGGCCGCGAACAAATGATGAAACCAGGCGAGATGGCTGTGCTCTCAGCCACTGGCTGCCAGTTCTCGTCCGTAGATATCACCCCCTATGTATCGTGGAACACAGGCACTTTCGCCTTTGCCGACTGTCCGTTGGAGAAACTCATGCGCGTACTCTCCCACTGGTATAACAAGCGTGTGGAGTTCGACAGCGAGGAAACACGCCAGATGCAGTTCACTGGAACCATCAACAAATACGGCGATATTGAGCCTGCCCTCAAGGCCATCCACAACGTCACCGGGCTCAGAATCACCATTAACGGCAACCTGATTACCATCAGTCAACACAATTAATAACCCCTTAAAAACACAGAAAGACATGCAAAAACCAAGAAAAACCAAACGCATGTTCGTGCTCATTCTCATGGCACTCCTGTCGTTGGCGCCGCTGGCTCAGCCAGCCCATGCCCAACAGGCAGACCAGAAGAATGTGACACTGAACCTGAAATCCGTCAACGTGAAGGATTTCTTCAACGAAGTGACCAAGCAGACAGGAGTTAACTTCATCTGTAAATCTGACCTGGCCAACCAACTGCCGCGCGTCACCGTGCATGAAAGCAATAAGCCCGTGCGCCAGGTGCTGGCAAAGGTGTTTGCCCAACTAGGTTGCAACTATGAGATTGAGGGCAACTTCGTCACCGTCACCCGCAAACAGACAGGCGGACTGAACCGCCCGTTGTCGGGCACAGTGCGCGATGCCTCGGGCGAACCACTCATTGGAGTCACCGTAGCACTGGCCAACAGCAATGTGCGAACCATCACCGACAACGACGGCCACTACCAGCTCAACATCCCCGCCACGGCCTGCGAAGTGGAATTCTCGTACATCGGAACAGAGAACTACACCCTGCAAGTGGCTGGCGGCAACACGCCGTTGCGCCGCAATGTGACGCTCGAGTCGGACAACCTGCTCGACGAAGTGGTGGTCACCGGCTATCAGACCATCTCGAAAGAGCGCACCACGGGCAGCTTCGACAAAATCAACGCTAAAGACCTTGAGACCCGTCCTACCGCCGACTTGTCGAGTGCATTGCAGGGAATGGTAGCAGGTATGCAAGCTACCGAGAACGAGGATGGTACTGTGACGTTTGCCATTCGCGGTCAGAGTACACTCTATGCTGATGCCCAGCCACTAATTGTTGTCGACGGATTCCCCATTGAAGGAACATTTACCAGCATCAACCCCAACGATGTGGAGAGTGTCACCATCTTAAAAGATGCCGCTGCAGCTAGCATTTGGGGAGCTCGAAGTGCCAACGGCGTTATCGTCATCACGACCAAGAAGAGCCACGACAAGAAACTGAAAGTTCAGGGAAAAGCTTTCTGGCGCATCCAGACCAATCCCGACCTTGACTATGTACTGAACCAAGCCAGCAGCAAAAGCACTGTCGATTATGAGATAAAAGGCAACGAAATGGGATGGGACATGGGATATGCTTACACGCCAACCCTCAGCAATTTTTATGGCGGAGCTCTCTCGCAAGCACAAGAACTATACTTCAAACATAAATACTTCGGGCTGTCAGAATCGGCCATGAACACCAGCCTTGACGAACTGCGCAACCGCAGTAACCGCCAACAGCTGAAAGACTATCTGATGCAGACTGCCTTGCTGCAACAATACAACGTAAACCTGCAGGGAGGAAGTGAGAAACTGTCCAACTATCTGTCGCTGATGTATGAGAAAAATGACGAACGTACCATCAAGCGTGGCTACAACCGTTTCATGTTGAACTACAATAATGAATACAAGTTTAACAAGTATATCACGGCCACAGTAGGTGCGACTCTTCAAAAACGATCTCAAGACCAAACTGGTGTGACTCTGCAAGAGTTTACAGAACTTTCTCCTTACGACATGATTAAGAATGCAGATGGCAGTTACGCCTATCAGCCTTACATCTACGACAACTTGATGATTGACCAGGTAGACACCAGTTCATTCCCCTATAGTGATTTCTCCTACAACATGCTTAGGGAAGTAGAAAACAGGAAATACAAAACCACAACCTCAAACTATCGCGTGCAACTGGGACTGAACTTCAAAATCATCAAGGGACTGAACTATGATATAAAGTATCAATACGAGCGCAACGAGTATACCACTACGCAGTACGACAACGAGGAGACCTTCTTTGTGCGCGACCGTGTAAATTTCTATTCGGATTTTGACACTAACACAGGTGTTGCCACTAATAGTTATTTGCCTACCGGCGGTATTAAACGCTCACGAAATGGAGTAAATTTCAACGATGTTTTCCGTAATCAGCTGAACTATAGCAACATCTTTGGCAAACACGACATCACTGCCATCGCCGGTATTGAGATGAGCCGCTATGTGAACCGCTCAACCACCAATCCTACCGTCTATGGCTATGTCGCCACCACCAACACAGCCCAAATTCCTGGTTATGGACAAAACGACAACATTGGCAACCTGTATGATTATTCATATTACAATACCGATTATTTTAATTCGCTTGCCACAACCTACACCGACCGTGAGGACCGTTACCTCTCTTATTATGGCAACGTAGGTTATATGTTCGACGAGCGTTACGGAGCATCGTTCAGCATTCGTAGCGACGGTTCCAACTTTGTGTCGAAAGACGCCTCGCTGCGTTGGTCGCCTATGTGGTCGGCAGGCGTAAAATGGAATATTCATAAGGAAGGATTCATGAAAGACCTGGCATGGGTCAACAGACTGAGTCTGCGCGCCACTTACGGTATCAACGGTAATGCTGAGAAAACAACCTCCCCCGAAACCCTTATCTATACCTTTACCAATTCCACCATTCATGGTACAGCAGGATATGTGGTCAACTATGGCAACCCACTGCTGAAATGGGAGCGCACAAAAACATTCAACGTAGGTGCGGATTTCTCGCTATTTAATAATGTGCTAAGTGGAAAAATCGATTACTACAACAGGTTCTCTGTCGATGTAATCGGAAATGTGACAGTCCCGTCAGCCTATGGAACATCCACACAGCGTTTCAACAACGCAGAGATATCGAACAAGGGTGTTGAGATTGAACTGACAGGCAATTTCAAGGTGAACCCCATTGGCCTCGGTATCCGATCGACCATCACCTATGCCTATAACAAGAATAAGATAGAAAAGCTGTACAATCCGTCGCTCTATTGTTATCAACTGGTTGATCCGTCAACCTTTGTTGAGGGGAAACCCATCGGCACCATCTATTCATACGAGTTTGCTGGTACAGAAGAAGGCATTCCTTATGTTTACGGACTGAACGGCGAAAAATCTACCATCAACGATTTACAGTTACACAACCGTGAACTAGGACTGAACGTCTTGAGTTACAGCGGTACCACCGTTTCTCCCCACACTTTGGGATGGAACACCCAGTTGTCGTGGAACGGACTGCAATTGTCATTCTTCATCACAGGTAAGTTCGGTGGTGTGTTCCGCGCACCATTCTATGCACCGCCTGTGGTTGGAAGCAGCAAGACATTCATCAGTGCTCAAATTGACCTCTACGGCGAAAGCGACGGAACACTCTATCCCACATGGCCAAACAAGGATGAAATATGGATGTACAGATGGGACCGATACATTCCCAACCTAAGCTATTTTGTGGAAAATGCTGACTTTATCAAACTGAAAGAGGTTGACCTCTCATGGAACCTGCCGAAAAAATGGCTACATGCCATCAACGTGCAGGGAGCTTCGCTCTTCGTTCAGGCCCGTGACCTTGGGCTGATTTGGGCTGCCAACAAGTACGACTACGATCCGGAGTGGCTGCCTGGAACAAATAAACCTTCTGCAAGCATTACATTTGGAGCCAATATTAATTTCTAAACTATCACGACAATGAAAAAGTACAATATAAATAAAAACGCAGGATGTTGGCTAGCTGCCATCGCTCTTTTGCTTGCATCATGCAGCGACTATCTGGACAAACAGCCTTCTGTATCCAGCGATGCGCCTATCACAGACGCGGCACAATTATTTGCACTGATTGACTATGTTCCAAACACTTATGAAACAAACGCTCCTGCCGTATTCATGACAGATGACTGCGGACTATCCATGGGACTTATTGACGCTTATGCCACATTGGCACCGCAAGCCTATTATACTGCATTCTTTAGCGACGGCATTGCAGCACAAGCCAGCGACGGTCTATGGAGCGGAGAATACAGGAAAATATATGCATGCAACACCATCATTGCCGCCGCTAATTCGGTTACCGACCCAGTGAATGCCAAAGAGGCTCTGGCCAATGCCTATTTCTGCCGGGCATGGTCGTACTACACATTGGCACAATACTATTGCCTGCCCTATTGCGAGCAGAACAAAGGAGAACTGGGCCTGCCGCTGCGACTTGGACAAGATTTCGAAGAAAGTCTTAGCCGCGTGTCACTGGAGGAAACCTACAACCAGATTTTTGCCGACCTGAAAGAAGCGGAGAGTATCTCACAGAATGCGGTGGATCCTGACAAGCGATGGCGGGCAAGCAAATGTGCGGTGAATGCCTTCTATGCACGTTTGTATCTGACTATGGGCGATTATCAGCAGGCTCTCAACTATGCCAATCAGGCTCTTGGCAATGCTCCCGCCCTGTTTGATTACAATACTTTCAAGGAAGGGCGCTCAACCACTTATGCTGCCTCACAAGGTATGCCAGAACAAACCCTGTATTATTGCGAGACCAACCAGTGGAGCGCTGCCAACTTCTTGTATTTCAGCGAGTATATCTTCACCCGCTTCACCTATACAGGCAACCAGTGGATGATTCCATCGAGTGATTTGCTAGCTAGTTATGATCTGACAAACGACCTGCGCTTCAAGTGGTTTATGATACCACACAGCAACCGTCGTTTCAACACCACGTACGACGAATACCGATACGACCAGCTCTACGACGGGCGTTATGCTTTCAGCGGACTGTCAACAGCCGACCTGCTGTTGACGAAAGCAGAGTGTGAGGTTCGCCTGGGCAACTGGCAACAGGGGTTGAAAGACCTGGACGACCTGCGTGCTCATCGCTATGTTACGGGAACAGACAGCAAACTTACTGCCAGTTCACAGAGTGATGCCTTAAAGCAAGTTCTTGCAGAGCGCCGTCGTGAGTTCCCGTTTAGTTTCCGAATGAGCGACATCAAGCGTTACTCGGTCAACGATACTGCCGAAGACGACGTAACCATCACCCGCGACTTCTACGAAATGTCGATGACAGGTCCTGTGAAGAGCAACGTGAAGCATTTCTCCGTGAAAGGTAACGACCCGTTGCTGGCTGTGCCTATTACCGACGTAGAGATTAATGCCAGCGGAGGCCAGATACAACAGAATCCATATTAATTCTCTCTCTTTGAGAATTCAGGCATGTAAGATTTCATGCCTGAATTCTTTTATATCAGTACTCAATAATCTTTAAACAAAAAACATATGAGAAAGTTTCTGATGGTTTCATGGATGCTGCTGATGGCTTGTGTGGTCGCTAGCGCAGCACCAAAGAAAAGCAATGTGAGCGTTTTGTATGTGGGTGGCAGTAGCAACTACGACCGGTATACGGCAAAAGACATGGCTGACAATGAGGATGACATTGCCGCCCGTATGAGTGCGTTCGACAGTTTCTTAAGAGTTTACTTCAAAACCGTGAAAACCGTTCGGGCAAATGAATACACGCCCGACATGTCGAAGGGGTTTGACGTAACTGTCATGGACGGAATGCCCAAGCCTCTTCGAGAGCGGGAATATATAAAAGATGCTGCGGGAAAGACCACGGGAGTAAAGCCTGCGCAGTATCTGCCCGACGATTTCGACCGTCCGTTACTCACGATTGCAGACATTGGCGAAGCCATAGGCCGCAGCCTGGGAGTTAAGAACGACTGGTACTGCCTGTGCCTGGATGCTGATGCCCACCATCTAGTGAAGAATCACCCCATTTTCAACGGACCATGGAAAACAAAACTGACTTTCAACAGCAAACCTACACCCGAGGATGCCTACCACTATACCTATTTCTATAATGAGCCGCTGGAAGACATGACAGACATGTGGACCGTGCAAAAGAAAGGTTACATAAATAACAAAGGCTATCGGGTGGGCATGGTGGCCCGCCCGTGGGGATATACCGACTCGCCTGACTGCGAGTACATCAGCAGCGGTGTGTGTGCCAAGACCATCGACGCCGTGGCCATTGGCCGTCATGGAAACTTTTTCCACTGGGGTTTCTCGGCATCACCTGCCGACATGACCGACGAGGCAAAGGTGGTGTTTGCCAATGCCATCGTCTATATCTCTAAGTTTGCAGGGCAAAAGCCTATAGCCAGAAAGTATAACGAGCGGATATCTACACGCGAGTATCTTAAAGAGCGTAAGCACTATAGCAGCAGGGCTGCTTGGCAGGAACGACTGAAGAGCGAGGAAGAATGGTCGAAGCAGATGCTGGAGGAGCAGGCGATGGCTAAAGCCAAACAGGAAAAGGGCGAGAAACTGAATGAGCAAGAAAAACAAGTGCTCAGTTACGAACCTCAACCGCCGATGACTTTTGAGGCATTCTTGAAACGCCAACAACGGGAGGTATATGACATTTGTGGAACAGACGAGAAAGCCTACCTGAGCTATTATGACGAAAACAAACCGTATTTCTATGGTGGCGGCTCAGAAATGTATCATCTGGAAGTCGATGAGGACGCGAAAAGCCTGGGCATTGCAAACAATGACAAGCGATTGCTCGACAAGGCCATCGCATTGTGGGAAAACAACCAAGATGTTGGAAAAGCCAAACGCATTCTAAAACGATATACACTTTGCCGCTTCGACACTCCGCAGCAATGGCGGAAGTGGTACGACAGATATCAGGACAAAATGTTCTTCACCGAAAGCGGGGGATGGTTTTTCATGATTGACTCTCAAGACCCAACGGTGCCTGGCAACGACTACAATGTATTGAAAAACGACAAACCCGAGCCGGCGCTTCCGCCATTGACAGGCCAGACAAGTCACGAGCAGCCCGTATTGGTTTCTGCCGCATTTGATGCTTCAAACAACGATGTAGTGATACGCATCAGAATACATCCTGGTTACCACATCTACGGCATCGTGTCCGACAAAGATCCATACATTCCCACTAAAATCAATCTGGACCTGAGCAATGGATGGCAAACCTATGGGGAAATGCAGTTACCCTCATACCGACAGTTGAACTCGACTGGTACAACCATTTATGAAGACGAAGTGATTTTCCGTCAAAAGGTAAAAGGAACTGGGTCGGGTACGGTGAAAGTAACTGTTGGCTGGCAGTGTTGCGACGACCAGGTTTGTCTGCCTCCGACAGAAGAAACGTTCAATCTCACAGTGAGATAGTGGTTTTACTGACTGTACCAAAATCGCTACCAGGCGTTGGTACGGTCAGTACCAGGCGTTGGTACGCACGCTACCAAGCATTGGTAGGAAGGCTATCAGGCATTGGTAGTCACGCTACCAGGCATTGGTAGCATGAGTACCAACGGCTGGTACCCACTCCAGTGAAGGTGACAGTCGGCTTTTATTGCGGCTGGCATTGGCGAATATACATAAAAGGAATGACCGGAATGGCCCGTCGGGGTGATTCCGGTCTTTGCTTATTGTCTGATTACCTCAGTGGAGTTTCCTGCCCGGCGCGCCGGGCAGGAAACCGCGCGTGCTTACTTCAGATAGCCGATGCAGTTCTTCGTGAAGCGCTCCAGCTGGCTCTGGCAGCTGTTCTCGCCGCCGATGTTCCACTCGTAGGCAGCCAGTCCGACAGCCACGATGCGGCCGGCGAAGCTGGTGGTAGGAGCAAAGTCGATGATACCGGCACAGCAGTAGTCGACCACATGGTTCCACGTGCCGAGCACGGTAGAGTTGGTGGTGTCTTCCCAAGCCTTCACCACGTTGGGGCTGGGAGCAAGGCCATAGGCATTGAGGTCCCACATGCAGTTGTGGTCGCCCTTCACGCCGCTGCCGATGAAGGTATAGATGCTGCGCTCGTAGAGGCCAGAGACGAAGTCCATGCCCCAGTAGATGTCATGACCGGAGTGGTCGTAGATCTGTCCCTCGGCATTGCCGATGATGGGCTGCGAGCCCCAGATGTCGCCGTTCTGTCCGCCCTCGCCATTGCCGTAGATGCCGGGAGCATAGGCCTCAGCGATGCGTCCTATGCCAACGGTGAGCTGGGTGGCATGGTTGGTGAGCAGCAGGTTACCACCGTCGGCGGTAAAGGCCTTCAGGGCATTGATGGTCTGAGCCGATGCCAGTCCGCCGGGCAGGTTCTGCCAGCCCTTCTCGATGCCGATGCGGTCGCACATCACCCAGCATACGGGGTTGTTCTCGATGTCGAGGTCGTCGACATTGTCGGGCGTGAAGATCACACCCTTGCCGGCGTCTACATAGTTCTTCTGGAACCAGGCCACGGCATCTTTCTCGTCGGCCGACTGCTGGTAGTCGGTAGCCACGAGCATGGCTACTTTCTGCTCAACAGGGGCAGCCACATAACTCAGACAGTTGGCTGTGAACTTCTCGAGCTGGTCTTGGCAGGAGTTCTCGCCGCCGATGTTCCACTCGTAGGCAGCCAGTCCAACGGCCAGTACGCGTCCTGCGAAGGTGGTGGTCGGGTCGAAGTCGATGATACCTGCACAGCAGTAGTCGACCACATGGTTCCATGTGCCGAGCACATGCGAGCTGGTAAGGTCTTCCCATGCCTTCACCACGTTGGGGCTGGGAGCCAGACCGTAGGCATTGAGGTCCCACATGCAGTTGTGGTCGCCCTTCACGCCGGCACCCTCGAAGGTGTAGATGCTGCGCTCGTAGAGTCCGCTGACGAACTTCATGCCGCGATAGATGTCGTGGTCGCTATGGTCGTAGATCTGACCCTCGGCATTACCGATGATGGGCTGCGAGCCCCAGATGTCGCCGTTCTGACCACCCTCGCCATTGCCATAGATGCCGGGAGCATAGGCGTCGGCAATACGGCCCACGGCAACGGTGAGTTGTGTGGCATGGTTGGTGAGGAAGAGGTTACCACCGTCGGCGGTGAAAGCTTTCAGCGCCTCGATGGTGTTGGTCGATGCCAGTCCGCCGGGCAGGTTCTGCCAGCCCTTCTCGATGCCGATGCGGTCACACATCACCCAGCATGCCGACTGTTTCTCGATGTCGAGGTCGTCGATGGTGGCGGGAGTGAGCAGCACGCCCTTGCCGGTGCTGACATAGTTCTTCTGGAACCAGGCCACAGCGTCTTTCTCGTCGGCTGAGTTGTTATAGTCGTCGGCCACCAGCATAGCCACCATGGTGCCGCCCTTCTGTGCTTCGTAGGCAATGTTGAAGCGCACGGTCTGTCCTTCCGACACGCGGCCGTCGCTATAGCGGGCCTTCACGGTGTACGACACGTCGACATTCGTCGGTGCCTTCTTGATGAAATAAGAGTTCACCACCTGGTCGAGGTTAGTGATGTCGGCATCGTCTTTGATGATTTGTATGCCCGACTGTCCGCTCATCGTGGGGTTGTCCCAGCGCAGGGTCACCTGCCGGTTGCCCTGTGTGTATTCGGCAATGAGGTTTCTGACGCCCTCGCTGAAGTTAGCCTCCTCGTATTCTACGTCAGAACAAGAGGTGAGGACGGGGGCTGCTGCCATTGTGCAACCCACCAGACCTGCTAAGATGATATTCTTGATTTTCATAACTTCTGTTTTATTACTATCTTCAAAATGATTCAATGCTTATTTGTAGAGTCCGTTAGAATTCTCAATCTGCGACATCGGTATGGGCAGGTAGATCTCATCTTCGGTGATGCTGGCTCCGGCATAGTAGGGGCGCAGCTTCGACTCTTCCTGCATGTACTTGTTGATGGTCTCTACGGCAGTGCCCCAGCGTACCAGGTCGAACCAGCGCTGACCCTCCATGGCAAGCTCCAGACGGCGTTCCATGCGCACGGCCATGCGTGCACGGTCTTTGGTCCAGGCCAGGTTGCCGTCGTAATCAGTGGGATAAGGCTCCACATAGTAGTCGGCCTTCGAGGGGTCAAGGTCAACGGGAGTATAGCGTCCGTCGATGCTGCGTGCGGCCTTCTCGCGAATCATGTTCACGATGCGACGAGCCTCAACTAGTCCGTTGTCGGTAGCGGCATTGGTGCCAGAGGCCAGCTCGACCAGCGCCTCAGCCTTGAGCAAGAGGATGTCGGCATAGCGGATGAGGATGAAGTTGAGTCCCGATGCACCCCAGGGGAATCCCTGTACCATGTCGGGTGAGGTGGGATCGATGAGTCCCTTCTTGCCCGAATACTCGCCATAGGTGTTGTAGTCGCGGCACCATCCCTGTGTGTAGGTGAAACCACGGAAGGGGAATCCGATGCGACCTACGGTGAGGTCGAGACGTGGATCGATGCTGCCCTGGTAGTCGCTGGTAACGTTCACATTATTAAATGTACCGTCGAGATAAGGCAGACCGTTGTCGTTGGTGCGGAAAGCATTCACCAGATTCTGGCTGGCGAGGAAGAAGTCATCGCCCGATCCGAACACATTGCCGTCGGAACGGGTGGTGTTCAGCAGGTTGCAGAAGTTGATGTGGATGTTATCGTTGGCAGTAGAGAACTGCACGGCCATGATACTCTCTTTCTTGTTGTTGAACTCCAGTTTCGACATGTCGGCGAAATTGTCGTAGAGCTCATATTTACCGCTGTTGATGACCACGTCGGCCCATTTCGACACCTCGCTCCATGAGCTGGTCTGGGCATTCACCTTGCAGAGCAGGGCGGCAGCCACATACTTGGTGAAGCGGCCCGGCTGTTCCTGTGTCTCGGGCATGGCGTTGTAGGCTTCCTCGAGGTCGGCCTTGATTTGCGCATAAATCTCGTCGCGGCTCAGGTTGCCGTTGGGCACGGTCTTCGGGTCGTCGTTCTCGGTGAAGTAGGGAATGCTCTTGAAGATGCGGTTCAGGTCGAAGTAATACCAGGCGCGAAGGGTCTTCAGCTCGCCCAGCAGCGACTCTTTGCCGTTGACGCTCTCGGCATCGTTGATGGCCTGCATGGCTTTGTGCACACGGGCAATGCCCAGGTAGTTGTTCTCCCACTTGTTGTGGCAGGTGGCGTTGTCGCTCGAGATGTTCGAGATTTCCAGCTGGTGAATGTTGCCTTCCATCGAGACACCCTCACCACCTTTGTAAGCATCGTCGGAACGAACGTCGAACACCCAGTTGGTGATAGGGCCGGCGAAAGCGGCATTATTATCGTCGAAGAAGTGGGCTTCCAATCCTTGATAGGCCGACGACATAAGACCCTCGATCGACTCGTCGGTCAGCTGGTCGGCAGTAAACTCACCCTGGGGCTTCAGCTCAAGCTGGTCGGAGCAAGAGGTGAGTGCTGCGCCTGAGGCACAGAATACTAAACCAGCGCAGAAAAACTTATATATTGCTTTCATATTGTTTTCTCGTTTTTTACTGTTTTACCTTTTTACTTACTTAACCATTAGAATGTCACATTCAGACCCAGAGTGAACGTACGGGCACGAGGATAAAGACCACTGTCGACGCGGGCACCGTAACCGGCCAGCATCACCTCGGGGTCGAGTCCTTTATAGTCGGTGATGGTGAAGATGTTCTCCACCTGTCCGAACACGCTGATGTTAGAGGCAAATACTTTGCTGGCAAGGGTCTTGGGCAGCTGGTAGGCCAGCTTCAGATATTTCAGTTTCAGATACGATCCGTCCTCCACAAAGTAGTTCGACATGCGTGTCTCATTGTTGTTGTCGACCATCGAGAGGGCAGGAATGGTTCCACCGGTGTTGGTGGGGCTCCAGGCGTTGAGGATATCGACACCGTGGTTGGTGCTTGAGCCACCGCCATAGTGCATGAACTCGAGCTGACGGCGTGTGGTGTTGTAGATATCAAATCCGAACTCGCCCGAGAAGAAGGCAGAGAGTGTGAGGTTCTTGTAGTTGAAGTCAAGGTTCAGACCCATGGCCAGGTCGGGGTTCGGGTCACCAATGATGCAGCGGTCGGCATCGTCGACCACACCGTTACCATCGATATCGCGGAAGATGAGACGGCCTACGCCCTTGCCCTGCTGGATGGCATGGTTGGAAACCTGATCCTCATCCTGGAAGATGCCGTCGCATACATAACCGTAGTAGACACCCATCGGCTGGCCTACCATCAGGCGGTAGTCGCCACCCTGCGAGGTCACCACGTCGTTGAACTTCACCAGCTCGTTTTTATACTGCGATACGTTCAGGGTTCCGTTCCACGAGAAGTCGCCATATTGCGGCGAGCGGTAGGTCATGGTCAGCTCCCAACCGTTGTTCTTCATCTCACCGGTGTTCATCCACATGGCAGCGCCCTCACCCTCTACAGAGAGCGTCGGGGGAATGGTGAGCATGTCTTTGGTATTCTTCCAGAAGTAGTCGAACGACAGCGACAGATGACCGTCGAACAGCTGTGCGTCAACACCGAAGTTGGTCTGTGTGGTGGTCTCCCACTTCAGGTCGCGGTTACCCGACGATGCAGCCACGATGCCCGGCACCACGCTGTTGTTGGTTCCGTTCAGGTCGTATGAGCCATGACGCAGGTTGTAGGCATAGCGGGTGTAGTAGGCATAGTTGTCAGAGATGGCCGAGTTACCGTTCTGACCCCAAGCCACACGTACCTTCAGGTCGCTCACCACCTTGTTCTTCGGGAAGAAGCTCTCCTCAGAGGCACGCCAGGCTGCCGAGAAGGCGGGGAAGATGCCCGAGTTGTTGTCTTTGTGCAGACGCGAGGTCTGGTCGCGGCGCAGGGTAGCGCTGATGAGATAGCGGTCGGCATAGTTGTAGTCCAGCTTGCCGAAGAGCGAGAAGAGGGCCCACTCGGCTTTGCCGCCGCCCACCGTCTGCTCACCGCCGCCGGCACCAATCTGCATGTAGTCTACATCCTCGAAGGCATAGTCGCGGTTCGAGCCGCTCAGGTCCTCAGAGCGATACTTGATGAACTCCGAACCCAGCAGGGCATTCAGGTGGTGCACACCACCGAAGGTCTTCAGGTAGTTGGCGGTGTTGGTCCAGGTGTAGGTGTCGCCCTGTCCGTAGCCGCGGCTCACGCTGTTCATGTCGCTGGGCTGGATGCGGCGGCCCAGGTTCTTGCTGAAGTACTGCACATGCTCAATACCGAGGTTGCTCTTCAGGGTCAGTCCGTCGATGGGCTTGATGTCGATATAGGCATTGCCGAAGATGCGCCAGCTCTCATTCGAGTTGTCACGGCCGTTGTAAAGCTCGTGCACAGGGTTGGCGATGTCGGAGCCAGAGAGTACCATAGGATTGGTGAACACACCGTCGCTGTCGGTCACGGGAATGGCGGGGTGCTGACGCATGGCGGTATAGGGAATGCCACGGTCGTCACCCGTGCCGTAACCACGGTCGTTCCACTGGGCAATCATCAGGTTCTCGCCCACGCTGAACACCTTACTTATATTATAGGTGGTGTTGACACGTGCGGTATAGCGGCGGTAGAACGTGTTGTTCATCAGACCGTTCTGGTTGATATAGTTACCCGAGAGCATATACGAGCCTTTGGCTGTGCTATTGCTCACGCTAGCTGAAACATTGTTGGTCCAAGCCGACGAGAACACCTCGTCCTGCCAGTCGGTGTCGGCCGACTTCACTTTGCCGGCGGCATCGAGGTTGGCGGCCAGCTGGGGAGTGGCACCACTGCCGTAGAAAGGATGCGAGGGGGTGAGTCCGGCATTGAGGTTGGCGGCCCAGTAGGCCTCGCCCCACTGCTGTGCGTTGAGCACCTTATATTGCTTGGCGATGGTGTTGAGCGAGGCGGTGTAGTTGACGTTCACCGTCACCTTGTCGCCCTTACCCTTCTTGGTGGTGATGATGATCACACCATTGGCGGCACGGCTTCCGTAGATAGAGGCCGAAGAGGCATCTTTCAGCACCTGTATCGACTCGATGTCGGCAGCGTTCAGCGAGTTGAGGTTCTCGGTGGTAGCCACACCGTCGATGACGAACAGCGGAGCAACACCATTGACCGTGCTCATACCACGCACGCGGATAGAGGCACCGCCACCACCGGGAGCAGCATCGGTGACAATGTTCACGCCGGGCAGCTTACCCTGCATCGAGTTCAGCATGTTGGGGTCGCTCTCACTCTTGGCGCTCTTCATATCCATCACGGCCACAGCACCCGTCAGGTCGGCCTTACGCTGGGTCTGGTAACCAGTGACCACCACCTCGGTCAGCTCGGCGGCGTTGTCTTTCATCGTCACCTGCATGCCGGGAGCGGCAGCTATTTCCTGCTTCTCGAAACCAATATACGAGAAGACAAGGATTTTTCCTGCTTCCACCTTCAGCTTGAAGTTTCCGTCGAAGTCGGTGATTGTACCGTTCGATGTGCCTTTCTCCATCACCGTTGCTCCGATAATGGGCTCGCCGGTCGCATCGACCACGGTACCTGTAATCTCTGTTTGCGCATACATCATAGTACTCGCAAAGATGAGCACGAGGCTCAGAAGATACCTTTTTAGTTGTTTCATTGTTTAATAATGTTAGATTAGTACTGTTATTTCCTGCCGCAAAAGTACTTCTCATTATATGAATAGGGTGTAAAATATCGTTCATCCCGTTAAAAAATTGTTTCAATGTATCATAATTACTAAAGAATGAACGATTTTTGTTAGTTTTTGGTTTTTCGATGAAATGGGACAAAAGGGCGCAATTCTCTCTGCCTGAGATGGAGAGAGAATTGAGAAATTGGGAGGAGTTTTAAGGAGGGAGCTTTTTAGGAGGGAGTTTTTTTAGGAGTGTAGGAGTGTAGGAGAGTGGGAGTGTAGACAATAGTCCGCCTCTTGAACTTTGAACCTTGAACTATTTAAGAAGTGTAGGAGTGTAGACAATAGCTTTGGGGAGTGTTATTAGTTAGGAGTTTGCAGCTTCGGAGGATTCTGAGGATTCTGAGTATTCTGAAAATTCAGAATAATCGGAATATTCGGATTATTCAGAAAATTCCGATTATTCAGATTATTTAGAGCTTGGCGCAATAACCAAAGGTAATCATACCTCTCAACTCTCAGTTCTCAACTCTCAGATTTCAGCCCTTCATGTCGCCGGGCAGGACGCCGTATTCGTCTTTGAAGCATTTCGTGAAGTACGAGGGTGCTGAGAAGCCTACCTCGTAGGCTATCTCCGAGACGGTCTTGTCGGTGGTCTGCAGCAGTTCGCGGGCCTTCGCAAGACGTGTCTTGCGAATCAGTTCGACGGGCGACATGCCGGTCAGCGCCTTCACCTTGCGGTAGAGCTGCACCCGGCTGAGGCCCATTTCCTGACCGATGGCCTCTACATTCAGGTCGCTGTCGCTCATGTTTTGCTCGACCTGCTGGCGGAAACGGGTGATGAACTCGTGCTCCTGCTGGGGGTTGAAGCTCTCGGTGGCAGCGGGCACGGCAGCAGCCTGGGTGTTCCCGGCAGGTTCGGCGGCAGGTTCGGCCGGTTTGACCAGCACCGTGGCAAACAGGTTCTTCAGCATCATGCGGCTGCGCAGCAGGTTGTCGATGCGCGCCAATAGCAAATCGGGCTGGAAAGGCTTGGTGATGTAGGCGTCGGCACCACTGCGGTAGCCCTCCACCTGGTGTTGGTTCAGCGAGCGGGCGGTGAGCAGGATGACAGGAATATGGCTGGTCACAAAGTCATCTTTCACGCGTTGGCAGAACTCCAGTCCGTTCATCACGGGCATCATCACATCCGACACGATGAGGTCGGGCACCTCCTTGCGCGCCGTCTCCAGTCCTTGCTGACCGTCGGCAGCCTCGTAGAGGGTATAGCGGTCTTGCAGAATGGTGCGCAGATAGACGCGTATGTCGTCGTTGTCGTCGACGATGAGCACCGAATAGGCTTTCTGTCCGTTGTTGTCGGCGGTGGGTTGGGTCACCGTACTCTCGATGGCAGCTCCGCTGTTCTCCAGTCCCTCGGCGGCTCCATTGTGCGCTCCGCCGTCGGCCTTCCAGTCTTTGTCAACCTGCACATCGAGGATCTTATTCACCACAGCGGCCAGCTGTTTGGTGTTTCTCTGCACGATGTCGAGCATCTCGGTGGCTTTCTCGCTGGCATTCTGCATGTCGCTGGTGGCCGCCAACTGGGCCAGCGGACCCTCAATCAGCGTCAGCGGGGTGCGCAGCTCGTGGCTGGCCTGGGTGTAGAAGTCGAGCTGCTGACGGGCCATCTGGTTGCGCTCGCGGCTGATACGGGTTTTCTGCCGCATATATAAATAGGTGAGCAGTCCCATGAGCAGCAGCAGGGCCACGATGCCTGCGGCCGAGAGGGTGAGCAGGCGCTGATAGCCTAGTTGCTTCAGATAGGTGTTGGCCTGGGTGTGCAGTTTGTCCAGATAGCCCGACTGGCGCTCGCTCTCCTCATGCTGCATGAGCAGCACGCGTGCATTCTCCTTGGTCACAAGGGCGGCCTTCAGCGGGTTCTCCTTCTCGTAGGGCTTGCCTTCGAGGATGTTCATGGCCAGCTGCATCACCTCGTCGCCATGTGTGGGATAGATATACGAGGCCTCCAGAATGCCGTCGCGCACACACTCGATGCCGCCTCCTGCCGTGGGCAGGGCGTCAATGCCGCAGAAACGGGCCTGCTGGCCGCCCTGTTGTTTCAAGGTCTTGCTGGCTCCAACGGCCATGCGGTCGTTCTGACCGAACACGAAATCTATTTCCGAGGGCTTCACCGACTGTTGTCTCAGGAAGTCGTCCATGGCTTTCTGGCCGCTCTGCTCGGTCCAGTCGCCTTGCAGCGAGCCCAGCAGGCGGATGCCCGGATAACGGCTCAGGGCCTCAACAAAACCTGTATGGCGCTCAATGGCGGGCGACGAGCCTTTCAATCCCATGATTTCCACCACATTACCCCGTCCGCCCAGGCACCGGGCCACATAGTCGCCCATCTCCTGGCCCATCAGTTTGTTGTCGGCTCCGATGTAGGCCGTATATTTCTGCGAGCTGGTCTTGCGGTCGAACACGATGACGGGAATGCCCTTGTCGAACGCACGGTCGATGGCCGGTGTGATGGTGGCCACCTGGTTAGGCGACACGATGAGCAGGTCGATGCCGTCGCTGATGAACTGGTCTATCTGGTCGATTTGCTTCTGGTCGTTGTCGCCAGCGGAGACAAAGCGAAGCTCGGCATTGTCGAACGAGTAGGCGCCCATGCGCAGCTCATCGTTCAGCTTGTCACGCCAGATATCCTCCGAGCACTGCGACACACCGATGACATAATGCTTCGCGTTGTTGTTGCAAGCGCAAAAAAAGAGCACGACTACAAACAACAAACTATTTCGTAACATCAGATGTATCATTTCTATTAATATTTGAACGTTTTTTTATACGGATATTGTCTCAAGATATTTACCTTTGCACCATGTAATTCATACATAGGTTTTTAGTGAAAACGGTGTGGGTCTTGTAGGTATTCCTCCTTTGAACCAGGTCTGCGACAACCTCCGAACGGATGAATCCTTCAACCCACACCCAATTCTGGGTGCTGCGTTGCTCTTCGTTCTGTCAGCCAATGTCGCAGTTTGGTTCGAGAAGAGTGATGCAGCTCCTAATGTTTGTATTTATCTTTGCAAAATTACGAAGAATATTTGGATTGTGCAAAGATTGACTCATTTTTTTCGTTTTGAACAGTGAATGGGAAGGGGTTTAAGGAGTGGAGAGTTTTTAAGGAGTGGAGGAGTGTAGAGTTTTTAAGGAGTGTAGGAGTATAGGAGTGTAGACAATAGTCCGCCTCTTGAACCTTGAACTATGAACTTTGAACTATTTAAGGAGTGTAGGAGTGTAGGAGTGTGGGAGTGTAGGAGTGTAGACAATAGTCCGCCTCTTGAACCTTAAGCTTTAAATCAGCAGCCAATTATCCATTATCAATTGCCAAGCGCCGCCAGCCAATTATCCATTATCAATTGTCAATTTTCAATTGCCAACCTGCCCTCCCCCTCGGGGGGTCGGAGGGGGGCTTTGGGGCCTTCAATCCTCTGTCAGCACGATGCCATAGTGCTCGATATTGTCTTTCTGCTCGAAATGAGGTTTGATGAGCTTGTAGGTCTCGCCAGAGAAAGTGATATGCTTGTCCTCCACCTTCAGCTGCTGGGGCACGGTGGCGGGATAGTAATAATTCTCGAAGATGGCCGAATCGCGGTCAACAAACGAGTAAATATACCAACGCTTATGCACCTTGCTGAAATAAACGATTCCAGCCTGTCCGCTGACGGTTCCTACCCTGTCGCCCATCTGGATGGCGCCCTCGGTATAGTCGGTGCCCGACTCCTTATCATCGTCACTGCATGCCACGAATCCCGAAAGCAGGGTCAGCAGCAGGAAAAGAAATAACTTGTTCTTCATTTTTCTCGCGTATTATCATCAAACGTTACTGTTGCAAAAGTAGTAAAAGTTTTGAAAAGAATGATGCATTGTCGCGTTTTTTTGCATTTTTATTTTTCCGGCCCCGCGATGGGGATGAGTTTTTCTGTCAAATAGCCAAGGCAGAATACAAAAATACTTTTATTCTTCGTGCGTATTCGAATATTTTGTTTATCTTTGCAAGCAAAAATAGGAAAACGTAATAAAATGATGAAGAATATCATGAAAGCTGCCGCCATAGCGCTGGCAGCACTGACCATTGCCTCGTGCACAGGCAAGAAGTTTCAGGTGAACGGAACCATCAGCGATGCCAAAGACTCGCTGCTCTACTTCGAGAACATGAGTTTGCAGGAAGGTGTTGTGGTGTTAGACTCGGTGAAACTGGGCGAAAACGGCGAGTTCTCGTTCAGCGAGGCTGCCCCCGAGGCACCCGAGTTCTACCGCTTGCGCATTGCCAACCAGATCATCAACATCTCGATCGACTCCACCGAGACCGTCACCGTGAAGGCCTCTTATCCCACCATGGCCACTCAGTATGAGGTGGAAGGCAGCTACAACTGCCAGAAGATAAAAGAACTGTCGCTCAAGCAGATCGACCTCCTGAACCGCGCCATCGCCATTCAGCAGAACCCCAACTTCGGAGTGGATGTCACGGCCGACAGCATCAGCCGCCTGGTAAATGCCTATAAGGACGACATCAAGCGCAACTATATCTTCGTGGAGCCCATGAAGGCCTACGCCTATTTCGCCCTCTTCCAGACACTGGGCAACCAGCTCATCTTCAACCCGCGCCAAAACAGCGACGACATAAAGGTCTTTGCAGCCGTGGCCACCAGCTGGGACACCTACTATCCCGAGGCCCTGCGCGGCAAGAACCTGCACAACATCGCCATCGAGGGAATGAAGAACCAGCGAATCGTGGAGGCTCGCAACCAGGACTTGCAGATTGAGGCCTCGAAGGTGAACACGGCCAACCTCATCGACATCGCCCTCACCGACAACAAAGGACAGGTGCGCCATCTGACCGACCTGACCGGTAAGGTGGTGCTGCTCGACTTCCATCTGTTTGCCACCCGCGAGTCTACCGAGCGCATCATGATGCTGCGCGAACTGTATAACAAATATCATGACCGCGGTTTTGAGATCTATCAGGTGTCCATCGACCCCGACGAGCATTTCTGGAAGACCCAGACGGCCGCCCTGCCGTGGATCAGCGTGCGCGACGGCAATGGCGCCAACTCGCCGGTGCTGGTCAACTACAACGTGCAGTCGATACCCACCTACTTCCTCATCGATCGCACCAACACGCTGCACAAACGCGATGTACAGATGAAAGATCTGAATGCCGAAATACAATCACTATTATAAATATGTATTCTCCTCCTGCCATGGAGGAGAATTTGCTTTGGTGCTGTTGCTGACGCTGACAACCCTGAAGGCACGGGCTCAGACGTTCGCCTTGCGCCAAGCGACCGACACAACGGCTGTTCTGACACTGACGACCGACTCGACGGCCGACTACTGCCGCATTCCGTATCGCACCTACCGCTTCTGTACGGGCGATATCGACGGCGACGGACGGGCAGAGGCCATGGTGGGCGTCATCAAGCGCACACGCTTTGACAAAGAGATGGGACGCCGCCTGTTCATCTATAAAAACCTGGGCGGACGCATCAGACCCCTCTGGATGGGGTCACGACTGGGCGGAATCTTAGAGGATTTCCGCTACACAGATGGGAAAATACGAAGCCTCGAGACCGACAGACGCGGTCTTTACTATGTGGCTGAGTATAAATGGCATCAGTTCGGACTCGATTTCGAACGGTTCCTCATCAAAGAGACTTGCCGCGAAGAAGGCCTGAGCATGTTCGAGGGGCGTTGATACATAGAGATGAGAAAACAAAACATCATGATATAATTGTAGGTTGCTATGAAACAGTTTCTTTTATTCTGCAGTATGTTGGTCGCCACACTGGGAGCGTGGGGACAAAACGAAGAAGAGGGCGCAGGGGAAAGGCCTGCGCGCCAGTTGACGAATGTGGTGCTGCCCGGCGAGGGCCACATCAACGTGGAGAGCCTCCTGAAAAACATCGACACGCAGATGGACATCAGCCGGCTGAGCCTCGGCGAGTGCCGCGTGCTGCGCAACGCCTTTGCCGCACGACAGGGATATGCCTTCATGGCGGGCGACCTGAGAGCCATCTTCAGTACCACCACATGGTATGAGACGCTCATGTACAGCCGCTTTGACAAGGAGATGGAGGCCCTCGACCGCTTCTATCAGGACAAACCAGAGGGCTATCAGATGAGCGAACTGGCCCAGAATGAGTATCTGCAGAAGGCGGTGCCCATGAAATACACCAAGGCCGAGCTGGCCTTCATGGAGAAGCTGAACAACCGCATCGACTATCTCAAACAGCGGAATTTCGCCATTTCACCGGGAAAAATGGTCAACATCGACAATCTCATCAACCCCTGGCAACTCGAAAAACCCGACCAGCGGCTGATGAACGCACTCGGTACCTACGGCTTCGCCATCGTGCCCAACAAGTACGAGCAGCTGTTCCACGTCTACGAGCGCAACGACTATCACGACTTCCCGTCGTTCATCACCACCGACCTCTATCTGCAACTCTTCCACATGTACTTCGACTGCCTACTGCGCGAGGTGGAAGAGAAGAAAATGTACGGTCTCATCGACCATTTCTGCCAGCTCATGGAGACCGAGATGCTCAACTTCTGCTCCTCGAAGAGCAAACTGGTGAGAGAGGCCGCCCAATACGATGCCACCTACTTTGCCATTGCCCGCGCCCTGCTTTCCACCGACTCGCTGGAGAAGGCGGTGGCAGGACTGAACCCGCAGATTCCCGAGAACTACCGCAATATGGCCCGTCAGGAAATCAGCCGCTCGCTGAATGCCTCGGCCGACTTCTCGGAGTTTCTCGAGTATAAAGACGTGATGTTCAACTACGGACTGTTCCGGCCGCGCGGACACTATACGCGCACCGACTCGCTGAGCCGTTATTTCCGCACGATGATGTGGCTGCAAACCGTGCCTTTCGATCTCGAGAAAGTCAACCACCTGCGCCGCACCATGCTCATGGCACAGGCAATGGTCAACAACAAGGAACTGAAAGAGGCCTACCTGAAGATCAGCGAACCCATCACCTATCTGATGGGAACACCCGACAACCTCAGCATCATGCAGGTCTACGAACAGATGTTCCCCACCCCAACGCCCATTGAGAAATACATGAAGCGGAAGGACCTCCTGAGCTGGCTCTACGCAAAGTTGATGGACATCGGCAATAAGCAGATCCGCATCCGCCCGAAGTTCGAGCGCACCGCCCACTATAAAATCAACCTGTTGCCGCAACGCTACATGCCCGATGCAGAGGTGCTGCAGGAGATGGTCGACAACGATAGCCAGAAAAGCCTTCGCAAGGCACCGAAAGGACTCGATTTCTTCGCTGCCCTAGGCTGTACGGCGGCCGAGCGCATCCTCATCGACGAACTGAAAGAGGACCAGCGCTGGGACAAGTATCAGTCGAACCTGCAGAGGATGAAGGAGCGCATGGGCGAGATCGACTGGAACCAGACCGTCTCCACACAGTGGATGGAGACCCTGGGCACGATGGTCGGCACCGGCGAGGGCCGTCAGATGGCCGACAAGATGCCCTACTTCATGCACTCTCCGCAGTGGGCTAAGAAAGACTTGAATGCTGCCCTGGCCTCATGGGCAGAACTGAAACACGATGCCATTCTATATGCCAAGCAGCCCATGGGTGCCGAATGCGGCGGCTACGGACCTGCCGCACCTATCGTGAAGGCGTATGTGGAGCCTAATATCGGCTTCTGGACCAAGGCTGTTGAGCTGGCCGACGGAACGCTGGCCGTACTGAAAAAACACCAGCTGGCCACCCAGTTTGCCGAGGATATCACCACCCGACTGAAGGAACAGGCCCAGTTCCTGCTGGCCATCAGCCAGAAAGAACTGAACAACAAGAAGCTCACCGACGAGGAGTACTACCAGCTGGAGGTCATCGGAGCCACCTTCGAGAATATCACACTCGACCTGATACGGCGTCCCGACCAGTGGCTGCAAGGCTGGAGCGACGTGCAAGGAGCCGACAAGTCGGTGGCTTTGGTGGCCGATGTCTACACCGCCAACAGCGACAACATCCCCGTGGAGGAGCGCTCGGTGGTCTACGAGGGTGTGGGACCCGGCTGCGACCTGTATGTGGTGGTCGAAATCGACGGTTATCTCTACCTCATGCGCGGGGCCGTCTTCTCCTATCGTGAGTTCGAGCGGGGCCTGGGCGAGCAGCGCATGACCGACGAAGAATGGCAGAAACACCTGAAGGAATATCCAAAAACGGGCATTCCATCGTGGATGGACGAGATTATTGTGCCCTTGGACGACGAGGTAAAGGACAACGAATACATCTTCTATAGCTCCGGTTGCTGACCGTCGGACAAAGAGTGCTGGCGACCGTGAATGGTGAAGAGAGACCCAAAACCGTAAGACGACATGACGATGATGCATCTGCTGACAGCCTTATGGCTCGCCTCACAGGGGCTGCTGCCATCGGTGGGCGCACAAAAGGACGGTTGTCTCTTCTCACCATCCACGGTTCAAGCATCCTCAGAAGACAGCATCACTCTTGTTTTCACCGGCGACCTGCTGCTCGACCGTGGCGTGCGCCGCGTCATCGAACAGCGGGGCGAAGATGCTGTTTTTTCCCATTCCATCGATAGCTTATTCGGCGAGGCCCGTCATGTGGTGGCCAATCTGGAGTGTCCTGTCACCCACATCCAGTCGCCTGTGTTCAAACGATTCGTCTTCCGCGGCGAACCGGCATGGCTGCCTGCGCTCAGGCGACATGGCATCACCCATCTCAACCTGGCCAACAACCACAGCATCGACCAAGGCAGGAAGGGCCTTCTCGACACCAGACGACAGATAGAGCAGGCCGGAATGACTCCCTTCGGTGCCGACTCAACCCTGCAACGGGCTGCCCGGCCGCTGCTGCTCGATACGGTTCCGCGCCGCATCTATGTCTTGCCGACGCTCCGCATGGCACTCGAGAACTATGCCTACCTGCCCGAGCAGCCCTCGGTGAGCATGGAGAGCATCGACACCCTGCTCCAACGCATCAGCTCTTTGCGCCAAGCCGACCCTCAATGCTACATCATCGTCTGTCCGCACTGGGGCGCCGAGCACCGGCTGCAGCCTACCATCGACCAGCGCATCGCAGCCCATCGCATGGTGGATGCCGGCGCCGACTGTATCATCGGCCATCACACGCACACCCTGCAAACCATCGAGACCTACCGCGGAAAACCGATCTACTACAGCATCGGCAATTTCATTTTCGACCCGCTGAAGCCCATCAACAGCCGGGCAGCCCTCGTCAAACTGACCATCACCGCCACTACGGCCCGCGTGGAGACCCTGCCCATCGTCATCAGGAATTGTCAGCCACAACTCGCCAAATAACGCCGTCGACGATATAGTCGGCTTCACGAACGATTGGCGACAATGCACCTGCGGCCGACATTTCGCGATGAAATGCTTTGCACTCAGCCCGTTTTTCATTATCTTTGCATCCAGAATCATGAGAACAGCCATCATAGGAGGGGGTGCAGCAGGATTTTTCCTGGCTGTCAACCTGAAGGAGATGATGCCGGAGATGGACGTGACCATCTTCGAGCGTAGCGACCGTGTGCTGCACAAAGTAAGCATCTCGGGCGGCGGACGGTGCAATTGCACCAACTCCTTCGAGGATGTGAGAGACCTTCAGACGGTCTATCCGCGTGGTCACCGTTTGATGAAACGGCTCATGAAGGGGTTCTCGCAGGTGGATGCCTACGCTTGGTTTGAGCGCCACGGCGTGAAACTCACGACACAAGACGACCATTGCGTGTTCCCCCAGTCGCAACAGTCGCAATCCATCATCCAGTGTTTCCAGCACTACTGTCGGCGCTATGGCGTTGACATTCAGACGGGTGTACGCATCAGTTCGCTGGCGGAGCTGCATGACTACGACTTCATTTGCGTGACTATTGGCGGACAGCCGCGCGCAGAGAGTCTGTCGTGGCTGGCAGCCGCAGGCCATGAAATCGTGCAACCCGTGCCCTCGCTGTTCACCTTCCGTATCGACGACAAAGCACTGTGCGAACTGATGGGGACGGTGGTGGAAGAGGCTTCGGTGATGATTCCCGGCACGGCATTCCGTGCATCAGGACCCTTGCTGCTGACGCACTGGGGCATGAGCGGTCCCGCCATCCTACGGTTATCGAGTTATGCGGCCCGCCATCTGAGCGAACAGGGCTATCTGGCACCGTTGAGTGTCAATTGGACGGGACTGAAAGAGGCTGAAGTGCGTTCTGTGCTGCAAGAAACAGCTGTGAGAAACCCACAGAAGATGTTATCGAACATACATTTGTTTGGCTTGCCTCAGCGCCTCTGGAACTATCTGTTGAGGAAAAACCTGGCCGAACGGGCAGACAAACGATGGGGCGAACTCAGCCAGAAAGACCATCACCGCATGGTGAACATGCTGACCAACGACACCTATCGGGTGAGCGGCCGCGCCCCGTTCAAGGACGAGTTTGTCACTTGCGGCGGCATTTCCCTCAGTGCGGTGAACCCCTCCACCCTGGAGAGCCGCGCAGTCCGCCACCTCTATTTTGCCGGTGAGGTGCTCGATATCGACGGTGTCACCGGCGGCTTCAATTTCCAGGCAGCCTGGACAACAGCCTACACTGTGGCAAAAGCGATCTTTTCAAGTGAGAAGTGACAAGTGAGAAGTGAGAACTGAGAGCTGAGAGATGAGAACTGAGAGGTATGATTACCTTTGCAATTGCGCCAAACTCTGAATTTTCGGAATTTTCTGAATTTTCTGAATTCTCTGAATAATCTGAATATTCTGAATATTCTGAATCCTCCGAAGCTGCAAACTCCCCAAAGCTATTGTCTACACTCCTTAAATAGTTCAAAGGTTCAAAGTTCAAGAGGCGGACTATTGTCTACACTCCTACACTCCCACACTCCTACACTCCTAAAAAAATCTCCCTCCTAAAAAATCTCCCTCCTAAAGAATCTCCCTCCTAAAAACCTAAAAAAACCACGACCAATAGCTCATTTTGTGTCATTGAATAAAAAAAATGTGCCATCGATGTCACAAAAAGCCTCATTTTGCGTACTCACAGTAAATCAACCAAGAATGACAAGAGAAGATTTCAAACAAGAGGCACAGCGCATCAGACCGCTGCTCATCCGCACTGCCCGACGGTATCTGGAAGATGCCGACGAGGCTGAGGACACGGTGCAGGACGTGCTGTTGCGCCTCTGGCAGATGGCCGGCGAGCTGAAAATGCCCTTAGACCGGCTGGCTGTGGTGCTCACCAGAAACTTCTCTGTCGACAAGCTCAGGCGCCGGAGGCCCCATGTGCCCATCGAACGAATGGCCGACATGAGCGCCGATGATGCCGGCAACGAACGCCTGGAACACCTGATGAAAGTGCTCGGCACACTGCCCGAGATGCAACAGGCCATCGTCAGGATGCGCCACATGGAGGGCTTGGAGATGGCAGAAATTGCCGAACTCATCGGCACCAGCGAGGTGGCCGTGCGCAAATCGCTGAGCAGAGCGCGACAAAGCATCCTGAAGAAAATGAACAACGAAAAATCACGAGGAAACTGACTATGGACAAAATTCTGAGAATACGCACACTGGCCGACCGCTTCCTTGCCGCTGAGACATCGCTGCAAGAGGAGAGAGAGCTGACCGAGCTCTGCCGCAACGGCGACCTGCCTGCCGACCTGCTGCCGGTGCGCGAGATGCTGCTTGCCCTCGAGAGCATGGCTCTGACCGACGAGGAGAGGGCTGCCGCTGCCGAGGAACAGCCCTCTGGCGGACAGCAGGGCCACGTGAAAGTCATGACGCCCGTCGCCAGGGGCAGGCGATGGCTGGCCGCGGCGGCTGCCGTGGTGGTGCTGCTCGCAGCTGGCGCATTCGCCCTGTGGCACCGACAGCAGGATGAGTGTGTGGCTTATATCTATGGAAAACGGTGCACCGACCGCACTGTTGTGATGCGCGAAATGCGCCAAAACATGACCGACATGGCAGAGAGCGATGCCGACGTGGAGGCGCAACTGAATGAAATGTTTAGCACAAACTGACCGACTATGAGAAAGTTATTCATGATATGGACACTGATGCTGGCCACCATGACTGCCTACGGGCAACGCGGACTGCACATCGACGAGCTGTTCCAGGGCCGCATCATTCCGCAAGAGCGGATGGTGGAAACCAGGGTGAGGGGCAAACTGCTGGCCAAATACCAGCTGAGCTACTTCCGCAGCCTGCGCTTCGAGGCTACCCACGCGGAGATCAGACGCATCACGGAACTGCTGGGCAAGGACTGCGGGAAGAACTATCAGCGCGTGGTGAACAAGAAGACGCTCACCATCATGCTGCAACTGGAACCGCGTGACGGCCACAACCGCTTTCTGTGCTTCAAGAGTGGACGCGCCGACAAGGGCACACAGGTGACCGTGATCTACATGGAGGGAACACTTAGATCGCTCGACAAAATGAACGAAATATTAAAATAAGAGATATGAAGACATTACTATTCATCATGATGCTGGCCGCTACCCTGCAAGCCAAGGCCGGCGACAACGACACACTGCGTATCAACAAACCCGGGAACGTGACCATCATCACGGGCGACTCGCTACAGAAAATCATCGTACGAGGCCGCGAGGGCGACCCCGACTACGTGTACCGCAACACCATCCAGCTGGTCGACTCCAATTACGTGAGCAACGTAAGCATCAACAAAGACCGCTGGGACCTCAGCGTCGGCGTGGGCAAAAAACGCGACGACGGTTCGTGGCCCGCCGAGATCGAACTGCATGTGGGCGTGGGAGGCGCCCTCTTCCTGGACAAGCAACAGGGCGTTCACCTGAAGGACCAGTCATCTTACGAGATATTCACCGAGCTGACAGCCAACACGTTTCTGAACCGGCAGCGCAAAGACTGGCTCTCGTTCGGACTCGGACTGGTGTGGAACCACTATTACGCATCGAAAGATTTCCGGTTCTATAAAGACGCAAATGGCGACACCCAGATAGGCCGCTATGCCGAGGGACAGACACCCAAGAGCTCGCACGTGAAGACATTCGGCTACACCGGTTCCATACTCTACCACCACATGTTCGACCGCAAATGGGGACTCGGTGCCGGCATGTATGCCCAGAAGAACTTCTCGTCGCGCGTGAAAGTGAAATATAAGGAGGAGGGCAAAACCATGAAAGAAAGCGAGAAGCACGCCAACGTCAACAAGTCGATGTTCGGTTGGATGGGCGTGGTCTATACGCCGGCCATCGACCTCTACGTGAAATACTCACCTGAGTATGTCTTGTCGGGCGATGGCGCCAAGTTTAAGACCATTACTGTGGGCATTCGCTTTTGACGGCCACACCTTGCAGACAGGAAGGGCGGCACTGGATGGAAGGAAAAACTAAAAGAAAAAATTAAAAAACAATAAGAATAATAGCGATTTTTCTTTGAAACTATCAGATATTTTACTAACTTTGCGTTAATTATTGAAAATTTAACAATTTAAATGTATTAGTCTGATGAAATTAGCTTTATTAGTTTTGACTTTCACATTCAGTATGCAGGCCCATGCCGCCGACAACGATACCATCGTGGTGCACAAGCCCAACAAGGTGACGGTGGTAGCCGGCGATTCGGTTCAAAAGATATTGATAGAAGGCCGTGAAGGCGATGAGAAATACGTTTATCGCAACACGGTGATGCTTGGCGACGACGCCGTGCGCAAGACATCTTTCGACAAGGACACGTGGGACATCACCCCGTCGGTGAAGATTGGCAAGAATAAGAAGGATGAAGGCGACGAGGCGGGCATGCACATCGCCTTCGGTCAGGTATCTCCCGTGAGTGCTGACGACCGTTTGGACTTCTCGCGCAACTCATTTGAAATCTGGTGGATTCCCCTCTGCTATGAGCATGCGTTCGACAAGCAGAAGCACCACATCCTTGAGTTCGGCCTGGGTCTCGACTGGCGCAACTACCGCATCCGGCAGGATGTGATGTTTGTTAAAAACGCCGATGGAATGGTCGATTTGGCGCCCTACCCCAGCGGTGTGCAACGCAAATTCTCGCGCGTCAAGGTGTTCGGTCTGACGGCCGATGTACTCTATCGCTTCTGGTTCTCCAAGAAGTTCGGTATGGCTTTGGGTCCGGTGCTCAACTTCAACACCTACTCGAGTATTAAGACCAAGTATAAGGAAGACGGAAAGAAAGTGTCTGTCATCGACAAGAAGGTGGGCCACCGCCCCGTCACCGTCGACCTGCTGGGCATGTTCGACATCAACGGCCTCAACATCTACGTGAAATACAGTCCCAACGATGTGCTGAAAGACAACGGCATAAAGTTCAAGGCACTCTCGTTCGGTGTTTTACTGGATTAGCATTTTCGGCAAATCCATGAAGAAATCGGCGCGATATTTGGTTATCACGCCGATTTCTTGTATCTTTGCAGCCAGTAATTGTATATCCACTAAAAATAAACAAGGAATGATGATGGAACAGAAACTATTGATTTACAATACGCTCACTCGTCAGAAAGAACGTTTCGTGCCCCTGCATGCCCCCAATGTGGGCATGTATGTCTGCGGTCCCACGGTTTATGGCGACCCCCATCTGGGGCATGCCCGCCCCGCCATCACGTTCGACGTGGTGTTCCGCTACCTGCGCCATCTGGGCTACAAGGTGCGCTATGTGCGCAACATCACCGACGTAGGCCACCTGGAGCACGATGCCGACGAGGGCGACGACAAGATCGAGAAGAAGGCACGCCTGGAGGAGCTCGAGCCCATGGAGATTGCCCAATACTACACCAACCGCTACCATCAGGCCATGGAGGCCCTCAACGTGCTGCCCCCGTCGATCGAGCCGCATGCCACGGGCCACATCATCGAGCAGCAGCAGCTGGTGAAGCAGATCATGGACAACGGCTTCGCCTACGAGTCGAACGGCTCGGTTTATTTCGACATTGAGGCCTACAACAAGAAATACCACTATGGACGGTTGAGCGGCCGCACGCTGGAGAACATCAAGGATGCCAGCCGCGAGCTCGACGGTGTGGGCGAAAAGCACAACCAGGCCGACTTCGCCTTGTGGAAGAAAGCCTCGCCCGAGCATATTATGCGCTGGCCCAGCCAGTGGAGCGACGGGTTCCCGGGATGGCACTGCGAGTGCACGGCCATGGGACGTAAGTACCTGGGCAGCCACTTCGACATTCACGGCGGAGGCATGGACCTCGTATTCCCGCACCATGAGTGCGAGATCGCTCAGAGCGTGGCCTCGCAGGGCGACGACATGGTGAAATACTGGATGCACAACAATATGATCACCATCAACGGCCAGAAGATGGGCAAGTCGCTCGGCAACTTCATCACCCTCGAGCAGTTCTTCAAGGGCACTCACCCCTCACTGGAACAGCCCTACTCGGCCATGACCATCCGTTTCTTCATCCTCTCGGCCCACTACCGCGGCACCGTAGACTTCTCGAACGACGCCCTGAAGGCCAGCGAGAAAGGACTGGAGCGCCTCTTGGGCGGCATCAACGACCTCAACCGCGTGGTTCCCGCTGCCCAGAGCGACGAGCAGACGCACCGCCTCGTGAGCGAACTGGCACAGAAGTGCTACGACGCCATGAACGACGACTTCGCCACACCACAGGTCATCAGCCATCTGTTTGAGGCTTGCACCACCATCAACAAGATTCTCGACCACAAGGCAAGCATCAGCGAGGACGACCTCCACACGCTGAACGACACCATGCGCCTCTTCACCTTCGACCTGCTGGGACTGAAGGAAGAGAAAGGCAAGTCGAACGATGCCCGCGAGGAGGCTTACGGCAAGGTGGTTGAGATGGTGCTCGACCTGCGGGCCAAAGCCAAGGCCGCCAAAGACTGGGCCACCAGCGACAAGATACGCGACGAACTGGCTGCCGCCGGATTCGAGGTGAAAGACACCAAGGACGGCGTCACCTGGAAACTCAATAAATGAGTATTAGTTGAGAACTGAGAGTTGAGAGTTGAGAGGTATGATTACCTTACTAACTGAGAGCTGAGAGTTGAGAGTTGAGAGGTATGATTACCTTATTAACTGAGAGCTGAGAGTTGAGAGTTGAGAGGTA
>ODAI010256096.1_pt1 | contig 39445 bp, 22 predicted proteins | sample 1539321 | NCBI WGS metagenome assembly ODAI01 (sample SAMN02144231, study PRJEB22623) | gut metagenome | biome: sheep rumen | host: Ovis aries | place: New Zealand
ACACTAGCAGCGTGCTCAGACCCTGCGCGCTTCCGATGTCAATCGAGATTCCGTGTGTTCCGAACAGCGCGCCCATACTCCGGGAGCCGAAAAGCATTCCGACCGCCAGAAACAGCAGCAACGCCGGGACACCGTACTTGTACCCGATCTTGTCCGCAAAAATACTTACGAAAAACAGCAGCGATAAAATCAACAGCCACAACTCTACTTGCATTTCAACCTCCTACTTTCTCTTTCACTTTTCACTTTTCAAGAGGAACTCCTCAATAATCTGTTCTATGTTCTCCTTGGGGTACAGCCCCTTGAGCAGCATCGGTTTTCCCTCTACGGGTATATACAGCACCTGCGGGATGGAGTTGATACCGAACACATACGCCAGCTCGCGTTCGCGCTCCGTGTCCGCCTTGTAGAACCATACCTGGTCACAGTATTTCTGGCTCAACTCCTCCATGATCGGCGCCAGACGCTTGCACGGCCCGCACCAGGTCGTATAGAAATCAATCACGCAAGGCTTGTCGCCCCGGTAGTTCCAGTCCTTTTCGTTCCGGTAGTCAAAGATCCGCGCCTTGAACTGCTCCGTCGTGATATACACCACGTCGTCCGCCCGTACACTCAGGACGGAAAACAAGCCTGATAAGATACATAATAATATAATATCTGCTCTTTTACGCATACTACTCCAAATTAAATTCGCGTACAAAGGTACTATTTTTTTTGCGTATATGCAAACTTTTTTGTATCTTTGCCGTGTTTTTCACCAAAAAAGATGGTTTGTACCGATATTCATAGTGCATTGGCACCCGTTCTGGCGCGTTACGACCAAGACCAGGTCGTCTTTGTCGTGGATGAGAATCTCCGCTCTTCATCGGTATTAAGCCGGTATTTCATCGGTATTTCATCGGTATTATTACCTGTGCATGAATCGCAGAAGTCGCTTGAGACGGTGCAGCGGATTTGGGATTTCTTCTTCGAGAGCAATCTCACGCGCCGCGGTCTGGTGGTAGCCGTCGGCGGAGGCGTGCTGACCGACCTCGCCGGTTTTGCCGCCGCCACGTACAAACGCGGTGTGGACTGTCTCAATATCCCTACTACCTTACTGGCGATGACCGATGCCTCCACGGGCGGCAAGACGGGCTTCAACTACCGCGGGCTCAAGAACAGCATCGGACTTTTCGCCCCGCCCGTCGAGACCCTTATCTGGCCCGGCTGGCTTGAGACGCTCCCGCCGCAGCAGTTCCTCTCCGGCTACGCCGAGATGCTCAAGACGGGGCTGGTAGATGTACGAAGGGACGATGTACGATGTACGAAGGGTGACGGATTATGGGAGGCGTTGCTGCGCTACGACCTGGACACCACGCCGCTTGACGCCCTCGCACCGCTGATAGAGGCGTGCGTGGCGGCCAAGGAGCGTGTCGTTGCCGCCGACCCGCACGAGGACGGACTCCGCAAGGTCCTCAATTTCGGTCACACCTTCGGCCACGCACTGGAGGAGATCCAAATGGTAAATGGTAAATCGTCAAATGGTAAATGGCTCCACGGCTACGCCGTTCTCTACGGCATGATTGCCGAACTATACCTCTCCGTCGTCAAACTCGGGTGTCCCAAAGAGCCGTTGCAGCAGCTGACGCGGCTCATGACAGATTACTACGGGCGGCCGCAATGCAAGTGCTCCGACCGCGCGGCACTGATTGCCCTTATGCAGCAGGATAAAAAGAACGAGCGTGCCGCCCAAATCAACTGCACGCTCATCCGTTCGGTCGGTGACCCCGTCATCAATCAGGTCATCACCCCTGCCGAAGCCGGCGAGGCGCTGGATTACCTCTTTAGCCTTTAGCCTATAACCTATAACCTATAACCTATAACCTATAACCTTTAGCCAATAACCTTTAGCCAATAACCTTTAGCCTATCAACTCCCATACGCCGCGACGATCTTCCTGACCAGCGGGTGGCGGACAATATCTTTCTCGTTGAACTCGATGATTCGGATGCCTTTGATGCCGCGGAAGCGCTCCATGGCGTCCCTGAGACCGGATTTCTGGGTCGGGGGCAGGTCTATCTGGGTCATGTCGCCCGTGACGATCATCTTTCCGCCCATGCCGAGACGGGTGAGGAACATCTTGAGCTGCAGGGCGGTGGTGTTCTGCGCCTCGTCGAGGATGACTACCGCCTCGCTCAGTGTCCGTCCGCGCATGAACGCGAGCGGTGCAATCTGGATCGTCCCCTTCTCCATGTATTCGGTCAGTTTGGCAGCCGGTATCATGTCCTGCAGCGCATCGTAGAGCGGTTGCAGATAGGGGTCGATTTTCTCCTTCATGTCACCCGGCAGGAAGCCGAGTTTCTCTCCTGCCTCGACTGCGGGACGGGAGAGAATGATGCGCCTTACTTCCTTATTCTTCAGCGCGCGCACGGCGAGCGCGATAGCCGTATAGGTCTTGCCGCTGCCGGCAGGTCCTACCGCAAAGAGAAGGTCGTTCTCCTCGTACGCATCGACCAGCGCCTTCTGGTTCGCCGAACGGGCATAGATAGACTTGCCGTTCACGCCGTGCAGGATCAGATTGTCGGTCGCCTGCTCCTGCGGCTTGTCGCCGTGCAGGAGCATGAGAATGTCCTGTTCGGTCAGTTTGTTGTTCCGTATGCAGAAGGCCTCGCAGAGCCTCAGCGAGCGTTCGAACTTGTCTATCGCCCCCTCGGCACCCGTGACCTTCATCTGGTAGCCACGCGCCACAACGCGCACATCGGGGTGCTGGTTCTTGAGACACAGGATATTACCGTTGTTCACACCGTAAAAGGTCGGTGTATCGAGGGCATCCTGGAGTGTTAGTATTGTTTCCATCTATTGTGATTGTCTGTACCCCGTTGCTAAGAAGCAGATAGGGGACATGAAAGGTTCTGTTATACGTAATGGCCTGGTCGAGCGTCTTTTGCGTCAGGGGAACCGTCTCCGCCTTGCACTCGATGAGCATGAGGGGCTGCATCTGCCTATACACCACCGCGTCGGCGCGGAAAGACTTGCCGTTCGTCATCGTGAACGGCACTTCGACGGCGATGAGCGAAGCGGGATAGCCGTACTCCTCCACCAGCCGGTGAAGGAGTTGCTGTCTCACCCACTCTTCGGGAGTCAGACGCACCCATCGTTTGCGCCACTCGCAGAAGATCTGCTCCTTATTATTATTTACGCGTGTACGCAAGGGCTTTCTGCTTTGAGCGAAGCGGTCTTTCGACTTTCGACTATTTTAAGTAATTGTCCTTGAGGGAGCAGGTGCGGTTGAACACCAGATGGTCCGGTTTGCTGTCATCATCGACCACGAAGTAGCCCTGTTTGAGGAACTGGAAGTGGTCCTGTACCTTCGCCTGTGCGAGGGAGGACTCCACTTTGGCGGTCACCACCTTGAGGCTGTCGGGGTTGAGCAGGTCACGGAAATCGCCTTCCTCTGCGGAGGGGTTCTCTACCGCAAAGAGGCGGTCGTAGAGCCTTACCTCGGCATCGAGTGCAGACTTGCACTCCACCCAGTTGATGGTCGCCTTCGTCTTGCGGTTGCCTCCCTCGGTGCCGGACTTGGAGTCGGGATCGTAGGTGGCATAGACGGTGGTGATATTGCCGTTCTCGTCCTTCTCGCAGCCCGTTGCCTGAATGATGTACGACGCTTTGAGACGCACCTCGCGTCCGCCCGGAGAGAGGCGGTAGAACTTGTTGTCCGCCTCTTCGAGGAAGTCGCCGCGCTCGATCCACAGTTCCTTGCCGAACGGCATCTCGCGGGTGCCTAATTCGGAATGTCCGTCAATGTTCTCGGCGATGATGGTCTCACCCTCTCCTTCGTAGTTGGTGATAACCAGTTTGACGGGATCGAAGATGGCGCATACACGCGGCGCCGTCTCTTTGAGGTCCTCGCGGATGGTGTGCTCCAGGAGCCCCTGGTCAATCATTCCCTCCACCTTGGTGTAACCGATCTTGTCCATGAAGTTACGTATCGCCTGCGGCGTGTAGCCGCGGCGGCGCAGACCGCAGACGGTCGGCATACGCGGGTCGTCCCAACCGGCTACGAGCCCTTCCTTGACGAGCTGCAGCATCTTGCGCTTGGACATGACCGTGTAGGTGATGTTGAGGCGGTTGAACTCGCGCTGCTTGGGGCGGTAGTCCGGTCCGTAGGGCGAGAGACCCGCGAAGTTGGGTCCGGTTATCTGGTCGAGGAAATAATCATAGAGTGGGCGGTGCACTTCGAACTCCAAAGTGCAGATGGAGTGGGTCACGCCCTCGAAATAGTCGCTCTGCCCGTGCGCGAAGTCATACATCGGATAGACGTTCCAGCGCCTTCCCGTACGGTGGTGCGGGTGCGAGGTGATGATGCGGTACATGATCGGGTCGCGGAAGTGCATGTTGGGGTTCGCCATGTCTATCTTGGCGCGGAGCACCATCTTACCCTCTTCTATCTCGCCGGCTTGCATCGCCTCAAAGAGCCGGAGGTTTTCTTCGATCGGACGGTCGCGGTAAGGCGACGCTACACCGGGTTCGGTAGGCGTACCTTTCTGCTCGGCAATCTGCTCTGCGGTCTGTTCATCGACGTAGGCTTTGCCTTCTTTGATAAAGCGGATGGCGAGGTCGTAGAGCTGCTCGAAATAGTCGGAAGCATAGAAAATCTTGCCCCACTTGAAGCCGAGCCACGCAATATCGCGCTCAATGGTCTCTACGTACTCCGTGTCCTCCTTGGCGGGGTTGGTGTCGTCGAAACGGAGGTTGCACACGCCGTTGTACTTCTCGGCAATGCCGAAGTCCATGCAGATGGCTTTGACGTGACCGATGTGCAGGTAGCCGTTCGGCTCCGGCGGGAAGCGGGTCTGGATACGTCCGTTGTTCACTCCCTCGGCGAGGTCTTTCTCTACGATCTGCTCAATGAAATTGAGACTACGCTCTTCTTTGCCTTCAACAGGCTGCTTTACTTCTTCCATATATATTGGTTTTCTTTATTTTCTTACGCTCTCACCACCCCCCGGCTCGAACCCTTGACGAAATCGAGGATCGCGTCTCTCTCTGCGGAGGCGGGGATGGCTGCCTCTATCTGCTCCAGTGCCTGGGTGGTGTTGAGTCCGCTGTTATAGAGGAGGCGGTAAACCTCCTGAATCGTGTGAATCTGCTCGGGCGTGAAGCCGCGGCGGTTGAGTCCCACGGAGTTGATGCCGCAGAAAGCGATGGGGTCGCGCGCCACGATAGCGAAGGGCGGGATGTCCTTGTTGATCTTCGAGCCGCCCTGTATCATGCAGTGCGCACCGATATGCGTGAACTGGTGTACGAGCGTGCCGCCGCCGATGATGGCGTAGTCGTCCACCTCCACCTCGCCGGCCAACTGCGTGGCATTGGACATGATGATGTGGTCATGCAGGACACAGTCGTGCGCCACGTGGCAGTACGCCATAATGAGGTTGTTGTTTCCCACAACCGTCTTGCCCTTGGACGCCGTGCCGCGGTGGATAGTGACGAACTCGCGCAGCACGCAGTTGTCGCCGATAACGGTGTATGTCTCTTCTCCGCGGTATTTGAGGTCCTGCGGCACCGCGCCTATCACCGCCGAAGGGAACACATGGCAGTTGTCGCCTAAAATCACATTATCGTCTATATACGCAAAAGCGTCGATGGTGACGTTCTTTCCGATCTGAGCCTTCGGGCTCACATATGCTAAAGGAGAAATCATTATTCCGAAAGTATTTGGTTTCTAAGTCGTCGTACGCACTGGGTGTTGAAGGTGTGTCCGGGTTTGTAGGCGGTGATGCGTCCCTGTATGCGCATGCCGAGCAGAGACAGGTCGCCTATCACGTCCAGCAGCTTGTGTCGCGCCGGTTCGTTGAGGTAGTTCAGGGGCGAGAGGTAGCCGAGTTTCTTGGCGTCGAGGTGCTCCTGCCCCATCTTGTCGCAGAAATAATCCATGCCTTCCTGGCTCATCTCGGTCTCGTAGATGACGAGTGCGTTCTTGAGGTCGCCGCCCTTGATGAGTCCCACGCGGAGGAGCGGCTCTATCTCGCGCACGAAACAGAAGGTACGCGCGGCGGCTATCTCCTTGGGGTACTGTCTGAGGTCCGTCAGGGTGGCGTGCTGCTCACGGAGGAGGTTGGAGTTGAAGGCGATGGTCACATCCGCCTCGTAGTGGTCGCAGGGCTCGATGCGCATCCGGTGTCCGTGCTCGGAGACGTACTCCACCGGCTCCTGTACCACATAGACCTCCTGTTCCGCGTCCTGTTCCTCCAGTCCCACGCGCTGTATCGCCTGCACAAAGAACTTCGCCGAGCCGTCGAGGATAGGCATCTCCGGCGCATCCACATCGATGATGCAGTTGTCCACGCCCATGGCATAGAGGGCACTGAGGGCGTGCTCCACCGTACTCACCTTCCATTTGCCGCGCTCCAGCACCGTGCCGCGCTCGGTAGCGGACACGTAGTCCGCCAGCGCCCTGTGGCAGGGCTGTTTAGGCAGGTCCACACGCCGGAGGCACACGCCGGTGTTCGCCGGCGCGGGGTGGAAGGTCGCGGTCACGTGCAGACCCGTGTGCAGGCCTACCGAACTCAGCGTAAAGCTGTCTTTAATCGTATGTTGTTTCATTTCTTTCCACTTTGTTTGAAGCGCACCACAGCCCTGCGCCAGATCCCTGCGTCAATCGCCGGATAGCCCATGTACATACCGGGTTTGCGCACGGAGTTGGGGATGCCGGACTGCGCACCGAAGACGCAGTGGTCGGCTATCTCTATGTGTCCCGCTGCGCCTACCTGTCCCGCGAGGATGCAGTGCCCGCCGACCTTCGTGCTGCCGGCGATGCCGACCTGCGCGCAGAGGAACGTGCTCTCGCCCACCTCCACGTTATGGGCTATCTGGACGAGGTTGTCTATCTTCGCGTTACGGCGGATGACGGTGCTGCCCATCATCGCGCGGTCAACAGTCGTGTTGGCGCCTATCTCCACGTCGTCCTCCACAATCACGTTGCCTATCTGCGGGATCTTCCGGTTCACGCCCTGTGCGTCGGGCTCGAAGCCGAAACCGTCGCTGCCTATCACCACGCCGGCATGCAGGATACAGCCCTTGCCGATGCGGCAGTTCGGATAGACCTTCACGCCGGCGTAGAGGATTGTCCCCTCGCCTATCGTGACGTTCTCGCCTATATAGACGTTCGGGTATATCTGCACCCCTGCGCCGAGGGTCACGTTCCTGCCGATGTAGGCGAACGCGCCGATGTAGGCGTCCCCGGGCACTGCCACTCCTTCGCTCACGAACGAGGGCTGCTCCACCCCTTTCTTAGGCGGGTTCATCGTCTCGCTCACTATCTTGAGCAGTTCGCCCATCGCGCCGCGGGCGTTCTCCACAAAAATTAGTGCTTGACCGGTCTTTGCTCTTTCAGCGTAAGCGGTCTTTGCTCTTTCAGCGAAGCGGTCAGAAACAAGCACGACTCCGGCGTTGCTTGTTTCTATGGATGGCAGGTATTTCTCCTCCGTCACGAATGACAGGTGCTTCGCCTCCGCCTGCTCGATAGGCGCCACGTCGCTCACTTTCGCGTTGGCGTTGCCGTATAACTCTCCGCCCAGGAGGGCTGCTATCTGCTGTGCACTGAATTCCATCAAGTTATTTACCATTTAGTCATTTACCATGTACCATTTATTTGTCAAGGCGATATTTGAACAAATACCGCTTGGTGGGTTTGCGGGTCAGGGCTTCGAGGTCCAGTATCTCGCTCGCCTCGGCTATGTCGCGCACCGTGCCGTCCGAATAGAGAATGTCTATCGTGTCGGCTTTCTCGGAGTAGGTGTTGCTCGTCGATACATGCTCGGACCAGCAATAGGAGGCTTCCGCCTCGCTCACACCGAGCGCCTCCGCGTACTGTTTGTCCAGCGCGTGCTTCTCGTTCTCCGTCAGCGGCTGTTCCAGTAACTCGCCGCGGAAAAGCTGCCGGTCGATAAAACTGCGGCTCAGGGCGCCCAGCACCTTGTCCCCGCAGGATATCCACGCCTTGATGGCGGACAGCACATCCGTGTCGTCCAGCAGCGCATATCGGTCCAGCGCCTCGCTCCTCACCGCAAAGTCATCGAAAGTGACATGGTTGTACAGGAAATAATGCAGCGCCGGCGAGCAGAAGAGCTCTCCGCCGTTCTTCGCGAGTTCTTTTGCACGGCTCAGTATCTTGATCAGGTGCTGCTCCGCCGCCACGGAGGTCTTGTGCAGATAGACCTGCCAGTACATCAGCCGCCGCGCCACCAGGAACTTCTCCACGCTGTAGATACCCTTCACCTGCACCACCAGTCTGTCGCCGCGCACGTCGAGCATCTTGAGCAACCGCTCGCTCGCCACGCGCCCTTCCTGCACCCCCGTGAAGAAACTGTCCCTGCAGAGGTAGTCCATCCGGTCCACGTCCAGCTGGGAGCTGATCAACTGGTGCAGAAAATGCTTCGGGTACTCGTTCTTGAAGACGGCAATCGCCATATCCAGCGGCTTTGCCTCCTTCGTACATTGTACATCCGTCCTTCGTACTTTGGACAGGTCTTCATTGATCCGCTCCATCATCAGGAGCGATATATCCTCGTGCGTCACGCCGTCCACCAGCGTGTGTTCCAGCACGTGCGAGAAAGGCCCGTGGCCTATATCATGCAGCAGGATCGCTATCTGCGCAGCCGTCGATTCCTCTTCGGTGATCTCCACGCCCTTCATCCTCAGCGCCGTGACCGCCTCCTGCATCAGGTGCATCGCGCCGATGGAGTGCCCGAAACGGCTGTGCAGCGCACCCGGATAGACCAGGTACGACAATCCCAACTGCCGGATACGGCTCAAACGCTGCACATACGGGTGCTGCAGCACGTCATATACCAACTCGTTTGGTATCGTCAGAAACCCGAACACCGGGTCGTTTATAATCTTCCGTTTATTCGCCATAATACAAAAAAGCGTGCAAAGTTACAACTTTTTTCTGACATATGCAAATTATTAAGAAAAAAATGACCAAATAAATGAGAGGAGCTTGCTCACCGGGCGGCATAGCGGACTAATATCGGAGTAATATCGGAGTAATATCGGAGGCAAGTCGGACTAATATCGGAGTAATATCGGAGGCAAGTGCTGTCAAGAACGGGACCATCACGGGACCATCACGGGACCACGTCCCGAGGACATCGGAACGACACCGGAGCCACAACAGACCGACCGTCCCGCCCTCTTTTTATCACTTTTATACGACAAAATGCAGATTTTTGGCATTTTTTTTCTCATTTTCTTGCATTTTTCAAAAAAAAGCAGTAATTTTGCTTGATTTTTAACGTCTGCATTATTCACGTACGTATGTGTGAGGGTATTAATAGTCGTTGCCCCCGGGCACAATAAGTAGCATAAGAATGAGCAAGAATAACACAAAGGTACAAAAATATATGAAAGGTACTGACCGGTTACGGAAGATATTATCGGCTATTATGCTCCTTTTGTCTTTTGCTGTAATAGCAAAGGGGCAGGATACCATGTCCGTAGCCGAGCGAAATGCCTTGCAGGGCTTCAACGATACGATAGACCGTGAGGCAGACGACTTTGTGACAGTCAGTTTGGTTGTCTGCGACCCGGGTGAGGTGCTGTATTCCACATTGGGACATGCCGCTTTGCATCTGCAATGCCCTACGTTCGGGTTAGACTATATCTATACGTATGAAAGTGAGAACGTAAGGGATAAGATTCTCACGTTTTTGAAAGGGAATTTGCGGATGGGTATGTTTGGTATTCCCGCTGAAGAGTTTACGCAATCCTATGTAGAAGAGGGACGCGGCGTGAAGGAATACAAAATGAACCTGTCCCCCAAGCAAAAGCAGGAGTTATGGCGCGTCATTGACCAACACGTGGCAGAAGGAGCGGATGTTCCGTATGACTATTTTCATCGCGGCTGTGCCAAGTCGGTTGTCTATATTATCCACGAGACCATCGGTAAAAAAGCCATCTATTATGCCCCGTGGCAAGACAAATACACCAAGCAAACCCAACGTGAGTTAGTGCGCAATTTCCTGACCGAAGCACCGTGGGAGGAGTTTATGATGTATTTTCTGATAGGAACAGAAGGAGACAAGTCTTGTCCGCCGGAGCAGAAACTGATTATCCCTACTGATTTGGTAGAGGTCTGGCAGCAGGCAAGATTGGATAATGGTAAAACAGTGATTGACAGCACAGAAAATATATTAGCAGTAGTTCCTTCTCAACATAAAGGTACTTGGTGTACACCTTTGTTTGTAAGTTTCGTGCTATTATTGTTAGCATTGTTTAGTGTGGCTGCTATTAAGATGAATCGAAAACAAGTGCAAATAGCAGGCCTTGTTGTGGATTATATTGTTTTGGTGATAGCAACCTGCGCAGGAGCGTTGATGACCTATTTGGTAGTTTTTTCAGGATTGCCTTGTACGGAGTGGAACTGGCTAATCATACCGTTCAATATACTTCCTGCAATAGGTTGGCATTGGCGCAGGTATTGGTCGCTGCCTTATGCTTTAGTTATTTTGGTCTGGTGCGTTATAATGGCAGGACAATTTGTTTGGGGACACGTGTTGGTGGATTGGGCGCATATCGTTCTTGCCTTGTCGTTTGGCGTGGTGCTGCTCAAGCAGAGGTACGCGGCACGCTTGGCTGAATGAGGCGTACTATAGCTAAATGATACTCGCCCTTGTAAAGGAAGGACATCGGAAGAGCGAAGATGAGTAGAAGTGAAGAATAGAAGCGATGAACATATAAAACAATGATTATAAACTAATAAAAAAATCTATCTAAACATATGAAGAAATTAACATCTTTTGAATTGAAAGTCTATAGTCGGTTGCGGCTGCCGATAGCCGTTCTGCTGTTTGCGCTCTTTTTGAGTGTGGCAAATGCTTGGGCAGGTGGCGGCGGGACGCACTATATCAGTGCAACCACAGCCGATCCGGCACAAGGATTGGTGTATATGAGTACAAGCTACAAGGAATCCGTAGCGAATAGTGAATTCAAGAATTATCAGCCGGGCGGTAGTATGTTAGGAAGTTCTTCATATGCAGACGACAGTAATCGTAATGGGTGTTATATAGAAGGTAATGATGAAGGCTGTACACCTTCGACGGAGTATTACTGGGCAAGACCTGCGCGTGGCTACGTATTCAGCGGAAACTGGGGACCGCGTCCGATTGGAACCTCTGGAGCGAATAGTGGATTGGGTTATACTGCGCATCCGTCTTCTGCAACAGGAGGGTGTAATACTGCAGATGAACTTAACTTAGGTCCTTGGACTGGTGTCGCTGATGGTATACAGAGTTCTGCAGGTGGTTCTGCCGCTACTTGGCAGCGACCGATTGCATATTTCTCTCCAGCTACAAAGTATGTGATTACCTACGCCATTCCTGCTGGTGGATCCTATTCGGTGCATTATGGGTATATCACTACTTATGACACTGGGATAGAAGAAACTGGAGGAAATCATGTTTGGAGATTCAAAAACGATGGTTTTGACTTTACGATGACCACTGCGACCGAAGAAGCACGAGTGGAAGATTCCTACGCCGATGATACAATCACGTTATCGGTGCCGTCCACAGCCACGGGTTTTCTCGGATGGTATCAAGACGGGGAATTTTTATCCGCAGATAAAACCATTCCCTACACAGCGCTCGGTAACGCAACCATCAGTCCTCTGTTCAAGGAAATTGGCTGGGGCGATGCCTCCGGCGATTTGACCGTCAATGTAGGTACGGGTTCGGAAGCCGAATTAGGCACGTATGGCGATAAGACGGTCTATGTGGCTTGTCCTACATTGGTAGGTCCCTGGACGGATGATGATTTTACGGTAACAACTTCCACGCTAACAAACGATTATGGTTCGGTAGCTTTGGGTGCGGTAACGTTAGATCAGGAAAACCACCGCTTGGCTATACCTTATACCTATACGGCTACGCACTGGGGCGGTGTGTCGGTGGATATTACTATTACGCCGACTTACGGTGAAGCAAAAAAATTCACTATAGCTTGTTCTTCGGAAGAAGTGGTTGATTATGAGGCTTGTATCGAAGAAAATAAGGTGCGTACTCATACCGGTACTTTAGCAGCGATGATGACACAGGCGAACATGATGACCAACAAGCCGATCGTCAAACTGATGAACCCTGTCACTATCACTACTCCTTTGTCGTTCACCAAGTCGATGACCTTTGATGTGAACGGCAAGGTGCTGACAGCTAACTGCGCTTCCGCCTTCTCGATTGATGCCGCAGGTATTGATGTTAAGATTATCGATGGCAGTTTCACGCAGATTGGCGAGATTCATACGTCTTTCGCTACAACAGGAACAACTCCTGTTAGCGTAGTAACCTTTACGCAAGCCGCCAAACTGACGATGAACGGCGGTACACTGTCATCTACCAACACAAGCAGCGGTCGTGCATACGGTATATTGGTTCAGAACGGAAGTGTGTTCTATATGACCGATGGTAAGTTGACCGTTTCTTCTGCCACCGGCGAGGCACGCGGTGTACAAGTAATGACCGGCTGTTATGCCACAATCAATGGCGGTAGCATCTCTGTATCGGGAACAGGCCAAGTGTATGGTTTCAATTCACAAGCAACAAGCAACCTGACCGGTACAACCATTGAGGCTACCACAACCGGTTCTAATGCCTGCGGTGTCTTCGTGTATGCCGGCACTACGACTTTGACGGAAACGAGTGTATCGCTCACGGCAGGAGCGACTAATGGTTACGGAGCATACGTAAAAGCCGGTCGTCTGAATGTCAATGGCGGTACGATTGATGCCAAAGCGGCTACTTCCGGTGCTTATGGTGTACATATTGATGCGGGCGCAACGGCTATGTTGCAGCAGAATGTCGTCGTAACGGCAACAGCTACAGGCGCAAGCGGTACGAATGTGTTCGGTGTGGATAACCTCGGTACCGCAAGTTTGAATAACATTAGTGTTACTGCTACTTCGCCCACCAATAATGCTAAAGCAATTAATTCTGCTACAGGTGCTGTCTCTACCACGATTGAGGATGGCTCCTATACTGCCAATGCGGAAACAGGATCTGTCTATGGTTTGCACCACCAATCTGGAATACTCAATGTGGAAGGCGGTACATTCAAAGGTATAATTAAAACAAGTGGTACAAATGCCTATGGTATATGCGCTACATCTAATGCTACAATCGCCAATGCTACGATATTGGGCGAGGCAAAAGGAAACGGCAATACTGCATACGGTTTCAAAGGAGATGCAGTAAGTAAGGACATAACGCTGACCAATTGCAATATTACGGGTAAGTCGAATACGAACACGGCGTGTGCCATCTATTCGCGCGCCAATGTGTCGGCTACGGGTTGTACGCTGACTGCTACTACGTTGGGGACGGATAAAGCGTATGGTCTGTATGCAGAGAACGGCACGAACAGTCTGACTAATAGCAATGCTACCGTTACGGCGCAGACAATCACAGCCTACGGAGCCTATCACAAAGCGGGCAGTTTGAGTATATCAGGCGGCACCTTCACCGTTGATGCCAAGCAAACAAGTGCTTCAGCGGCCCAAAACTCACAGTTATATGGTCTATATAATGAGGCAAGCCAAACGACAACGGTGACAAATGCAACCTTTACGGTGTTGGCTTCCAATGCGGCTTATTCGCAGAATGTGTATGGTGCGTATATAAACGGAACGCTGAACAGCACGGGTGCGACATATACCGCGCAGGCGAAACTGAATGTGTGCGGTATATGGGGTAACACGGCTTCCACGCTGAATCTGTCGAACAATACGATCTCTGCTACGGCAACCAACGGCACGAAGAGTTATGGCGTATATGCCAAGAAGAATTTTACCATTGACGGCGATAAAGTGAGTGCTGTTGCCACCACTACGGATGTCTTTGCGTTATATTTCGATGCGACTTCTGTCGGAGAGGTACGTGGCGGTAAATTCAAGGCTGCCAGCAACGGCACCACCACCTACGGTCCGTTGAACGCTACAGCTACAGCAGGCAATGTGCAGTTGAAGGGTGGTGTGTACGACACCAATACCAACCTTGCCAAATATAAGGCTACGGGGTACAATATATATAATATTGATGATACCGAAGCCGATTATGCTGCAGGTTACCACTATGTGATAGCGACCGAGAACCCGAGTCCGTATGTATGTAAGATTGTCGGCGGAGCGCATTACACGACGCTGGAAGCGGCCATGCAATATGCTAAAGACAATGAAAACAAGAATTGCACCATCGTCATGACACAGAATTATACGCTGCCTGCAGGCGATTATGAACTGCCGTCCAATGCGACCCTGCTCATTCCCCATATCGTAGGGCAGAACGCCATTTACGGTACGGGTGCGGACAATAGTAATAAGACAACCACTTCTAAAGATATAGTTGAATTTATGCGTCTTACTCTCGCCGCAAATGCCAAATTGAATGTTTCCGGAAAGATTGAAGTGAGTGCCCAAATGTATTGCCGTGAAACAGGACACATCAGTTATATACAGGGTCCGTATTCCCGCATCTATATGAACGCGGGTAGTCTGATTCAACTCAACAGCGGAGCGGTTCTCTATGCTTGGGGTAAAGTGACAGGTTCGGGCGAAATCAAAGTGAAAAACAATGCGGAAGTACGTGAGATGTTCCAGATTTACAATATGCCGTCTATGAGTAATCTCGTGTATGTGTATAACGACAACAATCACAAGTTCTTCCCCGTACAGCAATATGAAATCAATAATATCGAAGTGCCTACCACCTATTACTACAATTCCCGACTGGTATGCGGTATGAGCAATTACTACAAAGGCGTGGTAGGTATTGGTTATAACAAGGATGATAATATCCGAGTGGTGGGTACACAAAATGCCCTGTTTTTGGTCAATGATGACAACGAGTCTTCTTGGGTGCGCAAGAGTTATGCAAGCAGTTATCAGGTTTGGGAGGTGAACAGCAGTGCAAAACTCGGGTCACTGCAAATCGTTATGGAGGAGGCTACGATGAACTCCGCCAACTATATACTGCCTATTACGACGAACATGAAGATCCATATCTTAGACGGTAACTTTACGATTACGCAGAGCGCACAATTGTTGCCCGGTTCGCAAATCGAGATTAACAAGACGGGAACACTGACCATTAATGAGACGGACACTAAGAATCAACCGGTCAGTCTATATGTATTTGACAAGGATCAAAGTACCTTCACTTCCTACCCGGATGCGTTGTTAAATGTACATGGCAAAATCGATGTGAAGGGCAGCCTGTTCACAACGAAATCCATTGCTAATGGAACCAATGCAACCCATGGTGCAAACATCTATTCCAATAACGCCGATGCTGGTACGATTACCTACGGAGCCGCTGCCGCTGCCGCCTCCGCTATCCAATTGATTACCGGTGTTTCCAACAGTAGTGCCGTAACTCGTCAGGTGGATATGGAACCTGCTCAACTGAAGAACAGCAACGGCACCTATACGGCGAGTGCCGAAACTGCTTCAGGTGAAGCATTTGCATATCTCAACGGAATATGGACAAAAACATACACCAACGGCTGCTTTGAGGTGATTGGCTCGACTGTTTATGCCAAACCGTCCGAATATGTAGCATTAAAGAAATCGCAGACCGATACCAACAGCAAGCTAACGGGCGTAGAAGAAGCGAACCATACTTATCTGACCGCAGATGACAAGATACTAATCCTGATGGACGAGTGCCAGTGGTGGGAAGTCGAGGCTACTTCCGATCCAGCTGTCTTTGAATGTAAGAAAGAGGGTTATGAAGGATTCTACTATTATGACCAAACGGCAAGCAAGTGGAAACTCAAAACGGTTACAGTTACTTTCTACTCCGCGGAGACAGGTGACGATGTGCTCAAAACCATCACGACGGACTATAACGGAGTTCCCGATCAGGCGGTAATTGCTTCAAACCCAACGAAAGAGACAACCGATGCTGCCACCTATCAGTTCTACGGCTGGAAGAGCAGCGTAACGGGGACGGAATATCACTGGACGGCTACGTTGGAAACGGCTACGGCAGATATGAGTTATCGCCCTGTATTCACGGAGAATGCAAGACACTACACGGTAACCTATGTTGATGCGAACAACGGAGCGAGTGTGCCTGTGGAATATGCATACGGCGAAACACCCTCCTATGCAGCGGTAAAAGAGCCGACAGCGCAATACACCTATTACTTCCAGTACTGGTTGGCAGCAGACGAGACGACGCAATACGCAGCAGGTGCCGAGATGCCTGCCGTAACGGCTGCAACCACCTACACGGCAGTTTGGTCGAAGACGGTCAACAAATATGCGGTCGTATGGAAAAACGGCGAGGAGATATTAGAGACGGACAGCAAGCAGGAGTATGGAGCGGCTGTTTCGTATGACGGTGCAACGCCGACCAAGGATGCGGATAATGCATTTACTTATACGTTCGACGGCTGGTCGCTGACCGAGGACGGCGAGAAATTGGCTTCACTTCCCACCGTCAATGGCGCGATGACTTTCTATGCACACTACAGCACTACGCCGCGCTATGCCGTTACCTTCGCCAACTACGATGGTACGGTACTCCAAAAAGAGCCGGTAACGTCTAATGAGAATCCTATATATAAAGGATTAACGCCCGGACGTGCGCGCGACTTGGACGGTTACTACCGCTTTATCGGGTGGAAGAACAGCGTGGGAACGAATTACGCAGCCGATGCCACCCTGCCTGCTGTTACGGGCAAGGAGACCTATACGGCGCAGTACGACTACGTGAACGAACTCTACATGATAACGCTCAATAATGTGGACGGTACAGGCGGAACGTGGTCGGGTAAGTTCGGCGTGGGTTCAACGCCTTTCTACAACCGCGACAACAATGATGTAGCCGTAGAACCGACAAAAGCAAGTACCGCCCAATACGAATATACGTTCTCGGGTTGGGATCCTGCGCTTGTACCCGTTAATGGCGTAGCTACTTATACAGCACAATTTGAACAGCACACTCGTAAGTATGAGATTACCTTTGCCAATTTAGACGGTAACGGCGCAGAACAAACAATTGAGGTAGAGTATGGTGAAACGCCTGTCAGCCCTGTTACTCCCGAAAAGGCGACCGCTACCCATACGTATGCCTTCTTGGGTTGGGATAATACGCTTGCTTCCGTATCGGGCGATGCTACCTATACGGCGCAGTTCAGCGAAACCGGTACACCGCGTACGTTCCCCATTACTTTTGATTTGGATAACGGAGTGGACGAGCCGGTAGTGATGAATGTGGCATACGGCGAAACGCCTGTTTATGGCGGCGCAACACCTACAAAGGCCGGTGATGCTGCCAATACCTATACGTTCTCGGGTTGGAATCCTTCTATCGCTGCCGTAACAGGCGAGGCAACTTATACGGCGCAGTACACGCCGACCGTTCATACCTATACCATTACGTTCAAGGACTATGATGGTACAATCATCAAAACCGCTACATTGGCTTACGGCGCAACCCCTGCCGCTGACGATCCTTATAGAGCTTCCGACGAGGTGAATAGAAAGATGTACACGTTCACGGGTTGGTCGCCTGTTATTGCAACCGCTACGGCGGATGCCACCTATACGGCACAATACAGCGAGATGACCTACGTAGCTTCCGTAACCACATCCGGCAATGAAACCACGTATTATCCTACGTTCAATGATGCCATTACAGCCGCCAATGGTTCAGCAGGTTCAACGTTGAAAATACATACGGACGTAACGTGCAGCAACAATACGACCATTAGTGGTAATTTCACGCTTGATTTGAATGGTTATACTGTTTCTTGCACAATGAGCGGGACATCGAACACTTGTATGCTGTATGTGTCCGGTTCATTAACTCTTGAAGATTCCGGGAATGGCGGCAAACTGTCCTTTACCGGATCCGGGAACGCTGACTATTATGCAATAGATCTTCGGAGTAAATCTTCTATACTTACTATCAATAGCGGAAGTATTGAATGCAAAAAAACAGGAGGTTCATCCAATAAATACGCTGCTCCGATACGAATATACTACGGTAAGGTATATGTAAATGGTGGAGAGTTAATAGCCACCAGTACAAAGTATGCCTATGTTGTCTATGACTGGGGAGAGAGTTTGACGGTAACCGGCGGTAAATTGAAAGCATCCGGAAGCGGTACGGTCAAGATGTTTAATAGTGGAAGTAGTACCAATATATCGGGAGGTTATTTCTCGTCCAACAATTTTGGTTCTGCCAAAATTACCACAGGTTGCGGTAAGTTTGCAGTCCGCGATTCCGATCCGGCGAAGACGGAAGGTTATCTCTATAAAGTGGCTCCCGGATTCACGATAACGTGGCTTAATTGGGATGACTCGCAGATAAGACAGGCCTTCGAGGAGGCAGGAACGATGCCTACCGCCCCCGAAGAACCTTCAAAAACGGTCGATCAATATGTTTACGGTTTCGCCGGTTGGAGTCCTGCTGTTGCATCGGTTTCTGCTGACAAAACATACAAAGCAACCTTATTCAATTACCCAACAGGAATTGATGCTCATGCAACTGGAACTGAACCGCCAACGCCGGTAACCATTAATACCACCATGCAAGTGATGACGACAACCGTACGCACTACTGGTCAATTGGAAGTTACAGAAGGGAATACCTTAACAACAACAAACCTCATCCTTGAAGCATCAGATGATGCCTCTGGTCAGATTATCGAAGAAGGTACGGGTAATATAGTTGCGGATAACGTTTACTACGATATTAAGCTCAATACTCCTGCTCGTCATTGGCACGCGTTCGGTGTTCCATGGAACGTAGATGTAACGGCTAACCCGATTACGGAGGTAGAGACCGGTCGTACACTCACCATCGGTCGCGACTATGAGATTGTATACTATAACGGCGTTACCCGTGCGGAGCAAGGTCCCGGCCCTCATTGCTGGGAGTACCTTAAGCATTATTATACGGATGGGCAAGTAGAAGTAATGACGCCGGGTAAGGGCTATATGATTGCCTTTATGAGTGCTGTACAGACCATTCGAATGACCAAGGCAGAGGGCGCACCTATTATATTCAATGGCACAAATAGCGTAACCGGAGGAAGTGGTGTTGACGGAGGGTGGAATGCTATTGCTAACCCGATGGCTTACCACACTACGCTGGATGCAGATGATGCTACAGTAGGTTACGTACATGATGGCGGCGCAATCGGCAGCGACGGCTATGAACCATATGACATCGAAAATAAGAAATTTATCGTAGGCAAGATGGTCTATGTACAAGTTAATACAACTACTTCAGTGTCAGTCACTGCTGCCGGTAACGAAGAGGCTATTTCTCCGTTTGTTGCTGCTGCGCCGAGACGTGTAAAAGCATCCGTTACAGATAAAAAATACCTCTCTTTAAGCGACTATTATACCATCTCGCTGAGTAATGGAACCAAAACAGCGAAAGTGTATGTTCTGCCGGAAGAGGGGAAAACAGATGAGTACGTAATTGGTCATGACTTGAGCCAATTCAGTTTGAATACGCAAAAACCGCAAATCTGGGTAAACCGCTATGACAATAATCTGGTGCTGAACACAACAGCTCCTATTGCCGAAGTTGCAGAGTTCCCTCTGGGTCTCTACGCACCGTCGACCGGAGAGTACACCATTACATTGCAAGCACAGCCCAATGATGAATATATCGTTTACCTAACCCACGATGGATCTGCAATATGTAATCTGAGTAATGGCGAATATACGATAGACCTGTCCACCGGCACCTATGAACAATACGGTATCCGCCTTAGTGCCCGAAAGGATACAGAAGCTATTAACAACATTGATGAAGCCCTTGTAGATGCCCAAGGTAAGATACAGAAGGTAGTAATCGAAGACAAAGTATATATCATCCGTGGTGGTGAAATATATGGTATCGATGGTAAAAAAGTGAACTGATTATTAACAACTGAATATTTATAGTGATTATGGAAAAGAAAAAATATGTTTGTCCGGCTACGGAGATAACGGATCTCCGTGCAATTGACGCTATGATGGATAATCCTGTTTTGGGTCCGGCCAGTATGCCTAACGATAATTTCAATGGTAATAAGGCTCCGGGGCGTTACATAGGTTGGTAGAGTTTAAGTGTGATATGAAATCGATAAAAAAGATACTCTGTATATTATCCTGCGCACTTGTGCTTGTTCCAATACATGGACGAGCACAAGAGGGTTCGAGTTGTAGCAACCCTATTGAGATGGGGCGTGAATATAGTGATCATATATCGGGACCATGTACGATTTGGTACGTAGCTAATACATTTGACCTGCCGCTGACGGTAAAATACTACGCAAATGATAATATGGCGGCACCGGATCTATATCTGGATTTTAGTTGCACTCCAGGTGTGTACGAAGATTCTATTATTTGCAGTATTTTCTGTACGGAAAATTCGATTGTACCCATGCCTTATCATGTAACTCCGGTTTGGAAGTTAGACGAAAACAATAATCCATATTATGAGGTTTCCATGGGAGAATGGTATCGGGATGTATTATTACAGCATGGCATCAGTTATAATGTAGAGGTTTATATTAAAGCTGTTTTTTATGGAGTCGGGGATATCGTCCTTTCACCCGATGCTGATTTCTCTCAATGTATGGAGACCGAGGATTGGCTATTGTTTGGCCGCGACCTTCCTGTGGCGGCGGATGATGATGAGTCTTATTTCATTGCTCCGTATGCCAGTTGGGAGGACGACTCCGTTCGTTATATCTGGCAGGGAACAGATTCGGCAATGATAGTATTCGGAACATCATGTAAATTTGATCCGCGGGACGAAATGGATGACACTCGTATTGATGTAATGGAGATGAAGGCCGGTTGCGACACCGCAAAACATACGAATGAGGATATTGCTTACTATATGACCTATATGACTAATCCCACCAACACGGCAAAGGGCGGTGTCTTTTATGTCAAGGTACTTAGCGAAGGATCCGGCACGTTGAAAGTGGAACGAATTTCTGCAGTTCCCCCTGGTGGAGATGCTCTATTGCTTAAATACGGAGAAACAGCTGATGTGTACCGCAATGACACATCGCGTGTGTATGCCATCCCACGCAGTTGGACGAAGGCAGTGCGTTTCTTTACTCCTACTGATCATGTGTTTAAGATGTATCTCGGTGCATCAGCGGACTTCACAACTACGGAAGCATTTGCTTCTTATCAGTTCGATAAGACAACTGAAGGACACGAATTGTGCCTGCTTGATGTAGAAATGTCCTCTTTGTGGGCGAACAAGCTTGCTGGAGAAAACTATTTGTACATACGTTTTGAATGTACTGACAACACTACCATTTTACCTATGCTGTGGACTCCTTCTGATTGCGAGGCTAAGGCAAAAAGAATCAAAATGGGGCAGCAATTTGAAGTAGCTCGTAACTCAACTGCTATCTATCGTTTATATCATGAGGACATTAAGGGCGGAGATATGACGATCGCTTGGAATAGTATCCAGACGGCATGCCCGTTCTATATCGCGGACACATGTTTAATTTCTACATCGAATACAAGCCACGTATTTTATAGAGGTTCAGTTCCAAAAAATAGTAGTGTCATATGTACTCAAGACACTATTGATTCGTGGGCGCAGTATGTAGATGCCGAAGGCTATTTATATGTTTTGTTTGCGCCTATTGCAAAAGCTAAAATTACAGTAACCACTTCTGCTCCGGAGGAGGTAGATCCTCCGTGTAACACCGTGGATTCTGTCGCTACCGTTTTGGCATGGGATTCCTATACATGGAGAGGTAATAGTTATACAGAGAGCGGACAATACATCGAAGTGACGAACGATACTTGGTGTCCGGATAGTATATACACTCTCAATTTGACAGTAGGTACTACCTCGTATGATAGTTTCTCCGCCACCACGTGCGACAGCGTAGTCTATAACGGCAAGAAATATACGCAATCCGGCGAGTACAAGGACACCCTCCTAACCTCTGAAACAACCCGTACCATCGTGTCACTGAACCTGTCCATCACCCCCACTCCCGTGAGCGAGGAGCGGACCGAAGTGGTATGGGACTCCCTCGTATGGGAAGGTCAGACCTACAAGCAGTCTGGCGACTACGTGCTCCGCCTCACGTCCGGAAACGATTGCGAATACACCAAGTCGCTGCACCTCACCATCCATACGACCTCCTATGAGTCGCATACCCTGCATGGGTGCGACAAGGTGCTATATGAGGGAAGAACCTATACGGAAGAAGGCATCTATGTAGATACCATCCCCGACGGCGAGAACCGCATCATCCGCACCGTAGAAGTAGTGTCGCTCAACGAGTGCCCGAAAGACAGTTTCGTCTATTTCTGCAAGGGTCTCAACCATGAGCATACCGTAGAGAGAGACGGTTATATCCTCCACTACAAGGCCTACACGTATGAGGAACCTGGAGAATGGGCTATGGAGGGAGTAGTGCTCTCACAAGAAGCCAACCGCACGTTGGTGGACCTCAAGAAAGCGGAGGAGAATATCTATGCCCACTATACGGACGGTCTGACGCCGGTGAAGAGCATCACCTGGAGCCACCGCCCCAACGGAGCGACCAACTACACCGTCATCACCGCGACCGATACCCCGCAATGGATCGACGCCGGCGCGCTCGGCGTGTCGATACGGTTCATCTGCGGCGAGAGCTTTTATAGCGATTTCGCTACCGATATAACCTCCCCACAGAGCGGAGCCTCCGGACAGAAAGCCATCATCGACGGGCGGCTGGTCATCATCCGCGGAGGCGTGAAGTACAGCGTATTGGGACAGAAGATTGAAGATGAGCAGTAGAAATTTAGTCATAGGGATACTGATGACGCTGTCGCTCGTAGCGAGAGCAGCGGAGCCGTGCGACATGTACGACGCGCTGTTTGATGCACCGGATCATTATTGCGAGTGCAAGTACAACTCGTTCGCTTTCGCTTTTCCGATAGACTCCGTCATGACGGAACCGGTGTGGTTCACCGCCACCATCGACGATCTGAAACAGGGAATGACTGCTTATTGGTTCTCAAGCGACTCAGTCGTGATGGATGTATATGCGTTCTGCACCAGTACCGAACCTACTTTCTCCATGACGATCGGACCTAACAACATGGCAGAGATGGATGTGGAGGAGCTGAACAAGAAACTGGAGGAAATGGGCGCGCTTTCAACTTTCCTGTCAGGAATCACACCGCATATCCATGTACACACGGCGCATGGCGGAACGGGCCAGGTCTATTGCTATCCCTACGACCAAGGTCCGCACTCCACCTGCTCCGATGCGTTGGAGATGCGCCCCGGGATGACGTATGTGTGCAGCGAGGAGGAGAACGTGTACCGCCTGCCGTACAGCTCCCTGTCGTCACGCGGCAAAGCGTTCCTCCAATGGAAGCACAAACCCAAGAAAGCGAGCCAGCCCGTCGAACCGGCTGAGGTATGGCTCACCTTAGGCGGCTGCGAGGGAGATACCGTAGGCAGTACTACGCTAAGCGACTCGCTCCATGTGTTCTTCCCCGACTCCGCCGTACTGGCGCAGGCGCGGGTGACACAACAGGATCTGTGGGTACACGTGCGGCACGCGCAAGGCGTTGCCGGAAGGGTTCGGTATTACAACAACCCCAAGTATGCAGACCCGCTGCCGCCTTACATACAGACCACCTGCGAGGGTAAAACACTCACCCTCAACCACCGTACCTATACTACGGATACGGTATTCACGGACACACTCTGGGTCAACCGCGACACCCTGCAGATACAGGATATAGACATAACCTTCACGAAAGACGAACGCCACGACACCGTGACGGTGAAAGAGTCCGAACTCCGCCGCGGATATGTACACAGCTCGGGCTTCGTGCTGCGTGCGTACGGCGACACGGTCGTTGAGACCACCCAGCCCAATGCCTGCACCGTCCGCTATTACATCACCGTCCTCAACCCGACGGGCACAGAGGAGATCAGCGGCAGCCGCAAAGCCCGCAAACAGATGGTCAACGGAGAGCTGATTATCCTGGTGGACGACAAGAAATACAATGTCTTAGGACAAATCATAGATAAATAAAGATAACTGAATTATTAATTTAAAACTTTCAAATTTCATGAAAAAGTTACTACTACTTGCCATGGCGTCGATGATGACCGTCTTTACGATGGCTATCGGACGCAACGATGGCAGTACCAAAGCTAATGCCAAGGAGTTTGATTGGGACAAGGGAATTACTCACGATGGCGGCACCGCGTGGTACCGCGTGGATCTGGCTCCCCTGTACGAGGAGGAAAATCCGTCTCTGACCTTGTACCTGACCAACCCGAGCAACACGGTAGGTACCTCTGTTGACGTAAGCATGCAGGCGAACGTAGCGGGACAGACGGAATCGAAAGATTACACGATTGCCGCCCGTCAGTACAAAACCTACACGGCTAACGCCAAAATGTTAGTCACGCTCAAACAGAAAGAAATCTATCTGACTCTGACAACCAACGGCACAATCAAACTGAGTGCCAAAGTCTTTGAGGCCGCCGATCTGGATGAGACCTGCAAGGACGCCCGCACCTTGAGTTGGAACACCGTGGCAGTACAGAACCCGAGTTACTCGGCATGGTGGAAAGTAAGCCTCAAGCCGATCAAGGACGTGACCGCCATTGACGGCTACGACGCCAAAGTGACGCTCACCAACACCGGTTCAGCCACCGTCAACCTGAAGGTAGGCCAGTCGCTCGACTGCCCGTCCTCCGGTACGACCAAGCGTACCTATACGCTGGCTCCGGGTGAGGCTGTCATCGACACCATCCCGCGCAGCATGATCAACAACGTGCAGCCGGATGAACTGTATTTCGGTATCGAGAACGTAGAGTCGCAGGTATCGATTCTCGTAGAGCGCGCAGCACAACCCTCTACCGCCGTCATCCCTGCTCCGGCAGACATGGCCGCAGCCGGCATCACCGGAGAGATTAATCTCCATGTGACGGATACTCTCGTCATCCCCGCCGGCAAGACCCTCTACCGTATCAGCGTAGCGGACATGGACTCTATCGCCAAGTACGAGCCGGAGTTCACCTACCGCAACGAAGGAACCGATACCGCCAAGATGACGATCAAGATGGCTTTCGAGCGTCCGGCTTACGGTACCAGCAACACGGAATACGTACTGGCTCTGGGCGAGGAAGAGATCGTGGTTTACAAGAAGAACATGCTCGAGGGTATGAAGGACGGCGTAGATTCCATCTACCTGCTCACCATCACCGACCGGCCGGTTAACTTCTACGGACGCTTCAAACACGTCCGCGAGGGTAAGGCTTGCAAGACCAACATCGATTTCAACTGGGAGACCGGTCATAGCCAGGAAGCCCGCACCACCCAGTGGTACGCCATCAATGTAGCCGACGCACGCAACAACCTGAAAGATATTATGGTGTATGTCGTTAACCCGGGCGGTTCACAGGCTACCGTCAAGGCGTCCATGGCATTCTCCTGCCCCTACATCGACCTGCAGGAGATCACCCGTTCCGTCGCTGCCGGCGACACCGTCACGCGCCGCATGGGCTATTCGTCCTACGCCATGATGCCCGACACCGTGTGGATTGGTCTGGAGACCAGTCAGGACATCCGTTTCTGGGCAGATACAGTAGATGCTCCCAGAAAAGCCGTAGCCGACACCACGTGTCTGAACGCCGTTGATTTCAACTGGGCGGAAGGTGTCAAGCAGAACGGCGGCGACACCGTCTGGTACCGCGTCAACATGAATGAAGTACGCGAGCAGGCCGCCAAGTTCCCGACCGTATATGTACAGAATCTGAGCACCACCAATACCGTGACCATCAAAGCCGAGCTGTCGCTTGAGTGCCCCGATTCCATCGAGAACCAGAGCCGTTCCCTCACCATCGCGCCGAACGGCACGTACAGCAAATCGCTCTCCCGCAACCTGTTTGAGAACATCGTACAGGACGAGATCTATGTGCGCGTCATCACAAACGAAGACATCGCGCTCATCGTCCGTCTGACCGAGGAAGCCGAAGGTGCAAGCTGCGCCTCCGCTATCCCGTTCAACTGGCAGACCGGAAACACCCAGGCAGCCAACGCCAACCTGTGGTATATCGTGGATCTGCGAGATGTGATGCAGCAGGGTAATGACCTGAAACTCCACCTGCAGAACCGCGACAACCAGGAGTGCAAGGGTGTTATCCAAGTAGCGTACACCTGTCCTATCGGAGACGCTCCGTCCATCCAGAACTTCAAGCTCGCCGCACAGGCCACCAAGGATGTCACTATCCGGAACAGTTCGTTCGAGGTAGTAAACGACAGCATGGTCTATGTGAACCTGCAAGGTACGACCTCCCTCCGTTTCTGGGCAGACACACTGGCTGTAGAGCCGTTTGACACCATCCAAGCTGCCGGTCTGACGCTCATCCCGCTCCACTGGGACAGCCTCTATACCCAGACGGCGGATACCGCATGGTACATCATCCCGAAATCGGAGATCGACCTCGTCCGCAATCTGGACGAGAAAGTAAAACCGGTAGCACACCTGATCAATCTGGGTGCCGCCCAGACAATCAAAGCCGAGGGTGCTTTTGCCTTCCCGATCGTGAAGAACATGATGACCAAGAGCCAGGCACTCAAAGCCAACCAGCACTACAAGGATACGATTCCTGCCGGTACGTTCGAGCAGGTTCTCAAGAAGGACTCGATTATCCTCCGCGTGACCCGTCCCGCCGGCGGCGCAGACTTCCAGTTCCGCGCCGAGCTGGTCAAAGCCTTCAGCGGTAACACCCGCGCAGACGCGCTCCCTCTCCTTCTGGGTAAGACCATTGAGCAGGGTGCTAACACCGAGATGTGGTATAAGATCAAAACTGCTGACTGGAAGAAAGATCAGACTCTCTGGGGCAAGAGCATCCATGGATTTACCAAGAACGTAGGCACCCATACGGCAGATATTACCGTGGAGGTTTACGACGGTCTGCTGTCAGATGTCAACCTCATTCAGGGCCGCGGATCTATCCGCTCACCGAAAGGTGAAGTACGTCAGCATAGTTTTCCGGCACAGGCCGTATATGGTCTGGGCGATGTAGAGCTCTATGTCAAAGTGAAGACAACGGACACTCTTGTGTTCAAGACCACTTTTGCCGACTACGAGACCATCACTACTCCCGATCCGGCACAACAGAAAGCCACATTGCTCGTACCGAACGTGGATTACGTCGTACCGGGTGACAACCAGAACCACTGGTACATGGTATGCCTGCCGTACATGCAGAACAACTACACCTATACCGATTCTGCCCGCTTCGTCTATGAGCTGAACGGCACCGCTACTATCGAGGGTACCGCTACGCTCCAAGATACGATGACGTTCCAGATGCCGGTTCGCAAACGCACCATCAACAGAGCCGGAAAGCACTATCAGGGCTCCAAGCCGCTGCGCGAACTCATAGAGCGTGGTGCCAAGAAGGCAGGATTCAACCTCTCTTTGGCGGAGACCGCTCCGGATTTCATTGACAGCATGCTCCACCGTTTCGTAACGAAAGACTCGATTACCTTCTATGTACGCCTCAAGACCGACAATGACCTGAAGGTACGCATAGACATGAAACAGCACAAAGGAACGGATAACAACTGTCTCAACGCAATGGCCTTCGACTGGGAGCACGGCAACGTGAATCCGAAAGACCAGCAGACCTGGTACGCCGTATCACTGGATCAGAACAAGATCCCCGAGAACAAAGACCTTCGTCTGCATATCGACAACTGGTCAGACCAGGCAGCAAGCAGTTCCGCCAAGCTGTATTTCGACTGCGACGAATCCGCCCAGTTGAACATCACCCGTCAGGTAACAGCCAACAACAGCCTGACCAAGGATATATCGCGTGATTTCATCGCCCTGTCCGGATGGCCCGGCGAGATGTTCATCGACTACCAGTCGGCTCAGACGACCCATATCTGGATCGAGCTCATTGACAAAGCACCGCGTAACACCGTCTATGGCACTGCCAACCTCTTCGTATGTCAGGGCACCGACACCCTCGGTCATATCATCGATGCCGATATGACATGGAACGATACCATCACTGACCTCAAAGACTCCGTCCGCGCAGTGGTTTATGACTCCATCTGCGTAGTACACGCTTTCGTTCTCCGCGATCCGAAGACCTATACGGTAGAGGAGATTGCAGCAGACTCAATGCCTGTCATCGAACGCGGCAAGGTGCTGGATGTAACACTGGCTACCCTCTGGCTCACAAAGCACTATACAGCCGACAAGACCGACACCGTCAAGGCTGTCAGCAGCCTCGCATGGCAATACAGCACCGATGGTACAAACTACCGTGCATTGCCGGCTGCACCGATTGCATCGGAGCTTCTCAACCTGCAATACACTCTGCTCACGGAGTGCGGTGAGACGTTTGAGGTGCTGTACAAGCATGTTGTCCGCGACACGACGGAGGCTACCGCATGCAACACCTACACATGGGAAGACTCGACTTACCTGTCTTCCACGCTTGATTCCGTCTCCTATCCGTTCACGAACATGGGCGACAGTATCGCGTATCTCCACCTCACGGTCAACCACCCGTACAACGATACCCTCGAACTGGTATCCAAGTACAGCGACCGCCTGTTGATGATCAACCGTCTGGAGATCAACAAACTGCTGGCAGACACACTTGATTTCAAAGGTGACACGGCACTGGTAAGCTGGTTCATGGAGGATAGTCCTGCCGACAAGTTCTTAGGCCACGGTTACTATTACTGCAAGCCGAACGGCGAGGTACTGGATGCCGGTACGTATTATGCCGTCATCAATATTCCGCCTACCGACGGCAGTGATTGCGGAGCCAAGGGCGAGACCAAACACCACACCGTCTCCGGCGCAGCTGCCGCTCCTGCTCTCATGCCGTCGCTGGCACGACCGGGTGAGGATATACAGATCGTCAACCTGGATCCGGAGCAGAACAACCTGATCCGTATCTACACGGCAGACGGAATGCTACAGAACTCTTACACCATCTGCGGACAAACCCGCTTCACGGTGAAAGCCGCAGAGGCTAACGGTTTCTACATGGTAGAGCTGAGTAATGACAGCATGAAGACAACCCTACGTTATATTGTTAAATAAGAATAGGAGGTAGCACAATGAAAACTAATAAAATCATGTTAGCTTTAGCTACACTGTTAATAGCATCCTCTTCGTTTGCTCAGCACACGGACTCCGCAGCCCCGGTCAAGGTAGATACCATCAAAACGGCTGATTTCGATGTGCTTGAGCTGGACAGCGCAGCCACCGCCCATGCGGATTCTCTCGCTCAGGATTCCATCAACGGGATTGCCAAACGCAAGGGGTACGACCGTTTCACTATCGGTCTCCGCGGCGGTGCCGCAGGATTGCTGCATAATCTGCAGCGCGGCAACTGGAATGTCGGAGGAGACGTCATTCTGGATCTGCAGTACGCGCACTACTGGTCCAAACAAGGCATGCCGATGGATCTGGGTATCATCACCGGTGTGGGGATCGGTTACTCACAGTCCGGCATGCGCACCGCGGTGGACACCACCTACTCCATGCCTACCGGCGAGGGTGACAATGTAGATTACACCGTACGCGCACAGGACATCAAGGAGAATGACGGACAGATCCAACTGGAGGTACCGGTCATGTTCTCCCTTATCCATGAGAACGGTCTGTTCTTCAATGTCGGTCCGAAATTCATGCTCCCTGTTTATACGCCGTACAAGCAGTCTATCCGCAAAGATGAGACCACGACTATCGATGCCCACTTCACCGACTACGGCGTACACGTAACGGACGAGGTGCTCACCGGCAAACTGGCGGACAACCAGTACCAACTCAACGGTTCGGACAACGGAAACCAGTTCTCCATCAATGTCATGCTGACCGCCGAAATCGGTTATGAGTGGCGTTTCAAGAACGGTCATTCGCTCGGTTTGGGTGCATTCGCCAACTACTGCGTCTATAACAATTTCAAGAACAAGGCTACAGCCAAGTCGCTGATCGACGTCACTCCGCCGTCCTCCACCGAGGTGGCGAAGGTGGATGTGCTTTCCGCCACAAAGACTTATGCCAAGGGTCTGGGTTATTTTGACGCAGGTATCAAACTGGCTTACCATTTCAACTTCTACCCGAAGATTGCCAAACCCGAACCGGCGTCCATCTATCTCGACCCGTCATACATGCACATCGCTGTCGTGGACGCCGAGACGAAAGAGCCGGCGAAAGTACACGTATCCATCTACGAGAAGGCGAAAGACGCAACCATCGAGCGCGATATTGAGAATAGCGAACTGTACATGCGTACGCATCCGGGCGAGTATGTTATCTCCGCTACCGACGGTCTCTATTTCCCAGCCACCGACTCTGTCTCGGTTACCGAACACGGTGCATTGGACAGCGTAGTCCTGGAGGTACGTCCGCGTCCATGGTTCCGTCTGCTGGTTACCAACGAGGCAACGGGATCCCCTGTTGCTGCCCCCGTAAGACTGTATGACACCCACACCGGTGACAGCCTCATGACGCTCCATACCGACACTGCCGGCTACCTGCGCGAGATGTTAGACAAGAGCCGTTCGTACACCCTCCGCATCAGCCGCACCGGTTACGAGGACTTCGAGCAAGCCGTTCCGTCTGTATATGACTCGCTGCACGTCGTTCTCAAACCGATCAAAGCCGGTCAGAAGGTGATACTCCACAACCTGCTCTTCGTTTATGGCAAGACCTCGCTCATGGAGGAGTCCAAGCCGGCTCTGGAAGAGTTGTACCAGTTCTTGAAGGACAACCCGGGTGTCTGCATCCGCATTACCGGCCACACGGATAACCGCGGTTCAGACAAAGTCAACAACAAACTCTCTGCCGGCCGTGCCAATGCGGTACGCGACGAGATGCTCAAGCGCGGTATTGACAGCACACGTATCACCGCCGAAGGCAAGGGCAAGCGCGAACCAATCGCTACCAACAAGACCGAGGAAGGACGCGCCCGCAACCGTCGTGTAGAGTTCTTCATCACTTCTACCGGTGGTGCTAACATAGAACAAGTTAAATCCGAATAAGGTTCATGACGATCTTATGTATCGAAAGTAGTACATCTGTTTGTTCGGCCGCCATCTGCAAGGATGGCGCGCCGCTCAAACAGTGTATATCCACTGAAGGCAGCAACCATGCACGGTTGTTGCCTCTGTATATTGCCGAGCTGCTCGCTTTTGCACGCGAGCAGGGACTCGTGACGGAGGGCATAGCGCTCTCGGAGGGCCCGGGCAGTTATACCGGCCTGCGGATCGGCACCTCGACCGCCAAAGGTCTCTGCTACGGGCTCGACCTTCCGCTGATCCCCGTCCCCACTCTGGATATCCTCTGCGAGGCGGCGAGACGGCAATCCGCAGTCTGCAACCAGCCGTCGGCAGTGTTGGTACCGATGATTGATGCCCGGCGAATGGAGGTCTATACGGCAGTACAAAGGGACGAGGTACTAAGTACAAAGGAAAATCGGGCGCGGGCAGTGGTCGTGGAGAGTGAGGACAGTCTGTACTCTGTCAGCGAGCAACGCGAGCGGCCTGTACTCTGCCAGTCTGAAGGACGGTCTTATTTCTACTTCGGCGACGGAGCGGCTAAGTGCCGGGCGGTACTGAAGTCCGACAACTGGCACTACGTACCCGGGATAGTACCCGAGGCACAGTACATGGGCACGCTGGCGGAGAGCCGTCAGCAATCAGCAATCAGCAACCAGCGATTAGCCTATTACGAACCCTTCTACCTCAAGGAGTTCGTTGCCGCACAAAGTCATGTCAAAGGACTGAAATGATTGATAATTGACAATTGATAATTGATAATTGATAGTTAATTGGGATGAATAAAATCATCAATCATAAATCATTATTCACAAGCGTTATCGCTCTCATGGCGATAATCCTCTCTTCCTGCTCCACCCAGAAAAATACCTGGGCGACACGTTCATACCATCAGACGAAAGTCAAATACAATATTCTCCATAATGGCAATATAGCCTATGAGGAGGGACTGAAAGCCATCCGCGATGCCAATACGGATGACTACACACGCATCCTGAACCTCTACCCTGTCTCCAACCACGATGCGGCAGCGGCGAGCACATCCCAAATGGACAGGACGATTGACAAATGCCGCAAGTGCATCAAACTGCACTCCATCAAATCGAAACCCAAACGTGACCCCAAGAAGGCGAACGATCCCAAATACAAATTATGGCTCCAGTCAGAGGAGTTCAACGCCAACATGGACTTAGCCTGGCTGCGACTCGGTCAGGCAGAGTTCCACAAGGGCGATTTCCTCGGCGCAGTCAGCACGTTCAATTATATCATCAACCATTACCAGAACGATCCGGACATGATTGCCCAATGCCAGTTATGGGTGGCGCGGGCATACGCCGAGATGGGATGGCAGTACGAGGCGGAAGACATGCTCAACCGCGTGCAGACCGATGCGCTGAGCCGCAAGCACGCCAAACTGTACTCCGCCGTCAAAGCGGACGTGTTGCTCCACGGCGAGCACTACCACGAGGCAATCCCGTTTGTGAAGATAGCCCTTCCGTACGAAAAAAGGAAGATCTACCGTCCGCGCTTCGCCTATGTATTAGGCCAGCTCTATGAGCGGGAAGGCAAGACCGAAGAGGCCATCCATGCCTATAAATCCGTGGTACAGATGGCACCGCCCAACGAGATGGATTTCAATGCCCGCATCCGGATGGCGGAACTGGGCGGAAAGCACTCGCTGCGCTCACTGCGCGGAATGACCCGACAGTCCAAACACAAAGACCGTCTGGACCGGATTTACGGCGCAATGGGTAATATCTATCTGGCTGCCAAAGACACCGCCAAAGCTCTTGAGATGTACGAGAAAGCCATCGCCGAATCGACTCAGGGCGGCACTGCCAAAGCGGCGGTACTCGTACGTGCAGGCGATATTTATTTCGAGCGCCACGATTACCCGAAGGCGCAACCGTGCTACCGCGAGGCGGTAACCATCCTTACGGCAGAGAACGACGGCTATGAGCGCGTACAGAAAAGGTCAGAGATACTCGATGAACTGATTGCCGCCTACACGCAGGTCGAGCTTCAGGACTCGCTCCAACGCCTCGGTCATATGACGGAAGAGGAGCAGCGCGCCGTAGCCGAGAAGATCGTTGCCGACCTCATCGAGGCGGAGAAGAACGATTCGCTCAACCAGGCACAACAAGCCCGTGAACTGGCGCTGAACGACAACGGTCCCAGAAGCGTCAATACCGCCAACATGCTCGGCGGCGCAGGCGCACAGAAAGGCGAGTGGTATTTTTACAACCCGCAGTTGGTCAAACAAGGGCAACAGGAATGGCGCCGCATATGGGGCAACCGCAGTCTTGAGGATAACTGGCGCAGACAGAACAAACAGGTGGTAGCCACCGATGAAATGCAGACGGACGAGTTTGCCGAAAGCGATTCCACCCTCCTCGCCGCGGACTCGGCAGCCGCTCCCGAACAGCAAGTAGTATTGGAGACGGATATACACAAACCCGAGTATTACCTCCAGCAGATTCCGCGTACCGGACAGGACTACGCCCTTTCTGACAGCCTCTGGCGAGAAGGGCTGGTCGCGCTCTACTATATCTACCGCGACAAGTTGGAGGACCCGGAGCTGACGGAGGAGACTCTACGGATATTGGACACACGGTTCGGCACGCACCCCTCCGTATCGGCTATCCACGAGGAGGAAGAGCTGCGCGAGTTGCGGCACGACGAGGCGTACATAGCCCGCATGCGCAAGATGCTCAACGCCCAGGACTCGCTCTATGCCGCCACCTACAAGGCATACACCAAGGGTGAGTACACTACCGTCAAGGCGAACAAGAACCTCGCACAGAAGGAGTACCCGCAGAGCCGGTTGATGCCGCGTTTCCTCTTCCTCAACGCCGTTTCCGTGGCACGTACGGAGGGGCAAGAGGCTTTCGTCCGTGAGTTGCAGGCACTCGTAGCCGACTACGGCAACACCGAGTTGGGCGCGATGTCCAAGGATATGCTCGCCATGATGGGTCAGGGAATGGAGAGCCGCAAAGGCGGTGCAACCGGTTCCTTAGCCGACATGCGCGGACAGGTCGATACAGCGACTGAAGAGGAGAAACAGATAGCTGAACAGGAATGGGACAACGACCGCAAACAGCCCTCCGTAGTGCTGCTCATCCGTTCCGGCATCAACGAGGAAGCGCTCAACGAACTGTTGTATCAAGTGGCGTTATTCAACTTCTCGCAGTTCCTCATCCGCGATTACGACTTGCAGAAAATACCCACCTTCGGGCAAGGCAGTGCCCTGCGCATAAGCGGATTTACGGATTTGGACGAAGCCGAGTGGTGGGTGTCACTCGTTCAGCAGAACACGGAGATGCAGACCGCTCTCTACGGCATACGGATAGTTGCCGTCACCGAGCCGAATATCCCGCTGGTGAAATAAAAAAAACGGAACCCCGAAGGATTCCATTTTGTCGGGGAGACGTGATTCGAACACGCGACCTCCGGTCCCCCAGACCGTTGCGCTACCGGGCTGCGCCACTCCCCGTTTCACCTTCGTTTTTACGAAAGCGAGTGCAAAGGTACTGCTTTTTTTTGAATTACGCAAATATTTGAGAAAAATAATGACAAAAAAATTTTATATTGAGACATACGGATGCCAAATGAACGTCGCAGACAGCGAGGTTGTGGCAGCAATCATGGAAACTACCGACGCCGAGATAACCGACCGGTGGGAGGATGCGGATATTATTCTGCTCAACACCTGCTCCATCCGCGACAACGCGGAGCAGAAAGTCGGTGCACGTCTGCGCGAGCTGAAAAGTCTTTCAGAGAAGCGGTCATTGCTCTTACAGCGAAGCGGCCTTTCAGGTGTAGCCGGTCAGTCCGCCCGGCGGACTATTATCGGAGTTATCGGCTGCATGGCAGAGCGGATGGGACAGGAACTCATTGATAGCTACGGTGTTGATTTCGTAGCCGGTCCGGACGCCTATCTGGACATCCCTAACCTCCTTGCGCAATGCGAAGCGGGGCACACGGCGATGAACGTGGAGCTCAGCACCACGGAGACCTACCGCCAGATTATCCCCTCGCGCATCGGCCGTTCCATCAGCGGGTTCGTATCTATCATGAGGGGCTGTAATAACTTCTGCTCCTACTGCGTAGTGCCCTACACCCGCGGACGCGAGCGCAGCCGCGATGTAGAGTCCATACTCAATGAAGTGCGGGATCTCTACTCACGCGGTTACAAAGAGGTCACCCTCCTTGGCCAGAACGTCAACTCCTACCGTTATGTGCAATCCGACGTCAGCGGTCAGCCATCAGTGGTTGATTTCGCGGACCTTCTGGAGATCGTAGCCGAGGCGGTTCCGGACATGCGTATCCGGTTCACCACCAGCCACCCGAAGGACATGTCCGACAAGACCCTGGAAGCCATCAGCCGGCATAAGAACCTCTGCAAACAGATACATCTGGCGGTGCAGTCCGGCTCCAACCATATTCTCAAACTCATGAACCGCAAATACACGCGCGAGTGGTATCTGGACCGCATTGCGGCTATCCGGCGTATTCTGCCGACTGCAGCAATCAGTACGGATATCTTCTGCGGTTTCCACGACGAGACGCCGGAGGACCACCAACAGACCCTCTCGCTTATGCGCGAGGTAGGATTTGACTCCGCGTTCATGTTCAAGTACTCGGAGCGCCCGGGTACGTATGCGCACAAGCACCTGCCGGATAATATCGCCGAGGAGGAGAAAGTGCGGCGCCTCAATGAGATCATCGCACTCCAGACACAACTCTCGCTCGAATCCAACCGCCGCGAAATAGGCAAGACCGTCGAGGTACTGGTGGAGGGCTTTTCCAAACGCAGCCACGACGACATGTACGGACGTACCGAGCAATACAAGACCGTTGTTTTCCCGCGCTCGGGACAGAAGACAGGAGATCTGGTGCAGGTACGCATTACGGACGCCTCTGCTGCCACTTTGAGAGGTGAAATTGTCTCTGATTGATAAAAAACAGCCGTTTTTTGTGGAAAAAACGTTTTTTTAGAGGAAAAATTTGGCTATTCCAAAAAAAAGCAGTAATTTTGCACCGAAAACAAAATTTTCATAGTTAAGGTTTAGGTTTAATGGCGAAAGGAGGCTGTGAAGTTTCCTTTCGTTTTTAGACAAGACCGACTATTGTAACCCGGAAAACAAGGCCAGTAGCCTTCTTTTTTTATGGCAGACGAAAAGAAAAATATCACTCCTCTTCCTGATATGACGGACATGGAGGAGGTACGCAAAGCAATCATCGCGAGCGAAATACTGACTCGTAAGTATTGATTATTGATAATTTATAATTTTGAACAGATACTATGGCAACGTACATGACCGAAGAAGGTCTAAAAAAATTGAAAGAGGACATCCAGTACCTGGAGACTGTGGAGCGTCCGCGTATCATCGCCGCTATAGCAGAGGCGAGAGAGAAAGGTGATTTGAGTGAAAATGCAGAATACGATGCAGCCAAAGAGGCTCAGGGTGCGCTGGAGACCAAGATTGCGCTCATGAAAGCGCGTCTGGCGGAGGCACGCGTGCTCGATGCGTCGGATATCAAAACCGACGAGGTACAGATTCTCACCAAGGTGCGCGTCAAGATGCCTAACGGCGCAGAAAAGACGTTCCACCTCGTGACCGAAGGAGAAGCGAATCTCGCAGAGGGCAAGATCTCTGTTACCACACCGATCGCAAAGGGTCTGATGGGCAAGAAAGTAGGCGAGATTGCCGAGATCCAGGTACCCGCAGGATTGATGAAATTAGAGGTGCTTGAGATCAGCCTCTAAATGAACAAATGGCAAGTAACTAAATTGTAAACCGTCAAATCGTACATCGCAATGACTATTTTCACGAAAATCATCAAAGGCGAGATACCGAGTTACAAGGTAGCGGAGGATGACAAAAACTATGCGTTCCTGGACATCAATCCGATTGTCAAGGGGCACACGCTCGTGATCCCCAAGCTGCCGGAGCCGGAGGCGGATTATATCTTCGACCTCACGGATGAGCAGTTACAGAGCCTGATCACTTTCGCCAAGAAAGTAGCGGTCGGCATCAAAGCCGCAACGGGCTGCAAACGCGTAGGTGTAGCCGTTCTGGGCATGGAGGTGAACCACGTGCATATACACCTTGTACCGATGAACTCGGAGAAGGATATGCTCTTCACCAACCCCAAACTCTCCCTGCCGGCAGAAGAGATGGCCATCATCGCCAACTCCATCGCCGAGGCGATTGAGAAAGACCGGCCGAAGGCCTAAAAGAGTAAAGACCGCGGCGTAGCCGCTCAAAGAATAAAGACCGCTGCGCTCAAAGAGTAAAGACACAATAAAGCCCGCAAGTTCTGCGGGCTTTATTGTTGTTACCAGATGCTTACTCGGTTCTCCGGTGCCACGTACATCGGCGACTCCGGGGTTACGTTCCATGCATCGTACCAGGCGTTGATCTGCGGCAGCGCGCCATTCACACGCCAGCGGCCGAGCGAGTGAGGATCGCTCTTCGTGCGGTTGAGGATCTCCTCGGGACGGATGTTACCAGCCCACACATTGGCGTATGCCAGGAAGAAGCGCTGAGCCGGTGTGAAACCGTCGCGGGTCTGCAGACGGTCTTTCTCCGCCTTGGCTTCCTCGTTGAGGGTGAAAGCGAGGTAGGATACCTGCAGACCGCCGTGGTCGGCGATGTTCTCACCGAGGGTGAAGGCGCCATTGGCATGTACGCCCGGAGCCACCTCGATCTTGTTGAACGCCTCTTCCATCACTTTGGTGCGCGCATCGAAAGCGGCTTTGTCCTCTGCCGTCCACCAGTTGGCCATGTTGCCGTCCTTGTCGAACTGGCATCCCTGGTCATCAAATCCGTGGGTCATCTCATGACCGATGACTACGCCGATGGCGCCGTAGTTGAAGGCATCGTCGGCGCTCATGTCAAAGAACGGGTATTGCAGAATACCGGCGGGGAAACAGATCTCGTTGGAGGACGGGTTGTAGTAGGCGTTGACCGTCTGCGGGGTCATGTACCATTTCTTCTTGTCCACCGGTTTGCCGAGGAAGGAGAGGCTGTACTCCTGCTCGAACTTGGCAGCGCGCTCGAGGTTGGCGTAATAGGTATCGGCGGGATTGATCTCCAACTTGCTGTAGTCACGCCACTCGTCCGGATAACCGATCTTGATGGTCATGGCGTTCAGTTTCTCGAGGGCTTTGTCCTTCGTTTCGCGCGACATCCATGCCAGGTTCTCAATACGGATACCGAGTGCTTTCTGGAGGTTATGCACGAGCGCGAGCATACGCTCCTTATTCTCCTCTGGGAAGTATTTTTGTACGTACATCTGACCAACCGCCTCGCCGAGCGTACCGTTGACGATACCTACGGCGCGTTTCCACAGCGGGCTCGGCTCCTCGCGGCCGGAGAGCACTTTGCCATAGAAATCAAATGAAGTCATGTAAATCTCCGTAGTCAGATACGAAGCGGCACCCTCGATAACCTGCCAACTGAAGAGGGTCTTGAGGTCCTCCAGCGGCTCGTCCGCCAACATTTTTCCTGCCTCCTGCAAGTGCGGGATCTGACCGACGGAAAGGCTGTCGAGCTCCACGCCCAGCGCTGCGAAATAGGCTTTCCAGTCCACTTCCGGTACAAGTTCCTGCAGGTCTGCCACGGACATCTTGTTGTAGTTACGTTGCGGATCACGCAGCTCTACATTGCTGTAGGCAGCAGTAGCCAGACGGGTCTCCATGCGAAGAACGGTCTGCGCTTTCTCTGCCGCATTCTCAAATCCGAAGAGTCCGAACATCTTCTCCACGTATGCCACATACGCGTTCCGGATAGCGGTGGTCTGCTCGTCGGTGTCGAGGTAATACTCTTTCTCTCCAAGCGAGAAACCCGCCTGGTACTCATTGAGGATATTCATCGAACTGTTCATCGCATCGGCATCGACGTACATCGCCCAGAGCTGGTAGTCCATCGACGCACCGAGAATTTTCGAGAGCTCCTCGCGGTTGCTGATTGCGGCAATCTCGTCAAGCGTCTTCCGTACCGGCGCAATGCCCTCTTGGTCACGGCGTGCGGTATCCATCGCGAGGTTGTAGATATCACCGATCTTTTGGGCGATCGAACCCTGCGGATGTTTCTTCTCAGCTATCTCCTGAATAAGACCGTTGACCTGCTCGAGGTTGTTCAATCCCAGTTTGTCGAACGAGCCGAAACGGCTGTATTCGGGAGTCAGCGGGTTGGCTGCCATCCATCCGCCGCAAGCGAATTGGTAGAAATCATTTTGGGGTACCGCCGTGGTGTCCAGATTGGCGAGATCGATACCCGTTGTCTGTTGTTTAGTGGTGCAAGCTGTAGTCATAAGCATGATTGCTCCTAATGTAAAAATAAGTTTCTTCATA
>ODAI013433187.1_pt1 | contig 39443 bp, 33 predicted proteins | sample 1539321 | NCBI WGS metagenome assembly ODAI01 (sample SAMN02144231, study PRJEB22623) | gut metagenome | biome: sheep rumen | host: Ovis aries | place: New Zealand
AATCAGAAATCCTTGAACGCGCGAAAAAATATATCGCGGACGAAAAAGATGTACGCTTCCGAAAGGAAGTTGAAGATTTGGTCGCAAAGGCAGACGACAAGGACGCGCTTGCAGAGCTTGAAGACCGCTTTTATCAGACGCTTGAATTCGGTACAGGCGGACTTCGTGGTGTCATGGGCGGTGGAACCAACCGAATGAACACCCTTGAAATCAACCTTGCGACCCAGGGCTTGGCTAACTATGTCCTCAAAGCCTTCCCCCAAAAAGCAAAAGACGGCACTTTGAGCGCAGTCGTGGCTTATGACTCACGCAAGAACTCAGATGTTTTCGCTGAGGCTACAGCCCTCATTCTTGCTGCAAACGGAATCAAGGCATATCTTTTCACAGGACTGCGCCCGACCCCAGAGCTTTCTTTCGCAATCCGCGAGCTTAAGGCGCAGACGGGCGTTGTCGTAACGGCGAGCCACAATCCGCCTCAGTACAACGGCTACAAAGCGTACTGGGATAACGGTGCGCAGGTCATTGAGCCACATGATGTCGGTATCATTAAAGAAGTAAATGCCGTCAAAGAGGTAAAGACAATCTCAAAAGAAGAGGCTATCAAATCTGGCAAGCTCGTCCTCATCGACAAAGAAATCGACGAGAAATTCTGGGCTATGTGTAAGGCACAGCTTTTTCGCCCGGAGCTTATCAAAGAAAAGGCTTCTTCTGTCAAAATCGTCTACACTCCTCTCCACGGAACAGGCGCAATGCATGTTGAGAAGGTTTTGGGTGATTTGGGACTCAAAGTCATCACAGTTCCTGAGCAGCGAGAGCCTGACGGAGCCTTCCCCACGGTAGAAAAACCGAACCCGGAGGAAGCTCCTGCTCTCAAACTGGCAGTTGCCCTGGGCGAAAAAGAAAAGGCAGACTGTGTTATGGCGACAGACCCGGACGCAGACCGCTTCGGAACGGCCTTCCCCGGAAAAGACGGCAAATTCGTTCTCGTCTCAGGAAACCAGATGGGCGCTCTTCTCTGTGAGTATGTCCTTCTTTCGCGAAAGGAATTGGGAAAACTTCCTGCAAACGGTGCCGCCATCCGTTCAATCGTTACATCTCCATTCACTGACTACATCTGCAAAAAATACGGCGTAAAGATGCACGAATGCCTGACTGGCTTCAAGTGGATTGCCGCAGTGGAAGACGAGTTTGAAAAATCAAACACAGAAACTTATGTCTACGGCCTTGAAGAGAGCTACGGCTACAAGGTTGAAAAAGAAGTCATGGACAAAGACGGCGTTTCAGCTGCCGCAATGTGTGCTGAGATGACTCTCTACTGGGCTTCAAAAGGAAAATCAATCCTTGAGCACTTGGACGATATGTATAAAGAGTTCGGCTTCTTTGAAGACCGTGCAATCAGCCAGAACTTCCCTGGCTCTGCCGGAAAAGAAGTCATGGCTGGCATCATGACAAAGCTCCGCACAGAGGGACTTAAGACTTTGGGCGGAAAGAAAGTTCTCTGCATTAAGGACATCGGAAATTCTGTCTCTTACGACCCGGCAAATCCAGGCGCAAAAACAGAAATCAAGCTGCCTAAGTCAAATGTTCTCCAGTTTGTCCTTGAAGGCGGCACAATCGTTTCTGCCCGACCGTCTGGAACCGAGCCGAAAATCAAGTTCTACATCAACGCCCGCACTGATTCTGCAAACGGTCTCGACAAGGCAAAGGCCGAGAGCGCAAAAGTCTGCGACGCAATCACGGCTGACATCAAAGACTTGCTTTCTAAAGCTTAAGTAATTTTTATCCACAGATTAGCACAGATTTTCACAGATGAAATATATAAATCTGTATAATCTGTGGATTTTTTGTCTATGCCTAAATCTCACCTTCACTTACTTAATGATTACCGCCGAATGAACCGACTTTTGCACAGCGGGGCTGTTTTTTGCGCTTTGGACACAGAGACGACAGGACTCAAGCCTGCCGAAGAAAGAATTATTGAAATCGGAGCGGTAAAATTTGATAAAAACGGAGAACTCGGACGCTTCTCTACACTGGTAAATCCCCGCATTTTGATTCCTCATTTTTGTCAAGAACTTACCGGAATCACGAACAAGATGGTTTTCGGTCAGAAAGAATTTAAGGATATTGCCGATGATTTGCTTTCTTTTTTGGATGAATCAATAATCATCGCCCATAATGCCCAGTTTGACCTGCGATTTGTAAATACGGAGCTTGAGAGAATAAATCATGACTCGCTTTTAAACAAGGCAATTGATACCCTCAGATTTTCCCGCTGGGCTTATCCCGATAATGAACATTGGACTCTGCAATTTTTGGCAGAGCAACTTAAAATCGAAGTGAAAGCTGCTCACAGGGCAGAGGATGATGCCAGGGTCTGCATGGAGCTTTTCTTGCACTGTATAAAAGACACCATGGACAGGCAGAAGGAAATTATTTTGTAATTTTTTCTTGCCGATTAGCTAAAAATTCAGTATTTTTATAATATCAAAATGTATTAACTTTGGAGGAAATATATGAAACTAAAACCATTGGCAGACCGAGTTCTTCTTAAACAGGAAAAGGCTGAGTCAAAAACAGCATCAGGAATCATCATTCCTGAAACTGCACAAGAAAAAACACAGACAGCAAAAGTAGAAGCTGTAGGACCTGGAACTGAAAAAGACCCAATTACGGTAAAAGTTGGTGACCGCGTCATGTACGACAAATATGCCGGAGTACAGGTTAAAATGGACGGCGAAGATTACCTTATCGTAAAAAATTCAGATATCATCGCTATCGTTGAGTAGACAAATAAAAAATCGCCGAAATACGGCGATTTTTTATTTTACATCAAGCTGTCGTTTTAACAAGCGGGCATCCGCATTGCTTTGATCAAGGCTTATACTGTATCGAAGAGATGTTTTTGCCCCATCAATGTCCCCGGCATCAATTTGTATTTTAGCCGAACGATAAAGCAACTTTGATTTTATCTGCATAGATTTTGATTTTCCTGCCGCCAATGAATAAAGCGCAAGGGCACGATTTCGCTCTCCCATGCTTGAATAAATCATCGCAAGATTTGCCGCACTAGAAGAAGCCGCTAAAGGTGACATTGAAGTTATCTTTCCGCTTGCATTCGCAGATTTAACGCCACCAGTCTCAAAAACCACATACTCATACAAACGCTTTGCCGCCGTTATGTTTTTTTCGAGAAGTGAAAAGTATGCCGCGAATTCAATTTCCCAAATTTCCATTCTGTCAGCTTTATCAGCCGCACGGTCTCCAAAAGCAAGCCGAGCAACACTATCTGGAATTATAGGATTGTATAGAATTTTCTCTCCACCAAAAATATCTTTTTCTACAATTTCAGTTGTTCCTAATTCAGACTGCAATCTTTTATAGTTCAAATCAAATTTTGCATCTATGTAATTCATAAAAAGTTCTCTTCCCTCATCAATCAAACCATAAGAGAGGAATTTCTGTACGGCAAATTGCACTAAATGAGAAGGATATAAATTCGTACCCAGCTGGTTTTGCTCTAATTCTTCCCAAATCGCCGCTGTTTTCTGGATAAGATTCAAGTCTGGATTATTTTTCAAATAGAGGGAGAGCCTTTCAACGATTAAATCATCACTATGTTTTATGCCAGCCCTACTCTCACGCTCAAGGGTTTCTTCCATACGATAAAGTGCGTCAGCAATCGTGAATTTAGGTCGTTCATCATACTCGCGCATCTGACTTGTACGAAGACTTGTTTTCCTCAATTCTTTTTCCAGTTCTGTCATTTCAACAGGCTGAGAATCCTGCCAAGATAATTTTCCGTAAGAAATAAGAGCTGGAATAAAATCAGGTTCAGCCAAAATTGCCTCAATCAAATACTCGTAGGATTTTCTAAACTGCCTTTGCCGGAATGCATACAAAGAAGAATTTACCAAAATTGAAGCCTGAATCTTTGATCCATTATTTTTACAAGTAGAAATGTATTCTTCACGAGCCTCTTCAGCTGATTTTTCATCCTCAAGCATCATGTATGCATCAGATGCAAGAAGAGCCGCCGCAGAAGCAAGAATCGGAGAATTTACTTGGGTAAGATTTGCTGCCGCAATGTCATAATTTCCTGAATCATATTGCACAAAGGCCCAAAAAAGAGCATCCTGTGAATCTTCTAGATTTTCTTGCAAGGAAGACGCCATCGCATATTCGCCACGAAGAAGATAAATAATCGCGCAATTTCTAAGCCATCGGGAATCCTTCGTTCCGACATAAGTGTCATAATATGTAGAAGAAATTTCACGCTCAAAAAGAGGGCTTGAAGAATCAGAAAGACTGTCACTTTTCAGAAGTCGCCTCATTACAGCCTCAGCTCGAATCGAGCCATACTTTGTCCCCTCAAGACATTTCGTGACAGAAATCGCATCAGAAAGTCTGTCATGGCGAAGTAAAAAATGACCGTAGACGGCAGAAAGCTCAGGGTTTTCAGGAAGTTTCTTTAACCCTTTTGTAAGAACAGACTCGGCCCGCTTTTCCTCTCCCATAATCATATAACGACGATAAATTCCTATTCTTGCAAAAGAGCTGTAGGCTTTTTTCTCATATTTTTTTAAAAGCCGCATAGCCTCGCTTGTATCCCCATTTTTAATAAAAATGTCAACGGATTCCATCGCTGTCATAAAAGAAGAATCAGAAGATTTTGAACAAGAGACAAAAAAAATCCCCGTCAGGAAAAACAGAGAGCATAGCACACAAATTTTTCTCAAATAAGGGATTTTTTTCATAAGCTAAATTGATTTTCTTATATTATCAAGGATTGCATTCACGAATTTATACGAATCATCAGGGCCGTAATTCTTCGCAATATCAATTGCCTCATCGATGACAATTGAAGGATCTACATCTTTTGTAAAGAGAAGAGAATAAACACTCATACGCAAAATTGCAATAGTAACACGGTTCACACGGTTAAAATCCCAGTTTGTAAGATGAGCTTTAATCGTTTCATCGATTTTTTCGATGTTTTCAATTGTGCCTGCGATTAACATACGGGAAAAAGCCGAAGACTCATCATCAGGAAGAGCTTTCTCTACATCTTCATCTTCATTAGAGGAAGAATTTACCCATGAGAGATTAAGAACATCTTTTTCGTTGATGCCCCCTACATCCCATGAATATAAGCCTTGAAATGCGATAATTCTAGATTTTCTTCGTGACATTATTTTTCCCAGTTAAGAAGTTTGTTGAGTTTGTCGTCCTTCTGCTTGTACTCAAAATTGCTCGGAGTTCGCAAAGCCTCAGTTACATCTTGAACCGCGGCTACAAAGGCCTGACTCTGCATCTGGCTCGTGAGATTCTGTTTGATATAATCGTAGACAGTTATTGTAGTTTCTGGCTGTACAAGATCAGAAATTGCGAGCATCTTTGCAGAATACTTCTGTCGGACAACATAGAACTGATAGTCATTATCAGTTTCATTAAGAACAGACATATAACCAACATCACGAGTAAACAACTCAAGCAAATCATCATATTTAATACCAAGCTGCTGGGCATGTTGTGCAGTTTTTCCGATAAACACATCCCCACACTGATAATCCTTTCCACTGTCTGATTTTACTTTGTCGTATGAAAGGCTTTTATTCTTTACATTGTCATATAAGGCCTGAGCTTTGATTTTGGCGCCTTCTGCATTATCTGCTTTGGGAACAATGACCATAAAAAGTTTAGCCATATCATTCTGCACAAATGAAGCCTTGTTCAAATCATAAAACTTGCGGATATCAGCGTCAGATGGAGCCGCCTTGCTAATTTCGCCCTGTTTCTGCTGGAAAATATATTGCTGAACCAAAAGTTGGTTTTTAAGATAAGCCTTATAATCAGCGACATTCATTCCGACCTGTTCTTTCATGAAATCATCGAAACTCTTTCCTGTTTTATTTTTGACGATTTCAGAAAATTCAGCTTCGGTTACCTGACGACCAACCTGCTGACTCAGGCTCTGAACAAAATGCTGATTCACCTGAGTATCGGTAATATTCATACCTGCTTTTTGGGCAGCCTGAACGACCAATTTCTCATCTATCATAGCATCAAGGATTTCTTTTTTCTGCTCGACAGTAAAAGACTTGATGTCATTCTGTTTCTGGTAAGTTTCAACGCGATTTCGGAGCTGTTTGAGAGTGATAGTCTCAGACTTGTTAAGTTTTACAATAGCCAAAGGCTGCAAATCCGACTGAGCAAACGCGCCGAAGGCAAATGAAAGTGCAAGTGTTGCAGCAAGTAAAATCTTTTTCATATTTATTTCCTCTAAAAAATAAGAACATGCTTATTCTTATTTAGTTACATTTTTTATTGCGGATCCAGTGGCAAACCGCCAGAAATAACCGCGCGGATTCGGCGAACGCCAGCAGAAGATGACTGCTCTTTCTGGATTTTGAAATCACCGATTTGAGCCGTGTGCTGTACATGGGGACCGCCGCAGACTTCCTTTGAGAACCAGTCTTTTTTCGGGTCTTTTCCGATTGTGTAGACTTTTACATCCTCGCCATACTTGTTGGTGAAAAGTGCTCGCGCTCCCTCAGCCTTTGCCGCCTCAAGAGACATAATCTCCATTGTGACAGGCAAATCTTCCTTAATTTTTTCGTTTACGATGTCCTCGACCTTCTGAATTTCTTCTTTTGTCATAGGACGCTCGAATGTAAAGTCAAAGCGCATTCGCTCGTTGTTGATGTTGCTTCCTTTCTGAGCGACCTGATCGCCCAAAACATTGACCAAAGCCTGCTGCAAGAGGTGAGTTGCCGTGTGATATTTCGTGGTGGTGTCGCTCTGCTCGGCCAAGCCGCCCTTTGCTTTTCCTGCGTCCAGTGATTTTGACGCTTCCTGATGCTTTCGCTCAGCCTCTTTAAAGCCCTCGACATCAACAGTGAAGCCGTTTTCAGCTCCCAATTCCTGAGTAAGCTCAAGAGGGAAGCCGAATGTGTCGTAAAGACGGAAGGCGACTTTGCCTGAAATTTCCTTTTTAGGATTCTTCATGAGATTTGGAAGAAGCTTCTGGAATTCAGCCTCACCGTTTTTGAGAGTGACTCGGAATTTCTCTTCCTCGGCGGTAAGCTCTTTGCGTACTTTTTCGCCGTTCTGCTCAAGCTCAGGGTAAGCGCACTTGAAGTTTTCGATTACCACATCTGCGATTTCCGCAAGGAATGCCTTTTCGATGCCCAGCTTCATTCCGTGGCGGACTGCACGGCGAATCAAACGGCGGAGAACATAGCCAGCCCCGACTCGGTCAGGAGAAACGCCGCGGACATCACCGATGATGAAGACAGATGCGCGGGCATGGTCAGCGATGATTCGCACTGACTTGTCCTTTTCTTCGTCGCTTCCGTACTTATATGAAGAAAGCTCTTCGATTTTTGCGATGATTGGCTGGAAAACCTCTGTGAGGTAGACTGATTTTTTGCCCTGGAGGATACAGTTGGTTCTCTCCAAGCCCATACCGGTATCCACATTCTTTTTTTCGAGAGGAAGAAGGGTCTTTTCGTCAACGCGGTTGTACTGCATGAAAACATTATTCCAGATTTCCATCCAGTTTGCGCTGTCCGTGCCCTTGTTGCTTCCCACAGGAGGCAAGCCTTCGCCAACCCAGTAGAAAATTTCGGTGTCAGGACCACAAGGACCTGTAGGACCGGCTGCCCACCAGTTGTCGCTTGCAGGAAGATATGCGATTTTGTCTTCCGGCATACCGTTTTCCTTCCAGTAGCCGGCAGCCTCTTCATCGCGGGGAGCGTTTTCGTCGCCTGCAAAGACAGTTACGGAAATCTTTTTTGGATCAAGGCCAAGCCATTTCGGGCTGGTCAAGAATTCATAAGAAAAAGCGATTGATTCTTTTTTGAAGTAGTCGCCCAAAGACCAGTTGCCCAGCATTTCAAAGCAGGTAAGGTGGCTTGGGTCTCCGACTTCCTCAATGTCGCCAGTACGGATACACTTCTGGTAGTCTGTGAGGCGAGTTCCAGCCGGGTGCTTTTCGCCCAGCAAATAAGGAACAAGCGGGTGCATTCCCGCCATAGTGAACAAAACTGACGGGTCATTTTCTGGAATCAGCGACTGTCCAGAAATCTCAACATGATTCTTAGATTTAAAAAACTCAATGTATTTTGAGCGTAATTCATTAGCAGTCATAGTGCACCTACCTTACTACTTTTTTAAAATAAATTCTACACGCCTGTTTTTCCAGCGGTCTTCAAGAGCCGTTGAAAGAGTTGCAGGATTTTTACTTCCGTTACCAACAGCCTTCAGATTTGAAGAAGAGACACCATCCTTAATGAGCCAGTTTCGCACATATTCTGCACGCTGCTCAGACAATAGTCTCACCTCATCTTCCTCGGCCTGAGTTCCCGAAAGGTTATTTGCATTTCCTTCAATTGTGACATTATAATCACGGAATTTTTTAAGAATTTCAGAAATTCGGCTCAAAATTTTCACATTGTTCTCAAGAGTCCGCTGATCAAGACCTTTTGTTTTTCCATCATAATTCGGATTCTGTTCAAGCTCAGCCGTAGTCTTAAAATCTGCGGCATCACTTCGGAAAATGATAGAAGGAACCTGCATTTTGATTCGCTCGCCCTCACGAATAACGAGAACATCAACTTTTACAAAGCCTTTTACTGTCGCTGAAAGATTATTTGAATCCGTGACCGTAAATTCATAGGGATAATCCGTAGCCGACTGAACGACCTCGCCGCGGGAACTGATGCCATTCCAAACGATTTTTGGCGGGATTTCAGTTGTTCCCTTTGTAGACCAGAATGGGTTGAGGGTGGCGGGGTCTTCGATTACCAGAGACCATGATTTCATGGGGCTTTCACATTCGGCCTTTGCCATAACAAAAAGTTCGTCGTATTCACCGTCACCATCAGGAGAAAAATATTGAGGAGAAATTCCAACGGAAAGTTTTGGCTCAGCGGTATTTTTCGAAGAAACAGACTCTGTAAAGGACTGAATTTCCGTTTCAGGAGCAAGGTCAACTTCTTTGGGAGGTGTATATTTTTTAAGGAGAATTGGGGCAGATGGTTCCAAGTAGAACCCCTCAGGATTCAAGAGGACCTCTGTCAGGACAATGGCGTCTAAATTCTTTTCGGACTGGAAAGAAGGAATATACGAGGACTTAAAGAATGGCGTCTCGTGGACAGAACGAAATTGCAGAAGTGTAGAATCTGTGACCTCATTCGTAGTAAAGCGTCCTGAATCATAGGATGATTTTCCTTTTGCAACATATTTATTATCTGCAAAAGTAAGAATCGTTCCGTCATTGGCTTCCCATGTGCTCTGTTCAACAAGGCGGTCAATACAGGCGCTCTCTTTTGTTTTCTTGGGCTTTTCAGGCTCTCGTGAGGTAATTTTCTTGTAATTTCCATCCCAAAGCGTACTCTCGTTAATCAACATGCGGACATCATCCTGCAATTTGATTTTTATTTCATCAACGCTTACGAGAGAAATGTCAAAACGACGCTGAAGGTTTTCAATTGATTTGTTCACTGCAGAGAAATAAATTCCGTTTCGACGAAGAGTGCTTTTTAGCCATGAATAGACTTCCTCACTGTCTTCGTATTCAAAAATGATTTCCGCATTAGGGTAATCAAATGAGATGTAACGGATGCTTGAGCCTGCATTTTCTGTCTTATACCACAATCCGTCCAAAAAATTTCCGAATGTAGCGACTGTGCCGTCCTGAATTCTGGCAAGTTCTTTTTGAGCCACGCGATTTCCCGCCACTCTGAGAGTTTTCGACACGATATAAGAGCCTGCTTCTTCACTCCAGTCATACATTGTCTGAATCTGGTCAAGCCGTGAGGAATCAGAGCCGACAGCCTGCTGTTCCGAAGTGTAGACCCAAACAGGGAAAGTCTCGCCTTTTGTCTGAGAAAGTTCGTATGTTTCTGACCGAGGTGTCTGCTGAATAAAAACGGTTCCGTCAGTTTCAAAATCTCCGATAAGCGAAAGAACAAATTCATTATTTTTATTCCTCTTACCATCAAAGATTTTTAATATAACTGTTCCTGAATCAGTTACTCCTTGATAAACGAGAGAGTTTTTATGATTTCCAAGAACATCAAGACTTGTGCAGGCAAAAGTTTTCATTTGAGTGATTTCAGTCGCAATGTAATTTGATCGTTCGTAAGCTCCGCTTTTCGGATTATACAAACCTACGATAAGAACGATATAGGGGCTTGCCGCAGTTTTTACCATGCTGATTTGATCGTCATAGCCGTCGCTGTCGATATCAGTCTCCAGAGTTCCGACTAATGTCTCACCGTTTGAAAGCTGTATGAATGAAGTATGCTCCAAACCGTCAGAGTATTCGCCCTCGGATTTTCCATCCACAGAATTACCAACAAGTGGAATTACGACACGGGCACGAGAAATTGAGCTGTCTTTTACAAAGAGATTTCGGCTAAAAAATAAAAGAGCCAGCACAGCCGCCGTAAGCAAAAAGGCGACCGGAATCAAACGCTTCATAGCCCGTCATTCTATCAGAATATTTATTTCGCTTCAATTCTGCAAAGTCCCTTGAATCTACATTGACAGTGAAAATCCACAATGATAAAATAGATGACACTATTTATTATTATAAAATAAGGAAAGTTTTATGAAAAATAAAATGCTTTGGATTGGCTCAGTAATCATCCTCATTCTCTCTATTATCTGTTTCGTCGTTTTTGGAGTTGGCACTGAACTTCTCAGAGTTTTCACCGGCGATGCAAACAAAATCAAATTCGGAAGCTTTGATGGAAAGAACATAGTCCTTGAACCAAACACAGAATTTGCAAATGCAATCAACAATTTCACAACGCTCATGCGCTCACAAAAAAGCGAGCTTGATGAATCTGACAACTTTTATATTTACAACTATGCTTTCAATTCAGCAGTTCAGTCAGAAGCATACAAAAAAGCTGTTAAAGAATCTGGCTATAAACCAAGCTCAAAAATCGTTTCAAACACAATGTTGCCATTTTTCCTCAATCAAGAGGGTAAGTATGATCCAACTCAGGCAAATTTAATTTCTGACGCAACAAAAAAACAACTCAAGGCAGAAGTTGAAACAATGCTCACATGGAGACGATTTGAAAATGACCTTTTCGGAGGCTCAAAAGATTTCGGCGATATCATCGCATGTCTCTCTGATTACACGAGAGCATTCTACATCAACACAAAAGAAGAAGTTGGAAAATCTGCTCTTTACGGATTGAAAACAAGTGAAAAAGAGTCACAGTTCTTCGCAGACATCGGTTCAGAAATGCGGGCTTTCGATGCAATTTCCTACGACAAAGCGACTTATCCAGACTCAGAGGTTACAAAATTCGGAAACGAAAACAGTTCTCTCTTTGACAGCTACGCTCTTTCAGTTATCACTGTAACAGACGAATCTCAGGCAAAAAAACTTCTTTCACAAATCACAAACAACGAAGTTACTTTTGAAGACGGTGTTTCAACTTACTCAGAAAAATATTTCTCAAATGGATACGGAGTTGTTGAACAGAATTTCGCATATCAGATTAAAGATACGCTTGAAAACGAGGCAGATTTTGAAAAAATCGACTCTCTCGCAAAAGATTCTCTCAGCGAAGTCATTAAAAATGTCCGCGGTTACTCAATTTACAAATGCACAGGCGGAAAAACAAAGGCAGATATCTCTGATGAAAAAACTTTTGATGCGGTAAAGAGCTACATCACTATTAACAAGCAATCTCTTATCGATGATTATTTCACGGAAAAAGCGAAGGCTTTCATCGCAAATGCAAAACTCGAAGGGTTTGATAAAGCTGCCCTTAAAGCTGGCGTAGAAAAACTTTCAATTCCGGCATTCCCCCTCAACTATGGAGAGGCTTCTGTAGCAGGGAAACTTGACGCAAAAGACGCAAAGGCATTCCTTAATGCAAGCCGAAACGAGTCTTTCCTTGAAAAAGCATTTTCTATGAAACTCAATGATATTTCAGAACCAATGATTATGGGAAATTATGTCACAGTATTCAAACTTACTGACATCCAAACCGAAAAAGCAGATGAAAGCAAGCTTGAAACAATCAAAACGGATCTTGCAGGTTATGATCAGTCATCGGCACAGACAGTTCTCTTCACAAGTCCAAAACTGAAGAACGAAGTGTCTAAGACTTATCGAGAACGATTCCTTCCACAGTAAGGATATTAAAGTGCTTGAATTACAAGAGGGGCAGCAAATTGCCCCAGAAAAGCCCTGTTTGGTTTCTACCGAGCGGGGCTTTTCACTTTCTTATCAAGGCAGGTTTCTCTATTCAAAATACGCCCCCGACCGCGCGATTTTGGGAACGATTCAGAATCTTACTCTTTTGCCTGGCACACTGATTATCGCTGTCTCCCCTGCCCTTTGGCTGGGGCTTGATTCACTTTTAGAAAAACTCCCGGAAAATTGCTTTCTTCTCGGCGTGGAATTCGATGAAAAACTTCACGATTTTGCGGATTTTGAATTAAAAAAAATCACGGAAAATCTTGATTCGGCAAAAAAAGAAAATTTGCTCTCGAAAGTCGCCCTTCTCCCCTATTCAGACAATGATTACATCGTAAACATTCTCAGCGGAGAAGATTTTCCCTCAAAAAATGAAGCTTTCTCCATTCTTCCCCATATTTCTACTTTCCGCCGAGCAATTCCACTGGAGATGAGCGCGGGAAGTCAGTTCAACAAAGAAAAATACAGGGATTTTGCTTCTCAGGCAGAAAACACAATCGCATCTTTTTGGAAAAACAGAATCACCCTTACAAAACTTGGCCGCCTTTATTCAAGGAATCTTTTTAAAAATCTTGGCAATCTCTCAGGCGCAATCGATTTTAGAAAACTTTTCCGAACAGTAAGCCAGCCGATTTTTGTTTTTGGAGCAGGAGAAAGCATTGAAGAGACGATTCAGAATATTTCCCGCTCTCAGCTGGAAAAATGCTTTATCATTGCCGTGGATGCCGCCGCCCCTGCCCTAAAGGCCTTTGGTCTCAGAATTGACGCGATTATCGCCGTTGAAGGCCAGCTTGCCATCGAAAAGGCCTATATCGGTGCCAGCGGGAAAGATTCTCTCATAATCGCAGACATCACTTCCAGACCGCAAGTTACACGGCATAGAAAAAAAGCGCTCACATTCTTCGCTTCAAAATACACAGACTCTTCTTTTTTCAAAAATCTCTCCGGCAAGGCTTTTTTTCCGCCAGTCATTCCTCCTTTGGGTTCTGTCGGTCTGACAGCAATTCATATTGCAAGCCTTCTTCGCAAGAATCAGAATGTTCCGATTTTTGTCAGCGGTCTTGATTTTTCATTCTCCCTTGGCCGTACTCACGGAAAAAACACGCCGGCTCATATAGCCAGACTTTCTGCCACAAACCGTTTTTCTCCTGCCGAAAATTACGCCGCCGCATTCAGGGCAGGAGCTAAAGCCATTGCAGGAAAAAACGCAATTCCCGTAATCACGGACCAAGCCCTTTCCGGCTACGCGCTAAGTTTCGCTGATTTTTTTAAGGGTATGGCGAATCTCTATGATTGCGGAAAACAAGGGCTTCCCCTTTCAATACAGGAAATTTCTTCTGAAAAAACAAGGATGTACCTTGAGACAATCGAAGAAGAGCGGCCGGCCTTCACTGCAGAAGAAGATTCAGCCCCAGAAGAAAGAAAATCAAATCAAAGTGAAATTCATTCATTCCTTGAAAGCGAAGAAAAAGCCTTGAACCGCATAAAAGAACTCTTGATGTTCGGAAATGATGTGGCCAGCTGCTCCTGCTCAGTCGAAGACGAGCTTACAGCCCTCATTTCGCCAAGGGAATATCTTTTCCTGCACTTCCCCGACGGCTACAAATGCGAAAGTCACGACATAAGCTTCTTAAAGCGGCTGCGAAGCCAAATCGATTTCTTTTTGAAAGATATTAAAAATGAATTGAAAAAATAAACCACAGATTACACAGATTTTTTTATTTTTCTTCGATTCTACTCTTCCTTTTCTTTGAGGACTGCCAGGAAAGCGCTTTGCGGCAATTCGACATTTCCTATCATCTTCATGCGCTTTTTTCCTTCCTTCTGCTTTTCAAGCAGCTTTCGCTTTCGCGTGACATCGCCGCCGTAACACTTGGCAAGGACATCCTTTCGCACTGGATTAACGGTTTCACGGGCGATAATCTGGCTTCCGATTGCTCCCTGAATGGCGATTTTAAACTGCTGCCTTGAAATCTCGCCCTTCAGCCGCTCACAGACCTTCTTGGCCCGGACGGCGGCTTCCGGCTTGTAGGCAAGCTGGCTCAATGCGTCAACCGGCTTTCCGTTGAGCAAAATATCGACCTTGACAAGTTCTGTCTGCTGATAGTCAGTGACTTCGTAATCAAAGGATGCGTAGCCCCGGCTGTAGCTTTTTAGCTTGTCGTAAAAATCAAAGAGAACCTCGGCCAATGGCATTTCGTAGGTAAGCTCAACCCGCTTTTCGTCAAGGTAAGTCATGTTCTTTTGAACGCCCCGCTTTTCAGTGCAGAGATTCATGATTGCGCCGATGTAGTCCGTAGGCGTGATAATCGTCGCCTTGATGTATGGTTCCCAAGATTCCTGAATTTTCGTCTCCGGGAATTCGGTAGGATTATCGATAATCTGCTCAGTGCCGTTAGTCAGCTTGATTTTGTATTGAACGCTGGGTGCGGTGAAGATTACGGCCTGATCATAATCCCGCTCAAGGCGCTCCTGAATGATTTCCAGATGCAAAAGTCCCAAAAATCCGCAGCGGAAGCCGTTTCCCAAAGCAAGGGAATTGTCTTTTTCGTAAATGAGAGAGGCATCGTTGAGCTTGAGTTTTTCCATGCTCTCCTTAAGCTCTTCGTAGTCGTTTGAGTCAATGGGATAAATCGAAGAGAAAACAACCGGCTTGACATCTTTAAAGCCCCCCAAAGGCTCAGCAGCCGGATCAGCCGCCAGCGTTACGGTATCGCCGACGCGGACATCACTTACGGTCTTTACGCCAGAGATAATGTAGCCCACATCTCCTGCCTCAAGGTAAGGAGTTTCCTCGTAGTTGATTTTAAAGATGCCGATTTGGTCTACTTTGTAGTCAGTATTGTTGGACATAAAGCGAATCACATCGCCTTTCTTGATTCTGCCTTCTTTGACCCGGATATGAATGATAACGCCCCTGTATTCGTCGTAGTGGCAGTCAAAAATCAAAGCCTGAGCCTTGCCGTCAGGGTCGCCACTTGGAGCCGGGAATTTCGTGACAATGGCTTCCATTAAGTCGTCCACGCCCTCGCCTGTTTTCGCGCTCACAGGAACAGCGTCAGCTGAGTCCAAGCCCAAGTCGTGGTCTATCTGCTTTTTTACATTGGGCAAATCCGCGCTGGGAAGATCGATTTTGTTGATGACAGGAACGACGGTCAAATCCTGCTCCATAGCCATGTAAAGATTTGAGACAGTCTGGCTCTCAACGCCCTGGCTCGCGTCAATCAAAAGAAGGGCACCCTCGCAGGAAGCGATTGCCCGGCTAACCTCGTAAGAGAAATCGACATGCCCAGGAGTATCGACGAAATTCAGTTCGTAATCGTGGCCGTCTTTGGCATGATAGGGAATGGTTACGGCCTGACTTTTAATCGTAATGCCCCGCTCACGCTCAATATCCATGTTATCAAGAATCTGATTTTTCATCTGGCGGTCATCGATAATCTGGGCTTTTTGAATCAAGCGGTCGGCCAAAGTCGATTTTCCGTGGTCAATATGCGCAACGATACAAAAATTGCGCTTGTATTTCATCTCTGTCATATATTCTCCATTTTATTCAGTAATCAAAACTAAAAATAGTAAGGGCTATCAAGGGGGGCTGCAATTGCCATAATGCCGTCCAAATAGCCTTTTTTGCGGTTTTTCGCATAAATCTCTGCATACATCGCGGAATTATCTTCGTTAAGTTTTATATTTCTGATTTCAACAGGGTCATTCTCAGAAAAACCAGATTCATCAGCAATCGACCCCTTGATAATTTCTTCGATAGAATACTTTCGGGAACTTGAAGTAGAAACAGAAATAAGCCTCATGCCAAAAATCGGAACAAAAGACTTGGCGATAATGTCTCCCTTGTAAATGTTATAGCCAGGATTTTCTGGACGAACACCAAGATAAATCGAAGCCTCGCCAACTTCGGAATTGGCAGTATCATCTCCATGACGATACTTGATTTTTACGATAGACTTTGCAGAACTTTTCATGAGAACATTCTGCATATCCTCAAGATTAGTAATTTTCTGCCCGTCTAATTCAATAATCACATCACCAACAGAAATATGACTTCTACTTGCGCTGCTACCAGGAAACACATACTGAACTTCAAGACCAGCATCTTTTCCCAGTTCTTTTTTTGTGTGTCCAAAGCAGCCAATCCAAGGATGAGAAACCTTGCCACCAGCAGCAAGAGCAGGTAACAAAGATTTTAAGTATTCAACAGGAATTGCGAAATTCAAGCCTTCATACTGAAGCATTCCGGCAAAGACAATGGCCTGCACATTTCCGTTTGAATCAATACATGGTCCACCTGAATTTCCCTGATTTACTGCAGCATCAATTTGCATAACAGAACCAAGAGTGAATAGTTTTCGATCAGTCGCACTCACAATTCCGCTCGTAAGAGTGCGTTCCAACCCGACAGGAGAGCCAATGGCATAAACCTTGTCTCCAACATCCAGATCAGCACTTGAACCGAGACTGAAAACAAAAGGCGCATCAACTTCGGTTTTTATTAGAGCTAGGTCGATTTGGGAATCATAACCAATAACTTTAGCGGGAATACGCGTATCACTGTCTTCTGCAAGTTTTATGTACAAACGAGAAAATCCTTCACTTTTTTTATCAACCAAATCTTCAATTACATGGTGATTCGTAACGATATAACCGTCTTTTGAAATAAAAAAACCTGAGCCAATTACACGGTCTGCAAAGCCCATTCCATTCTGCACTTTGATTCCTTTATCAACCCAAATCGTAACAGTGCCATTGATATAAGAAGAGACTTTTTTTTGCGCAGTAGATTTTTCACCACTCAGACCAGGAACATCCTTTTTTGAAAGTGACTCAAGTTCTGTCAGAGACTTCGACAATTTAGCAGAAAGAGAAGACTTGAGAGTAGAAAGAGATTTTTGAATGCGCAAAGCCGTGTACCAGTCAGATTTTTCAACAGCAGAATCAAATTCTTCCTGTACGGCTTTTTCGCAATCGGATATCGTTTCGGAATCATTTAAGAGGAAGGCACGCCACAAGGCTTGAACCGGATTTTTCTCAAGTAAATCCAGGATTCTTTTTCGTTCTTCACGCCGCGCATCTTCCTGAGTGTAGTCAATGTCAGAATAAATATTATCTGGATCACGAACCGAAGAGCAAGAAGAAAGCAATAATGCAAAAGAGAAGCAGAAAAAAATTTTTTTTAAGTGAAGTATCAGATTTTCAGTTTTCAATTTTTAATTTCCATTTTAATTTTCAACCTGAAGGGCGAAAATTAATTTTTCAATTCGAACAGCGAGGAATCGTTTTCCTTCACTTTCTACTATAGTAGAAACACCCTGCTCACCGATTTGGTTAATTTCTATAAGAATTTTCTCTTCATCTTTTTGACTTCCACCTTGAGAAATCCAGTAGAAACTCTTGTTTTTGCCATTTGAAACCGTAAGAACCTCACTTCCCTTTTGGACAAAAACAGGACTTCCATTTTCGGAAGAGACCGTAACAAGAGAATCTGTAAGCGGTTGATGGAATTTCGCTTCTTCACGAACTTTTCCGTCTATCATTGACGGAAATTTTGTATATTGTACATCCCACTTGCCGTCTCCATCAGTATCCCATGAAGAAATTTTACCGGGAATTTTTGCTCCGGCATTTGCAGGAAGATATTCCTCGGTAAAATCAGGAATCGTGTCTCCGTTTCGATCCACAGTGATTTTTTTAACATAAAAGCCTGTTCCCTGAGCCGGCGAGCCGAAGAGATTTGTCACAATCTGCATTTCATCATTCGTTGAAATAAAATTAGTCTCCCCGTCTCTGGAAAATCCATAATATTCAGTCGTCTCAAAAAGGCCGTCACCGTCAACATCAAGTTTTCGAGAGACTGGAATTCCTTTTTCAAATTGAGCCATCGCATAAATCTTTTCGCCAACAGAATAGCTTGCAAGCTGTGCGACACCGTTCAAGAGGCTCACCTGAATAATGGCACCCTCTCTCTCTTGCGAGGGAATTGAATAACTTAAAGCAGCCCTGAGCAATTCCGTTCCAGAAACAGACTCTGTAGTTTGGGAAAGAAGAGGAATAAAAAAATCCGAGTTCAAACTTGCTTTTATTGAAGCATCTGCCTCGACTGTAAATGGCGTCCATGAGAGCGTCTCAGCAATGAGGGTGAAGCGCAAATCAGCATGGCGATTATCCATTTTGTAGCTTGCTCCTGAAATATATGGCCATGAAGAATAGTCAAGAACCAGGGCATTTTCGGACATGGAGAGCCTGAGAGGAACGCCAAAATCACACTCGGCAGTCCATTCATTTTCGTCATCTTGATTTTCATCGTATGAAATACTTTGAGGTCTGCCACGATTATAGCTGACTACAAGATTAGGATATAAATCACCATCGACATCAATTGAAATCGTACCATTATATGAATTAAGATACTCAGAAAATTCTTTTTTTACATCATCATTTTTAAGGAGCGCTGCAAAATCCTCAAGTAAATGAAGAGAAATTTCTTTGTCAGAAAATGAATAAAAATAATCAAGGGCAGCATCTTCATCAATCAATCCTGATTTGAGAGCCTCAATTGCATAAAGCGGTGATTTTCTGTTTTTTGAGTCAAATGCTTTAAGCATACGGACTTTTTTGGAGTCCCCTTTTGCAGGCTTTTCGTCAGAAGCAAAAATTGCAGCGTAAATTTCTAAATCTTCTTTTGCATTTTTATATAGAGGAAGAGTAAGCGCAAAAGCATCAGCCAAAGCGCGGGAAGATGATGCAAAAACTCCTTCTTTTCTGAAAATATGATATTCGTAGCTGTAAAAAAGTTCCGCGAAGCGTGCATCGGCAGGGTAGACTCTTCGAGCAGAATCAATGCGGGAACGGGCTTTTGCCACGCTTTCGTCATCTCCAAGACAGTAATAAGCCTTGACACGAATAAATTCAGCATCAGCAGAATAAATGAAAGGCTCAGAATCAAGGACAGCAATAGCCTGTGTAAATTGTCTAGTCGCACATAAAATATCAGCATATAGAATGCGGGCGCCATCACGGTTATAGTCAACCCATTCGGCCTCAGTGAGTGCCGTAACGACAAGTGGAAGCACCTGTGATTTTTTTTCACCCTTATTTATTTGGGAAACAGCGCGGAGATACCACAAATCAGCAATGTTATCGTCGTAGGCAAGCCCCATTTGAGCGTTAGAGTCAGCTTCGTTCCATAATTTTTCGGATGCAAATTGTTTCGCAAGCTGAAGATAACGGAGGGCAGTGCGTCTGTTTGCCACTGAAGCGGAATTTGAAAGCCCTTGTGCGAATGAAAAAGAAAGAGCAGAAAAAACAAAAACCGAAATAAATGAAAGTGCTTTTTTTGTCATTAAAAATTCCCTTTTTTATTATTCTACTATAATTTAGCTTCTTCTACAATCCAATTTTTCGCTCCTGAAAAAGAAGCCAGCACTGCCCGAATCGACGAAGTTTTTCCGAAAGACGGAGAAAACTCTTCCACAACAAAGACTTTATTTCGCAAAGACTGGGGGATTTTCCAATCAGTAAACAGTTCCGAAAGATTTTTGCTTTTTCCATCTGCCGTACGGACAGAATCTCCGGGAAGTTGGGAACGAAGAAGAAAAGGCAGGGAAAGAAAAAGGGAAATTGTTTTTTCAGGTGATTTTTCATCTTTCTTTTTAATCACAAGTCGGACTTTCTCTTGGTCACCAGCCTTTTCAACGCGAATGAGAAAATTTTTAAATTCCGTGCTGTCGCCATACTTTCTGAACAAAAAAGAAAAACCGGACTCAAGGCAAGAGTCAGAAGAAGATTTTTGTCCTGCACCATCTGAACCAACAGAAAAAAACAGCGAATCGGAATCAAGGAGGATTTGCACATTCTCAAAAGAGATTTTTCGTGTTTTTTCATTTTCCCAAGAAAGAACTTCCTCAAAAAGCGCGAAAGGAAAGCGTGAGCCGAACCCAGCCTTGTTAAGAAGGTAAAAAAAGACTCGCCGTTTCAGGGCCTTTGGAAGAGAAAAGAAAAAAGAACGGCTGATTTTTGGCTCTTTTATACCAGCTGTCAGACGAAGTGTCTCCTCATTAAAAAAATCATCATCAGCAAGAGCCTTTTTTCCGCCAGCAAGAACAGCCTTTTCCCAGCCAGAAAACTGCTGGTTCAGAAGAGGAACAAGCATGTTACGAATTTTGTTCCTGAGATAAGAGGTGTCAGAATTAGTGGCATCAGTACGCCATGCCTGTTTTTTTTCTGTTAAATAAGATTCAATTTCACTCCGGGGAATATCTAGAAGAGGACGGATTATTTTTCCCCGTTTTCGTCTGATTCCCCCCATCCCCTCAAGAGAACTTCCCTGCAAAAAACGCATTAAAAGAGTCTCCGTCTGATCATTCTGATTATGGGCAAGAGCAAGGGCACAAAGCCCCTCTTTTTGAATAAAAGATTCAAAAGACTGATATCGAAGATTGCGGGCATGTGCCTCAAGGCTCAAACCCTTCGCCTCGGCATCTTTTTCAATTTTGCCATATTCAAAACGCTCCACAAAGCAAAAGATTCCCAATTTTTCACACAATTTTTTTACAAAAAGCGCATCTCCCCCGCTCTCCTCTTCTGGTCGGATTCCGTGATCAAGCGTTATCACACGGAGCAAGGACGGCCCAAATAAAGAGTGGGCAGCAAGCAAAAGCGACAGAGAATCTGCTCCGCCTGAAACCGCCAGTCCGAGTGGCGCATTTTCAGAAAGGGAAGCGGCAGGAATTCCACACAAAGCAAAACCCGAAAGAACTTTTTTTTCAAATTGAGAAAGAAGCAATCTGCCTGTATCAGCGAGCATTTTCCAATAGTATTCCGATAAATAAAAAAATCCCCCGACATGCAGGGGATTTTACGCATTTAAGAAAGATTAGCGAGCTGGAGCAACGCTAACGAGTGAATCTTCACCGTTTGTAAGGATTGTAACACCCTTGCCCAAGTCAATATCTTTTACGCGGAAAACATCGCCAATGTTGACATTTGAAACATCAATAACAACACGAGCAGGAAGGTCTTTAGGCAAAGCCTTTACTTTAATCTCTGGAACATGTTTTACCATGAAGCCACCTTTGAGAACGCCAGCAGGTGTACCCTGATATTGGATTTTGTATGTGCGGACAACAGGCTTTTTGTTTGAGACAGCAAAGAAATCAGCATGAAGAACTTCGTCTTTGATGATATTGTACTCTGTATCGCGGATGAAAGCATCACATTTTTTGCCTTCAACATCAAGTGTGATAAGAGTAGTAGATGTGATTGAGCGCCAAGCCTTGTTGAACTGTACGCTTTCTACAGTGATTGCTGTTGACTTTCCAGCCTCGTCGTAAACAACAGCAGGAATTCGACCTTCAGCACGAATCAAGCGTGCAGCCTTTTTACCAGTTTCTGAGCGTTTTTTTGCTTCAATAACAAACTGTTCCATTTAAAAACTCCTAAAATTTTGGAAAAGCTTGTGTGAAGCAAAGAAGTTGCTTTGATTCTGAAATCCGCCCCATCGTTCGTCACGCCAGAGCTTTTCCATAAATATATGCTGGGCCGACAGGATTCGAACCTGTGGAATGATGGCACCAAAAGCCATTGTCTTACCGCTTGACGACGGCCCAAAAAAAAACAAACTAATTAATCTTCGACAGAAGATTCATCGAAATGACCTGCATTATACTCTGAAAGTATCTTGTCTTGCAAGGCATTTCGGAAATCCGCGCTAATCGGGTGAGCTACATCTTTATAATCGCCATTTGCCGTTTTGCGACTTGGCATTGCGATGAAAAGCCCCGACTGTCCTTCAATAATCTTTACATTATGAACGACGAAGCAGTTGTCAAAAGTAACGGTAACATAGGCCTTTAACTTGCCCTCAGCCGTTACCTTTCGGATTCTCAATTCTGTGACTTCCATAGTTTACAAATTCCTTTTTTGAACTCAAAAAAATTTTCAATGTGCAACAACACATTTCCATTTTTTTTGGCATTTCAAGCAAGCCTCTTTTGCAGCAGCATCTGACTTGAAAACGCCAAAAACTGTAGCACCTGAGCCGGACATATCTGCCCAGTCAGCTCCACATTCCAAAATATCCTTAAGGGCTGCGCCAATCAAAGGATATTTATCTATAAGAACAGGAGTGAAGGAATTTGTAAATTTCCAAGCACCAGCAAAACCGTAATATAAACGCTTCAACTCCGAGAAATCAGGATACGAAACCTTGTATTTGGATTCATACAAACCTGATTCGTATGCTTGATCTACCAAAGAATACGCCTCTTTTGTGGAAGAGTGAATTCCAGGAAAGATAAGCAGAAAACTTAAGTCAGTTCTTGGTTCAATCGCCTTGACGACTTCGCCGCGACCTGAAACTAAGGCGCACCCACGACCTTTTTGGAAAAATCCTGAATGCAAGAAGAAGAATACGTCGCTTCCGACTTTTTCTGCGACGGCATCAGCCAGAGAATCCGTTAACTGAATCTCCGCCAGGTCAGAGAGTCCTTTTAACAGAGAAGCTCCATCAGAAGAACCACCGCCCAAGCCTCCACCGGCAGGCAAAAATTTATCAAGCAAAACTTCTATACCGAAATCGATATTCGTTTCAGAACAGAATGCCGAATAAGTTTTCGTCAGCGTATTTTCCAGAGGAAGCTGCATTTGAGTACAACGAACGATACATTCTTTTTGTGGAATGCGCCGAACATGTAGCTCATCGGAAAAATCTAGTGTCTGAAAAATACTTTCAATGTTATGGAAACCGTCCGCCCGTTTTTTTAGAACCTTGAGCCCTATATTAACTTTTGCAGGCGCTTTGACACAAACATCAAAAGACATAGTTAAACATTATATGCAAAAAGGAGGATAAGTCAAGAATTATTTTTAACTTCGAAGATAGAAAAAAAAAAATGGAGAAATTAGAGAATTTAATCAAAAATCATTTGAAATTCTTATTGACAGAAGACGATTATAAATTTACACTTTCTTGTCTTTGACAAGGAATCAATATGTTTATTAACGATGAAATGAACGATGTTAAGGTTATGGCTCTCGGCTTTTCATATACCGACGAAATTGACGAAAGCTATGAAGATTCAGGCGAAGAAGATGATTTCGATTCGTTAAGCGACGACACGCTTAACAAATTTGATGATGATTTTGATGAAACAATTGATGAAGACGACATGAATGTCACTTATGATTCCGAAGATACCGAAGACTACAACGATGAAATTTCAGAAGATTATTCTGATTCAGAAGAGTAATCCGAACAGAAAAATACCTCATGTATTTTTCTGGTTCGTACGAGAATTTTTGCTCCAAAAATTCTCTCTGTCTTTTACGCCACATCCTGTGGCGATTTTTTTTTACCTTAATTTTTTTCCGCCATGCCAGAGTTTTTCCAAATCATAGAATTCACGGGCATCCGCACTCATCAAATGAACAACAACCGAACCAATATCAATTAGATTCCAGTCATCTCCAGAAGCTGCCTTGTTGTGGGTGACATGAATTTCCATATCATTCGCTTTTACATAATCCTTGACCTGTTTTGCCAAGCCCTGCCAGTGAGCAGAACTATGAATCGTAGCGATTACAAAAAAATCCGTCCATGAATTCAACTCCGAGACATCAATTACGCTTACATTTTCAGCCTTTGAATCCTCAAGCAACTGAGCAATTTCAAGCGCGTGTTCCTGTGCTGTTTTTACTTCTGCCATAACAACTCCTATTTTTTTACATATCGTCCGTCAAAATCTTTTCCGAGTATAATCGTGAAATCGACATTAGACGCGCTGGTACTGTCAGCGTCCGCCGAGACTGATTCATCGACGATATTTTCACAACGAATAAAATCACCAAGACTTTTTGCAATCTCAGCATTTCCAATATGATTTATGATTACAGTTTTATCGTAATCGTTTGAATCCGCATTTCCCGTCGTAAGGATATCATAGCCTGCACTCTGGAGCAATGCCATAGTATTGCGAGCCAGCCCCTGCACGGTAGTTCCATTCTGAATTTCAAGCACATAAGTTCGGTTCACATTCGCATTATCCAGAGAAATAAGGGAGTTAGAAACCTGTTTGAAGACATCTTTTATTAACTGACCGTCGTAATAAGGGAAAAGGAGCGTTTTTCCGTCAACGACACGCTTTGAACCTGTAATAGTCTGAGGAACAAGATGTTCTGAATCAACTGCCGAAATAACACTTACTAGACGGTAAAACTCATCGTCATCAAGATTTGAGGTCATTTTTTTACTGATAACTTCAAATGATTTTTTGTTCTTAATTATCTTTTCATTTCGTGACAAAGCTGAGAAAAAAGCCATTAGTACATTCTGACGACGCTCAATCAAATCTTCCTCCGGCTCGTCAGATTTTTCGTAATTCAGGTAAGTTCGGATTTTATCACCGTCCAAAGAGACAACGCCACTGGGAAGAAGATAACGCAAACCGTCTTCATTTTTTACATCAACCGGTGAAGGAACGAAAATTTTCATGCCGCCGAGCATATCCGTAAGCTCGCCGAATTTGGTAAGGTTCAAGATGATATAGAAGGGTATCGTTTGCCCGACCAGATTTTCTATTTCACTTTTATATGCGTCAATTCCTTTTTCAAGATAGACAGAGTCAATTGAGTCAACGCGCCCCAAACTTGAGAAAATCGCACCAGTATTCTCAAGGATGTTGATAAGAGCCCCTCGCTGAGAAATCGGATAATAGATAAAGACATCTGTAAACAAGACTCGGTTTTTATCTTCCATGACTACAAGAGTCTTGATAACGCGGTCTGACTTTAAGTTTTCATCAACTGTGCTGACCCGCAGGGAAAGGGCAAGCCCCACCGTAACAGAAATAAGAATCACAAAAATGAGAAGGAGGAGAAAAGCGCCTTTGTTTGAATTCGGATTTGAATTTTTCATGTTTTACTTCTCCTTCCGCAATTTTTCTGCAAGTTTTAAAGATGGCTCGGCTACACTTTTGCCGTGAGCCTCAAGATATTCGATATTCTCCTCAAGGACAGCAAGCACCAGGCCATGCAGGGATTTAGCCATGAGCTTAGCCCGGTATTCGTCAGTTGACTGGGGACGGCCAGGCTCAATTTTGTCGGCGACAAAAAGCAAAAGAGCAAAATCGCAGGAATCAGCCGAACCGAAAGTGTGGTTTGCGATTGCGTCGATGATTTCACTGTCGGTGACACCAAATTTTTCCTGAATAAGAACCGCCGCCGCCCGGCCGTGAAGCAAGTCCGGATTAGACAACTCAAAGTCTGAAATCACCTTTCCGTCTTTTTTGGCAAGGGTAAGCATTTCTTCGCTGGAAGAGTTTTTGCACATATCATGGGCAATGCCTGCGAGCCAGCCCTTTTCTTCGTTAAGACCATAATTGGCGCAGAGTTTTGCCATCATTTCGGCAGTGCGCATTGAGTGAGCGAACCTGCTTTCTTTTACGACGCTTTTTGTATATTGGCTAATCTGCTCAAAGAGTTCACTTCGCATAGAGATTCCTTTGTTTAATATAGTCAAAAACTCGCTTCTCCACAAGATAACGCCATGCGCCCCCCTCACCTACTTCCTGACGGATTTCGGAAGAAGAGATTTCCATTTTTGGGTTCTGGACGATTTTATGGGGATAGGGAAAATTCTCACGGGTCACGCCTTTCATGGGAGATTTTCCGTATTCGCCCACTGGAGAATTCTGGTACTCTGCCTTCAAGCCAGTATCCTGAGGGCGGCAGGCAAGAATCAAATCAGCTTTCTGAGCAAGTTCTGAGGCATGATCCCATTTGTCGTAATAAGGAAGCAAATCCTCGCCAAAAACAAGGCCGATTTTACCAGTTAGAACTGATTTGTATTTTTCTTCCAAGTAGCAGATTGTGTCCCAGGTGTAGGAAATGCCGCCACGGTCGATTTCACAAGACTCAGCCTCAAAGCGCGGGTCATCCATGACAGAAAGACGAACCATTTCCAGGCGGTCTTCCGCGCTCACGGCACAGGAAAGTTCCTTGTGGGGCGGGCAGGCCGTAGGAACGAAGAGAATTTTTTCGTATCCAAGATTGCGGCAGACTGAATCAGCGAGAATCAAATGCCCGATATGAATGGGGTTAAAACTCCCGCCCAGCATTGCGATTTTCACGAATCTGACTCCGAAGTATCCTGACCGGGGAACTGTTCTTCCATAAAGTCATCAACTGAACGGCTGGCAAGAAAATTCGGATTCAAGCTAGTGCCCTTCTTTTTTGAAGAAAGGAAGGAACCGTCAGAAACCCGCTCACCAGTGGAAGTGAATGTGCCCTCGCCCGCCATTTTCGTGACCAGCTCAAGGATAGCGATCCGCACTTCGTTCATGCCCCAGTGAGCCGCCACCGAAACAGGAATGACTTTTGTGTCAGGCTCGCTCTTTTTGATTTCTGCGGCGATTTTTTCTGCATTTTCCTTGGCGCCCTCAATGTCGGTTTTGTTGCAAAGCACGATATGAGGCTTATTGAGCAAGTCTTTTGAGAAGCCCTCAAGCTCGCCACAGAGAGTTTTATATGCCGACAGACAATTTTCGTCCGAGCAATCAATCATAAAGAGAAGGCCTGCCGTGCGGGAAATATGCTTTAAAAAGCGGATTCCCAAGCCCGCACCTTCACTGGCCCCCTCAATGATGCCAGGAATATCGGCGATAATTACATCCCGCTCAGCATCGGCACGCAAGACACCGAGATTAGGAATCTTCGTGGTGAAGGGATAAGGAGCGATTTTTGGCCGCGCGTTCGTAAATGCGTCAAGGAGAGAAGATTTTCCAGCATTGGGGAAGCCAACCAAACCGATATCAGCCATAATACTAAGCTCAAGAAGCAGCTTTCGGTACTGGCCTGGCTGACCGGGGTTTGCATTTCGAGGGGCCTGATTAGTTGAGGTCTTAAAATGAACATTACCCCAACCGCCATTACCGCCTTTAAGGAAGACAAACTGCTCATCTTCGCTCTCAGTGGTAAATTCCTTGATAAGTTCCTTTGTTTCGGCGTCACGGATTGCCGTTCCTGGCGGAACTGCGATAACGATATCCTCGCCGTCCTTTCCGTATTTGTTCCAGCCTTGTCCGTCGCCACCATTCTTGGCTTTGAAAAATCGCTTAAAACGGATATTAGCGAGGGTTTTTACATTGCGCTTAACGCAGAAAATGACATCACCGCCCTTTCCGCCGTCACCACCGTTGGGACCGCCCATAGGAACATATTTTTCACGGCGGAAAGACACACATCCGTTTCCGCCCTTGCCTGAGGTGACTTCGATTATCGCTTCATCAGCAAACTGTTTCATAATTTTCCTTTATAAAAAAAACCCGGAAACAGTAGACTGAATCCGGGCTTTCATCGTTTTAGGCTTCAACAGGTACGACTGAAGCGTACTTTCTGTTCATGCGCTCATGGAATTTTACAGTTCCGTCTGCTGTTGCAAACAGGCTGTCGTCTCCCGCGCGTTTTACATTGTCGCCCGGGAAGATTTTTGTTCCACGCTGCTTAACGATGATTGAGCCGGCTGTTACGAATTCTCCGCCGTAAGCCTTTACGCCCAAGTATTTAGGATTTGACTGACGGCCGTTTTTTGCGCCGCTACCACCTTTACTTCGTCCCATTTTAATCCTCCGTAAGAATTACATTCTCAGGAAATTCTTTTGTAAGAGCTAAAATACCAGTTCTTAAAAAATCTCCGATACAAATAAGCTGAGTTTCTGTTACAGAATCCTCAGATTTTGCCTCAACCTTAAAAGAAAGATTCCCCCGCGTTGAAGCGTCTGCTATCATTAAAACATTTTCATTATGTGAAAGGACTTGCATTGCCGTGCGGATAAGCACTGTGACCGCCGCACACACAATATCGTTTCCCTTCTTAGAAAAATGAGCGTGTCCGTTAGCTTGACATTTTTTTAACGCGCCATTTTTGCCATAAGAAAGTGTTACGGTCGTCATTCTAATTAAAGAGTGATGTCCTTAACACGAATGTTTGTGTATTCCTGTCTGTGACCGATTAAGCGGTGATAGTCTTTCTTGCTCTTGTATTTGAAGACAAGAACTTTTTTGTCGCGGATGCTGTTTTCAACAACTGCGCTGATTTTTGCGCCTTTAACGAACGGAGTACCGACAGAAATTTTGTCGCCGTCGCTAACCAAAAGGACTGAGTCGATGTCGATTTTTGCTCCATCTTCAGCATCGATTTTATCGACCTGAATGAGAGCGTCTTTCTCAGCCTTGTACTGTTTGCCTTTGTATTCAAAAAGTGCGTACATGTAAAACCTCTTAATCGCCGCAAAGTGTAACGGAACTCTAACGACTAAAATTAAAATATAAGTACGAGATTATATCAAATTCTGCTAAATCTAGTCAATAGAACGAAAAAGCCAGCGAACCGGCAAAACCGAAATTCACTGGCAAAAGCTACATCTTAATGCCGGAGGGAAGGAGGTAGGGAGCGACCCGCAGGGGCAAAACCTGTGAGACAGGTTTTGAGCGAGTCTCGGAAAAATCTGTGATTTTTCCGTGGAACACTCTGACATTACTGATTAGTTCAATTTGTATTTTCCTGTAGAAATCGTGTGTCCGTCGTTGTAAACATCAAACCAGATTTCCTTGTTGCGGTTCAAATCAAGAGCCTCATAGAATTCCTTGAGGTTAGAGATTTTTTTGTCATTGACCGCCGTAATGATGTCTCCGTTCTGGATACGGAGAGCCGCAGCCGGAGACTTTTCAAGCACATTGGATACGGCGACACCCTTGATTTTGTCGTCAACTTTCAGGCTTTCCCGCAATTTTTTGTTGAGAGGTGAAGCGATGAAGCCCGGCCAGAGTTTTGCGTTGTCATTTGAAACTTCGTCCGTTCGCTCTTCGATTTTAACAGTGAGAGTGATTTTGCTTCCACCACGGAGAACTACGAATTCAGCGTTTTTGCCAGCCGGGAGATAACCGACTTCACGGATAAGTTCGCTCTGGCTGTTCATATTCTTGCCGTTGAGAGCGATAATGTAATCACCAGCCTGCATGCCACCCTTTGCAGCCGGAGAATTAAGGAAGACCTGTGAAGCAAAAGCTCCTTTCTGTCCTTTTACGCCCAATTCTGATTTGTATTCGTCTGTGACATCCACGAGGGAAACGCCCAGCCAGCCGTAAGTGATTTTTCCGTTTGAAATGAAGTCGTCAATTGCCTTTTTGACAGAGTTGATCGGAAGGGCAAATCCCAAGCCTACGCTGCCGCCAGAACCAGAAGCAATCCAAGTGTTGATTCCGATTACCTCACCGTAGATATTTACGAGAGGACCGCCAGAGTTTCCCTGGTTGATTGCTGCATCAGTCTGAATAAAGTCGTTCATGTTGCCGATTTGGTCACCGCTTCGGCCTGTTGCGCTTACGATACCCTGAGTGACCGACTGACGGTAGCCCAAGGGAGCGCCCATGGCAAGACAGATGTCGCCAGTCTGCACTTTGTCACTGTCACCGAGGGCAGCGACCACGACATTCTGAGCGTCTTTTGCATCGAATGAAACAAGGGCGATATCCTGCCGCTCATCAGCTCCAACAAGCTTTCCTTCAAATTCCTGACCATCGTTCAGTTTAACGGTAATGTTTGTCGCTTTTCCGGCGACATGATTATTTGTAAGGACATAAACCGTGTCTCCTGTTCGGCGAACGATTACGCCAGAGCCCAGCCCTTTCTGCTCGTACTCACGCTTTCGGTTGTTTTTTGAAGGATCCCGGTCAGAATTTGGGTTTCCGAAGAAGAAATCAAAGGGCCAGCCGTCAAATCCCTCAAAAGGATTCATTGACTGAACTTCTTTTTTTTCTGTTACATCGATTTCAACGACAGAAGGAAGGACGCCCGAAGAGATTGAGCGGAATGAATTCTGCAAGGCCTCGATAACCTTGAGAGATTCAGACGGAATCGTAACCGCAGGTTTTGAAGTGTCCGCAAAGGCCGTAGCCGCGCTTCCCTGAACCTGAACACGGGTGCAAGAAAGAGAAAGAGCAGCAAATGCAAAAGCACAAGCTGCTGTTCCCGCCAAGAGTCGTTTAGTTATTTTTTTCATATATAAGCCTCCAGTAGAGTGATTTTTAATTTCTAATAATAAAAATCCCGGAGGCTTCGTTAGTTACATAAAAATTTGTTATTAGCAGATTAAGTCATCGCAAGCCGTGAGGACTTCCGTATGATCAGGGAAAACCGCAACAGTATGCTCTTCGTGGCAGCTCCATTTTCCGTCAGAAGTGAGGACTGTCCAGCCGTCGCTTGCCAAATCCACATCACCCGTGCCCAGATTAATCATCGGCTCGATGGCAAGAACCATACCCGCCTGAATCCGCGGGTTCGGGCCGCCTTCAGGAAGATTAGGAATGCTGGGATCTTCGTGCACATCAAGACCGACACCGTGACCGCAATAATCGTAGACAACGCCGTAACCATAACGACCATTGGCCACATTGTAGACAGCGTTTGAAATGTCCCGGATTCTGTTCCCTGCGACACAAGCCGCGATTCCAGCAACAAGGCTTTCACGGGTCGCTTTAACAAGACGCTTGATTTCAGGCTTTACATTTCCCACCATGACAGTGTGGGTTGAGTCGGAAATGTAGCCGTCCAAGTCGATTCCGATATCAAGGGAGACAATGTCTCCGTCGTGGATAATGCGTTTTCGGGACGGAATGCCGTGAATGACTTCGTTATTGATACTGATACAAGCAGCCCCTGGGAAATCTTCCCGGTACCAGGCCGGCGTTCCGCCAATACTTTTGATGAATTTGACGCAAAGATCGTCAACTTCCTTTGTACTCATGCCAGCATGAACCTGGGGTACGACTTCGCGGAATAAATCCGCCAAGGCATGGCAAGACTTACGGATGCCATCAATTTCCTTTTCATTCTTTAATCGAATCATAAAAATCTATATCTCCTTGACTGTTTTTCGAAAAAAAATTACATCCTGTAATTTTTTATTCGCACGAGAAAATTCTGTTCACCTAAAGGCAAACAGAATTTTCTCTCTGTGCTTTTTCGCCGCATCCATGCGGCGCATAATTGCTAATTGCCAATTCTTCTGGCTTCTTCTTCGCAAATCCGCGCAGTGGAAGTGTCGCCCATGCGCTTGTAGGCGGCGGCCATTTTCCGTAAAAAGTTCGCATCGCTGTTTTTTCCAAAGCCCAGCTCCAGAGCCCGCTCCCAGCAATCCAGTGCCAGTTCATCGGGGATTTTGCCCTCAAGATGATTTTTCAGCACATTGGCCGCAAGTTCCATGACTTCCGGAAAAAAGAGGCGGAAGTAGGCATAAGAATACTCCATGCGGATAATCTGTTCAAGCAGAATGAAAGCATCATAATATTCCTGACGCAAAACCAGCTCTTCGGCGAGGATAAAACCGTAGTCCATAAAATCCTCGCGGGTAAACCACTTTGCAAGACGGAAGCCGGCGTGATTCATGCTCATGCGCTTAAACTCGGCCACAGCATCGTCCTCACGGTTGTGCATAAGGTCGAAGAAAATCAGTTTTGCCCGGCTTTCTTCGTCATTACGGGCAGAAAGCCATTTTCGGTAATCAAAAGAGTTTACCGAGCGATTGTAACGGCTCTGAGAACGGCGGATAAAATAAGACTCATCAAAAAGAGAGCGTTGCTTCGCGTCAGACAAAATCTCATAAGCTTTGACGAGCTGGCGGAATTCTTCCGTAGTCGCCGAGTTTTGAGAGGCATCTGGATGCAAAACTTTCGCTTTCTGACGGTAAGCACGCTTGATTTCTGCCGCCGTAGCGTCATGGCGCACTCCGAGAATCTTATAACAATCTTCCAATTCGCCTATATAATAGAACTTTTTAGAGATTTATACAAATGAAAAAGTCACTTCAAGATTGGGCAGGTCGATTTTGCCAGTCTTGAGGGTGACCTTTCCGTTCAAATCCACCGGAGCCTCACCGCCAATCGTAGTTTCCATGCCGAACTGGGGGATAAAATACAAGGCTCTACCAGCCTGCTTGTCCACACAGATTGCCTCGCCCTGCCAGTCGGGGTGCTGCAAGAGGTAAACCAAAGTCCAGTGCTGACGGCTGTTGCGCTCGGCTTTTTTGCTGGCCTGCATGGCGGCATCCCCCTCACTCATACGCATGAGCATGGTGTCCTTGTCAATGAGTTTTTCCCCTTTCAAAAAAGCGCGGAGCTGCTCATGCCCCAGTAAATCCCCGTAACGGCGCAAGGGGGAAGTAACCTGGGAATACATTCCAACGCCCAAACCCGCGTGACTTGCCGGAGTAATGTTAACATTGCGCTTACGCATACACTTACGCAGGCGGAACTGGCCGGCCAAGCCTTCTGGAATTTCTTTCGGGATTTCAGGCAGCTCCTGAGAAATAAATGGGAAGGGCAGATTGTTTTTAAAGGCAAATTTCGCAGCTCCCTCACCTGCCAGAACCATGGCTTCCCTAACCACTTCACCGCTTTCACAGTGGGCAACAGGCTCAAAAGTCACTTCTTTTGTCTCAGGGTTTACGGAAATATGCACTTCCGGGATAGAAATGTTCACCGCCCCGGCCTTGCTCCGTCGCTCAGCGTTACGGCGGGCGATATCAAAAAGAGGCTTTAGCTCAGGGCTGTCTTTAAGTTCATCAGCCTTTTCGTAAGTGAGGCGCTTTACATCAACAATCGTGCGCAAAACCTCACAATCTTCCACATCACCGTTTTCACCCAGTTTGATTTTAAATGACAGGGCACGGCTTTCTTCCCGCAAGCCAAGGGCATAGTCTTCAAGGCAATCCTCGCTCAACATGCGGGCAGTTCCTTCAGGAAGATAGAGAGTCGCTCCCCTGCCCCGCGCCACCTTGTCAATTTCAGAATCCGGTGCAACAAAAGATGCCGGGTCAGCTATATGAACCCACAAAAATTCTCCGTCAAAGGCAATGGCATCGTCAGGATCTGTTGACCATTGGCTGTCGATGGCATAGGACACCCCCGGAAGGCGGATTCTTTCTTCTTCAGGAGGAGTTCCAAGAGACACAGTGGCGCTTTTTGCGCTCAAACCAAGCCTCATCGGATAAGGATTTCGCGTAATATTCCAGATTTTTGTATCAAGAAGAAGTTTGTGAGCCTTTTCGGGAGTCTCCTTAAAGCCCGCGTCCTTCATGGTCTTGCTTTTGTCAGTGGTGCCGAGAGCCAAAGCCTCAACATCACCCATATATTTTGAGTCTTCGGGAAGAAGATTTTTGGCTTTAAGACGCTCGATGAAGGCCGCACGGATTTCCTCAGCGTGCTCCTTCTCAAACGCCTTGTTTTTCAGTTCATCGATTTTTTCTATTGAACGAGGAATAAAGAAAATCTGCCCGTCACGAAGGATTTCTTCAAATTCAAAAGAGGATTTTAGGGCAGAATAAAGCCCCCATGATTCATTTGCCTTTAACTCTCCCCGGAGCAATTCCACCAAGTCCTTAAAGCCTTGCTCTGCTTTGGCAGTCTCGTCATCGCTCAGCAAAAGCTCGTGGGTTTCGGAAATCTGACTTTTCACCTCGGAATTCTCAGCCAGAGCCGATTCAGCGAAATCAAGCAGGGCATCAATTGAGGAAGCCTCGCTCTCGCACAAAATAATCACATCCTTTTCACGGACTTTCTGGCTGGCATAAACGGCCTTTTTCCCGGAGGCAGTGGCACGAGAGACGCACCAGTTTACTAGAAATTTATCTCCATCCCGCTCTCCCACAAGGGCAGGAAGATTTTTATATATCACGACAGAATTTTTTTTCATGGATTGGATTTTATCAAAAATTTCTCACAGAGTACACTGAGCGCACGGAGAAAAATGTCCTGCAAAAAAATCCCCGCAAGGAAAACTTTCAGGGGATTTAGTGATATTAGCGGTTATTTTACGATGCCGATGGGAAAGCTGCGTCATTCTGATAGCCAGAACCGAAAACTTTCTCAAAAGCATCTGAATAAGTCTTTACAAATGACGGAACTTTCATTCCGCTTACTCCGCTTACAGTTTCACTTTGCTCCAGGTTGTATACGAAAGCCGCATGTTCTGTGCTACCAACAGTTACGCTTTTTTCTTCTGGTACAAGTTTTACAAGAGTGTAATCCTTGTTATGATCCGCTCCTTCAGGAAAAGGTGCTTTCACCAGAATATACGAAGGAATTTCATACTCGTTGATTGTAACCGTGTCAGTGGCGAAATAAACATAATCGCTCATAAACTGAGAGATTGCTTCAGCCATGGTGTATTGGATGCTTTCTTCCTTTTTTAACGAAGTAGAGGTGCTGGCAAACACAGGTGAACCGGAACTTTCGGAAGCCACTGAATCATATTCGTATTTTTCCACTTCTACGCTTTGCTCCAAAAATGATTTTTCTTTTTTATAGTTCTTTTCTTTAATTTTTATCCTATACTTTACAGGAGAAGTTATAGCTGAACCAGAAATCTGGGTAGCAAAAGCGATTAGTGTTTTTGTCGAAGAGCCTGAGAAACTTTCTACATCAATGGAGTTTGTGCTTTCTGTTGATTTTGGATCAGCAGATTTTGACCCCATTCCAGTAGATTTTACTGTTACCTTAACTTTTCCAGGAGCTGAAGTATCAGTTAAATCAGTAATACTTTCAGAGGCTCTGTATATTTCCTTCATATCTTTATTAGCCTGATTAAGGGCAAAATAAAAACTTTTGTTTGTTCCAGAAGTCTTTTCAGGACTGTATTTAAGGCTTGAGCGCGCCTCCGAATCAATCCAGTGATAAAGTGCGTATACGGTATAGCTTTCTCTGTCACTCAGGGCGTAGCTCTTAACTTTTCCTTCGTTTGTATATGTAAAACCAGAATCAGCCCTTCTCTTTTCAGTAATTCGGCTCGCACTCACATTCTCTGGAGAGGAACGAACGACAATAGCCTGAGCATCATAGTTTTTTCTGAACTCGGCAAATTTATCAATATCAACATCAGAATCAGTATAGTTATAGTCCGCATCTGCTTCTGAATTATTTTTGGAAAGTCCAGCTTCACTTTCAAAAAATGCAATAGGGGTTGTATCAGAAGGATTTATTGCCGCATACAACTTCTCTGAAGTCCATCTAAGTTGCAAGTTTGCGATTCGTATGCCGTTTTTATTGTAAAAATACAGGTAGTCAGATGCAATTATTTTTCCATCTTTTTGGTAAATCTGATTCTGGCTTGCGCTCACAGACCATACTTGTATGTATTCTGTGACTCCTATCTCAGAAAGCATTGTCTTTACATCCGCTAAGTCCATATAGCGATAGACCAAATCCTTTACTTTTTCACTGAAATTACCGCTAAGGTTTACTCTTCGTGAAGATTCAACAATTGAACGAGAAGAAGATGACTTATATGTATTTGCAAGAACAACATACTCTACTCCGTCAATTGTAAGCATATCGCCTTCTGCAACATTGGAATAATCTACAGAAGCTGGTGTTTCGTATTTTTCATCCTCATTAGCGCATGACAATAAAAGAAAGGCAAAAACCATTACGAATGAAAACATCAGTTTTTTAGCTAGTTTCATATTTTTCCCCTATTTACAGTACTATTAGTACATAAGTTAATTGAAAATTATAAACCAAGCACTTTCAGAAGGCGATAGAGAAAACTTCTATTGTTTTTCCGTCGATTTCATGGTAAAAATAATCATCCTTGAGATGAAACTATTCTACTGTCTTCTTTTAACATCAATTTTTATATCACCTATTTTTGCTTCAGAAGATTATTTAAGCGACAGCCAAAAATTATTCGAGGGTGGCTATGAGTTTGCGAATGACCTTGAATCATTCATAACAACTGGAAACTATTCCCTTTTCAAGCAGTCAGCGGAATCCTTTGAGTCCGTTTGCTTTCAATACATAGAATCAAAGCAATACAAGGATTATTGCAAAAAATCCAGGGATTACTATCTTTTAGTTCAGAGGCTAAAAACAAATATACAACTTCTAAAAAGAATAGAACCTGATGAGAATTACGGCGATTTTGTCCGAGTTGCCACTGATATCAACCAGAATCTCCTCAAACTGTCTGAATTCAACACAAAATTTTACAGCCAGTCCATAAAAAACCGCTTTTATTTGATTCTTTTCGCCTTGCTTCTTCTAGTTATTTTCATAACTCTTCTTATTTTTCTCCACTTTAAATCTAAGCAGACGAAAAAAGAGCTTTCCGAAAACCGAAAATTCACAGACACGGTTCTAAACGCCATCGAAAACGAGCGAGGCCAGATTTCAAATGAACTCCACGACACAATAGCTCAAGAAATCAGAACCATACAATTTGAAGCAGAACATATAAAAACAGGCGAAGATTTAATTTCCAAAAAAAATCATATTGTCAACCTTTGCACAAATTGCATTCAAGAACTGAGGAATATATGCTACGACCTCATTCCCCCAGACTTAAAACTCAAAAAATCATCCGTTCAGCTGGAAAACCTAATGGAATTTCTCTGCAACAAGTTCAATTCTGAATTCAACGGAAAAATTCAGTGCAGTTTCCGCTCTGATGAAAACATAACGCCCATTAAGGACCAGAAAATTCTCCTTAATATTTTCAGAATCGTACAGGAAGCCCTTGTAAATATCAAGAATCATTCTGAGGCAACTTGCTGTTCCGTAGTAATCGGGCACGAAAAAGGCTTTGATGGAAGTGTAATTTATGTCACCGATGACGGAATCGGAATTCCGCAAAAAATCCTTCAGGAAGGAAAAGAAATGCATTTTGGGCTTCATTCAATGAAAAGCCGGGCAGAATCAATCGGCGCAATTCTTCAGATTATCAGCGAAGAGAACGACGGAACGGAAATCATCATAAAGCTTCCAGATAATATCGAAAAAAACAGGAAAGGCTTATGAAAAACACACTCTTCATTATTGATGACCATGAAATGCTGGGAAGAGCACTAAAAAGCTGGCTAGATGAAAACACAAAATGGAAAGTGCTGGCTACCGCCACCGACACAAAAGAGGCTAGGTCTTTTTTCAAATCTTCATCCCTTGAGAGCCTTCCCGAAATAGTAATTTGTGATGTTCAACTAAAGAACGAACAAAGTTTTGATTTTATCAAAGAGATGAGCACAAACTTTCCGCAAATAAAAACAATCGTCTACTCAATGTTCGAAATGACAGGCTATGCCATGCTTGCCAAAGAATGTGGTGCTTCCGGCTATATTTCAAAATCAGTCTCTGAGGAAGAATTCTTAAAATGTCTGGATTCTGTACAATCCGGCAATCAATATATCCAAAAAGAAATTGCTCCCAAAGTTCAAAAAGCCCTCGATGCGACTCGATTCTTAACAAAGAGAGAAAGAAGCGTTTTTGAAGAGATAATCAACGGGCTTGACAATGACGAAATTTCCGAAAAACTTAACATTTCCCGTCACTCGGCAGAAATTTATGTTTCCAGGATATACGAGAAACTGGGCATTTCCTATCGGGAAGATCTGATTTCTCGATTTAAATAATACTATCTGCCGCTGTAATCTATATCACTGAGGAAAATCTCACTGAATCCTTGACTTCCTTCGGCAGGGTAAAGACCATTGGCAATATAGAATGGAGCATTGTTTTTTGTGATTTCTGGCAGAATATCTTTATCAAAAACCAGTTTTTCGTTGTAATAAATCAGCACGGTTTTTCCGTCAGATTGAACTGAAATTTTTCCGACATCACCCAGACTATAAGCACCAAGGACGATTGTTTCTGACTCAAATGATTTTTCATTTAATTCCACAGGGAATTTTACTGTCACAAGTCCATTTTTACAGACAATTTGAAACACAGATTTTTTAATGGGGGCGTAAACAAAAACATGAAAAATCTGAACGCTCTCGTTAGTTTTGTCAGTGAAAAAACAGAAACTAAAATTATAGGAAAATGGATTTTCTATAGACAAAAATTTTTGCGTTCTCAGATAATTCTTAAGATGCTTATGCCCCTGTGCATATTCCTTTGCATCCATTGAAAGATGGACCCATTGTTTGCCGCTTGAGTCCACTTCCATTCGAAAAAATTTACTGTTGTAATTGTAATAGTGACTTAACCTGTAAACTGATTCCAACCCATCTTGGGGAAACACATGGCTCAATGAATCGTAATTATTAAAGTTGATTTTGACTTCAGGGAGTTTTGAAAGTTCTTTGTCCGTAAGATAACGGCCGTTAAAATAAAGATTTAATGACGACTTATAGGCAACTTTGTCAGCAGTCATCACGGTCTTGCTTACAAGCAAATAAGTCAAGAGAATAATCGCAGAAAAAATCAGAAAAAAGAAAAGGAGTGACTTCTTTTTCACAATGTAATTATACATGCAAAAAAAATCCCCTACAAGAAAAACTTGCAGGGGAAACCAGCTATCTTTCTAAAAGACTACCACTTCTTCTCGATCTCTGGTTCACAGATGTTGATTTCTGTTTCGAGGTCGAAGAATTTTGCTTTTTCCATATCTGGAGTGAAGTTGATGGTATCGCCAAGCTGGACAACTACTTCTGGAGCAACTTTTGCTACGATGTTTGCGTCCTTAACCTGAACGAAGACATGTGTCTCGGCACCGAGAGGCTCTTTGTTTGTGACTTTAACCTGCATGTTGTTCTCTGCAGCTGGAGCTGCCTGATAGTGCAAGTCCTCTGGGCGGATACCGAATGTAACTTCTTTTCCGACATAAGCCTTGAGGTGTTTCTGCTGAGCTTCTGTTGGAACGAGAGTGAATGAACCTTCGTTTGCGATAACTTTGCCGTCTTTTTCTTCGATTGTGAGGCGGAAGAAGTTCATTGGTGGTGTACCGATGAAGCCTGCGACGAACTTGTTGATTGGGTGATTGTAAAGATAGAGTGGCTCACCAATCTGCTGGATTCGTTTTTCAGACATAACGACGATTTTTGTACCCATAGTCATAGCTTCGACCTGGTCATGGGTTACATAAATCATTGTTGCCTGCAAGCGGTGATGGAGTGAAGAAATCTCACCACGCATTGTAACACGGAGTTTTGCGTCGAGGTTAGAAAGAGGCTCGTCGAACAAGAATACTTTTGGAGAACGAACGATTGCTCGTCCTACAGCAACACGCTGACGCTGACCACCAGAGAGTGCCTTCGGTTTGCGGTCAAGATACTGAGTCAAGTCAAGCATTTTTGCAGCTTCTTCGACTTTGCGCTGAATTTCGATTTTTGGCTCTTTGCGGATTTTGAGACCGAATGCCATGTTGTCAGAT
>ODAI010180438.1_pt1 | contig 39431 bp, 33 predicted proteins | sample 1539321 | NCBI WGS metagenome assembly ODAI01 (sample SAMN02144231, study PRJEB22623) | gut metagenome | biome: sheep rumen | host: Ovis aries | place: New Zealand
GACAAGATGTTACAAGTTTATGAAATTAATGGTAAGTTTTTGATTCGTATTCGGGGCAAAGCGCTCCCCAGGCAAAAGAAATCACAGACCCATTTCAAATAATGCTTGACAATCGCGCGAAATGGTGTAGAATATTCACGGAAGGTCAAAGAAAGTCAAATCGAGATCTTTCAAAGGAGGCAATCGCCATGATGAACATGAATCAATTCACCCAGAAGACGCTGGCCGCCCTTCAGCGGTCCCAGGCTCTGGCGATGGAATACGGCCACGTGGAAGTGCAGCAGGAGCACATGATGATGGCGCTGACGGAGGATAAGTCTGACCTGATCCCGCAGCTGCTGACAAAATGCGGAATCTCTGTGGATGCGCTCCGCCGCGGTCTCGAAGACAATCTGAACCGGATGCCCAAGGTTTCCGGCGGCTCCGGCCAGGTTTATCTCGCCGGAGATACGGAAAAAGCCCTGCTGGAAGCGGAAAAAGCAGCCGAGCGCATGAAGGATGAGTACCTGTCCGTGGAACACGTCTGGATGGGCCTGTGCGAAAAAGCTTCCGCCGGTGTGAAAAAAGTGCTGAAGAGCCTTGATTACAGGGCGGACGCTTTCCTGAAGGCGCTGAGCGAAGTGCGCGGAGCCGCCCGCGTCACGTCTGACAGTCCGGAGGATACCTATGACGCGCTGAAAAAGTACGGTTCCGATCTGGTGGAGCTGGCGCGGCAGCAGAAGCTGGATCCGGTCATCGGGCGGGACAGCGAGATCCGGAACGTCATCCGGATCCTTTCCAGAAAAACGAAAAACAACCCGGTGCTGATCGGTGAGCCCGGCGTCGGCAAAACCGCCATCGCGGAAGGCCTTGCCCAGCGGATCGTCCGGGGAGACGTACCGGACAGCCTGAAGGACAAAACAATCTTCTCCCTGGACATGGGCAGCCTGATCGCAGGCGCCAAATTCCGGGGTGAATTCGAGGAAAGACTGAAGGCGGTTCTGGCAGAGAACAACAAGAGCGAAGGAAAGATTATCCTGTTCATCGATGAACTGCATACGATCGTCGGTGCGGGCAAGGCGGATGGCGCCATGGACGCGGGCAATCTGCTCAAGCCGATGCTGGCCCGGGGAGAGCTGCACTGCATCGGCGCAACCACGCTGAATGAATACCGGCAGTACATCGACAAGGATGCCGCGCTGGAGCGGCGTTTCCAGCCCGTGCTCGTTTCCGAGCCGACCGTCGAGGATACCATCGCGATCCTTCGGGGACTGAAGGAGCGGTATGAGGTGTTCCACGGCGTCAAGATTCAGGATGCCGCGCTGATCGCGGCCGCCACGCTGTCCAACCGGTATATCACGGACCGGTTCCTGCCGGACAAGGCCATCGACCTGGTGGACGAGGCCTGTGCCATGATCCGTACGGAGATCGACTCCCTGCCCGCGGAGCTGGATGACATCCGCCGCCACATCATGCAGCTGGAGATCGAAGAGGCCGCGCTGAAGAAGGAAGAGGACAACCTGTCGAAGGCGCATCTGGCCGAGGTGCAGAAGGAGCTGGCTGAGCAGCGGGATCAGTTCAATTCCATGAAGGCTCGCTGGGAAGCGGAAAAGGAAGCGATTGGCCGGGTTACCACGCTGCGGGAGGAGATTGAGCGGGTCAACGCCCAGATCGAGCAGGCCGAACGCACCTACGACCTGAACAGGGCCGCGGAGCTGAAATACGGCGAGCTGCCGAAGCTGAAGCAGGACCTGGAAAAGGAGGAAGCCATCGCCGAGGAAAGCCGCGGGGAAAACAGCCTGCTGCGCGACCGGGTCACGGAGGAGGAAATCGCCCGCATCATCTGCCGCTGGACCGGCATTCCGGTCGCCCGGCTGATGGAGGGCGAGCGGGAGAAGCTGCTGCACCTGGAGGATACGCTGCACAAGCGAGTCATCGGGCAGGATGAAGCGGTGCGCAAGGTGTCCGAAGCGATTCTGCGCAGCCGCGCCGGCATTCAGGATCCGAACCGTCCCCTGGGCTCCTTCCTGTTCCTGGGGCCGACCGGCGTCGGAAAAACCGAGCTGGCAAAAGCGCTAGCCCAGGCGCTGTTTGATGACGAAAAAAACATGGTCCGGATCGATATGTCCGAATATATGGAGAAATTCAGCGTCAGCCGACTGATCGGAGCGCCGCCCGGATACGTCGGATATGATGAAGGCGGTCAGCTGACCGAGGCGGTCCGCCGCCATCCGTACTGCGTCGTCCTCTTTGACGAAGTGGAAAAGGCGCATCCGGATGTGTTCAATGTCCTGCTGCAGGTGCTGGACGACGGCCGCATCACGGACAGCCAGGGGCGCACCGTGGACTTCAAGAACGCCATCCTGATCATGACCAGCAACCTCGGCAGCGAATATATCCTGGACGGCATCGAAAACGGCGAAATCCGGCCGGAAGCCCGGGAGACCGTGGATCGGCTGCTGAAGACCCATTTCCGTCCCGAGTTCCTGAACCGGATTGATGAAATCGTATACTACAAGCCGCTGACCCGCAATGAGATCGGTTCCATCGTCCGCCTGATGGTGGACAACCTGAACCAGCGGCTGGAAAGCCGGCAGCTGAAGGTTTCCCTGACGGATGCCGCCATGAACGCGGTCATCGACCGGGGATTCGACCCGGTATACGGCGCCCGGCCGCTGAAGCGGTATCTGCAGTCGAAGGTGGAAACGCTGATTGCCCGCAAGGTCATCGCCGCGGACATCGAGCCGGGCACCGTGCTGACCGTGGATGCCGACAGCGCGGGAGAGATCGTGATCCGTTAAATAAAGGGGACTGCCTCTGATGGCAGCCCCTGTTTTTATGCTTTCAGCGGATCGCCGGCCTGAATGACCCAGAACCCGCCGGATCTGCTGATTTTTTCCACTTTCCCATAGAGCGTCGCCAGATATTTCATGCAGCTTTCCGCCCCCTGTTGCTTCCGGATCACCAGATACAGCTTTCCATCCGGCTTCAGGCTCTCTGCCGCGTCCGCGAACATGCGGTAGATGACCTGCTTGCCCGCCCGGATCGGCGGATTCGTGATCACCGCGTCAAAGGTTCTGCCCGCCAGCGCGCTCATCCCGTCGCTTTCCAGGCATTCCGCCTGAACGCCGTTGCGCTCCGCATTGCCTCCGGCCAGCTCCAGCGCCCGCAGATTCACATCCGCCATTGTCACCTTCACTTCGGGCCAGTTTTTCCCAACGGAAACGCCGATCGCACCCCATCCGCAGCCCAGATCCAGCACATCTCCGGTCATTTCCTCCGGCAGCGCGTCCAGCAGCAGCTTTGTGCCGTCATCCACCTCGCCCCGGGAGAAGACCCCGGCATCCGTGCGAAACGTCAGGGCGTTTCCCCGCCAGGTCCAGCTGAAGTCCCGCGGACGGGACTCACTCTTGGGTACCCGGGTATAATACTGATCATTCATCGCGTCTCCATTCCCGCTGCCAGACGCAACGCCCGCAGCTCTTCTTCCGTCAGCTCGCGCCATGAGCCCTCCGGCAGGTTTTCATCCAGCTTCAGGGGGCCGAATGTGCAGCGGTGCAGCTGAATCACTTCATGACCCACAGCAGCAAACATCCGCTTCACCTGATGAAATTTTCCTTCCATAATGGTCACTTCCGCCAGGGAGGTTTCTCCGCTGCGCAGAATTTCCAGCTCGGCCCCCTGCGCAACAAAATCGCCAAGATCCATCCCCCGGGCAAAGGCATCCACATCCGCCGCGCCCATCGGTCCCTCCGCCAGGGCCCTGTACCGCTTTTTGACATGGCGCGACGGGCTCAGCAGACGGTGATTCATCTCTCCGTCACAGGTAAAGAGCAGAATACCGGTCGTATCCTTGTCCAGCCGTCCCACCGGCATGCATCCGATGCTCCGATATACATCCGGCAGCAGATCCATCACCGTCTTCTGCTTCGGGTCCCGGGCGGCCGTCAGCACCCCCGCGGGTTTATGCATTACCACGTGGCGCATGATCCGCCCGTCCAGCTCCCGGCCATGGAGCGCCAGCAGGTCCTTTCCCGGCTCAAAGGAACCGGCCGGATCCCGAATGATCCGACCGTTCACCGCCGCCTGCCCATCCCGGATCCATTGTTTCACTTCGCTCCGGCTGCCGCAGCCCAGCGTCGTCAGCCAGCGATCCAGCCGCATCATCATGACCGGCTGTGATATACGCCGTTCACAAAGGCCGCCGTGATCAGGCTGCGCAGCGGCAGGAGCGGCAGGGTCAGCACTCCGCCCACCGCCAGAATCATCAGGGCCGGCTTCATGGAAGGCAGCTTCTCCACGCCTGTCAGATAAGAAGAGACGTTCTGCAGAATCCAGGAATACCGGATCACCACAATCAGGATTGCGATGATCAGCGGCAGCATGGCTGCCAGCGCACAGAACCAGCACAGCAGATTCTTTCTCCTGTATCCCTTCAGCAGCTTCCTGTCTCCCAGCGCGTACGCATGCCGGGCGCCGCTGTGAAAGGCAAAGCCGATCATCAGCAGGAACAGCATGGCCAGAAAAATCAGGATCAGCCGGATCACACCCGTCAGCGTATCCCCGCCGCCGAAGTTCTGAATCATCCGCAGCAGGGTAAACGCATCCACCGTACCGGTAAAATGCGCCCAGGCATACCAGAGCCCGGCAATCATCGGCGCACCCCAGATGAGCAGCCGGCAAAGGCACTTCAGCCCATGCAGCACCTTGCCGCCCCAGTCGTCGGGATCGGCCAGGCGCAGACTGAAAAGGTTCCCGCCTTCCAGGCTGTCCTGCATGGCTGCCGCAGCGTTCACCCGGGCGGGGAACATCAGCAGAATCCACAGCGGAACCGCCAGAAAGGCCAGGAACCAAAGATTCTTTTCGAAAAGAAACAGCAGCGGGGCGGCACAGATCAGCATCAGGCACGCTTCCACAACGAGAAACTTCAAAGTCGACAGGGGATGCTTTTTCCAGGCGCGAAACGCGTTCCGGAAGGCGGTGGAAATCTTCATGCCATTCCTCCGTAATCACAAAAAACAAAATTCTTCATGATTATACCGGTTTCCATCGCCAATTGCAAACGGATCTGTCAGGCCTGGCTGCGGGTATAGTTGATCAGCCCTCCATGCAGAATCATACCGCGCTGGCGCTCCGTGAGCGGCAGGCACACCCGATAGGATTCACCCTTCGTCTCATTCTTCAGCTCCAGTTCATCCTGCCCGGCCGCGATTTTCGCCCGCACATCCGGAAGGCTCAGCGTATCCATCTGGTCGATCCGGTCATAGTCCGCCTCGTTGACGAAGGTCAGAGGCAGAATGCCGTTATTGATCAGGTTGGCCTGATGGATCCTGGCAAAACTCTTGGCAGCCACGGCACGGATTCCCAGATACAGCGGAACCAGCGCCGCATGTTCCCGGCTGGATCCCTGACCGTAATTGGCACCGGCGACGAGAATGCCGCCCTTCTCCGCTTTTGCCCTTGCCGGGAATGTCTCATCCACGGGTGTCAGACAGAAGTCGCTCAGATGCGGCACATTGCTGCGGAACGGCAGCAGTTTCGCATTGCTCGGCATAATATGATCCGTCGTGATGTTGTCTTCCATCTTCAGCAGCACTTTGCCGCTGACGGTCTCCTCCAGATCATGGCCCAGCGGGAAGGGTTTGATGTTCGGGCCGCGCACGACCTCCACCTCATCCTCATGCCCTTCCACCACCGGCGGAATCACCAGGTTATCATTCACTTCAAAGTGATCCGGCATTTCCACCGTCAGATCCAGATCCAGGGTCCGCGGATCCGTCAGCACGCCGGTGAGGGCGGTCACCGCAGCCGTTTCGCAGCTGGTCAGATAGATACCCGCGGAAGCAGTCCCGCTGCGGGCATAGAAATTCCGGTTGTTCGTCCGGACGGATACCGCTCCCGTCTTCGGGCTCTGGCCCATGCCGATGCAGGGACCGCATGCGCTTTCCAGGATCCGGGCGCCTGCGCCGAGCATGTCCGCCAGCGCACCGTTGCGGGCAAGCATGGTCAGCACCTGCTTGGAGCCGGGACCGATGACCAGGCTCACATCCGGATGCACCGTCTTTCCCTTCAGGATCCTGGCAACACGCATCATGTCCTGGTAGCTTGAGTTCGTACAGCTGCCGATGAATACCTGATCCACCTTGATCGGTCCGACGTTTTTCACCGTTTCCACATTGTCCGGCATATGCGGCCGGGCAACAAGAGGCTCCAGCGCATCGAGGTCGATCTCCACGATTTCGTCATATTCCGCGTCCGGATCGGCCGCCAGTTCCGTGAAATCCTTTTCACGATCCTGCGCCTTCAGGAATGCGCGGGTCACTTCATCCGAGGGAAAAACGGAGGTCGTCGCACCAAGCTCCGCGCCCATGTTCGCAATCGTCGCCCGTTCCGGTACCGTCAGCGTCTTCACGCCTTCTCCGATGTATTCCATCACCTTGCCGACGCCGCCCTTGACGGAAAGCCGCCTCAGCACCTCAAGAATGATATCCTTCGCCGCCACTCCATAGGGAAGGCTGCCGTTCAGGCGGATGCCCACGACCTTCGGATAGGTCAGGAAATAGGCGCCGCCACCCATGGCGACCGCCACATCCAGGCCGCCCGCTCCGATCGCCAGCATACCAATGCCGCCGCCGGTGGGCGTATGGCTGTCGCTGCCCAGCAGCGTCATTCCCGGAACGCCGAAGCGTTCGAGATGGACCTGGTGACAGATGCCGTTTCCGGGTTTGGAACAATAGATTCCATGTTTCTTCGCGACGCTCTGGATATACTGATGATCGTCCGCGTTTTCAAATCCGGTCTGCAGCGTATTATGATCGATGTAGGCCACGCTCTTTCGGGTCTTCACCCGGCCGATTCCCATGGCTTCAAACTGCAGGTATGCCATGGTGCCGGTGGAATCCTGCGTCAGGGTCTGATCGATCCGGATGGAAACTTCCTCCCCGGCCTTTGGCGTCCCGCTGAGCAGATGCGCATTCAGAATCTTCTGTGTCAGGTTCATCTTTTTCCTCCGGTAAAAAGCACGGTCACCCAAACGGGTGGCCGTACCTGTTTTTCACCTTTATTATTCAGCTGTTGCCAAAGATTGTCAACGCTCGCAGCCCGAAAGAACACGAAAAGAACCAAGCCGGTTCCGGTTTATCCGATCTGCGTCTTTCCGCCCATGTACATCCGCAGCGGCTCAGGAATCGCCACAGTGCCGTCCGCCCGGAGATTGTTCTCGAGGAAAGCGATCAGCATCCGGGGCGGCGCGACGCAGGTGTTGTTCAGCGTATGGGCAAAATACTTGCCGCCCTTTTCATCCTTGACCCGGATCTGGAGCCTTCTGGCCTGGGCATCGCCCAGATTCGAGCAGGAGCCGACCTCAAAGTATTTCTTCTGACGGGGGGACCAGGCTTCCACATCCAGACTCTTCACTTTCAGGTCCGCCAGATCTCCGCTGCAGCATTCCAGCGTGCGTACCGGAATATCAAGCGTGCGGAAGAAGTCCACCGTATTCTGCCAGAGCCGGTTGAACCACATGGGCGATTCCTCCGGTTTGCAGATGACGATCATTTCCTGCTTCTCAAACTGGTGAATCCGATACACACCCCGCTCCTCAATGCCGTGCGCTCCGACTTCCTTCCGGAAGCAGGGGCTGTAGCTCGTCAGCGTCTTGGGCAGTTCACTTTCTTCAAGAATCGTATCGATAAATTTGCCGATCATGGAATGCTCGGAGGTGCCGATCAGGTACAGATCCTCGCCTTCGATTTTATACATCATGTTTTCCATCTCGGCAAAGCTCATCACGCCGGTCACCACATCCCCATGAATCATGAAGGGCGGGATCACGTAGGTAAATCCACGATCAATCATGAAATCGCGCGCATAGCTGAGGATTGCGCTGTGCAGGCGCGCAATGTCTCCCATCAGATAATAGAAGCCGTTGCCGCTCGTCTTCCTGGCAGGATCCAGTTCAATTCCGTGCAGGCGCTCCATGATATCCACGTGATAGGGAATCTCAAAATCCGGTACCACCGGCTCGCCGAACCGCTCGATCTCCACATTCTCACTATCATCCCTGCCGATCGGAACACTGGGATCGATGATGTTCGGAATCACAAGCATCCGCTTACGGATCTCCGCCTTCAGTTCCTCTTCCTTCACTTCCAGCGCCGCCAGCTCATCGGCCATCGCGGCCACCTGGGCCTTGACAGCCTCCGCCTCTTCCTTCTGGCCCTTGGCCAGCAGGCCGCCGATCTGCTTGGAAAGCACCTTGCGCTGGTTCCGCAGCGCGTCCGCCTTCTGCTGTGCGTCCCGGTATTCCCGGTCAAAACGGATCACTTCATCCACCAGTGGCAGCTTCTGTTCCTGAAATTTTTTCCGGATATTCTCCCGGACTATCTCCGGATCATTCCGGAGCAGGTTGATATCCAGCATTCTGGGTCGCCTCCAATTTTATTTCTTCTGCGTGGTAATCACGACATGACGGTTCGGTTCATCGCCCTCGGAGTGCGTCGTCACACCCTCATTCTGCTGCAGGGCGAAATGGATGATCCGCCGCTCATAGGGATTCATCGGCTCAAGGCTGACCTTCCGTCCGGTCCGCAGCGCCCGGTTCGCCATCCGGTTTGCCAGCCGGATCAGCGTATCTTCCCGCTTCGCCCGGTAATTTTCCGTATCCAGCGTCACGCGGGTATAGCTGTCGCGGCCCTTGTTCACCTTCAGGCTGGTCAGATACTGCACCGCGTCCAGCGTCTCCCCGCGGCGGCCGATCAGGATGCCCAGCGTATCTCCCTGAATATATCCGAATACATTGCCTTCCGCATCCGTGCCCATATCGATGGTCACATCAACGCCCATCAGCTTCGTCAGTTCGCTCAGGAATGCCTTCGCGACACCCGCCGGGCTTTCCGGATCCAGCTGATCCGCAGGAATCATCGTTACCTCCGGTTTCTCCAGCACGCGGATCTCCTGCTTTTCTTCCGGTTCTGCCGCGGGAGCATCGTTTGTTTCCTTCACGGGAGCCGGCCTGGGTTCAGGCTTTTTTTCCGGCTTCTTCTCCGTTTTCTTCTCTTCCGGATGATCCGGTTTTTTTCTTTCCGCCGGTGCTTCCGGGGCTTTCTTCTCGGTCTTCTTTTCCGGCGCTTTTTTCTCCGGCGCTTTCTTCGTCTTTCTTTCCCCGTCATCCTCCAGGAGATTTCCCAGCGGATCTTCCTCCGCATCCCTGACGGTCAGCCGAACTTTTGCCAGGCGGGAGCCAAACAGCCCAAACAGCCCCTTGCTTCCCTCTTCAACCACCTGCACGTCCACATCGCCGATGGAAACGCCGAGCTCCTGCAGGCCCTGTTCAATCGCCTCTTCCACGGTTCTGGCGGAAGCTTCATACTGTCTCATATTACTTTCCCCTCTCCGGCCACGGACGTGGTCCTGGCCTCTTTGCTGTCCAGCACTTTGTTGATAATCAGGGTCTGCAGCAGCATAATCACGTTACCTGCCACCCAGTACAGCGCGAAAGCGGCACTGTAGCCCAGGCAGATCCACAGGGAAAAGATCGGGAAAAACCACTGCATGAACTTGCCGGTTCCTGCGGCAGGATTGTCCTTGGAAGCCTGCTGATTCTGCGGAGCAGCACCCGTCCCGGTGATCTTCGTCATCACGATCTGGGAGACAGCAGAGAGAATCGGCAGAAGCAGGAAGCCGTTGATCAGATGCGGTACGGACCAGTTGACCAGCGGGATCGTCGCCCCGGGAATCGTGGCCACCGCTTCGGAATAGAAGCTCATCTGGTTCATGACATCCACGATGCTCTGGACTGTAGCGCCCAGCTGGCCGCCCTCGAAGCTGGCCTCCGTCAGCCCCAGATTCGCCAGCGCCGCCGGCACACCGGTCGTCTGCAGATCCCGGAACCACGCCACCCACTGATCCGTCGGAATCACCCGCAGCGTGTTCAGATCCGGATAGGCGGCGCTGAACACATTGTCAGGCATCCACAGGTTCTTGACCCACAGCCAGGGTTCCAGCGTCGGGGTCTGTCCGTTCAGGATCTGGCCGACCTGGATCAGCAGTTCCTTGTTCGCCACCATGCGCATCGCCGCGAAAACGGCGATCAGCACCGGCCAGGTCAGCAGCAGCGGCAGGCAGCTGGAAAGCGGATTGATCTTTTCCTTCCTGTAAAGCTCTGCCGTCTTCTGGTTCAGCTTGTCCTTGTCATTGGCATACTTTTTCTGCAGTGCCTGCAGCTGCGGCTGAAGCTTCGTGGTCTTCCGCATGCTGACACGGCTCTTGATGTCCAGCGGAGTCAGCACCAGACGGATCATCAGCGTAAAGACGACCATCGCCCAGCCCCAGTTCCCGATCCAGCTGTTGATCCAGGCCAGGATGTTGTAGAGAAATTCATTCATTCCGGTCTATTCCCTCCTTAAAGTGGTATTGGGGTCCTCCGGCACCGGGTCATAGCCACCCCGGCTGAACGGATTGCAGCGCAAAAGACGCCACGCCGCCATTCGCCCGCCCTTCAGCGCCCCGTACCGCTCGATGGCGGTCTGGGCATACTCGGAGCAGGTGGGAATATACCGGCAGGTCGGGTGTCTTTTCCGGTGGCTCAGTTCCCGGCGATAGAAACGGATCATGGCAAGAGAAAGCCTGCTCATCTGGCGCGATTCCCTCCCTGCGCTGCGCCGGAATTCAGCGCACCATGCTTCTTCAGCAGGTAGCTGACATCCTCGCGCAGCGTCTCAAAGGTGGCCTCCGCGGCTGAAGACCTGGCGACAATCACGTACAGACCGGTTTTCACGTCCCCCAACCAGGGCCGAAAGCATTCCCGAAGGCGCCGCTTGACCCGGTTGCGGGTCACAGCGTTGCCGATCTTCTTGCTGACGGAAAAACCGACCTTCAGCTCCCGGCCAGGAGCCAGAAGCATGACCAGGTCACGGCAGGCAACAGAACGGCCCTTGCGGTACACGTACTGAAACGCCCGGTTTTTTTGCAGCCGATAGCCTCTCTCCATATTGCTCAATCCTTCCGCTTCCGCGGATTTTTCCCGAATATCGGAAAAGCCCGCCCATTTCGTACAAACGGGCGGGCCTCATCCTCACTCAAAAACGAAGTCAGCTTATACCGCGGCGAATTACACCGTCAGCTCCTTGCGGCCACGACGACGGCGGGCAGCCAGAACCCGGCGGCCATTCTTTGTCGACATGCGGGCGCGGAAGCCATGCACCTTGCTGCGCTGACGCTTTTTGGGCTGATACGTACGGAACATGTTCAACACTCCTCATCCATTTCATCCTTCAGGGCCTGCTGCCCCGAAGCTTGCAGAACAGCCTTTATAGTATATCGGAGCGTTTCCGGCTTGTCAAGCTTGAATTTTCAGTCCTTCATCCGCGATCATTTCATCCGGATCAGTTCATAATCCCTCGTCCCGTATCCAATCTTTTCCGCATGGGCGAGGCATTCCCGCCAGCTGGTATTCGGATGCACGATTCTGAACGGATCATGATGATGGCAGTTTCCCTCGGCAAGATGATCCGTCAGCTGCGTTCCCGGCAGCGGATCCGCTTTCATGCACAGATCTGCACAGGCCTGATCCAGCGCCACAGCGTCAAAGGAGGCAAGCATGCCAATATCCGGCAGGATTGGCGCATCGTTTTCCCCGTGGCAGTCGCAATCCGGAGACACGTCCATGATCAGGCTGATATAGAATACCGGCTTTCCGGCTGCAATCGCCGCCGCATATTCCGCCATCTTGCACCCCAGTGCTTCCGACACGCTGTCAAAATCCGCATCGATCGCGTCGAATGCGCAGGCTCCGATGCACCTGCCGCAGCCTTTGCAAAGATCATAATTGATTACCGCTTTTCCCGAATCATAGGAAATGGCGTCCGACCCGCATTCCTTCGCGCATTTTCTGCAGCTCCGGCACAGCTCCGGATGAACGGTGGGCTTGCCCTCGCTGTGCTGCTGCATTTTTCCCGCCCGGCTTCCGCCGCCCATTCCCAGGTTCTTGATGGCGCCGCCGAAGCCGGCCATTTCATGTCCCTTGAAATGGCTCAATACAATGATGATATCCGCATCATACAAAGCGCGGCCGATATGCGCATCCCTGCAGTATTCACCGTTGGGAACCGGCACGGTGATGTCGTCCGTGCCCTTCAGCCCGTCGGCAATGATATTATGGCAGCCCGTGGTCATATAATTGAACCCGTCGATATCCGCATTCAGCAGATGATCCACCGCGTTTTTCCGGAAGCCCGGATAGAGCGTATTGCAATCCGTCAGGAACGGTTTCCCGCCCAGGCTTTTAACCAGGTCCGCCACCGCTTTCACATAGTTCGGCCGAAGATACGCGAAATTACCCAGCTCTCCGAAATGCATCTTGATTGCCACAAACTTCCCGCTGAAATCAATTTTGTCCATTCCGGCCTTTTTACACAGGTTCTGCAGTTTCGTTCCCTGACTCACGTCCAGCTTCGTCCGGAAGTCTGTAAAAAACACTTCTGCCCGTTCCATTTCTGCCTTCCCTCCATTGTCTTTTTCAACAACACTGTATAACGACTTCCGTCTTTATGTCAATTGTCTCTTTATGTCAATTGTCAAAATCATTTTATCAGAAGCTCCCCGGACTCCTGCGCTCACGTCTGCGCCACATCGCTCCTTTTCCCTGTTCCGCGACCGTAAAACAGCAGTGACAATCCGGTGGCAGTCACCCATCCGACCGGCCATGCGCACCAGATTCCGGTCGCTCCGAGGCTGGTCCGGGAGAGAAGAATCGCCAGCGCAACGCGCAGGATCAGATCGGTGAATGTTGCAACCATAAACGCGTTCATTCTTCCCGCGCCGCGAAGGACGCCGTCCGTGACCAGCTTGGTCGCCACAACGAAATAGAACAGGGACAGGATCTTCAGGAACCGCAGCCCGGAGGAAAGCGCCGTTTCACCCGGCTCATCCATAAACAGCCGCAGCAGCAGCTCCCCGCCGAAAAAGTACAAAAGCGTCAGAGGCACGCACAGCAGCCACACCATTTTCAGGCCCGCTTTCCATCCTTCCTGAACCCGATCCTCTCTCTTCGCACCGATATTCTGCGCAGTAAAGCTGGAAACTCCGTTCCCCATCGTCGTAAAGGACGTGATCACCAGATTGTTCAGTTTGACGGAAGCCGAATATCCGGCAACCACGCCGGCCCCGAAGGAGTTGATCACGCTCTGAATGATGATATTGCCGATGGAAATAAAGCTCTGCTGGAGCGTGCTGGGAACCGCGATTGCAATGATTCGCCCGAGGAGCCGGGAAGACCAGATCTGCACCTTTTCTCTCCCCGCATCGACCGACCGCAGCCTCCGGAAGACGGTCCATACCGCCAGCGCACAGCTGACCCCCTGGCATAAAAACGTTGCCCACGCCACACCGGACACACCCATTTCAAACACTGTCACAAACAGAATATCCAGAAATATATTGGCTGTCGAAGAAAGCGCAAGAAACACGAAGGGCGTCCTGGAATCTCCAAGCGCTGTAAAAATGCCGGTGGCGATATTATAGAAGAACATAAACGGAAGCCCCCACAGATAGATCCGCAGGTAAAGCTCCGAATCGGGCAGAATGCTTTCCGGAGTGCGAATCAGACGAAGGAGCCGCTCACAGGACAGCAGGCCTGACAGCAATAAAAAAAGGCACAGCCCCGCAGTAAAAATCATGGAAGTAAAAACGGCCGTCTTCATCCGGCTGTAATCCTTCGCACCGAAAAGCTGGGAAACAACCACGGAGCACCCCATGTTGCACCCAAAGGCAAACGCAATAAAGATCAGCGTTATCTCATAGCTGTTCCCTACGGCTGCCAGCGCGTTCTCACCGATGTATTTCCCGGCTACAAGGCTGTCGGCAATATTATACAGCTGCTGAAAAACGACGCTGGCAAAAAGCGGAAGACAAAAACGCCACAGGACGGAGGAAGGCTTGCCTGTTGTCAGATCTCTGTTCATCATTACGGAATACTGCTTTACTCGTACCTCAGCTCGTCCAGTGTGTACCGGATCACTTCATCCAAGGAATCATCATCGTTCGCTCCCTTTTCAGACAGCCATGGGTGAGCGCTTTCCCACAGCCAAACCTGGGACTCCTGCGATTCCTCATTCATCCGTCCGCCGCTCCTCCTGCATGATCTTGACCACAAGAGATTGTATTCCTTTCAGGTGAGAAATACAAGATCTGTTTTGCTCTTTTTTGTTTCTTCCAGACCTCACCGGTCTTCACAAAGCCGGAACGGTATTTCCGGAAGGCTGAGCGCCTGCATGACCGCACGATGCAGATGGGCATCCTTATGATGGACATACTGAACAGAAGAATGAATGATCTCACCGTCTTCCCAGCGGATCATTCCCCTGCCATCCGGCTTCAGCCCATAGTCAGCCAGTGTTTTTCCCTCTTCCGGCACCAGAACAGTCAGCCGGTTTTTTACCCGGTTGCCCAGGAATACAGTGAACAGATTCCTTTCCGGATCCATGGACACATGGTTGCCGGTAAAACCGCCGATTCCGAATGCCCGCATGCCCATATATGCCGGAATTTCCGAATAATACTGATCCGGATGCCGCAGGTAACACTGGTATCCCAGAAACTGGCTCCATCCGCCGTCCGGCAGCCGATGGCCCGTCCGGTTGATCGCCATCTCCCGCAGGGAGGCTTCGCCAACGATCCGGCCTGCGAGCACCGCGCGGCAGAAGCGGGCCATATCCTCCAGCGTCGAAAACAGGCCGGCGTGGCCGCACAGATCGCCGGTATCCCCCTGAAGAACCGCCGCCTTCGGATCATGCGGAATGCCTCTTGGAAGGCCGGTGCGGACGATCCTGCGGCCCGCCTCGATCCGATGTTCTCCGTCATAAAGCTGGCAGTCCTCCCGACGGGCTTCCGGCACCCTGGCCCAGGTTTCCCGCATCCCTGCCGGCTGCAGAATCAGCTCCCGCACACAGCCGTACAGGGACTCTCCCGTCGCCGATTCAATCACATATTTCAGAATCATTGCCGGGATGTCCGAATAGGGTCGTTTCTCCGCTTTTTCGGTGACAGATGCAGCAAACAGGGCCCGCATGGCGCTTTCCCGGTCCGGGCAGGCATCCAGACGCAACGGCGTCCGAATCGTGACCGCAAAGGACATCAGCTCCTCCACCGTCGTGTCTCCCAGCATATCAAAACGAGGATCATAGAAGGTAACACGCCTGGAAAAATCCAGCACGCCCGCTTCCTTCAGGCGCATCGCAACAAGACCGGTAAAAAGCTTCGTTCCGCTGGCGAGGTCAAAGACGCTGGATGCCCGAATGTCCTCTCCGTCCATGGCGGATTCCGTATGTTCCCCGTTTCCGCAGATCACCGAAAGACCGGAAAGGATCCCTTCCTCGCCGGTAAAAAAACGGATACCTTCCAGAAGTTTTTCATTCATTTCTTTTCACTGTCTTCCATTGTTCAGGCGGATCCCGGAGATCACCTGTCCGTTTTATCGTAGCATATCCGGAGCATCCATACAAGGGATTCCGGCGTTCCTTCAAAGCCGGATCCGCTTCTTTCCCCGGTCAGCTCTTGAAAGATGAGGATTCATATGATATAATTTTTAGGTCAAAGATAGTCAATAGACAATCTGGACACTGCAAGGGGGAATAATCATGCGATTGTCTGATTCCATCGAAAATTTTATCAAAGCAATGCTGAGCGATGATTCCGCCGAGGTGGAGCTGAAACGAAACGAGCTGGCGGAATATTTCGGCTGCGCCCCCAGCCAGATCAACTACGTGCTGGCCACCCGGTTCTCCCCGGATCACGGATATCTGACAGAGAGCCGGCGGGGAGGCGGTGGCTATATCCGAATTGTCCGGGTGGTCCAGAGCGACTCACAGCGGCTGATGTACCTGATCAACGAACGGATCGGTGATTCGCTGTCCGAAGAGGAGGCGCTGCGCCTGATCAGCCAGCTGAAAGAACATTCGATCGTCAGTGAGAAGGAGCGCGACCTGATGGCCGCCGCCATCGGTTCCAGGGCGATGGGCATTCCGATTCCCGACACGATGAAGAATGCCATGCGGGCCCGAATGATGAAGTCCATGCTGATGAGCATCGCCGCACGAAACAAATCTTAACCAGGAGGTTAACGACATGCTTTGCGAAGAATGCCGCGTTAATGAAGCCAATTTCACCGTCTCCGTTGTCACCGGCGACGAGACGACCGTCCGTCATCTGTGCGCAGACTGCATGAGTCGGATGAACGCCGACCTGATGAAGGGCAATGTGCGCAGCCTGCTGAATACCGTGCTCAACGCCATCTCCGCCAACGGGGACAACAAAAGAAAGGAATTTTCCATGCCCATATTCGGACGCTTCACCCAGAAAGCCCAGCAGACGCTTCTGCTCGCCCAGCGCATCGCCGCGGAGCTTCAGCAGCCCTATGTCGGTACGGAGCACCTCCTTCTTGCCCTGCTCAAGGACAACGATTCCGTTCCTGAGGCTGTATCCGCCCGGATGAACTATGAATCCGTGCTGGAGACGCTCCGAAAGGAAATTGAAGCAATGAACGATCCTGAGGTCGGCAAGACCACCGGCGGACGGATTGAATTGAGTCCCCGGATGAAAAAGACGCTGGAAAACAGCACGCTGGAATCCCGCAAGCTGGGCCAGAATTATGTGACTGTCGAGCATTTCTGGCTGGCGCTGCTGGGCAATGACGACGGCGTGGCCGGCGGTCTGCTTCGCAAGATGGGGGTAGATCTTTCCGCCGCGAGAGAAGAGCTTCTCCGCCAGATGCGGGAGAATGCCGGAAACGAAGGCCCGGCGCGGATGTTTGCCGGCCTGCCGCCTTTTGCTGCCTCGCGCAGCCGCAGCAGCGGCCAGAAGGAGAGCATTCTGGACAGGTTCAGCCGGGATCTGACAGCAGCGGCGGAGAAAAACGAGCTGGATCCCGTCATCGGCCGGGAAAAGGAAATCCAGCGGATTATTCAGATCCTGATCCGCCGGACCAAGAACAATCCGGTGCTGATCGGCGAGCCCGGCGTGGGCAAAAGCGCCGTTGCGGAAGGACTCGCCCAGCGCATCTTCCAGGGCAATGTACCCGAAATGCTGATCGGCAAGCGGGTGCTGAGTCTGGACATGGGCTCCATTGTCGCCGGCACCAAGTACCGCGGAGAATTTGAGGAACGCCTGAAGAACATCATGGATGAGCTCCGCAAAGCCGGCAATGTTCTGCTGTTCATCGATGAAATCCACACGATTATCGGCGCGGGCGGCGCCGAGGGCAGCCTGGATGCGGCAAACATCCTCAAGCCCGCCCTCAGCCGCGGTGAAATCCAGTGCATCGGAGCCACGACCCTGGATGAATATCGGAAGCATATTGAAAAGGATGCCGCGCTGGAGCGCCGTTTCCAGCCGGTAACGGTCGGCGAACCGACCGCCGAGGAAGCGCTGTCCATCCTCTTCGGACTACGCGACCGGTACGAAGCGCATCACAAAGTCCGGATCACGGACGAAGCGCTGAGCGCAGCCGTCAAGCTGTCCGACCGCTATATTACCGACCGTTTCCTGCCGGACAAAGCCATTGACCTGATGGATGAAGCCGCCAGCCGGGTCCGGATTCAGAGCTGTACCGCGCCCCTGGATGTAAGGGAGCAGGAAAAGCGGCTGGAGAGCGTGGTGATTGAAAAGAAGGAAGCCATCTCGCACCAGGACTTTGAAAAGGCCGCTGCCCTCCGGGATCAGGAAAAAGCGCTGAATCAGGAAATAGAGGAAAAGCGGGCGGAATGGAACCGGGCACAGGGAACCGCGCGGGATGTGGTCACCGAGGAGGACATCGCCCAGGTGGTTTCCCAGTGGACAGGTATACCCGTCAGCAAAATGACTGAGCAGGAAGCCCAGCGGCTGATCCATCTGGAGGATACGCTGCACAGGCGCCTGATCGGCCAGGAGGAAGCGGTCAGCGCCGTCGCCCGCGCGATTCGCCGCGCCCGCGCCGGTCTGAAGGATCCGAAGCGTCCGATCGGAAGCTTCATCTTTCTCGGCCCCACCGGTGTCGGAAAAACGGAGCTGTGCCGTGCGCTGGGCGAAGCCATGTTCGGAGATGAGGACGCCGTCATCCGGATGGACATGAGCGAATATATGGAAAAGCACACGGTATCCCGGCTGGTCGGATCTCCGCCCGGATATGTCGGATATGAGGAGGGCGGCCAGCTGACGGAAGCCGTACGCCGTAAACCCTACAGCGTAGTGCTGATGGATGAAATCGAGAAAGCGCACCCGGATGTGTTCAATATGCTTCTGCAGATCATGGAGGACGGTCGGCTGACGGACAATACCGGCCGCACTGTCAGCTTCCGGAACACGATTCTGGTCATGACCTCCAACGCCGGAGCACACGCCATCGGCAGCGGACGCGCCATGGGCTTCGGCGCTTCGCAGAAGGCCGAATCCCGGGAATACGAGGCCATGAAGGAATCCGTGATGAAGGAAGTGAAGGACCTGTTCCGACCCGAGTTCATCAACCGGGTGGACGAGATGATCGTGTTCCATGCCCTGACCGAGGAAGAAATCCGCCAGATCACGGAAATGATGCTGAATCAGGTGGCCGCGCGCCTTTCGGAGCAGGAAATCCACCTGAGCTGGGATGACGCGGTGGTGAAGAAGCTGTCCTCGGACGGATACGATCCCAAATACGGCGCGCGTCCGCTGCGCAGGCTGATCCAGCGCACGATTGAGGACACCCTGAGCGAGCAGCTGCTGATGGGAAAAATTCAGCTGGGCAAAACCGTTTCTCTGACCGTTCGGGACGGTGAAATCGCTCTTGAAGAGGCGGATATTTCTTCCGAACCCACATTGCCGGCGGATACCTGCGAGCATCCATAAAGCTGCAGAAAGCAAGTTCCGTCAGAAAAGCGGAACTTGCTTTTTTTCTTTTTTCCGGAATAAAAGCCGATTTCTTTTCGTCTAATAGATTGAACACTCATTTATGAAACAGGGAGGCGTACTTCTTTATGAAAATTTTTCGATGCACCGTCATCGCTCTGCTGGCTGTGTGCATGACCGGCAGCGCGCTGGCCGCGCCGATTCTGACGGACGAAAATACCACGGCATGGATCGATGAATACAGCCGGCTGAACCTGCAGAATGCCGACGGCATCGTCCGCCAGTCCTCCGCCACGGTGGCGGATCTGATCGGATGGACGGAAGAGGATATCTACTGCATGACGCCCAGTCAGTTCTGTTTTAAGCTGCCGCGGAGCGGTCTGTCCGATCTGCCCGCCTATCTGCAGCTTTCGGAGGAAGAACGGACCGCGCTGGAGAAAAAGCCCTATTCGCTCGAGAACGGTATTCTGTCCACGGAGGACAGCATTCTTTCCTCCCGCGCGATGATGGCTGCCAGCGACGGGAAATTCGTCTACTGGGTCGAACAGTCGTCCGCTTCCGAATGCACCATCAAGCAGATGCCGCTTCCGGGAAAGGTGGCTCCGGATTCCCTGGCCGGCGGCATCTCTCTCGCGCTGTACGGGATGTCCGTTCCGCAGCCGCTGTCCATGACGGTGACCCGGGAGGCCGTTACGCTGATCACCACGGATCACCGCGCCATGGTAATCAGCCTGCCGGACGTCCGGACGGAAGAGTTCCCGGCCATCAGTGAAACGGTGGAAACCGCGTTCGCGGTGGGCGGAAAGCTCTATCTGTTCGGCCGGGACGAGCACCAGATGTGGAAAGCGCTGCAGGTGATGGAACTGACCCCGGCCATGGCCGCCACGTCCACGCCGGGAATCATCGTTACTCCCACGCCGACAGCAACCCCCAGGCCCACGGTGAAGCCCACCGCAAAGCCCACCGCGACCCCGGCTCCGACCAGCAATCTGCCTGAAGGCGCCATCGAGAAGGGCGCCCGCGGGAGCACTGTCCGAAAGCTTCAGCAGCGGCTGTATGATCTGGGTTACCCCGTCGGCAACGTGGACGGCGCATATGGCGACAATACCCAGCTGGCAATCAATCTTTTCTGCGACGCCATCGGCGTGCGGGAACACAACTATATCACGAAGCGGGTGCAGAACCGGCTGCTTGCCTCCGACGCGCCCTTCTACGACCCCTATCTGCCGCTGAAGATGGATGACCGCGGCGTCAGCGTGCAGTACCTGCAGATGCGGCTGGCCTCCCTGGGCTACAATCCCGGCAAGCTGGACAGTATCTACGGCCAGAACACAGCCCGCGCAGTCGCGCAGTTCCAGGCCGACTGCGGGATTCAGCCGCTCCCCGGGGAAAAGCCTGGCGAGCAGACCACACGGGAGCTGATGCAGATGCTGTATGATCCCAGCCGTCCGACCCAGACGCCCGCATCGCCGGTCATCACGCCGGCTCCGTCCGCATGGAAATCGGATATGATTTCTGCGCTCGTGGAAAAGTGTTACAGGGTCGCGCTCGGCCGGGACGGATCAGCGGATGAAAAGAACGGCTGGCTCCAGCGGGTCCTGACCGGAAACGTCACGCCGGGGCAGATGATCCGGGGCTTCCTGACATCCGATGAATTTACCGCACGAAACCTGGCTTCCGGCGACATCGTCCGGATCATGTACCAGCTGTACCTGAACAGGGATGGCAGCGAGACGGAAGCAGCCGAATGGGTTGCCCGTCTGGACGCGGGCGAAGGCATCGGCGCCGTGTGCAACGGTTTCGCCGGTTCGGATGAGTTCAAGCGGGTGGTTGCCGCGATGAAGGAATGACCCTCCCCGCGTTGAAGGCTGCAATCTGTTTTTTCAACTGTTGACAGATGCCCCGCGATCATGGACGATCACGAAGGAACGCTGCAGCGTGACCGAAGGAAAAACGATTGAAGGAGGAGCGCAGCTATAACCGGGAAGGCGCCGCCTTTGACAAGGGTGAAACCTTCTCCGGCGTGCCGTATGAGCTGGGGCTGACGGCGGCGCAGATGCAGGCAGTCCGGCGCGTTTACGATCAGTACCTGCGGGACATCATTCATCCGCAGTGGTAAGCGGTCATCCGTCAAAAAAACTGCAGCCCTTCGGCATTTCCGCCCGGGCTGCAGTTTTTTTATTCAATTCCGATCCGCGTGCAGGGGACACGCCCGGCCGTCAGGTCGGACAGGCGGTGCCGCGCGTGACCGATGATGACCGTGGTGCCGCCCCGAACGCATTCCAGCGCGTATTCCAGCTTGGCCTTCGCGCCATTGGCGCCGGCCCGGCTTGCGCCGATACAGCTTTTCTGCAGCTCCCGGACCTTCGTCTCCACTTCCTCAAAGGAGCGTCCGGTCACCTCGCGCACCAGCGTCTCCGGGCGGGTGCTGTCCTGATAGATGCCTTCCGTTGAGGTCAGCAGCACCAGCATTCTCGCCCGGACCAGCCCCGCGATCACCGCCGCGGTTTCATCGTTATCCACGCACTCATGGACCTCCGCCCCGGTCTGCCGGCGTGCCGCCAGTTCCATCTTGCGATTTTCCTCATCCGAAACCGGATCATTGTAATTGATGATCGGGATGGTCTTCTGTCGGGCCGCCCGGATCAGCAGCTGGCGGATATGCTCGCGTTTTTCCGGATCATTGAAATGCGTGTGCTCCACCAGGATCTGGCGGATGCCGTATTCCGGCTTGATGAACTGGCGATAATTCTGCATCAGGATCGCCTGACCCTGGGCTGAATAATCCGTTTTATCCTGGTTCGGATCCCCGCACAGTTCACACCCGGTCCGCTTCACATAGTCCAGCCGGCCGATCTCCGTCGCTCCGCTGGTCACCCAGATCATGCCCGGCTTCAGTTCCGCACCGAGCCGGGAGAAAATGTTGTAATCGATATCCTGATCCTCCCTGCGGATCAGCGCCATCGATCCGATTTTTCCAACCAGATCAAACTGATAGTCCATCTGCATCATAACCTTTCTCTGACCAGTCGCGTCAGCGTATATACCGCCATGTGATATCCCTGATCATTCCGGTACGTAATATCCGCCAGGCTTCGGTACAGCGGGATCCGTTCGTGCCAGACCCGCTCCACCTCTTCCAGTCCGCCGTCCCTCAGCGTCGGCCGACGGTCCAGCTTGATATCGGAAAGAATATCCCCGAGCGGCCGGTCGATCAGAATAATGCTGCCCCAGGAGCGCATGATATGCCGGTTCTCTGGATTCAGTATGATGCCGCCCCCTGTGGAAATGATCATCGGACTGTACCGTGTCAGTTCCGCCAGCACGGCCGTCTCTGCCCGGCGGAACGTATCCTCTCCGAACCGGGCAAAAAAATCATTGACCGTACCTCCGCCATAGGCCGCCACAATCTGATCCGTATCCGCGAAGGGAACGCCCGCTTCCCGGGCCACACGTTTTCCGAGGCTGCTTTTCCCGCAGCCCTGCATTCCGATGATAAAAACATGTCGGTCCGGCATCGGCTTCCCTCCCTTCCATACCTGCATCCATTATGCATGATTTTCCGGTTCCGTCAAGCTCGCCCCCGATTCCGGCGCATACGCCAGTGTAAACCGGAACGCGGCACCTTCCGGCGTATCCAGCAAGCGAAGCGTCTGGCCGTGCATCTCCATAATCCGGCGGCAGATGCTCAGCCCGAGGCCGGTCCCTTTTCCGGCGGTATGGGCCCGGTCCGCAGTAAAGAACCGGTCAAAGATCTTGTCCCGGTCCTCCGGCGGTATGGACGCCCCATTATCCCACACGGTCACCTCCGCCACATCATCCCGGACAGCGGAGGAGAGAATAATCTTCCCGCCCTCCTCCGTAAACTTGATGGCATTGTCCAGCAGATTGATCACCACCTGCTCGATTCTGCCGCTGTCCGCGCGAACGGGGCACGGATCCCGTTCCGGAGAGCATGAAACATCGATCTTCTTTCTTTCCAGATCCTCCATCCGCCGGATAATCGCCCGGCGGAGCATTTCATTGATATCAAAAACGGTGTACTCCGGCTTCACGTCATCCCTCTCGAGGCGGGAGAGTTCCAGCAGATCGCCCACCAGCTCTGACAGCCGTGTGGATTCATCCGCCACCAGCTGAAGATATTTCGGATGCTCCTCCGGCGGGATCACCCCGTCCGCCATTCCCTGCACGAACCCGCGAATGCTGGTGATCGGACTGCGGAATTCATGGCTCACATTGGACACAAATTCCCGCCGGCTTTCTTCAAGCCCCTGCAGTTTCCGCGCCATGGTATTGAAGGCGCGGCTCACTTCCCGCAGTTCCCGTCCGCCCCGGTTGTCATCCACCTGGGCATCAAAATCGCCCCCGGCAATGCTTTCCGCTGCCTGCGTCAGCTGATTCAGCGGCTTCATGGCGGAACGGATGGACAGGAACAGCGCAACGCCGGACAGCAGAAGCACTGATCCCGCCACCAGAAAAATCGTCCCCAGCATCTCGCTCAGCCCGGATTCAATGCGCTGCGCACGGGTCTGGATAAACACCGCGCCCTCCACATAACCGTCCTGAATGAACGGAACGCCCACCGTGAATGTCGGGGCTTCTTCTTCGGTGGAGCGGATCCGGATCGTTTCACCGGAGAGAATCTTGCCCAGTGCTTCTGAGATATCCTCCCCGGAAAGGGAATTGACAAAATCCGGATCCTCGCTGTATGCCGTCCGGATATTGTCCATCATGTTTCCGGTCCGGTCCACCACCGCGATATACGCGCCAAACTCGTTATTGACCTTTTCCGCTTTCCGGTTCAGCATCGTCCGGGCGGTTGTATCCGTCCGGAACCAGTAGGTATTGTTCAGATTCGCCGCCATATAGGCAATATCATCCGCTTCAGAAATCAGATAATCCAGCCGGGCATCAATCTGCTGATTCCGCATGCTGATCCACCAGATCACGGACAGCCCCGCGGTTGTAATCAAAATGGCAGCCATAACCACCGCCATAATTCGGGCAAACATCGTTCAGCTTCCTTTCGGAGGGTTTCAGATCCGCATCAGGTGGCAAACTTATATCCGACGCCGCGCACCGTATAAATGGACCATCCGTACTTTTCGCTGTCCGGCAGTTTTTCGCGCAGACGCTTGATATGCACATCCACCGTGCGGCTGTCCCCGAAAAAATCGAATCCCCAGACCTGTCTGAGCAGCTGCTCCCGGGTAAAGACCTGATTGGGATGAGAAGCCAGGAAATAGAGCACTTCCAGCTCCTTCGGGGGCATTTCCACCCGTTTGCCCTCATAGCGGGCATCGTACTCACTGATGCTGACGGTCAGGCCCGGGAAGGAAACATCAGAGCTTTTCTCCTCTTCTCCCCCCTGCGCCCTGCGCAGGACCGCCCGCACCCGGGCAACCATTTCCTTGCCGTCAAAAGGCTTGGTGATATAGTCATCCGCTCCCAGCTCCAGGCACAGCACCTTGTCAAATGTTTCGCCCCTGGCCGTGACCATGATCACCGGAATGCTGCCTGACTTGCGGACGGTCTTGAGCACCTGGTATCCGTCCATGCCCGGCAGCATCACATCCAGCAGAATCAGATCCGGCGGCAGCCGGTGAAACGCTTCAATGGCCTGATTCCCATCGGCAGCCAGCCGCACTTCAAAGTTCTCCTTTTCCAGATAAAGCTGCTCCAGATGGCTGATGTTCGGATCATCATCCACCACCAGGATATTCGGTCTGTCCCTCATGCCCCTCTTGCCTCCATCATTTCAGTGTGACAACCGTCACGCCGTCCTCGCCCTCGCCGTACACGCCACGGCGGAAGGACTTGACATGACGGTTCTTCCGCAGATCCTGCTGAATGCCCGCGCGCAGCACCCCGGTTCCCTTGCCGTGAATGATATACACTTCATTGAGTCCGGCCAGAACCGCCTCGTCCAGATACAGGCTGACGGCGGACAGCGCCTCCTCCAGGCTCATTCCCCGCACGTCGCATTCAGAGGAAACCGTCCGACTCAGCGTGCCGGTTTTTGTTTTCACGGTCGTCTTTTCCTTCGGCGCCGCCTTCAGCAGGCGAAGCTGGGAGAGCGGCGCGACAAACTTCATCGCGCCGGCCTGCAGCGTCACTTCTCCCCGGTCGTTCGGCGCCGCCAGCACGGTGCCCTCCGCGCCGAGGGTCAGAATTCTGACCCGGTCCCCGGGCGCGACAGTCTTCGGTGCTTCGGAGCTGTCACCCTGCTCCTTCTGCAGTCCCTCGGACAGATTGTCAATTTCACGGTCCAGCTTTCGGCGGACATCCGACGCGGTCAGATCCCCGGATCCGGCATTTTTCTTCATCCGCTTCAGCTCGGAAATCAGGATTTCGCTCTCCCGCCGCGCCTGTTCGAGAATCCGCTTCGCTTCCTCCCGGCTCTTTCGCAGCGTCTGTTCCCTCTTTTCCTCCATCTCCCGGCGAAGCCTTTCCGCCTCATCCCGCAGGCGGACCGTTTCCTTCCCGGCTTCCTGCGCAATCTGCCGTTCCCTTTCTGCCACCTGCCGGTGATATTCCGCGTTGGCGATCACATCCTCAAACCGGACCGCATCACCGGACAGCAGCTTTTTCGCCGCATCGATCAGATTCTCCGGCAGGCCCAGCCTCCGGCTGATTTCAAAGGCATTGCTCTTCCCGGGAACGCCGATGGAAAGCCGATAGGTCGGCCTCAGGGTCTCCACGTCAAACTCCACGGAGGCGTTCTCCACACCCCTGGTCGTCAGGGCAAACACCTTCAGTTCGCTGTAATGCGTTGTGGCCACCGTCCGCACGCCGATGTGCAGAAGCCGCGTCAGAATGCTCTGGGCCAGGGCGGCGCCCTCTGTCGGATCCGTGCCTGCTCCAAGTTCGTCAAACAGCACCAGGTCCATGGGCGTTACCTCGTGCATGATCTTCACAATGTTTGTCATATGCCCGGAGAAGGTGGAAAGACTCTGTTCAATGCTCTGTTCGTCCCCGATATCCGCAAACACCTGACCGAAAACGGCCAGCTCCGTCCCCGGATCCGCCGGAACATGAAGTCCCGCCTGCGCCATGAGCGTAAACAGGCCGACGGTTTTCAGCGTCACAGTCTTGCCGCCCGTGTTGGGACCGGTCACGACCAGCGTTGTAAACTCCTTCCCGAGCCAGACGGTCTCCGGAACCACCCGGTCCGGGTCGATCAGCGGATGACGGCCACGGATGATATGCAGATATCCCGCGTCGTTCATCTTCGGGGCAATCCCGACCAGGCGGCGGGAAAGCAGGCCCTTGGCAAAGATAAAATCCAGTTCGGAAAGCAGATCCACCGTTTCCCGCAGGGATGGCGCATAAGGCGCGACCTGCGCGGAAAGCGCCGCGAGAATTCTTGCGATCTCCTGCTGCTCCTTCAGCTCCCACTGTTTCAGTTCATTCCCCATCTCCACCGCGGCCATCGGTTCGATAAAAACAGTCGCTCCGGAGGCAGACTGATCATGGACCAGTCCCGGAACACTGGCGCGATATTCAGCACGTACCGGGAGCACGTAACGGTCTCCGCGGACAGTGATGATCGGTTCCTGAAGATATTTCTGCATGGCGGAAGAATGAATCATCTGGTTCAGCCTGTCGCGGATTCTCTCCTGCGCACCGCGCAGATGGCGACGGATGTTCATCAGTTCGGAAGATGCCCGATCGGCAATTTCATCCTCGGACAGAATGGCGTCCGTGATATCCTTTTCCAGATTTCGGAGGCTGGTCAGGCCCTCCGCCATGGCGCGCAGAATCGGCGTATTGTCCCGCTCGGTCACCAGCGCATCCCGGGCGGTCCGGGATGCCCTCAGCGTCTCCGCGACGTTCAGCAGCATTCCGGCCGAAAGGCTCCCGCCCTTTTCACAGACTGACAGCGCCGGACGGATATCCGGAAAAGCAGTCATCGGATGCCCGCCGATATACCGAAGGATCACCGTTGCCTCCTCCGTCTCTGCCTGCGCCCGTTCCACCTGCCGTATATCACACAGCGGCACCAGCATCCGGCATTTTTCCGCACCGGACTCCGTCAGCGCGCCTTCCGCCAGCATTTCCCGGATTCGTGTGAATTCCAGTACCCGAAGCGTTCTTTCCGTCATCATGATCCGTTCGTCCCCTGTCATTATTCCGTTTCTCTCATCCAGTGACCGGTGGTTGCCGGCACGCCCGTCTTCCTGCCTTCCGCCACAGCCGCCAGCACACTTTCCGCTTCCGCAGGCGTCTCATTCGTCAGTTCCACCGCCCGGAAGGCAATCCCCCGATCCGAGATATCCGTCGGCAGTGCATTCATCAGGCGCACCAGGCACCCTTCCGGCAGGCGGAGACGCATCAGCGGAAACCGGTGGCCGATCCGGTCTTCCAGTTCCGTCCCCTTCAGCGCATTCGGATCATCCCGGTCACACATGGTGCAGGAAGCATGACCGGATTCAAGTCCCAGCGCCGTTCTCGCCGGACAGTGATGAAGCAGCATCAGCTGCGTCCGCCCGTATACGGACACGACGACCGGTGCATTTCCGGCTGTCAGTTCCCGCAATTCCGCCCCGGTCAGTTCCGGCGAGGCCGTGACAAAAACACAGCCGGCATCCAGCAGCAGGGAGGCCGCCTGCCGGTTCATGACCGGAATGCCGCTTCCTGCCGCGATCCTTACCGGCCAGCGGATTCCCAGCTGGCCTGCAGTGCCCAGCACCACACCGCCCAGCTTTCCGGCATATTCGTCCACCAGCCCGGAAAGCATGCGGAGCGTTGCTTCTTCACAGACATCCGGAAGACGAAGCCAGTCCCCCGGGTGCATCCCGTCCAGCATCTTTTCCAGCGGTTCCCTCCGGTAATCCCCGGGAAACAGAACGGGCAAAAAGCCTTTTTCTCTTGCCATGTCCGCCCGCCGGATATCCGGCACATATGCAATCCGCGGGGGAGCAGCCATTTCCGGAATATGCTCCGGCATCAGCTTCCCCACCCCGGCGCTTGCCGGCGCAAAAGCTTCCGCCCTGGCATCGGCAAGCGCGTCCAGGGCTTCCCGGCGGAGCCGGTTTACCTCCGACACCGGTACGAAAGCACCTTCTGTTTCCACATTCATACGCCGGGGCAAAAACACCGTATCCCCGGTACGGGAAAGGCTCCGGATCAGTTCAGCGCATTCCGCCGGACGGGTTTTCGCCGCTTCAACCGTCTGCCCGGTCACCGTCACAGTGCTCTCTCCGTCCGAAGCCTGAACCGTCATCTTCTCCCCGGGCATCGCCCTGAGAAACAGATCCGCTTCGATTCTTCTTCCGGGCATCTCACCTGCCCGGCGCATCTGCTCCGCATCCGTCAGCCGCCAGACCTGATCCCCTTTCCGGGCATCCGTTCCCGGCCGAAGGCGCAGTTTTGCCGTCTCTCCCCGCGCCGCATCCGGGCCGGCATAGATCCAGTCTGCGCAATGGCTTCCCCGGCGAATCTCGAGCTGATCCCCGTCATGCAGATCCTTCTGCAGCCGAACCAGGGCAAACCGGGAATCCGCCTTTTCGAGCTTTCCGATCATCACGCCCAGATGTCTCACACCCCGGGGATCGATCACGCCAGCGTCCTCGCATCCAAAGGCATACCCCCGCATGAAGCCGCCCCGGTTGAAAATCTGTTTCAGTTCCCCCATTTCCGCCGCACCGGCAGGGGCAAACGTTCCATCCGCGACCTCATCCGCCGCACGGCGGTAAATCTCCGTCACCACGGCAGCATACTCCGGCCTTTTGAGCCTTCCTTCAATCTTGACGGAATCCACGCCGGCACGGACGATGGCCGGCAGTTCATCCCGCAGGCACAGATCCCTGGGGCTGAGCCAGGCACCGCGTCGGCCCTGCCAGACATACTCCGTCCGGCAGGGCTGCGCGCACCGGCCGCGGTTGCCGCTGCGTTCTCCGGCCATGGAGCTCATCAGGCACAGCCCGCTGACGGCCACGCACTGCGCCCCGTGAACAAATATCTCAATCTCCGGCTTTTCCTGCCGGCAGGCTGCAATCTCCGCAAGGGAGCATTCCCGTGCCAGCACCACGCGGCGCATCCCCTGCGAAGCACACCAGTGCACGCCCGTCCTGTTGTGAATGGCCATCTGGGTGCTGGCATGCACCGTCAGGTCCGGACACAGGCTCCGAATCATCCGCAGAATCCCCAGATCCTGCACCAGTACGGCATCCGCCTTCAGCTCCTGCAGCATCCGGATCACTTCCGACACCCGCTCCAGTTCCCGGTCCTTGACCAGCGTATTGAGCGTGACGTGCACCCGCATGTGGCGCAGATGGGCATAGCGAATCGCTTCTGCCAGCTCCGCCCTGTTAAAATTTCCGGCCCCCGCCCGGGCTCCGAAATCGGTAAAGCCCAGATAGACCGCATCTGCTCCGGCGGCTTCCGCCCGTTCCAGTGCTGCCCGGTTCCCCGCAGGTGCCAGAATTTCCATGATCTTTCCTTTACGTCCTTTCCGTCCTGTGTCTGCGGATCGGGCTCAGGTCTTCTTTTTCTCCGCTTCCTCGAGCCGGCGGCGCAGAAGCGTGTTTTCATCCTGAGCCCGGATCAGCTCCTCCGCCATATTGAAGCATGTCAGAACCGCCGCCTGCGCCGAGGGCAGGTTCGTCACCGCCGCCGTCTCGCTCAGTTTCCGGTCCACATATGCCGCCACCCTTCGCACATACTCCGGCGGATCCGCCGACACCAGCGTATAGGGTTTTCCGGCCACCGTCACCGTCATTTTCTTCTTTTCCATTATCCCATTCCCCTTTACTATGGAAAAGCGCGGCAGGGAAAGCTCCCTCCGCGCTGCTGTTTCGCCCTGTCAGATCTGTTCAAACGGATAAACCTGACCGAAAGTATCCACCCGGACGGACTCCATCACCTGTGGCTTCAGGGGCTTGTCTGCCACGTCCCGTGGCGTGTTCACGATGTCTTCCGCCACATCCATGCCTTCCAGCACCTTTCCGAAGGCGGCGTACTGGCCGTCCAGGTGCGGGCTGTCACTCGTCATGATGAAAAACTGACTGCCGGCGGAATCAGGCATCATGCTTCTGGCCATGCTCAATACCCCGTAAGTGTGCCGGATCGGATTGTCCACCCCATTGGCAGCAAACTCCCCGCGAATGCAGTATCCGGGGCCGCCGATCCCGACACCCTTCGGATCTCCGCCCTGAATCATGAATCCCGGAATCACCCGGTGAAAGATCAGCCCGTCGTAGAACCCGCTGTTGGCCAGAGCTACAAAGTTGCCCACGGACTGCGGCGCAGATTCAGGATAAAGCTCGCCTTTCATTTCGCGTCCATCGCTCATTTTAATCGTAAAGACAGGATGCTGCGCCATAAGTACGCCTCCTCAATGACTGAATCAATGAATCCGGAAACGGATCTATTTTACCAGTTATTATGCACGATGGCAAGTTTTTTGACATTCGGAGGGGAAACCGTTATAATGAAGCGCGTTTTCCCTTTGGATCCGACCCGCATTCCGCAATCCTGAAAGGAGGGCTGTCATGAACATCGTACACCCCCGGGAACCGGTCAACGGCATGAACCCGGAAGATGTTTTCTACGCTGTGGACGATCTGGGCGCTCAGGCCGGATACGGCTTTATCCTCTACCAGCTCCAGCCCGGCCTCTATCCGGACTGCCCTGTGAATATGTACTTTTCCCTCGCGGGAGATCCCTCTTCCCGATACCTGCTCTTCGGCGCGGTGGTTGCCCGGGCCCGGGTGCTTCAGAACGTGAACCCCCAGATGCGCGCCCGCCTGTACACCAGCATCGATCCGTCCGACATTCAGATGAAGGATTTCTATCTGCACAACGGATTTGACTGCGAGGAGACGGATCAGATCGTGCAGCTGACCATGCCTTTCGGGGACGGGCGGATTCCCATGAGCTGCACCGTAGCGCCCACGCCGCTGAACACCTGGGAGGAGCAGAATAGCCTGATTTACCGGCTCCAGATGAATGACATTACCTTTATGGATCTCAATTACCTGAATACCCTGCAGCGGATGCCTCATTTCATGACCCTCGGCCTGTACCGGAACGCGCTGCTCATCGGCGAGGTCATCATGGCCGGCCGGGGCGGTGAATGCGAACTGGTTGCCATCTATATCGAGCCCGGCAGCCGGAACCAGGGCATGGGAAAAGCCCTTCTGCACCGGATGATGGCCATTATGGCTGCGGAAGGGGTAACCCGGATCACCACGCGGATCATGAGCCGCAGCGTTCCACAGCGCCGCCTGATGGATGATTTCGGGGCATCCGTGATTGGCATCAATATGATTTTCCCGGGGATGTATCTGAACTGATACCGGACCGCATCGGTTCCTCTGCCGCGCGAAATTCCACATTCGCGCGGCTTATTCATCCCCCTGTTTTTTGTTTGCAGTTTGGCTTGACGATTAAAGAACGGAAGACTATAATTGCACTATCTGTGTGTTCGAAGGAGGAAACGATCGACATGAAATCCAACAAAAAGCGCGCCGGCGGAAAAACTGGTTCCATCGTCGCGCTGTGCGTCGTGCTCGTGATCACGGTGCTCCTGGGTGTACTCGGAGTGACCGGAATGAGCATTCCGCCCCGGGGGCTGTACAAGCTGCTTCCCTGGTTGCCAACTACAAACAGTGATAACTGGCCCGCCTCCCTGTCGCTGGGTCTGGATCTGCGGGGCGGCATGTATGTGGAATATTCCGGCAAGGCTCCGGAAGGCTCTGAGGCCAATTTCGACGAACTGGTGGAAGGTACCATGAGCATCATCCGCCAGCGCCTGAGCGACAAGGGCTATAATGAAGCCAATGTACAGCGCATCGGGACGGACGGAATCCGTGTGGAAATCCCGGATGTGCAGGATGATACCGTGCTGGAGCTGATCGGCGCGGCCGCAAAGCTCGAGTTTCGCAGCCCTGACGGAGAGATCTTCATGACGGGCGATATGGTCAAGACCGCTACCTATTATTATGCGGAGGGTGATCATCAGATCGCCTTCACGCTGACCGATGAAGGCACGAAGATCTTCGCGGACATGACCGCGAAATCCATCGGCCGGACGATTGCGATCTATCTGGACGGCGAGCAGCTGATCGCTCCGACCGTACAGAGCGCCATCACCAACGGCTCTGGCGTCATCAACGGCCTGGGTTCCGCCGAGCGGGCAACCACGATTGCCGCGAAAATCCAGTCCGGCGCTCTGCCCCTGGATCTGACGCAGCAGAAGGTCGACAAGGTCTCCGCCACCCTGGGTCAGGACGCCGTGTCCTCCTCCGTCAAGGCGGCCATCATCGGTATTCTGCTGATCATGGTGCTGATGATCGTTCGGTACCGCCTCAACGGTGTCATCGCCTCCTGGGCGCTGACGATCTATACCATCGTTCTGTTCCTGCTGATCGCGCTGTTCCATATCCAGCTGACTCTGCCGGGTCTGGCCGGCGTGGTGCTGGGTATCGGTATGGCCGTGGACGCGAATGTCATCATCTTCGAGCGCTTTAACGAGGAAGCCCGCAAGGGCCGCTCCGCGAAGGCCTCTGTCCGCGCGGGCTTCAAAAACGCGATGTCCGCCATTCTGGACGCGAACGTCACCACCCTGATCGCCGCCGTCGTGCTGCTGATCTTCGGCACCGGCTCCATCCAGGGCTTTGCCAAGACCCTGCTGCTGGGCGTAGTCGTGAGTATGTTCTCCGCGATCCTGGTCACCCGGTTCCTGATGAACCGGTTTGTGAACGCCGGCGCTTCGAATATCGGCCTTTATACCAAAGTGAACGCTGGAAAGGAGGTCGAGCAGTAATGGCTGTCAAAAATCATTCCAAAGTCTGCCTGATCATTTCCGCAGCAATCATGGTCATCGCGCTGATTATGACCATTACCGGCAACGGCATCAACCTGGGAATTGACTTTGAAGGCGGTCTGTCCATGCAGTACGACCTGAAGACCGCCGCCAACAAGGATGATGTGGAAGCCGTGCTGAACGGCATGGGCATCTCCTCCTACACCGTCACGGTTCAGGGTTCCGGCAACAACGAAATCAATGTCCGGATCAAGGACGTGGCCAAGGACGACATTCAGAATGTTCAGGCGGAGTTCGAAAAGGGCATTCAGGAAAAGTATCCGGACGCCGCTTCCATCGGCGACGTGAACTATGTCGGCCCTGTTGCCGGTGCCACCCTGGTCCGGAACGCAATCGTATCCGTGCTGCTGGCTTCCGTGCTGATGCTGATCTACATCGCCATCCGGTTCGACCTGAACTCCGGCCTTTCCGCCGTGTTCGGCCTGCTGCATGACGTGCTGATCATGCTGTCCTTCATGGTCATCTTCCGCTCGGTCATCCAGATGAATTCTTCCTTCATCGCCGCAGCGCTGACCATCGTCGGATACTCCATCAACAACACGATCGTCATCTTCGACCGGATCCGTGAGAACGCAAAGAAGATGCCCAACGCCCCGAAGGAGGAGATTACGAACCGCTCCATCCGGGAGAGCCTGGGCCGCACCATCTGCACCACCGTGACCACCCTGATCACGATCGTTGCCCTGTGCATTCTGGGCGTTGCCTCCATCCGGGAATTCGCTCTGCCGATCATCGTAGGTATCCTGAGCGGCGTTTACAGCGCCAACATGATCAACGGTTATGTGTGGGCATTCCTGGAGGAAAAGCGCCGCAGCCGCAAGGCGAAGGCCTGATCTCTGAAACCTTGTTCGGAGGGACTGTGCGAGCGCAGTCCCTCCGTTGCTTTTATCCCAATTCCGCTGGAGGCCATGCCGTGAGATACATCCGCCGCACCATTCCCGAAGGATTCACCATTCCGGATATTCCGGAATGGATGAGCGCCGTGCTCCGCACCCGGGGAATCACCTCCGTCGAGGAGGGGCGAAGGTTCATCCGCCCGACGCTGGCAGATCTGCATTCGCCGTTCCTGATGCCGGACATGGAGAAGGCGGTATCGATGATCCGCGAAACCATCCGGAAGGGAAACAGCATCACCGTATATGGCGACTATGATGCGGACGGCGTATGCGCCTCCTCCATCCTGACCGAGGCGCTCCGCGACTGCGGCGCCCGCGTGGATTACTACCTTCCCTCCCGCCATACGGAGGGGTATGGGCTGCACGGGGAAGCAATCCGGAAGATTGCAGGACGGGCCGCTCTGCTGATCACCGTTGACTGCGGGATCTCGAATCACCGGGAGATCGCTCTGGCCCGCAAGCTCGGGCTCCGGGTCATCCTGTCCGATCATCACGAGCTGCCGGAGGTTTTGCCGGAAGCGGATGCCATCCTCCACCCCCGGGTGGGCGACTATCCCTGCGGCCACCTGTGCGGCGCAGGTGTGGCGCTCAAGCTCGCCCATGCCCTGGGCGGGGACGCTGCCCTGGATAAGGCGCTGGATCTCGGCGCAATTGCCACTGTGGCGGATGTCGTGCCGCTCCTGGATGAGAACCGGGCAATCGTCCGGGAAGGAATCCGGCGAATGGGACAACGGCCCGGACTTGCAGCCCTGCTGAACTGCTCCGGCACCCAGGCCCCGCTTTGCGCGGAGGATCTTGCCTTCCGGATCGGACCGCGTCTGAATGCTGCCGGACGGCTGGAAGACGCAAGGCTGGCCGCGGAGCTTCTTCAGACCCACGATCCCGATGAGGCTGCCCGCCTGGCAGAGCATCTGGAAATGCTGAACGGCCGGCGCCAGGCTCTGGAACGCGCCATGACGGAATCCGCCGTCACCCAGGCGCAATCCGTGCCGGACTTTGCGGAAAGGCGCAGTATCGTCGTTTCCGGCGAAGGCTGGAATCCCGGGCTGATCGGGCTGACCGCCGGCCGGCTCTGCGAAAGGTATCACCGGCCCGTTGTCGCGCTGAGCGTTCAGGGAGAACAGGCCACCGGCTCCTGCCGCTCCATCCCCGGCGTCAATATCTTTGAAATGCTGACCCGCTGCGGCGATCTGCTGGATAAATATGGCGGTCATGCCCAGGCCGCAGGGCTGACCGTACGCACGGAGCGCATCGAAGTATTCCGGCAGCGGCTGGACGATATCATCCGGCAGAGCTGCGATCCCCTGTGTTTTGAGCCGGAAAAGGAATATGACGCTGAAGTGCCGTTCGGGGAGGGGGACGAGAAAAGCGTTCGCCTGATGGACTGGCTGGAGCCGACAGGGGAGGGCAACCCGCCCCCGGTATTCCGGATTCCCCGCGCAGCCGTGCAGTCCGCCCGACGGGTCGGCCGGGATCTGAGCCATCTGCAGCTGTCGCTGCTGGACGGCGGCACCCTGTTCAAAGGCATTGCCTTCGGCATGGGGGAAAAGGCGGATCATGCGCTGTCCGAAATTGATATCCTGTACCGCCCGACGCTGAACCGTTTCCGCGGCAATGTCTCCGTCGAAGCGCAGATCTCCGCCATCGAATCCGCCGGGCGGGATTCTTCTCCCTGATCGGAATTGCCATGCAGGATTCCGCATCCCGAACCGCGAATAGTTTATATTCATTCCAAAAAAGCTGAAAGGAGGACGCACAATGGCATTCAGCGCCTATGAATCCATGCCGCTGGATCAGATGCTGAACCGGATCCAGAAATACCACCCCGGCGAGGGATACAAGCTGGTCGAAAAAGCATGGAAGTTCGCCGAAAAAGCCCATGCGGGGCAGATCCGCAAATCCGGCGAGCCCTATTTTTCCCACCCGTGCTTCGTCGCGTCCATCCTGACGGAGCTGATGATCGATCCGCCGACCATCGCCGCGGGCTTGCTGCACGACACGGTGGAGGACTGCGAAGGCATCACCCTCGATACGATCCGCACCGAATTCGGCAGCGAGGTCGCCGATCTGGTGGACGGCGTCACCAAGCTGAACCGCCTGGATTTTGCCGACCGCGAAGAGGCTCAGGCGGAATCCCTGAGAAAGATGATCCTGGCCATGAGCCGGGATATCCGCGTCGTGCTGATCAAGCTGGCGGACCGGCTTCACAACATGCGCACCCTCCGCTTCAAGCCGGAGGACCGGCAGAAGGCCATCGCCCGGGAAACGCTGGATATCTATGCTCCGCTGGCACACCGCCTGGGCGTCTATGCCCTGAAGCAGGAGCTGGAAGATCTCTCCCTGAAATATCTCGATCCGGAAGGCTATCAGCGCATTGTCCATCTGGTCGGCATGAAGCGGGCAGAGCGGGAGGAGAATATCCGCCTGGTCATCGATGAACTGTCCGAGCGCCTGGATCAGCAGCATATCCACTATGACATTGACGGTCGTTCCAAGCACTTCTATTCCATCTATCGCAAGATGGTTCTTCAGCAGAAATCCTTCGAGCAGATCTATGACCTGATTGCGATCCGCGTGATCGTGGATACGATTCCGGACTGCTATACGGTCCTCGGCATCGTGCACACGCTGTGGAACCAGGTACCCGGCCGCTTCAAGGATTATATATCCGTTCCGAAAGCCAACATGTATCAGTCTCTGCACACGACGGTCGTCGGCGGGCGAAAAATCCCCTTCCCCTTCGAGGTGCAGATCCGGACCTGGGATATGCACCGGGTGGCGGAGTATGGCATTGCCGCCCACTGGCGCTATAAGGAAGGAGCCGCCCGGGAAGACAATCTGGATCATAAGCTGTACTGGGTCCGGCAGATGCTGGACTGGCAGACCGAGACCCGCGATTCCCGGGAGTTTCTGGATACGCTGAAGACGGATCTGTTCTCCGAGGAGGTTTTCCTGTTCACGCCCAAGGGCGACGTCATTTCCATGCCCAAGGGCGCCACGCCGCTGGATTTCGCCTACCGGGTGCACTCCCAGGTCGGCAACCAGTGCGTCGGCGCGCGGATCAACGGCCGCATGGTGCCGCTGGACACCGTGCTGTCCACCGGAGACCGGGTGGAAATCATTACCTCCGCCTCTTCGAAGGGACCGGGAACGGACTGGCTGCGCATCTGCAAAACGCCGCAGGCCAAGGCCAAGATCCGCCAGTTCCTGAAGAAAGCCCTGAAGCAGGAGAACATCGACCTCGGCCGGGGCATGATCGAAAAGGAATGTACGCGCAGGGGCGTCCGGATGAGCGATATCGTCAAGCCTGAATACTATGAGCCCCTGCTGAAAAAATACGGGTTTGTTGAATTCGATGACATCTGTGGTTCCGTCGGCTACGGCGGCATGGCCGCGGTTTATGTGGTCTCCCGGCTGATCGAGGAGCAGCGCGCCCACGAGAGCAACACCCCGCCGCAGATCCAGAACGTGAAGGATCTGATCACGGACGAGCAGCGGCTGAAGCAGCGGCGCGCGCATCACGGCATCGTGATGACCGGCAACGAGGATCTGGACATTCCGGTCCGCTTTGCCAAATGCTGCAGCCCCGTGCCGGGGGACGAGATCGTCGGCTACATCACCCGCGGCCGCGGCGTCACGATCCACAAGGCCGAATGCGCCAACATCGCCGCGGGCGAGGAGGAGCGCCGGATTCCCGTTGAATGGGCTTCCGACAGCGAGGGCACCTTCTCCGCCACGATCACGATTCTCTGCTACGACCGGGTGAACATGCTCGGCGAAATCGCCACCATCATCGGCGAAAACGGCGTTTCCATCCGGGCCGCCTCCATCCAGGGCAGCGATAAAACGCGGATCTCCAACCTCCGCCTGACCATGGACGTGCACTCCCGGGAGGAAATGAACCGGGTGATCGCGGCATTGCGCAACAAGCACGACATCCTGGATGTCTACCGTACCGCCAACTGAGCAAAGGAGGTTTTCATTCATGCGCTGCGTTCTTCAGCGGGTGACCCGGTCCTCCGTCGATGTCGGCGGAAAAACGGTGGGCGCCATCGGTCCCGGACTGATGGTGCTGATCGGTGTGCGGGAGGATGATACGGACGCCGATCTGGATTACATGATCCGCAAGGTGCCGGATATCCGGATCTTTGACGACGCGGACGGGGTCATGAACCTGTCTGTGAAGGAGGCCGGCGGCAGCATCCTGGCCGTGTCCCAGTTCACCCTGTACGGGGACGCCCGGAAGGGCAGGCGGCCTTCCTACAGTCATGCCGCCGGTCCGGAGGCCGCCAACGCCATGTATGAGCGGCTGGTTGAAGCATGGCGCGCGCAGGGAATCACCGTGGAAACGGGCATATTCCGGACGGAGATGCAGGTTTCCCTGATCAACGACGGGCCCGTCACCATCCTGCTCGACAGCCGGAAAGAATTCTGAACCATGACAGGAGTTCCCGTATGCATATTCTCACGCTGACGGTGGGCCCCATCGCCACCTGCTGCTATATCGTGTCCCGGGAAGGACGGGAGGACTGCATCGTCATTGATCCCGGCGCAGAGGCCGGGAGAATCCGGAAGGCCGCCGGAGGCAAAGCCATCTCAGCCATTCTGCTGACCCATGGCCATTTCGACCACATCGCCGCCATCCGCGAACTGATGGCGCCGGACACCCGGCTGTTCATCGGTGAAGCGGATGCGCCGATGCTGCAGGATCCGAACCTGAACGCATCGCTTTCCCTGATGCGCGTTCCCGTCACCGCGCCAGCGGCGACCGACCGGCTTCACGACGGGGACCGGCTGAACCTGGCCGGCCTGGAGATTGAAGTGATCCATACCCCGGGGCATACTCCCGGAGGCGTATGCTACCGGATCGAAGACGAGCTTTTCACCGGCGATACCATGTTCGCCCACGGCTGGGGACGGACGGATCTGCCCGGAGGCGATCAGCATGCGCTCTTCGCTTCCCTCCGCCGGCTGATGCCCCTCGCCCGGGAGCTGACGATCCACCCGGGGCACGATGACTGATCAATTTGTCAGGAGACCGTTCCATGTCCGAACTTTCCGCCGCACTCGAAACCATTCAGCCGGAGCTCATGACCGTGACCCGGCTTTTTGCTTTACCCGAATCCGTATGGTCTGATCCGCCGCAATACCGCTTTACCGCAGCGGAAGGCCCGGCGGAATACACCATCACCTTTACGGACGGGACGCGCAGCCTTTCCCGATCCGTAGCCATTCCGTCCGACCCGGACGAGCGGATTCAGTCCCTTCACCGGCGCAGAGCCGCCCGGCGGCTGTGCAAGCAGACGCTGTACGATCTCTGCCGTGAAACGACCGGGATCCATCCGCCCTGGGGCAGCATGACCGGCGTCCGCCCGACCCATCTGATGCTGGAAGCGCTGGCAGAAGGGCTGACGGAGGCGGCCGCCACGGAGCGTCTCGTCCGTCAGTTTGACGTCACGCGGGAAAAAGCGGAACTGCTGGCTGAAATTGCCCGGGTACAGCGGGCCCTCCCCGCCCCCGGAGATGCTTACATGGATGTCTATATCGGCATTCCCTTCTGTCCGACCCGTTGCGCCTACTGCTCCTTTGCATCCGGTGAAATCGGAGACGGCAGCCTGGTTGCGCCATATATGCAGGCGCTTACCGCTGAAATGCGCGGCGCCTCCCGACTCCTTCAGGACAGCGGAAAGAAGCTGCGGGCGCTCTATGTGGGGGGAGGCACTCCGACCGCCCTGCCGGATGACGATTTCCGCAGGCTGCTCGATCTGGTCCGGGAATGCTTCCCGGGAGCCATGGAATACACCGTGGAAGCCGGCCGGCCGGACACGCTGAGCCGGGAAAAGCTTGTCGCCATCCGGGACGCCTGCGTCTCC
>ODAI010960214.1_pt1 | contig 39423 bp, 86 predicted proteins | sample 1539321 | NCBI WGS metagenome assembly ODAI01 (sample SAMN02144231, study PRJEB22623) | gut metagenome | biome: sheep rumen | host: Ovis aries | place: New Zealand
CGCCATTCATAAACGGGGTACAACAAACTAATTTCCCAGTCGCTGTTGGGGTCACTGAATTGTAACCGCCATTCATAAACGGGGTACAACAAACAATGAAGTTACCAATCCAATAATCATCCACATTGTAACCGCCATTCATAAACGGGGTACAACAAACCGATTTTACATAAGTTATTGACACACGGTATAATACGAGGCCATTTTCCTTAAAAAACAGGTATTATTCTTCATTTTCATCTTCCGTATCTTCCTTTTCATCTACATTTACTTTTTGTGAAAGGCCTTGTAGGTTCAAGCAACCGACGTGGTCTGAATCGTCCTTATATCCACAATGTTTGCATTCGAACTTCCGTCCGTTCCTATTTTCCTTATCGACATATCCGCAAGAAGGGCATGTTATCGATGTATTTTTGGGGTTTAACAAACGAACGAATACTGGCTTATCAAATTTTGCGACTTTAGCGGCAACAATGTCCTTCATCTGGCACATTCCGCTCATCGTCTTCATCACATGTCCATATTCGCCACGCAATCTTACAGTCAAGTTGCGTGCTGTAGGGAGAGCCGTGATGACGCAGTCGTTTCCGTCAACCTTTACAGAGACAACCTTCCAGAATTCACTGGTTTTCATCGCTTTTTTGATATAGCTCGCAGTCACCTGTTTTTCCAGCTTGAATGACATAGCATTGCCAGCATACTTGTATACGGGAGACAAGGACATCTTGTTGACAACGTCACCGAGATGCTCCAGGATATCCCTTTTGAAGCTTCTTTCGTACTTCGTCTTTTTGCATTCGCAGAAATTTGCACGTTCCATTCCAATAACGGACGGGGCATCGGGGTTGCTATACATGGAGGCGAAGGAGTTTGCGGACACATTCGATACCAGTGCTCTTTGACGAGTGGCGAGCTTGTCACTTTCTTCGAGCGACAAACGATAGTCATCGCAATTTTCTTTCGAACACGGCGATTTGTGGGACAGAACCCAGCGGGACTTAATCATATTTCTGTCATATCTATTTTTGATTTCGGTACGAACATTGTTACGCATATGTTGTACATCCTTAATGTACTTAATCTGCAGGTTCGTATAGTACGGGCTGGAATCACTCTTCTTGCGGTGTTTAAGCCAGTAGAAGCAGTTAGCCATGATATCCTTTTTGATGCTGCAAGTAAGGTCGTCGTTTACTACGATATTTTCCTTAGTTCCAGCAAACATGCCCATCATTGGATTATGCGCTTTCGTATGGTACATAGTCAGGACATGTTTTACGGTATCATTTTCAAACAGAGGGTCATCGGGTTCGGCCTCATGGAACGCATGGAGTGCTTCAACCCAATCTACATAGCATTCTGCAGCGAACGACATGCCGAGGGTAGTATTCATAAGAGCGATTTCCTGGTTCACATCAACACCGTCGGTGGTGTCGTTATTCAGGAGATTTTTCTTATAGGACTTCGTATAGTTCGGACGTTTGGTAACGATGTTAACAGGAATATGAATATATATTCCAGTACGTTGCTTGGTATAGGTGCTCATCCAGTCTTTGTAGTTCAAGTTGGAGACCACAAAATCAACGGTAGGCTTATTACTGCAATTGTGTTCGTTAAGCGCTACAAGATATCCGTTCCTGCTTCGAGTTAGAACCCACATGTACGGTACTGCATTGGTACGGTTTTTACGACTGGTTCCACCAATAAATTCTTGTGGCATATTGCCAAAAGACACCTTCTGGTCATAATACTTAGTTTCATCACGTTCACCGATAGTAATCTTAAGTGTCTCTACCCCTCGACCTACCTTGTAGTGCGGGTAATTTTCACGCACATATTCGTTCATCTTGATATGCGCACGACGCCAAATGTCAACGAACTTTTTCGCAACGATTTTATGAGAAACCTTTTCGTACTTCTGCTTAGTTTTGTTGCCATCTGCGGAATTTTCCACGGCACTTACTTCGGGTTTCTTCTTGACTGGCTGATTTACTATCTGGGTTTTCGGAATGCTGCGGGGTTTCTTCGTTCTATACTCATCTGCGGTCTGGATTCCAAGTTTACTTACGGCGACAATATATGCAGTCCGTTCATACCTATCACATTCGCCAAGCACTTCATCGCATGAAGTGGCAATGCATTCATGGAAGATATTGTTGTTGCCCCTGGCATTGTTTTCCCCATAAAGTGAATTACGCTGAATGACAATACGAGCTGCAACGTCGTTTAAATCACTGTTCTTCGACTCCTGATACTGTTCAAAGACGGAATTCCCAAACCGCTTTGGATTAATCGTTCGAAGCATTTCTGCGTATTCCAGCATAATACGAGAGTCGATTTCCTTCATGTCATCCAACAGGCCCCAACACTTACATGCATAATAACCTAAGCACATTGCAGCGCTATATGTTATTTCTTCACCCGTTTTAACATTCTTCAGAAAGAATGTTTTCTTTTGGTCACAAAAGTTTTTGGGATTAGAAAGGAATTCAATCAGATAAACCTTCTTCAATTCACCCGTTTTCACACCATCACGGTATACCTCAAAGGTCTGTTCCTTGAACATATTCTCGGCAAAAATCCTTGCATACTCCGTCTTCTTCTTCGGAATGACATTGATGTAAGCATAGACTTGCTGCGCACTTTCAATATCATCAAAAAACCCTGGATATTTCTTGGTGCACTCTTTTGTTTCTTTGGTTGTGTAGATGATTGGTGTTGTAGCCATTTTGTGTATGCCCTATTTAATGTGTTTGTGTGTGATTTTTGACTTTTATGTGATAAATATAGATACTTAAACAACCGATGTCAAGGGGATGTCCCGATTTTAGTGGACATTCTTTTTCCATCCATCTGGTTTTTCATGGATGATGTTGGGGAAGGTCTTGGCATCTTTTGGATAATCGATGTTATAGACGGATTTGGTTCCGTCCTTGAAGGTTATGGTGATGGAAGTCGGGCGTTTGGACCAGAAGTACTTAATCATTTCCTTTCTTGGCATCGTGGCTGCGGCTACGGACTGTCCGTTTCCGTACATCCAGATTTCCTTCAGTTCTTCGGTGACATGCTTCACGAGCGTATCAATGTCGTCGAACTTATCGACCTCCCATGCGTTCAGGTCTATGTGGCACGAAATACGTGGGGCGTCAGCGTGTTCTGCGTAAATGGATTCAATCTGTTTCATTTGGATTCCTTCTTTGGGAGGATGAAATCGGAGTTGTCTGTCCGTTCTTCGATATACGCAACGGCGTCGATAACGACATCGAGCCAAACCCGAATACGTTTGAGAGCTTTCATCCTTGCGTTCGTGTCCGTGATTTGCTTGTCCTTGGCGTAGTAGCTGTCCACGGATTCACGGAGGGGTGTTCCGATTTTGTATGCGATTGCCTTGGAGGTATCGTGCCAGAGATTAGATGAGTATCCTACGAGGATGCCGAGGGGGCCTGCACCGTTGCCTGCGACCTTGTTTTCGAACATTCCACGGGTGGCCGGGTCGGTGATATTGGCTTCAATCCATTCGAATGTGGGGACGATGGCATCCATCCATGCCCTTAACTGTTTGAGGGATTTGACCTTGATGTTCTCGTCCTTGATTTCGGCATATGCGTCATAGAGGTCGTCAACGGTGTCCTGCAGCATGGGACCGACGGTATCGTTGACACCATCGTAGAACTCGTCTGCGAGCTTGCTGGCATATACCATAAGCAAGCCGAGGGGTTGGTAAGCCCATTTGCCAGCGATTTCGTTTTCGAGTTCGCCAGCGGAGAAGAATGTGTATTTCTGTTCAGCCATGCTTATAATATAGGTAATTAAAGACGGGTTGTCAAGAGATTTTTGTATTTTTTAGTCTTTTCCCGCTTCTAGGATATCTATGTCCAGTTCGTCCTGATGGTCATAGAGGAAGCCTGTGAGTTTCTGGGCGGAGTTGTCGTCCATGATGAAACACACCCTGATATCTCCATCGGAGAGGTAGCGGCTAGATGTTATCCTGACGAACTCATCCTTTTTCTTGTCGGCTGTGAACGCCACGAGGCTTTCTCTCAGTCGCTTCCTCAGGTCTTCGGCAATGGCTTTTCCGTCCCCGTCCTTTCGTGGGTTGCAGAGCATCGAGTAGTGTACGGCCATAGGTTTACTCCAGTACGTGTTGAACGATGAATTTGAGATATGCCCAGAACGACTTGTGGGCATCTGCTGTAAGGGCCCATCCGTAACCTACGATGATTCCTATGATGAGCAAGGCGAATACGAGGATACCGATTTCCACCTGTAGGGAGAGGAGGAGCCATCCTGCAATGGAGAAGCCACGCATCGAAATGAGGGCCAGACCTAGGGAGAATGCAGTGAGGATGACAAAGGACACGACAAGGGTTCTTTTTGCTTTCATTGACATAGTTTACCTCTAATTGGATTTGTTTTGTTCATCTACAAAGCAGACCTTGAATTCATTCGTTAGTTCTCCATAGTAGAGGAGAACCATCCTGTTTTTGCCACGTTCCAGCTTGATTTCGGTACTTTTGATGACACCCATTGGGACGAACCCGTCCTTATGTGCTTCTACCACGAGGGTGTCCTTGGGGCCGTCCTTTGAGAATTTGGCGACGACATACACGCCACCGTCCATAACTCCAGGGGTATGCCAGAAGAGTTCGAAGCCTTCGTGGTTAAGTGCGTATTCCTCACTGAAAACCCAGTGGGCCGCATTTACTTCCTTGTCATTGTCCCAAGGAGCAGGTCTCTTGAACTGGTGGACTTCGTTGTTGCAGAGGTTCTTCATGCAGTTGTAGTTAAACTGGGAAACTGGAACAGGTGAAACTGGCTTGGTCATAACTATGCTTCCTTTGGTGCGGGGATGAAAGCGATGTGGATATCGGTAATCTGGCCGTCATGCTGTCTTTCGACCTTGATGCCATCGACGGAAACGAGGTTGATACCGAGCTGGTTGACGATGAATTCGCCGAGCTTGTTGGCTGCTGGGTCTTCCTTCATGTCCTGCAGGAGGTTGCTCTTCTTTTCCTGTTGCTTCATGTACTTGTCCACGTCGAAGGGAAGTTCCACATGGAGGGAGTAACCGTTGTTGATGACTCCGTATTTCACCTTGCAGTCTTCCTTGCAGCGTTTCATTGCTTCCCGCAGCTTTTCCCATGACTTCTGGGAGACATCGTATTCCAGTGTGCTGTCTGCGAAGTCGAGGAAGTCGTAAAGTCTTTCTTCAAGGTTTGTCAATTCACGTTTGAACATGGTGTTATCTCCTGATTGGATTAGATTTTGTTTGATATCGCCTAATGAACTACTGTTTCTCTCTCACTTCATATATGGTCCCGTGATATTTCATATTGAAGTATCGCAGAAGTATTGCGTGTGCCTGTCGGTAATCCAAGTACCCGTTTTCATCATACTGGCGTCTCCCAAGGGCGGCATCTCGATATTTTGCAAATTCGCTGTACTGGTAGTATATGACAAGGCTCCTGTTGTTCGTAGTCCATCCTGGTGTAGCCAGACGGTGAGTCGGGCTGTCTGTCTTTTCCATGTTATTCTCGATGAAATCCGAGAAGTCCTTCAGGTTCATGTCGATATGGCTGATGAACGTCAGGTAGTTGCAAATCCAGAGTGCGATGTTGTTGAGAATCTCGGTTCCGCATGGCGTTATTTTTGATACGCTCTTGATACGCTGTTGCCTGATTCGATATCGCTCAGTTGTACTATACTGGTATGTTACAAGCCTTTCCTTCCATTCTTTAGGTATATACGAGTAATCAGCGCAGGTTTCGATGCACCAGCTAAGAGGTGCATCCTTAGAGGCAAGATTAAAATCGTCGTGTTCCTTGAAATGCTCCTGTTTCACCCTGAATATGGTAATCCAGTTGTTATCGTCTGGGGCTTTCGTCAGAGAGCGGCACTGGACTTCGTACACGGTTGGTTTTACTTTACGGACACGGAAATACGTTCTGAATATATCTCTGAGGCGTAAATCCGTACGGTCAAGATATTCCGTCTTCGGTTTTCCCAATACGGCTCTTACCTGGTCTTCGATACTTGGTTCAACCCTTATGTCACGAGCACCGAGTTTGCCATGGTAGCCAGCGGTCAAAGTCCAGTCTTCCTTGAAGCCAGATTGCGGCAAGTCAATCCACAATGATGTGTTGCGGAAATGGCGTTCGACCATTTTTTCGAGGCTGAGCAATGCGTACATCACGATTCTCGGGCCGCTGTTCTCGAACAGACGGGGAGCGACACGGAACTTCGTTATTACTTGTGTTTCATTAAACGGAACCCATTTGCCATCAGGAGTCATCATCTGGCATGGTTCACCGTTTGCCGCATGCTTCTTGCATTCGTCAAGCGACATCATAATATCTACCTCTTGGTTGAAATAATTGCGTTGTAATGCTTCTCGAAGGTGGACATGCAGTCACCAATCTTGGTTCGGGTGCCGTCTACGGACATGGGCAAATCGGTGGGGTCCGCCTCGTCGTATTCAGGGTCGTCGATAGAACATACCTTGTAGGTGTTCGGGAACAGGAAGCCCTCACCGATTTCGACATTGAACACCATGAGCAGGTTGTGCTTTTCGAGGGTTTCTTTGAGTTCCTTGATTTTCTGGTTTACTTCGCTCGCCGCTTCGGGAGAGATTACGATTGGTTGTGACATAGGTTTACCTTTTGATTCGTTTGTATGTGGTTGTGCGTTCGAAAGTTTTGAGATATTCTTTTCCAGGGCAGCAGTATAGCCAGTCCTCATAGAGGCCCTGTTCGTCGGCAAACAGTGTCTTTCCGTCTTTTGCGACCTTGACTTTGATAATGGGTTTCGTCATGGATAGGACGACGATTGCACCGCCGTTGCGAACCTCATCTGCGAACCGCTTGTCGTTGCGGAACTGTTCATGGATGAAGCGGAACGGGCCGCTATCAGGTAGGACGAAGTTAATCGGGGTTGCCATAGGTTTCCTTTACATTGAATTTAGTTAACCATCGTCTTCTTGTTCAACTGGTTCAAGTGGTTCCTTCGGTCTGTTCTCTTCGAGAATCTCTTTGCGAACCTTGTTGTTCCACAAGAAACGGTTCGTATCCCTGTTTGTGAACATCAGGTATGACATGCCATCTTGCTTTTCAGACATAGGTGTGTATCCATTGCACTAAGGGAATCCATACATAGGCGATAAAGAATCCTAGGGCTAGGGAAGACAGTACAACGATGGAGTAGTAGATGACTGGGCTATCCGTGCAGATGCACCAGTTCTTGAATGCTACGATTGGTTTCTTCATTGTCAATACCTTTAATACAGTCTAAACACTTTCATTTGGCCATCTTTCTTTTCTTCGAACACCTCATAAGTGTAGTCAGTGCCGTCGAACCTGTCCCATGTATTATGCTTGACCATTTCCCCTTGCAGGGTCTTCATATCATACTTGCTGATTGGCAAGAGGCCAGATTGTTCCATTCCATGTTGGTAACCAACCAGTTCGAGTTCGTCATCAACATTTGCGAGAAGCTGTTTGAGTTCTTTGACCTTCATTCTTATCTCCTTTTTTACCTTGTACCGTGGAAGCCACGGCCTTTCATTGCATTAACATAGTAATCTGCCTCGTCGGAGCATTCAAGGCAGAAGTCTCCTAGGCCGTTGGAAGCGTAGCACTTTCCTGCAAGGGGAGCGCCGCATACAAAACAGATTGGGTTGGACGGTCCGCCATGAACAAGTCCGAACGGGCCTGGTTCACACTTTTCTGACAGTTTGTAGTGCTCGTCCGTGCTCGTGTTCGTGACCGTGGTTTCACCCGTCTCTGTATCGGTCAAGTAGATTAAAACACCTGGTCTTGGGTAAGACATTGTTTTTTCCTTTTTTGTTTCAACTGTTCCAAAACAAATTTCACATCTTTTTCTACACATTCATCCGAGCAGTATGCTAGCTTCTGTTTCCCGTAGTATGGACACAGGATGTCATCAAGATTTGCAGTTAAGTACGGTAAATTGTTCAGAAGCGGCTTATGGCAGCAATTGCAGTATCCGATTGTATAAGCCATAGTTTACTCTCATGGTTTCAGGAAGTCGAGGGGCATGTTTTGGGCAACCCGCATAAGCTCAATCACGTGGTTGACTACCTCCACAGGGTCCTTGAATTCCTGCATCTTAATCGGGTCTGGGCCCATTTTTACGATGTTGAGAGCGTTAATTTCGACCTTCCCGAGCGTGTCCGTCCGTAAGTCCATAAACCACTTCATCTGAGGTTTGTCAAAGTATTCTGGGGACTGTGGTTTGCTGCCTACGCTGACTACCTCGCCCACAAGAATGCAGCCATCAGCCAGTTCTACACGGAGTTTCAATAGGTTCGACATTTTCTATTTCCTTATGCTGTGCTACCAATATAAATAATTAAACCAGAGTTGTCAAGCGGGTTCGGACATTTTTTAAAGATTTTTACATCATATTGCTGGAATCCTCGGGTCATAGATGACGATGGTGCATAGGTTAGGATGCTCTGGCTCCATCTTCAGGTCGCCATCATTTGTCATAAGGCAATTTTCGAGGTGGTTCGCCTTCACGAATCCTATCTGACGTTCTAGCCAATCAATCACTCGTTCCTGCGTCACAACCATCTGACTCCTCCTTATTACAACTTGGACTATTACGGAATGGATTATTACAAGGTAGATTATCACTGTCTGTCAGTTCTGTGGAGAAGATATCTGCCTTGATTGCGCTATCCCTTGACATCTTGTGGATATCGTCAACCATCTTCTGCAGTTCTCCTGGAATCTTGTAGAGGACGGGTTCACGTTTATACACGCCGCTGTACTCGCTGTAAACTGTTTCAGTTATTCTGACAATCATTTCTTTCCCCCTGTAAGTTCATTCCATCGGGTTATCAACAATTCGGGATAACAGGATTCCATACCCTCGTACATACCGATGCTGAAAGCGTCGTTCATTTCAACCAGAGCTGTCTCGCCCGTTCCAAGAACGCCTACATCAAGGCAGTATGCTGACGGGGCAGAAACGAAGTCCTTGACCATCTGTTCCACAACAGAGGTATCAACCATCACGCTCTTGTCCCCGTCATACCAGAAGTATCCTTGGATTTTGCCGTTGATTACTGGCACACGGTATTCTACACACCACTGAACTGCATTGGAACAGTAAATGAAGATGTTGCCAATATGCGCTAATGGGGCGAGGTCATCCATCGTGCTTACGACACAGCCAGTAAACCGTTTCAGTTTGTTGCTCGGCTTGATGAACAGGGATGGAATGTCACCCTCGGCTTCAATCTGCAGACGGATGCGCCTCAATGTGCTAAGCCACACATTGCGGTGGAGATACCTCGACAATTCTTTTGGATAATCGTTATGGCTATACGTTACGCCCAATTGTCTCAGTGCGGGGAGAGTAACCTGTATACCACCTGCTAGGAAATCGCCTGGTTTCAACGGAATGCGGCATTGCTGGACCTGTTTTGCATGGAAGGGTACATAGTTACCCTCGCCGAAATAATCGGCCAGAAGGGCCTCTTCTGGGGCAAATTTCATGTCTGATTTTCGTTGTAAATAGTTCATGCGAATGCCTTCATACACCAAACGACTGCAAGTATAACAGCGAGGGCAATTGTTGCCAGTTCGAGGGTACGGTTCATACGCTTGAACCGTTTTGCGGCAGCCCTTTCCTTGGCTGACCTGAACCCACGGACATATTCCTTGTGCTTGATTGCTTCTGCGGGAGGGATGTAATACGGGGTTTCAATCTGCCAGTAGTTACCCTGTTCATCATAGTATTCACGACCGATGCTCATAGTTTCCTCAGGTGTTGGTGGTTTCCAGACAGGGGTTGGGTTCATCGTTCTTTTTGCTTCTTGTTTTCTTTTCCCGCATTGCCCAAGCGACGAAGGCATCTCCGCAATCCTCATACTTGGGCTCGGCCCTTTTGCCGTCAGCCAAGCAGAACGAGTGCGCTGGGCATACATCGCAATCGTCGCTCCCAAGAACATAGATTAGCCTATGGATGTTCTTCTCATTTCTCACAAAATATTGCAGATTGTTCATCATTCTACCTTGGGTGAATTGTTTTCCGCATCATCTACTTTCTTACCGCCCAATTTAGCAAGCGCTTCAAGATTTTCCTTGTCGGCCATGCTGATGAAGGATTTTGCAACAACTTCTTCACCCATGAGAGCTGTCATAGCAGCCGCCCAATGACCTTTAAGAGCAAGTGCCCTGAATTTGTCGATATTCTCTTGTGCGGACATGAGACGGAGCAGGCAACCTGCCTCGTCGGCATTGGTATAGACTGTCTGGAGTGTTCCATCTTCGAGCTGGAACTTTATCCTGTATTCATACGGGACATCCACCTCGATTGGGTGTGAACTGAGTAGGTCGTTCGGGTTAATCCTGCGGTGGATAGTTCCTTTCTGACTGAATTTTCCCCGTTCGGTGGAGAGGATTTTAACGGAGTTCTGACCGTGTTTCGCTTCCGAGACATTGAACGATGAGAAGAACGGGTAGAGTGGTGCGAGCTTGTAGGCGCACCATATGCCCATGACAGCAACCGAGGAAACTTGATAAACTTCTTCCATTTTGACTTACTCTCTATAAAAAGAAAACCCCCTGCTGATGAGGCTAAGCGTAGGGGGCTTACGCTGCAGCATTCAACTTACCCCCAGGATAAGTCTAGTCGTTGCAAGTTCTACGAGTTTACATCAGACCATCGCGATGGCTTAATCATCGAAACTCGAAAAGCGTCAACTGGCCCCATTTAGGAGACGGGCTGAACCTTGGTCGCTCATACGGTCCGACTCCAACCGCTTCACGATGCATCCATGAAGGGATGAACAGCGTATGTAGCCGCCATCCACGGCTTGGTTTGCTGTCCCACAGGGTTTCCCCTGTGTCCGTTTATAAATATAGAAAAGAACGAAAGTGCTGTCAAGGGGGTTCACTAATTTTCTTTTAATTTTCCTGCGGCTGGAATTACCTTATAGCCGTCATCATAAAGGTCGAACATCTTGTCGAGCATGGCACTAAAAGGTATTCCCGCCCACCTTGTGTGATTGCTCAGGTCATTGTGCGGGTCAGTTCCAATGTTGGGAATATCGGTCAGAAGTTCGAGGTGCCACATCCTGTCCTTAGGGAACTTGATATGGCGTTCGACCGTGAGAAGGAGATTGTCGTAAATGGAGTCTTTATCTTTCGGGAACACCTTGATTTTAAACTTGTCTTCGGACACTTCCACACCGAACGTATCGTTCTCTCGTTCACGAGCCATTTTGATTTCGTCATCGGTGAAAGTTTCCTGAGAAAAATTATTATCGGAATTCACTGTGGTTTTGTTGTAGACAGTTATTGAAGGGCAAACGAAATTGACCGAAGCATTTACCTTGAATGGTCCATTTTCCTTAGCCCACTGAAGTTCTGTCTGGAACTCTTCTACTGTGGTTGGATGACCTATGCCAGAGCCCAACAGGATAGGAAAGTAAGTGAAATCACCTGTTTCGGAGTAGTAGGAAAACTCCATATATTGTACGGGAGTTTTCGGGTCAGGTGCAAGCCGTTCGAGGGTCACTGTGATGGCTATTTTAAATCCTTTCTGAATTTCGGGAAGTACCAATGTAGGGAATTCCTGATTAAGAACTTCGATTATCTTGTGATGCAGTTCCATGACTTCTCCAGTGGTTAAAGATAAGGGGTCAGACCCAGGTGCAAGTGTTTGGTTCGATTTACGGTTTAGGGAAACCCCAGTCGAAAATGCACCCTTCGGGGGTTCTGACCCCTTTTAGTTGTCCCGACGAGGGTCGAACTCGTAACCTTCGCCTTCGGAGAGCGACGCTCTAAGTCCATTGAGCTACGGGGCATTAGCTTCATTGAATATAGTATTATTTAATTACTTTGTCAAGCAGCTTTTGATACACGTAATGAGCACCTGGACCCCAAACAATGTTGAATACTATTGTTCCTACACATTCAAGTGGTTTTGGTTCACGGTTCAATACGGCGCTTATAACCAATCCAGTTAGGATAGGAAGGAGCAACCACACAAGCCAGCCTAACAAGACAAGGCAGAACGCAATCGCAATACCTATCGCCCCAAACATTGTCACATAGCATTCAATCAATTTCTGGCCTTGAAAGAAGAACGGACGCAGAGGAATTGGTGCCCACAGTGCAATAGCGGCAATGACGAGGAGGCCTGGGATTATCCCTACATCTGGCATATTTGCGGCAAACATGTATATCAGGAAGATGATTCCTGGGAGCAGAACAGTAATAGCAAGCAGGAATTTCTTAGTCCATTCCCATACGAATTTGAGAGCTTCGATGTAAAATTTTAACATGCCAACCTCTATTTAAGCAATTTGGTTTCAAGCGTTTTGTAACCTGTGTATATGAGCCATCCGATACCGAAGACAATCATGGCTACTATGAAACCTACCCACATAGGCAACGCAATCGGCCATAGTACCAGCATCGGTGCTAGCGCCCTGCCATAACGGTCATGCCGTTCTTCCCTGGTATACCCTCGCTCATGCGGTTCCAGAATATAACAATAGGTCATAATAAGAAAGAATGTGTTTAGTCCTCCATATACAGCAAATAATATACGGAGCGTGCTAGCCCTGTCTGGAAACACAATCATATCCACGCCAGTTATCAACGCATAGACTACCAGTATGTTATCAAGCACCATTCCAAACCACATGATGAACATACAGTCTGCCATCAGGTCGGTTATCGCAAGATGAATAAATTTAAGTGTTCCCATAGTTTTCGTTGCCATATTATTCTCCGAGAAGTGGTCTGTTAATCGCGTTCTGGGTTTCCATCATCTTCCTTACCAAATATCCGTCCACTTTCGGGTCAAACGGACGTGGAGGTCTCTTTGGATATCTGTCGTACAGGGTTTCTGCACTTATGCCTAGCCAGTCGTGGATTGCCCAGTCGTTTTCAATTAGGGTCTGGGGATAGAAAGGGTCTTTCTCGTGGGTATAGTAGAACCCAGCAACCTTGGTCATGTCTGGCAGTTCACGGAGGAACAATGCAGTATGGCCGTTGATTGTGATTGCTGGCCAACTCTCTTTGTATGTAACTCGGCGACCTGTTTTAACCGTATTTGTCTCTATCGCTTTTTTGTAATGAAACTCGTTGCATGTATTACCACCGTCACCCCAGAAGTAAATCGTGTCAAGGTCTCCGTTTTTCTTGTACTTAAAGCAGAAGTGCATTTCTTCGGAGCCGTCGTAGCAGAACCATATTGCATACGGGCGCTTGCTGTCATCTGAATACTTGACTACGAGTGTCCTCGGCCTTGGCTTCTTGTGTTCATCAGCGTAGTAAATACCTGTAAGTCTCCCAAGTTCATCACGCTCCTCATAACGATAATACGGATGCCATGGGCCAGACTTATATACTTCCTGCCCATGGAAATTCTCGGAAATCTCGCTCTGTTTCAGGAACGGATTTGCTCGAACAAACTTCTTACTCATCCTTGCCACCTTCGTGTTCTTTTTCGAACTGGTCGATAGCATCTTTCAACAGAGGCAATGCCTTACATGCAGGCAAATTTTCGATAGCACGCATCTGGCTTTCCATGCAGTGAAGGACTGTGTACTTGCTAACCTTTTCCAGTTCGTAGCGTTTCGTTACTACGATTTGAGTGTGTTCAGCAGTCGGTGGATTTCCGACAACCTTTTTGTACTTGTATACATACTTCGGTATATTCTCGGAAGCGTTCTTCATGTAGTTGGTCATCTGGGATGGTGTACAAGCATCCAGCATTCCAGAGAACAATATAGCATTAAGGTATTCACGGTTGGTAGCCATAGGTACTCCTTTTACCATCGGAAATCGTCATACATGAGTTCACCTTTTTTGTATTTACCAGATTTTATAAGTTCTGCAATTTTCTTTTTACAATCTGCCTCGTCAATTGCCGTATTGTACCAGTTATGCTTCTTGAAATCTTTTTTAATCATCTCATCTGTCGGTCGGTAAATCCACATGGTTTCCTCCTAATAACTCGTATCTTTATGAACACTGTTTCTAACGGGTTGTAAATTCCAGAATACGGCGGCTTAAACTGGTTCTTCTCGTAAATTGTCAGTGGAAACGTTTTTCTCTTCGGCATTTGGAGCATCCCATGTGATTACGAAATAGGGTTTACCTGGTTCTGCACCCCATTCTGGCTTACCCGTCCTAATATAGATGCGAGGATTCTTGAATACGAGCCTGCGGGACATGTCATCCTTCTTAGGATACCCCAAGGTGAAGACAAGTTCCGTGTAGTCTATACGGACATGAACCCAGTCCTTGAACCCAGGTTCTTTGACAAAGAAACGGGAGCACCAATACGGGTTGTATTCACGGTATTCCTCAAGCTTGACCCCACTCTTGATGAGGTCAAACCATTTCCGTTTCAAGGATAAAGTAAGTGTCGTGCTTTTCTTTTTCATTAGAGCCCCAGTGTCCAAATGATGTCTTCGGATTCGTCTGCTGATTTACATAAACTGCGTACTGTGTTCTTGTCGATTTCCCTCTGGTTTTCTTTCAGCCAGATATAAACCTTCTGCCAGTCGGTATCATTCCAACTATTTTCGGACGCATAAATATCCGCCAGTCGGAGCTGTTCTTGATACGTCGATGCCATATCCATATTATCGCCTTTCGATGGACATTTCTGTTGCGAACGGGATGAATTCCAAGATGACCTTCAACGGTTCTTCTGGATATTGCCTGATGCGGCAATGAATCGGAAGGGTGAAAGCAATGTTTGCTTGCAGCCATGTTTCATCAAGCCAAAATTCCCTTGGAGGGTGGGAAGTTCCGTCTATAATGATTTTGGATAGAGTCGCAATAGCGTTCATAGCATTCTCATACACAAACGCCTTTAATGCATCTGGGTTCAAAATGTTCAGGTCATACTCACGGGCCATGAAATCGCACGCCGCCTTGTAATTGAATTTATGCAAAGCGTTCTTCATGGAAAGCGTTATCTGAGGAATGTCAGAAACTTCCAATTGCTTGATACCGTCGTTTTCCCACTGTGCATCGTGGTTCGGGTCACTGTCATGGTGCTTTGCCTTTGTGTACGTGGCATCCATCTTTGCTTCGTTGTTCATGTGTCTAGTCCTCGTCATCGTGAAAAATCTGGAAGGGGTCAACCACATTCTTTGCCACCCGTTCTGCATCGTTTGCCACCTTTTTTACCCCACGCACACCAGCCTTGGTTGCGGAGGATGCAACATCGACAGCGGTATCAGCCGTGTCGGCAATCATATCACAGATACTAGAAAATAATCCCATAATTACTCCTTGTTGTTAAGTTGTCCTGGCATGACAGGGAACCGCCATGCTACTATATCGTAAACATCAAAATAAGCACAGAAGTCACCGCTGTTTTCATCATAGTCGAATCCATTTCCGTGTTCATCTTCTGTATAAATCAAGTTTGTCTTCTTGATTTTTCCATCATGCATCTTAAATTCGATTGGGATAACCCATGATTTGTCCCATTCGTCCTCATGGTCGAATGGGCCGCATTCCGCAATATTTTCGTGCCATTCAGTATCAATCATTAGTCATCCACCTCATAAGTGTCCATCTGCACATCGAGATAATAGTCACTGCCGTTACGCAATTCTTCGTAACGCTTGTTCGCCTTCTCTTCGTCAAGATAGACATTGATTACCGAGCGGTCCCCGCCAGAGTAAGGAATGATGCCTGTAATCATGTATACGACAGGAGATTCATTCTTCTTTTTGCTCATGTTGTTTTCTCCATGCACGGTACATCGTCGTCGCACCGAAGATACAGGCAGTCCATCGACTCATCGCCGCACTGGTTGAACTTCCAATCACCGATGCCGTAATAATGGTAGTGACCGTTCTTGTCTTTGTATTCGATTACAACTTCCTTGTTGGCGATGTACTCGGAATTGTAGTTTTCGTCCATGGTCTCAACAAGTTCTTTCAGGTCGGCATATGTCATAGGTGTTACCTCATTTTCGGGTTGTATTGCAATGTTTCAGCGAGGTTGAAACCATTATCTACCATAGAAGTCTCCTTAAACCGCTTCATATCCGATAGCAGCAGTGTTTTCCTCGATGATTTCGCACTCGACGAACTCAGCCTCTTCGAGTTTCTCCTCGGCGGTCTTCGGCCTGTCTTCCTTCATTGTTTCCCAGAAGTCTGGTTCCTCAGTTCGCTCCCACTTGAAACAACCATCACCCAAGTGTTCCATACTCAGAGTGATGCGGTGGGCAACCCTTTCCATATCCTCGATGAAATCTTTCTCCATAAAAGCTCCAATAAAAGTTGTGCGGACGGGAGTTTGTCATGCGCCTGATACTCGCCCCGCCCTTGTGGAATGAACTATCCCGCCGATACACGCATCGCAACGGTAACCGCCACCCAGCCCCTAGCCAGGTGTTCTCTCCACTAACGTACTGCACAACAAAAATATAGGAAAATTATTTCAAAATGCAAGGGGTGTCCTGTAAAAATACCTAATTATTTTCAGTGAAGGCTTCATCTTCGTAGACATAATCGGGAGACTCCTCGATGAATACGGCATGAAGCCAATCTTTGAGGGCATCGAGTTTCATCTTACCGTACTGCTGCACCTTCCCGTTGTAGGCGGTGACCGCATGGAAGTCTTCCTCTCCTTCATCGGGAGGGAAGATTGCCAGCAAGTCATCGTGGTACTTGAGTTTGAGCACAGTCATTCCATCGGCATTTTCCTCGGTGTAGGGGACATTGATTTCTTCGAGATATTCCTTTACCCGTTGCATCATTAACCTCTCATGCAGGGTGGAATGTCTTCTGGGGCAAGGAAATCCTCGGATGTAATCAGTTCAGGTGCGCCGCAGGTGTCGATTATTTTCTGGGCCCGTTCTTCTGCTTCCTCGTCAGTAAGTTCCCCAGAGGAGAAACGGCCTTCAATACAACCGTTGTATCGGATGTAGGCGAGGTCATCACCAAAGCCTTCGATAAATGTTCCACGGGGGAACTTATCCAGATTGAGTGTAGCCTTGATTGAATTAAGGACTTTTCTTGCATTTTCTGATGCGGTAGCCATGATTACTCCTGTTTGCTAGGTTCAACTTCACCTAACCCTATTCCTCAATAAACGGACAATTGTTCAAGATAAATTTACACAGCTTTCGGGATGACACCATCCATTTAGAAAGCCTGATGAGCTTGGCGCTAGGATGCGCCTGACCAACGTAGTATACAACCACTCTGGACAGGTGTCCGAGACCCCCAACGGAGCGGGACAAATGTTCAACAGCTCCCTTGAACGTGGTATACCTAACGGTGCATTCTGGATAGCGTTCGCCCTCTTTATATCCTTCCATTTCAAAGAACGTCATATGACATCTCCTTATTCAAATTGTACACCTTGCCTCTTCATTATTTTCACTCTCTCTTTCAAATTCTCTGTCTCTAAACAGCGCTCTCTCTAACCAGCATTCAAATTCCTTGATTGAATTGAATTTGTAGTCATATTGGCCTTTGGTTCTCCACATGCGGATTTCCTTATCGGAACGGCTGTACAGTATTCTGTCGGCCTCCCAAAATCCTTTGGCACGAACCCAGATATCGTCGAAGTCCTCATCGTCTACATTGTGGATATAGGCATGAGGGTAGTAATGAGCGAACACCGACAGGAACTGTTCCTCGGTGACAGGCTCTTTCTTGGCACTTGGCAGGTGGCGACGCTTTTTGTCGAGTTCGTTCACAATGCTGAAGTTAATGTCGTTGTTCTCGCATAGCTTCTCGAAGTCACGAATCTTCTGGGTGAGATAGTATTCCTCCATCCCCCATTTTAGGTTCTCGCGTTCGCACTTCTGCGTGAGTTCCTTGACTTGCTTCTGATACCTTTCACAAAGGGATTTCAACTGTTTAGGCTCATCTGGTAGTTTTACAGCCATGTTAACTCCTAGTTATGAAAAAGCTCTTTCAAGTTTTTACCGATTTTATCGATTTGCATAATTCTGGCCAACTTGTCGTTATACGCCTGCATGGTAGCAATCTTTTCTTTACGTGATTCGAAATCCTTCTGGTTCAATTCATGGTCCAATACAGCACCAGAACGGGAAAGCACGTCGGCTGCATATTCGAACATGCGAGCCTCAATCTTATTTGGGTCATCAGTCTTCATATAGACGATAGTTTCAGCCCCGCACTCTCTGGTGTCGGCAAAGCAAAGCACCTTGACATCATATTTGCCTTCCCACAATGAAGATTTCGAGATACTCAATCGAAACAGCACCGAGTTGAACTGTTCCCTGGAATAGTCACCAACAAAATAAGTCTTGGGCGGCTCGTTGGAATCGGCATTCCAACCATTCCCGCAATACCCACACGGAACCAACGCTTTTTCATTGGTTATCTTATACCACACATCGAAGAAAAACTTGGATGTTCCGATACGTGCAGGCCCGTCTTGAATTTCGGAATACATAATAACTCCTTTTTGATGCCTTTGTGCATTCTACACGACATAATATAGATAATTAAACCCCTCTTGTCAAGGGGTTTATGCAAAAAAAACACACGTCATGCTTTGCATACGGAAGGTTTCCATTTCATCCGCTTGCACAATGCCTTGTAGTTGGACATTACATCACCCAATTTGCTCTCCAGGTCTTCCATGACATCCTTCTTTGGTACTTTAATCACGTCCTCAGCATATAAGGTGAGATATACCACTCCATGGTTCTTTGACGTTCCATTGGCTATTTTGACGTTACCGTCGCCAGCCACAACGCTTATGTCGTAGTGCGTAGGAAACACGAGATATCCTTCACCCTGGTATTCTCCACTGGAGGATTCTTTCGTAGGAGCGTCTACGCCACAAATATGTATGTACGTTCCGTCGTCAAGGAACACCCATTTGCCGACGAACTTCTTGGCGGCGTCCGCTATCAATCTTTTGCGCTCGGCGTTGACTTTCCGTCGCCTTGCCTGTTCGGCACGGTATTCTGGGTCGAACTTAGCCCTCTTTTTATTCTGCAGCGCTCTCCGCTTGGCTTCCAGTTCATCAGCGGTCTTGCTAATCTGTGCAAGCTTGCAATCGATAGCGTCCATGGCCGCATCATAATCTTTTTTAGTCTTCATTCGTTTTTGCATATTTACCTCAGTCATTTATTCGACAACGTCGGGCATACCCACCTGTTCTTGGAAGGGTCGATAAACGCATTACGCCCAAGTTCGGACATACGTTTTTCCCAGAATGCGAACGCTTCCTGCAGTTCTTCATCGGTTAATACATGCACCTTTCCGAGGAAACTTCTGCCACGTTCATCGGCCATCCAGTCTTTGCCACGCTTTTCCAAACTAATGAACATCTCAGTGTTGTCATCTAATGTGGCGTATGTGTCACCACTGTACATGTGCCTGACCGCCATGCACACCTTAGACTTCTCACGATAGCTGACTATCTTTGCAAAATAGATGCTGATATAATCATATTCACTGGTGACAACACCATTCTCCGTGTCCGTATGATGCTTTATCACAGAATCGCCAAAGGTGAATGCCTTGCCTACAAGAGCCTTACAGAACGGAATGCACTCGGCATTGTCCTTCATCCACTTACGTTTCTCTTCGGCCTCTTCATATTCCCATTCCTTATGCCTGATTTCATCCTGCTTGTTTCGCAAGGCATCAATCTTGTCTTCAAGCGCCTTTATCTTTTTTGCTGCCGCTTTTCTCATGGTTTCCTCATGCCTTTTCAATAAGTTTCTGCAGTTCGTCTGCGGAAATATCCTCGATACGCTGTGCCTTCACCTCGATGGAATAGTAGCCATGGCACAAGTGTGCATGACCTTCCTTCCACGCTTTAATACGGTCGGGCGACGGTGCGAGCTTATTGTGGTCAACAAGTACATCCAAGTTAAGCAGGAACCCGCCATCCTCAACATTGGACACTTCCCATTCGCTAATGGGATAGTAAGTGTCATTAGGGGATATGTAGGTTAGCAGGGATGCAATCGAGTCGTACTTACCACGGTAATCCAGATTGGTGGAACCTAGGCATTCACGCCCCGCCATCCAACCAGTCTTCGGGTCATCAGGATATGCTTCAAACAGGGTGAGCATAGCCGAGCGAACATAGAAAAGTGTTTTCATATTATTTTCCTCTACTTATGTCGTCAAGAACCTTGGTACAGGCCTTGCTCAACCGTTCTTCTTCCGCATCAGCCTTGGCAATAATGTCTCTGTCTATACGCCATTCTTCAAATGTCTTGACATCAATATGAGGGGAACTTGCCTTAGGCTTACGACCGTTAAGCCGCTTCGAAAATTCTTTGATAATGTAGTTATAATAATTACCGAGGTCTGCCTTCAGAGCAAGTTCATCATTGTACAAATGGTTACCCTGCCTCTTGATATCCTTTTCAGTCGCCTCCATCAGAGGAAGAACACCAGCAGGGCACAAAGACACTTGGTTAAACGTAGATGAACTGTAATCAAAGTCAGTCAGATTAAAATTAGAATTGTCAAAAATACGGAGAAAATACTTGTCCAACGACTTTACCGCAGCATCCACCTCTTTAATATGATAGATGATGCTGTCAATCAAGGAATCCCCCTGTTTCGCATTCGGGTATTCCATTGCACGAGTGTACAGACGCTTCACATTAGTGCAATGAACTTCCCACAGTTGTTTATTGCTATAGATACCTGATGATACGATGAACCGAAGTTCATCCTGTGCAGTTTCCACCTTCAATCTGCCCATGAAGGGAGCCAACTTGGGATTCACTGCGATATTCTTGTTGAACCAGTCCAAAACATAGGCAGGACGGGACTTCGGGGTAAATAACCATTTGAGATATGCAAGCATGTTTGTTCCTTTTTTTGTTTGTGTGCTACATGTGTTAATATAGACAATTAAACCCGCCTTGTCAAGCGGGTTTATGTAAATTTTATGATTTTTTATCGAGCGAAGATTAGAATTCCTGCTGCGATTGCAGCGATGGGATATCCGAACATAATGCATGCGCATCCGAGGTTGGACCAGTGATACCATTTGGCATAGGGATAAGCCATCCCGAAGCCAAACGCCCATGCGAACAGTGCGGCGAGATAGATTACGAGTGCGACGATGATGTAGATACCGATGTATAACGCTGTCATTTGTCAACCTCCACAGGTTTGATATCTCTGTTGCTACATATCCCGATACCCTCTGGGCTTGTCAGGTAGTCCACGCATTCCTTGATTGTGGCGAACGACGGGTATACGTCACCATCATCAAACTTGCAGTTAAAAAGGATAAGGGATTTGTCGAAATCGCTCGTCTCTCGGGACAGAATGGAACTGTACCAGCATTTCGAGATGTTGAAAATCATGCAGTGGGTGATACCGTGAACAATACGGTCGTTCCATTCGAAATTCTCGTCCACACGGCCCTGCCACACGCATCCTGGCAACTTATTCTGGTCAGGGGAGTGGTCTTCCCACATGCTGCCACCAGGAATTTCCTTGAACGGGTTAATGTTGAATCTGGCCTTTTTAATCAATTCGTTGAGGTCAGCATGTTGCCACTGCATTACCCAGACATTCATGTGGCCACCTTTCGGGCTCTGCTCAGCGTGTACTCTTCGCATCATGTACATGTTGCTTCTCCTTTAATTCTTGCTCTTTGCACCATTTGGCGAAATCGCCCATCTGTCTGACGATTTCCTCTTCTTCCGCCTCATGCATCCTGATGTACTTTTGCAAGCCCCTTTGGTTGAACCTACATCCGAGTTCGCCCTTTTTGTTCTCGTAGATGAATTCGTCGTCATCACCAAACAGTCTACAGGTCGGGTATCCTTCCTGGTAGTCGTAACTTTCGTATGGACATCCGTTGCAACGCATTAGAAGTGCTCGTCGTTGATAAGCTTGGTTAGCGCATGCACATTAGCATTCGCCGCTTCAATAGCATACTTCTGGGCATCCGTCATTCCTCCCATTTTAAGGAGTTCATACATCTTATGCTCAAATTCACTTGCAGCCCTGCCGAAAAGATGGCCAACATCGGTGTCCTTTGCATTGAGCTTATCAGCGACTGCCTGTGCTTCCGCATAAGTGGAATAATACTTCTTGTTCTTGTATAAGTCGTTCTTGATATCGGACTTCTTCTTGAACTGAAGCACGTCCACGCAATAGGTGTACGATGCAGAACTGAAATACACATGGTAGTGTATGTCGCTACGGGCATCATAGTCCTTGATTTTTTCTTCGAATGATTTGTATTCCATTTTTTAACTCCTTTTAACCTTTATTGGACTTGTGTGTCTTTTCAAGAAGCGCGTTAAGCGCATATTGGAGGCCAGAGGCCTTGCCTTCGCTAAGGCAAATGAGGCAATTCGCCTGCTCAACGAGGCGCTCGACATCCTCCAGGCTAACCAGGTCTTCATAGTGACTGTCGAACTGGCCATCATGAATTTCGATATTGCGAACTTCCACGCCGTCAAGCGTGATGCGCTGTGGGGTGGTTTCCTTTGTTTCCGTCATGTTGTTCTCCTTGTTTGTTATGCCCCCGAGTTCCTTGGCATTTTCGTCGAATGATTTGTATGCCATTTTTTAACTCCTTTTGGTTAATACTAAAGAATGTCTAAGTCTTCCGTCAAATTGTCAATGTAACGGAAGGCTTCGTTAAACTTCTTGAACACATTAGTAAGTGTCGATTGTTTGTCTTGATAGAAGAACTTGACCTTGCACTTCTTATACTTGCCATAATCGGAGGCAAGCGTACACACATCGGTAGATACCGTTACGATGTTAAACTCCGTCCCAGCCGTCTCAAGGAACAGGTCGATTACGCTCTTTGTACGAACAGCAGCATCCTTCGGCATGAGATGTGTTTCAGGATATAAAATAGCGCATCCGTCCACTTTGGCAAATTGTTTCTTGATGCGACCGTCATCGTACCCACGAATCAACCTGACGCTGGCAATACGCTCGATTGCTTCCTTTGTAGGATTCACAATGACATTGATTGTCTTTTTCGGTGCTTTCATTTTTGGTTCCTTTTGTGTTTACATGAATAATATAGATAATTAAATTGGTCTTGTCAAGTACTTTTTTCTTTTTTCTTTTTTAGGGGGGCCTGATTTCTTTTTAATTAACGGAGGTAATTGCTTAATACGAGTGTGATATGACCATCTAAACCCATGAGAACTTTTAAGAACGCCATCGCAACAACTATATATGCAACATGCATCTTTTTGAATTGCCCTTGCCGCTTCTGCAACTGAGTTATATACGCAAATACGCCTCCCTTCGATATCATACTGGGCGACTTTTTTCGGTTTCCCAGTAAGCTTCTTTGCGTTAAAGGTAGGTACATAATCATCTCCTGGAAAGTTGATTTTTTCTAAGGGCGTGTTTTCGTATGCAAATACATAACCCATGCATGCACGGCTTTTACCTCGCAAATGCAGCTCAATAGACCCTTGACATACACCGATAGCTTTGGCAGCTGCACGCATCGATTCATGAAGTGTTATAAATTTTCCACCCATTGTATATTGAGCGATACGACGACGAATGTTATCTCCATGAATATCAGGAAAATGAATAGTATTAGGGTCTGTGCCTTCGTATACCCATACATATCCATGTGCAGTCGGATGTTTACCTCTGCATACATCTGAAATTTCTGGCGGCAATGCACGTACAGCAACTGCTGCCGCTTGAATAGTAGGATGTACTGCAACAAGCTTCCCATCTTTAGTCCACTGTTCTATACGAGTTAAAGCTCGATAAGCATTATCGAGTTCCTTCATTTTTTTCAGTACATCCTTTTCAGTTATCCTATCACGGCTCGTAACAGAATACATAACATGAAATGCACGGCGCATTGACCTAACAATACATTTCTTGGCGCTTTTCATCAAATAATAATGGGCAAGTAAATGACGCCCATCTGTCAACGCAACAAGATTAGATTCATGCGACGCCATATGCTTATTGTTTCGAGCATCGGGTTCGCCAAGGACAGTTCTAAAATACGACACTGGTATAATGTGGTGCAAGCGAGTGAATTCCCCCGTATCGCCCTTAGATACTATATCTAAGTATTTTTTACCATATTCGCTGTTTACATCAATAATTTTTTTGATATACTTCTTTTTAATATCCATGCTAATAATATAGATAATTAACCCCCTTTGTCAAGGGGGTTAATTAAATTTTCTATATTTTTTATTCTAATTCTGGATTGATATCTTTCGTTCCTTCAACATCCTTGGAAAATCGCCATAAAAACTTCTTATACGGGGTTTTATTCTTACATGCGCGACGAAATCCTTCTTTAGAACCCCCAAGTTCGTTTATAGCGGCAATTTTAGTTTCAAACGAACGTATATATTTGCCATCTGTATTATATTGATTCATCGGCTGTTTGAAAGGGTTTGGTGTATAGTTTTCTCCAGGGAAAAATATCTCGCTAACAGGGGTATCAGCATACGCCCATACATACCCTTTCGAAACTTTCCTTTCCTTTCTTATAACTCTCGTTATATTATCAGCAGACCCTAAATTTACTGCTCTAGCTGCATCGGCTAATGAATTGTATGTCTTAACAAACTCACCTGCAACTGTATATTGCGATACAGGCTTCTCAGCATCCTTCGGCTTATAGTTTTCTCCAGGGAAAAATATCTCGCTAACAGGGGTATCAGCATACGCCCATACATACCCTTTCGAAACTTTCATTTCCTTTCTTATAACTCTCGTTATATTATCAGCAGACCCTAAATTTACTGCTCTAGCTGCATCGGCTAATGAATTGTATGTCTTAACAAGCTCACCGTTAACAGTATACTGTGCCACAGGTTTCTCTTTATCCTTAGGTTTATAATCATTTCCTGGAAATTTAATGTCCTCATATTTAGTAGTCGCTAATGCAAAGACATAATTATGTGTTGCGTATATTTCTCCGTTCAAATTAGCAGTTAAACACCGTTCAGAGATATTGAGTATTTTACACAGAACTTTTTTACTTTCATATGTAGCAACATGTCTTCCCGATATAGTGTATTGCTTGATAGGTATAGCATTATTGCTGGGGGTATAATTTGCACCAGGGAAATCAATATCACTAATTGGTGTGTCTGCATATGCATATACATAGTTTTTGGCTGTTCTCGCCTTCTTATTTATCACCCTGGAAATAGCTGTTCTGCTCAACCCAATAGAACGGGCAGCGTCTGCTACATTAGCAAACTCTGCTACAAACTCTCCATTAACAGTATATTGTTTAACTCGTCTAAATAGATTATTATAAGCGGCGTCTATATCTGGGATTCGTCGGATAACATCACGTTCAGTTATATCAGACACATCAGTTGTTTTATAACTCTGTTTAAACGCACATTCCATATAGTAAGAAATGCACTGTTTTGCACATTTCATCAAATAATAATGAGCAAGTAAATGATGTCCTTTGCTCAAATTAACCATATTACTTGTCTCAGTATCAATAGAGCCTTTTGTACGACAATTTGAAATATGAAGAACATGCTTATAATAAGCAACAGGAACAATATGATGTCCCTCAACACAAGTATTAGTGTCAGCATGAGATACCAACCTTATATATTTTTTCCCATACTCACTGTTTGTGTCAATCGCATCATTTAGATATTTCACATTGATGGGCATTATATCTTCCTTTTTTGTTTATGTGAACAATATAGATAATTAAACCCCCTTTGTCAAGGGGGTTGATTAAATTTTCTATATTTTTTTCAATTCAGGTCAATCATACAGGAAATATTCTGCTATTTCCTCAATATTACGCTCGTTATAATGAGCCCGACCATCAGCTGACATTTCAACTTCTTCAAACTTATATTGTTTTGACGGAAACGAAAACATGGTATTATACCCAGGATAATACACGATTAACGCATCTCCCATACGCCTGACTCCAAACGCCTTGGATAGGTTTAACGAGTATGAATCAGTCTCATCTTTCTTGTTTGTTATTTTCACTTTCATAATACTTCCTCGCTTTTTCAAGGTCTTTTTCGAACGAACTTCCCGTTTCGGCTTCGTAGAACTTCTTGGCACCCTCGTAGCCACCAGCATTGTATGCAGCAGAAATGCCTCGTCTAGTATACAGTTCGAACTTCCGTATATCAAATGGGTGCAACTCAGTAGTGCCACTCTTGCACATCGTTCAGCCTCACAAACTTGGTCTTTCCCTCTTCTGTCCAAGTACGGAACACTTCCCCGTTGTCCCAACGGACTATGCGTTCATCAGGTCTTTCCATGGATACATCATACTGGATTGTACATCCGTTTCCAGAGGTAATGAATGCAATTTCTACAATACGGTCTTGTGAATCATAATACTTCAACAGAGTATTATTATCACAGAATTCATGCCTGACTGCGTTCATAAATTCTCCTTAGTGAAAATCATTGTTTTCTCCTCTTGTAGCGATAATAGCCGTAATCGGTATACGAAAAGAAAACGCCAAGAATATGCAGGTTCAAGTCAAGGCAACTGTCTTTACCTTTCACGGCCCCGTTTGAATGGCACCAGAAATGAAATGTGTGCTGCGGATAATAACTGATGTCAAAGACACGTTCGCCAAGCCACAGCTGGAGTATCGTGAAATGCCCACTGTGCATGTGAAACAATTCGCTTCCATTAAGAAATTCCATACTTAATACTGCCTGGAAAGAGGGTGCTTTTCTTCTTCTCGAACAGAAATGCCTGATTGTCCATATCACCCCAGAACAGCCTTGGCATGTTTATCTTCCACGGAGAAAGTGTTGCAGCAATCCTTTTCAGGGCACTTGACTTCAATCCAGCGGCGACCGTTCGGGCAACGTTCCGCACATTTGCTATACTCGTCCGTACGAAACTCGCATCCGCAATTCGGGCAAGTGAATGTCAATACAGCTCTCTTTTCTGGCTCTGGTTTCTTTCCAGGCTTGGTAATCTCAATCATTGGTTTCCTCATTAGTTAAATCCACCATATAATATACAATATGTAATTAAATCTGTCAACCGAAAATTATAAATTAAATAGGGAAATATACTTGGAAAAGACATGCTCAAAAGAATAGCAGATACTGTATTGGCAACTATTTTCATGCTCGGGGTCGCAATTCTCAGCCCCCTCATCTTTGCCGCCTATACCGAGGCGAAACGAAACGAAGATTGGATAGACTCCACCCTTGACAAATAGTAATTAATTATCTACATTTATAGAAACTGTACAGGAAACAGAATGGAATTTAATACCATATACAACATGAACTGTCTGGACCTCATGAAGGAGATGGACGCGGGCTGCGTCGATGTAATCCTGACCTCCCCTCCATACAACACGAACAAGAAGGGCTCCTCCAAGGTCAACACTAACACGGTTCATGCCAAGCAGGGCGAGTTCACCTACGCCAGATACGACGGCTACGACGACAATCTTACCAACGACCAGTATTGCGACTTTGTTGCGGAATGTTTCAAGGGTTTCGACAAGGTGTTGAAACCGAACGGTGTAATCCTGTGGAACGCCAGTTACGGAAACGAGAACGCCAATGCGATGTTTCTCGCATTGAACCGCATCATTCAGGAAGGGTTTACAATCGCCGATGTAATCGTGTGGAAAAAGAAGTCGGCTCTACCTGACAACCAGTCTCCGAACAAGGCGACACGCCTCTGCGAGTTCGTCTACGTCATCGTTCGCTCGGGAGAGTTCAAGACATTCAAGGCCAACAAGAAGGTGTCTTCTGTCAGGCCTACTGGACAAAAGATGTACTCCCCATTCTACAACTTCATCGAGGCTCCCAACAACGATGGAAAGAACAATCTCAACAAGGCCGCATTCAGCACTAAGCTGGTGACATCCCTGTTGGAACTGTATGCTCCACCAGAGAAGGAAACCGTGGTGTTCGACCCGTTCATCGGTACGGGGACAACCGCTGTCGGGGCCGTCGCATTAGGCATGCAGTACCTTGGCAGCGAAATATCTGCCGAGCAGGTCAAGTACAGCATTGAACGAATCCAATTAGCAAAGGAGAACATATGATTTTAGGAGACCTCGTCCGCATCTACAAGGAGTACGGGGACTTGCCCCTATTCTATCGAGACTTCGACGGAAACCTGGTCGAGGCAGGATGTCATCTCATCAGTTCAGCAATCAAGGGGTTCCATTATCTCGTAATCCCCTGCAACGAAACGGAAACCGTACATCCACTGTGGCCGAATCCTGGGGAGCAGGTTACCCGCAAAAAGGCTGACCCATGTACTCTAAAAGAAATCGTCACGTACCATGACTACAAAGACTTGGTTCCAGAAGACAACGACACCCCCGTATTCGTCAAGTACTTCAGCGACGTCGATGTCAACCCTACCAGCGCTCGGCTAGAGGTTGCCTGCGGTAAGCTAGTCTTATTCAACGACAAGAAAGTATGGGACGACTGGCTGGCCGACAAGAAACGCAGGGAAAAGGAATGGCAAGACACCATGAGAAACCTCGATGTCGGCCAATTCCCAGTACGTATTCCCATTATCCGTAACGTCAAGCCGTCTATACTGGCAGATTCTCTAGTTGCGGTAAAGCCAATAGAAGGACCTATTAAATTTACACCGCCCGAACAAGACATAGTTGCGATATTGGACAACGAATTCTACAACACGAAGGGCACCTACACCGAAAAATTGAACGAGTCTGCCCTTGCCTACGGACGAGTCTCCAACAATCCCCTCAACGAAGCAGACTACTGGAAGCACATGGCATACAAGATGGCGGAAAAAGCCGACAGTCTTTTCAAACAGATGAAACGAGAACACGAGCATTTCCTGGCATACAAGTTCGAACTGGACGAAAAGGAAAAGGAATTCAAATTCACACACAAACACCCGACGGAAATCTTCCAACAGTGGGAAGACCAAAAAGAAAAGGCAAGGCAGAAAAATGACACAAACAGAAGAGAAATATGAAAAAATCTGCAAGACGTGGGAAGAGCTGAACCTTCAACACATGTGTGCAAAAGACGCCGCTGCAAAGCTCGGCGTGTCTCCCACAACCCTCGTAATAGCATTGAAGACGAGGCGTCCTGGGGCGTATAACCCGAACAAGTTCAAAGGAAGAAAACCGAGAGTGTACATTTACCAGAAATGTCGGTACTGTGGTGCAGACACAAGCATCCGAATCGACATATATACAGTAGATGAAGCCGAAAACAAGAAACTCGGAAAGACATCCCTCTATATCTGCAAGGATTGCATATTGAAGCACGCTGCTATCTCCCATATGTAAAAAATTGTAAACATTTCACTTTTTTATCACCCGTGTCTTGACATGGGTGATTTATTTATGTATATTTAGTCATGTAATCAACCCAAAGGAGGCCAACATGGCTGAAAACAATACCGAAAAGCGTCAAGAGACCGTTCAGGTCGATTTCGAACGCAGATTGAGCGGCGAGGCGATGCAGGAAAGCATCGTTGCCATGTCCCATCTCGACGACGATTTAGATTGGGGGGATAGATAGCCTATGGACTTCTGCCCCTACTGTCAACGGTTCCCTGGAGACGACTATGTTAACGATGACCTGTCCAAGGGAACCAAAGACCACCTCAACTACTGTTTTGCGTGTGGCCGTATTATAACAAACAACCCAATCATACATATTTTAAACCTCTGTGACGACTATCTAAAAAAGGATTACCCATGAGCAACATCACCCTCCCCATGCAACCCGACTATTACAAGGAAACCATGAACGCCATGTTCAAGAAGCACGGTATCAACCCCGAGTTGTTCGAAGGCTACCGTGTGGACAGCGGTCCTGACCCGAACGCACCGAAGCCGATTCCTCTTGAAAACCTCTCTATGGTTATTAAACTCAACTCCCCGTCCGCAAATATGCCTGTCGAAAAGTGGTCCGACTTTGGTACCCGCAGGGCTCTGGACCATTTGTTTGTGGATTGGGTCAATAAACATTATCCACCAATGGAAAAGTAAAATGAAGAAAATCTTTGCAATCATCATGTTGTTCGCACTCTCCTCGTTCGCAGGTGAACTCTGCGTGGTCACTTTCAAGATTAAGCAGTCAACGTTCACTCTGAGCATCAGCGAGCATTTGAAGAACGAGGCCAACAAGCAGTTCCTCCAACTCCCCGTTGACTGCGATTTCTACAACACCTTGCGTATTGGTCAGGAACTCCATAGCCAATTCAAGGTAGGCTCGTTCATTTTCAACGGCGATTTCTCCAAGCTCGAAATCACCGTTCACGACAAAAAGAAGGTAAACAAGTAATGGCTGAAGGCAAAAAAGAAGTATGGTCTGACTGGATTGAACTTGGAGATACCCACCTCTATTGCTCGATACCAGCAGAGATTAGTAGTGGTTGGGGTTATCACAACGTCCAATACATCATGAAAGACGGCAGTATTGTAGACGGTCAGTTGTACCCAGACGAAGTTCCTTGCAACTACACCGACGACGATGGTTCTGTCGTTGAGGACTACACCAAGGAATGGCTATTCGTCGATGACAACACCGACCCTGTATACTCTGTCGATGTAAAGGCATGGCGCTACCAAAAGGAGTAGATTATGGCAGAATACATTAGCACAGTAAGGGTAGGTGACACTATCCGTATCTTGTCCCTGGCCCCTAACGCCGACGGCACCCATGACCCAGCAGAAGGCATCTACGTAGGCAAGGAAGGGGTTGTCCAGAGCATTGACGACGCGGGAAATATCCACTGGACTTGGGGCGGCATCAGCCTGCTCCACGGAAAAGACTCGTACGCTATCATCAAGCGTGCCCCGTTGAAGGAAGGTGAGTTTGCCAAATTGGATTACTTTGAGAAGATGGCGTTTGGAATTCCAGACGAACTCTTCTATGAAGGAAGGGCGGACCGTCCTGGAAGACACAACTTCGACGACTTCATTCACACTCTTAACGGGAGATAACAATGGCTAGAGAATTTGGAGAACGCCGTGGCGAAATGTACTACCAGCGTGACGGAAAGTGGCATCATTGCCGAGACAATGGACGTTGTTTCAATTATATTGAAGCAGCTAAGGAAGACTTCAACAAGGTCTATCCGAAGAATATAATAGGAGACACCCTATTAGGAGGCCTGTTCGTTTTCTTGGTAATCATCTTGTTCTTGAAATTTGCGGTAGGAATATTCATGGTATGAAACCGACTGATAAAAAGACACCTATGGTAATGGAAGTTCTTTCCGACGAGACACGAGCCAAGTTGAAAGCAATCGTCGCCCGCATCGATGAACTCAACTCGCAAATAAAGGAACTCCAACAGGAAGCATACGACCTGGTTCCAAAGCATACATTCGACGAATGCAAGGAAATGAAGTGCATCCACACGTACCGAAACCGTTGGGACTGCCATCGTTCCTGTGTCCGCAGGAAGAACGAAATGGGCAACCTTAAAGACTACTACGAAAAGGAACAGCCAGTGTTCAAGCCCAAGGTGGAATATCCTACATTGGGCTGGAAGAAAGTGACCGCCCCTGGAATGAAATGGAATGGAGAATGGCACGGCGGTTGGGACGTGGTAAAGGAAACAGAGAAGACCCTAGTCCTCAGCGACAAGTCTATCCTCCTGAAAAGTACAATCCACATGATTGAAGATGTCATCTACATATCTGACCGTAGCGGGGGTACATACTTCTGTGCCGACGACCCTGCAACTCTCGATATGCAACTGGAGCTTATTCATATCGAGTTCAAGGAAAAATGCGAGAGAAATAACCGTCTGGTAACTCCCATGACAGGCATGCCCTCACCCGATGAAATCCATATGTAGAGGTACACATGAAAAATAAAAGATGTCCGCTGTGCCAACCCAAAAATGGCAAAGGTAAGTATTTCAAAGAGTTCACCCCAAAGGAAAGATACGGGGGAGCTTATATCGGAATTGGAATGAATAAGTGCTATGAACTTGAAGGAAACCACCTGAAGGTATATGTTGGCGCATGGTGCGAAACAAGGGAGAGTATCTCTTATGACGAAGAATGCGAAGCGAAGTCTTTGGCCATGTCCTTCACGATTTCCAGATGCCCCCTGTGCCACAGGAACGTGTTCCCTATTTCCCGTGCGAAAAAGAAAGCATAAAATTTCATACATTCTCTTGACAAACCGCTTTTAACTTTCTATATTCTTTGCTACAATGAAGTATACATTCCTCCAATACGAATTTCGAAAAAAGTGGATTCACACAAGCTGGTGCGACAAGCTGTTCGCATCGGACGACGAACACTTCGACCGTGTACGTGATGCAATCTTCGGGTTGAAAGACGGTTCACGAGAACTGATTTACCCAGAGGCTGCAGCCCTGTTGAAAAAGCGTGAGCGTGATGCGTCGAGACAGGCAATCAGTCTATACGCATCTCTCGGCCTTCTGAACAATTTAAACTAATTCCAACACAACTCTCAAAGGAGAAACCAATGAACACCAATACCAAAATCATCATCCTCATCGCAGCAATCGTGGCAATCTTCGCCCTTGCTCTCGGTTCTTTCACTTGCGTGGAACCGACCGAAGTCGGTGTCGTAAAGACGACAGGAAGCATCTCTGGCACGATTCCTCGTGGCAACGGTTACACATTCAAGATTCCGTTCATCCAGTCAATCACCACAATCCCACTTGACCCGCAGAAGGACGACTTCACATACGAAGTTGGCGATGACGGTGCTATCACAAAGGACATGCAGACTGTCGGCGTTTCTACATCCATCATCTACGTGTTCAACGAAGATGAAGCAGAAAACTTCGTCCGCAACTATACCAGAAGCTCTATGGAAAGCTTCTTCAAGTCCAACATGAAGACTTCATTAAAGATTGTCATCGGCAAGTACTCCATCTATGACTTGACGAAGGAAACCGACAAGATTGCAGAAGAAGTTAAGAAGTTGATGGAAAAGAAGTGTGCAAAGTTCCCGATTACCATTCAGGATGTCAACATTTCCAACTGGGACTGGACAGGTGACTTTGACAACCAGATTAAGGAAACGATGATTAAGACCCAGAAGGAAAAGACTGCAAAGGCTGACGTGGAAATCGAACGTGCTATCAACGAGAAGAAGGTTGTTGCCGCACAGGCCCAGTTGCAGGCTGACTCAGCCACCTACCGCAACGCCCTCAACAAGGCTGAAAATGAGCTTGAAATCGCAAAGAAGAATGCTGAGGCACTCATCGTGGCAGCAGAGGCAGAAGCCAAGGCTATTACCGCAAAGAACAAGGCTATCGCCGCCAACTATGCTATTCAGCAGAGTGCATGGAAACATGAAGAAACGATGGCCCGTCTCGAAAAGTGGAACGGCAAGATGCCTGGTGCAGATGCCAACACAATCACCCCGAACTTCTCTGGTATCAACCTGAGCAAGGTGGAATAATATGGCGGTACTATTCGCTCTTTGCCTAGGATTTGCCCTCGGTTGCCTTTTCTATAAGCTTATTGATGTAATTCGTGAAAACAATAAGTTGAAGAAAGAGAAGAAGAAGGACTAATTAACTCCTGTTAGAACGGCCCGTATGGATTTCCATGCGGGCTTTTGTTATAAACTGTAATTGAATTACACTGGTGTTTACTATGTATCGCAAAAAACTGTTCTTGGAAAGCGTTCACAAACTTGGCTTGGGTACAGCGAAGGAAAATGCCGTTATCTCCCTGTTCGAAGCAACGCTCGACTCAAATGACAACGACGAGCTGAATATGCTCGACGATGAAAACCCGTCAGACAACATGGATTACCTTAGCGGAGATGTGGAAGAGAAACCTGAGGGTTCCGCTTTTAATAATACCGCAGATAAAAATGACATTCACAAGAATAGAGCAAAATTGCTTATAAAGGAACTGGATGGCATGCTAGAACCGTACAGAAATGTAGACGGATATACAACAACTCTGGGGTGTACACCAAACGGAACAAAAGTGATGATTGAACTTATAAGCCATTTATGTAATCTCGGTCTTGGGAATGCGGCTCATTTAATGAATGATTCTATGAAGACTCTTATGGGTGCTGTAACCATGTTCAATAGTGCCTGTAATAACGAGAAAAAATATTCGTTTGGACCTTTGCTGAAATATGAATTTAACCCGATGGTAAGCAAAGCCAAGTCAAATAAACACGCTGCGATTACGCAAATAATAAAACAGATTGGCTTAATCGACGGATACTTGAATACAATCAAGAAAGCCCTAGGCATCACAGTCGATACAAAAAACATTTAATTATCTATTGACAAACCACATTTAAGTTTCTATATTATGTATAGAAACTTCAAAAGGAATTGTCATGAAAAAAGCAAAACACCAGTTAGACCTTATCGGCAACCCCTACCATGTTGACGTACAGCATAACCTCGTGTTCGACACAGAATACGACTATGCAATCCATCTTGTCAAGAAGATGATGAACAGCCGTCGCAACTCCAAGACAGACCTTTCCTTCGTGCTTGGGGTACTTGGCCACGGCAAGAACGCTGAACTCCAGATGCGGAAGAACCGTATAGAAAGAAAAGCGCTGCGTGAATACCAGATGCAGCGCTTCGGTGTGAAAGAAAACAAGAAAGCCTAGTTATTTGCCTCGGTTTTCTTCAATGTGCTTCTTCACCATGTTCTTATCGTAGTGGTTAGAACCAGTGCAGATATAATCAAATTCACATCGGCAACAGTAGTGCCAGTCTCCACGATACGGGCAGGTTTTCATTGTCTCGTATTCATCGGCAAGTTTGTGGGGATGGCTATCCCGCTGTTTCTTTTTCTCCAACAGGGATTTCACCTTGGTCTTGACGCTCATCCCCGCCCAATTATTCTCGGGCAGGGAGTTTATTATTTCCTGAGCTTCATCTTCTGTCAGTTCTAATTGAATTAGGTCTTGACGGCTCTGCATACGCTATTTTCCACAGAGGTTGAACACGCTTAGGATGAATGCTGCTACCTTCTTCAAGTCCTCAGTACGGGCGACTGTGCATCCCTCGCCCTCGGTATGGTTCTGAATCCATACATCGTACATCGGGCCCATATCCGTCTCGATAATGATATCGACATCATCGGTAACACTTAGATGGAGACGGTTTGAACCAACGCTCATGCGCTCACCGTCGGCATCAATCACTTCCTTGACACTGGTCGCCTCCATGATGGCCTTGACCAAGTCTTCTATCCTAGTATCCTTCATGTTTACCCCTTGTAAAGCTGATACTTCTTGCTCAGCTTATGGCTGATATCGTCAGAAATCGGTTTGAACCAGATGCCAACACGGCAACGGCCAACACCGTTCTCGTCGGTGAATTCTGGGGTCAAATCGGTCTTGCAAACATCGTCGATGAAACCATAGTCGATACCTTCGACCAAACCAAGTTCCTTTGCAACGTCCACCACCTTCATGAGATGGTTCAGGTTCTTCGCCTCGCAGATAGTCTTGGTGAAGATATCCTTGATGTAGCCTTCCCAGACTTCCTTCGGGATTTCAACGGAAACAGTGACGGTAGGACGGGCGTGTTCGGACTTGTACTTGAACGTCTTCTCTCCACGTTCGTGTGCAGCCTTTGCCGCTTCATATACGGCTGGATGACGATACATCTGCCAGTAATCGGGAAATTCCTTTGTTGATACTGGCAAGGTGTCATATTCGTTATCCTTGACACTACCATGTGTAAGCAGATTAAGCCAGAAACCTTCTGCACAGTGACCCACCATAGCAGCCAGCTTTCCAGGATGCAGCTGCAAATCCTTCCTGATAATAAACAGTCTTCTCATTTTATTCCTCTTCCCATGCGTTCTTACATTTGAGTACAATACGGTTACGAGCATCACGCACAACCCAGTATTCGCCTTCAAGAGCCCATCCCTTGAAGTTCAAGGCACAGCACATGCCGTCGAGATATCCCTTGTAGTATCGCATCTCTGGGTTGGTTATGTGAACGCCGCAGCATCCTCCATCGGCATTCTTTGCGGCATCATTCAGATACTCAGTCACAAACGACTCAAGTCTATCTTGTAGTAGTTCCTTTATTTCTGGTCGCATAACGGCCTCCCACACTTAGGACAGAAATTGATTGGAGAACTTTGGTCTGCATAGCATTCTATACGATATGTTCCGTCGCTGTCTCTACACAGATGAAAGCGGTCAGTCCAACTATCGTCATCGGTGAAGTCTTCACCGCAGCCAAGTCCATCCAACTGTTCGCAATACTTACACATGGCCTACTCCAAGATTTTTCCAACCCGTATCTTCAAGTAGGATTTCTTATATATTGCAGGGTCTTTCTTACAGAGCTTTGCAATATACTTGTTAGCGGATTCCCGTGTCTTACAGGTGGCCATATACATGTGGTAACCCATGCCCGATACTTGGAACACATTGTAGATTTTCATTTGGTTTCCTTCACGTCGTTGATAGACGACATGACCGCAGTAGCAAGGTTGATTGCGGGTTTCAAAAGATGATGATTGAACAGAAGGTTCTCGTACTTGTCCATCTGGTAGTTTATGCTATCCAGTACATCCTTCAAGGTGACAGACTCGCCGTACACCCTAATCAGTTCAAGAACCATTCCCTTGTGTTCCTGTGCAGAGCAAAACACTTCAAGGTCATTATGAAATTCATTACGGTCAGCCATATTAGTCCTCAAATACGATTGCGGCAACTGGGTTAGTTTCACCTGGAATCGGAACGTATGCCAGTTCTACATCCTTGACACAGGGGTAGATATCATATCCACCACGCTTCTTCTTTCGGGCCACGACCACCCTGTATTTCTTGTCCATTTCCGTATTAGAAATGCGTTCACAGAGTTTGGCTTTGAGTTCTTCTACGTTCATATCACGCCCCATTGTTCTTTTCAAGTTCCCTGCGACGGCGTACAATGTACTCGCACACTTCCATTGCCTTTCCTTCGGTCAGCATTTTCTCTATTTTTTCGCAGAACATAGATGGAATGTCCAGAAAATCTTCCATCTGTCCAGCAAAAAAGACTGCATCTTCTTTATTCATTGGTTGTCTCCTTTTTATTCTGCTTTTTTTCAACAGCCTTGAGTTCTTTCATTATTCTAGGAAAGATGGTGGCCGGGGCGAAATCGGTCATAAATCCCTCATCATGGCACAGGTCACGGAGGGCAGCAAATTCCCATTTGAGCCAAGCATCATCCTTGTCCTTGACTTTAATGTTGTGGACTGCGTTTGCAATCTTAGTCAGCTCGCTGTAATTCAATTGAATTACGATTTTCTGTTCGGCGAACCTGTCAGATGTAAGGTCGATTTTCTTGATAACCATAGTTACCTCCGTTTAGAATATGCACTGCCTGGAATTATCTTCCAGTTCGGAAATTCGAGGAAAGCCCAATGACCTGCACAGTTGTAGTTGGACATATACAGGCCCATCATCTTGTCTTCTTTGAGACGGTACTTGTCGAATATTTCATCGACAACATCGCTCTCGGGCTCATCATGCTCGTCAAAGCAATATAAATGCCACTTGACCTTAGGATTGGATGTTTCAAGTATCATCCTCTCGCAGAAATCATCTGAAACTAAATCATCATCGCCAATCCTACGTCCGAACATCATGACATATCCAGACTCGTCCGCATCCTTCATTTCACCATAGAACATATACGGCAGCTTGTACTCGTTAATGACAATCTTGGCGAAATCATCGTGTTCACCCATTGTCATTACCCGTCTGGAGAAGTTTCCATTGGTGGTATAGACAAAAAGCTTTCCATTGACTGCGGGTACATCGAATACGCTATACACTACATCGAACTTCTTGCACCACTCATCAACCGTAGCACCTTCAAGCATGGCTTTCTGGTCTTCTGCATAAGTACGATTCTCTATCTTGACCTTCTTTTCCTTGGTAACAAGCACATAGTGGTCATCCTCACGGATAAGCTGTATGCTAGAATCGTTGTAGAGCGACTTTCGATTTTTCATATTCCTCCTCAGTCAGATGCCTTGAAGTTGTACACAGGCTTGATAGAATCTACAACATCGCAACTATCCTTGATGTTCTCGATTATTTCCTTGGACGGCTTGTATGCCATCGGGGATTCATCCAAAGTAGATTTGTTTACACATGTCGTGTAGATGCCACGCATAGCCTTCTGGTACGCTTCAAGGGAGATGCTTTCCTTAGCCTTGGAACGGGACATCTTGCGGCCTGCACCGTGAGGAGCAGAGAAGTTCCAGTCAGGGTTGCCCTTACCAATGCAGATAAGAGAACCATCCCTCATGTTCAAAGGAACGATAAGACGCTCACCTTCCTGAGCAGATACAGAACCCTTGCGGAGTATCATGTGCTTCAAGTCGATGTAGTTATGCAATGTGCAGAACTTGTCCACAACATGCAGGCGGAGCGCCCTGACAATCTCTTCAAGCATCGCTTCGCGGTTGCGTGTTGCAAACTCCTGTGCCAACGCCATGTCATGCAGATATCCGTCGAACGACTTGCCAGTGAGGTAAGACAGTTCCTTCGGTGGCGGGAAATGAGGGATGCTTGCCAACGCCGCTTCAAGCTCGTTTTCACGTCCCTCACGCTTGTACTTGGCGATAATGGCCCCACGCTGCTGCGTAAGGTCATTGCATTCGTCGATTGCAAGTCCCTGCCAGTAATCGCATGTTGCCAACCCAAGATGACGGGAACCAGAGTGGATTACGATGTACAGATTGCCGTGGGAATCCTTGTCCACTTCGATGAAGTGGTTGCCACCGCCGAGTGACCCAAGCGACAACAGCTCGGTATACTCCATCTTCCCTTCCTTGTAGACAATCATATCCTCGATAGGAAAGTCCTTTGCCATAGAGTGCTTGCTTTCACGATGGGACTTACCAGACGGAATCCTTTCACGGATAGCCTTGTCCAACTTGTCGAAATCAATCGAACGGTCTTTCAACTTGGCGACAAGCATACCACACCCTATATCCACCCCGACCAGGTTGGGAACAACCTTGTCCTTGATGGTCATAGTGGTTCCAACCGTACACCCCTTTCCAGCATGTACGTCGGGCATGACGCGAACCTGCATGTCCTTAGCCCAGCACTGGCACATCATGTTCAACAACTGTGTGTAAGCCTCGGGCTCGATATTGTCGGTGAACACCTTGGCCGTATTAAACTTTCCCTGTATCTCAATCATAATTACACCTTACTTTTAATCGGGCAGGTGGGATTCGAACCCACACCTGTAAGGATTTTAAGTCCCATTCCTCTACCAGTTGGGATACTACCCGAGTCCATTCAGCCTAGTCAGAAAGCAAACTCTTGATTTTGTCTCTGGCCCTCATGAAGTTCTCGTGATAAGTGCCGTTCAGGTAAACGATATCTTCGGTGCAGTAGTGCTGTCCGATAATGTTCATCAATACCTGATACTGCTTCTTACGGTCTTCGAAACTGTTGGTGAGACAATCCCTGCTGCCGTCCTGCACCCAACTGTC
>ODAI014102160.1_pt1 | contig 39381 bp, 31 predicted proteins | sample 1539321 | NCBI WGS metagenome assembly ODAI01 (sample SAMN02144231, study PRJEB22623) | gut metagenome | biome: sheep rumen | host: Ovis aries | place: New Zealand
ATGCTCCTGCACCTATTTTATATACTTTCGTTGTTGCTCTTGGATCATAACTAACTACTACTTCCGCTTCATTTACTATGTAACTTTGCGTTCCATCTGGTACTGATGTCATAGCTATAGATAAATTTATTGGTATTACTGGTGGATTTTTTGTTGTTATTGTTAGTCTTTCTACTGGACCTACGCCATGATCATTTACTCCTCTTGCATATATTGTTGAACTTCTTGTTACTGTAAAAATTCCAGTATAACGTTGAAATAATATTCCATCAAAACTATATTCTATATAATTACAATCTGTTCCAGTTATTGTTATATCTACGCTAGTAACATTTGAAGATAAATAATTACTACTTGGATTAATGACTACGTGTGGCATATTTGGCACACGTATATTGGTTACTCTATAGTGACTTGTTCTTGAATCTCTTCCATCACTTCTTCTTACATAATATGCATATATTTCTAAATTTCTTGTTGTTCTTATTGGCCCTGTGTATGTATGCCATGTTATTCTGTCGTAACTATACTTTACTACACTTGCATCTTGCTGTGGTGTTATTGTGACTGTCGTTTCATTTGTTAATATGTTGTTATTTGGATTTCCTGTAATTATAGGTCCATCTATTACTTCTTGTGGTGGTACTACTGGAGTAATTGGTCTATTAATTACATTGATGGTTTTACTTACACTTGCTGTTTGTCCTGCACCATTTACTATTCTACATGCAACATAATGCGTTCCTAGTCCTAGGCCATGTGTATCAGTCATTCTTTGGCCATCTATTTCACATGTCACTACTCCAAAATTTGGTCTACCGTAACTATAATGACTAGGAATATAGTTAAAATCACCTAGATATACTGTACTAGATAAATCATCTAAATCTATACTTGGCTCAAATCCAATTCTAACATTTACCGTTTTCATGGCTGTTGCTCTTCTTCCATCTTGCGCTACTATTTCACATGTTACCACATGCATTCCAAGTGGTAATTGACTCGTGTTTGTAACTATATTACCTTGGGTTGTACATTGAACTGTTCCTGTTCCATGTGATCCATATGTATAATAACTTGGTAAATTATAACTATCTCCTACTACTATTGTACTTGGTACATCTTGTAAACTTATTTCAGGATCATATTCTCTTGCTAATATTGTAAATGCTTTACTTATTGGTCCTACTGTTGTTCCATCTTGTGCTTCTAGTGTGCATGTTACTCTATGATTTCCTACAGACATAAATCTTGTATTAACTACTCTTTGATTATTATCGTCGACACAATTTACCACACCTACTCCATGTGTTCCAAATGTATAATAGCTTGGTATGCTTCTTGACTCACCTAAATAGATTGTTCTTGTCAACCCGTTTAGATTCATTGCAGCGTTTTCTATTACTGGAGTTTGACACGCTATTTCATTTACCATTATCCTGTGATAATTTGTTATTAATTTATAGTATTCTACATCTCCATCTATATCATATACCGGTTCTTCTTTTGTTACTTTTGCTTCGATATATGTATTTCCATTTACTGGGAATGGTCCTGTATAATTTTGCCATGGCCCTCCATTTATTCGATATTGTTTTGTTAGTGCATCTTTATCATAAATTATGCTTACTTGTGTTGAACCACCACAGGATACTTTTTTATTATCTGGTTGAATGTCTACCACTGCCATCCCTGTTGGCGCTACGATTACTGGTTCATTATCCAGCATATATCTTATATATATTTTTGGAATATCTTCTATTTTTACTAGTATTGGGCCTGTATATTCTTGCCATCCTAATTCTTCATATTCTTCATCCATATCATTTTCTAATAATCCATATCTCCACTCCCAATTATATGAATCAACTGGATAATATAGATTTAATTTTATCCACCCATCTAATATTTCATCGTCTCCTTGTGGTGCTTGTACTAATACTGTTTTAGATGTTTGGGCTTGTTTTCCATGACTAGATGTTGCCGTACAAATTATAGTATGTCTTCCTACTGGCAAACTTGATGTATCTTTTACTTCTAATCCACCTACTGTACACACAACTACTCCTGTATCATTTCCAAAATCATAATGACTTGGTAAATTAAATTTTTCTCCATAATTAAATACAGTAGGAACTTTATTTAAATCTATTTTTGGAATATCCCATTCTTTTTCTTTTTTATTATTTAATTCTTCTTCTGTTTTCTTGATTACTTTTATATTTACTATTTTCTCATTTCCTACTTTATCTATTACTTTAACATATAATGTATACTCTTTATTTGCTTCTAATTCTTTAAATGTGTACTCTTCTTTTCCTTCTATATAGTTTATACCATCTAGACTATACATATATTTATCTATTCCACTATGCTTATCATTTGCTTCTGTCTTTACTGTAATTGTTTTTGTATCTTCTTTTTGGATTTTAAAGTCTTCTACATTTGGGCTTTCATTATCTACATATACTACTATGCTAGCTTCTTTTCCTTTTTTACCTTCTTCATTTACCGCTCTAAAAATTACTATCCATTTTCCGGTTTTTCCAATTCTTACATTTTTTGTATATGTTTTATTCCAGCTACATTCTTCTTTTTCTTCTTTTTTTACACAATATTCATAGTAACTAATTGGTTTATTACTATTAGCATCTTTTACTACTTTTACTATTCTTTCTTTTCCCCATCCATCATTCGTTTCTAAAACTGGTGCACCTATTTCATCTATACCTATAATATCTATTATTTGGTCTTTTACACTTTTATATATTCCTGTTGCGAATGTTAAAGAAAATAATAATAAAAATAAGCCTAGTAATCCCATCAATATAAATATTAGTTTTCTATTAGATTCATATATTACTACTTTTCCAGTTTCATTATCTATTTCGGTTTTTATTACTATTCCGGTTCTTTCTTTAAAACTGATTCTTTTCTTTGTTTCTTCTAAATAGTCTATTTCATATTCATCTAATAAACTCTTAGCCTCTTTTACATTCATTCCTATTATCTTTTCTAATGTCTTCTCCATAGGCACACTCCTTATTTATAGATAAATAAAAAGTTGTATGTATCATCAAGTACTAAGTTGTAAGTTACGATAGGTGCTTATATCCTATTATCTATTCTATGTCTATTATATCATTAATGCTCTTAGTTGTTCAATATAAAAAAATAATAATATATCTATTATTACTTTACACATAAGTGTCTAATTTGAAAAAATTGTTACTTTTAGTGAATTTTTTTAATAACTTATAAGATATAATATAATCAGGGAGGGGTATCTGTGATACGCAAAAAAATTAAATTACTTATAGTTCTGGCACTAGTTGGTTTTCCACTTTCTATAATGAGTAATACTTATTCTAGATATGTTGCAGATACTACTGGAGATGTTGAAATGGCATTCGCAAAATGGCAAATATTAGTAAATGATTCTGATATAGCTAATTCAAATGCGACTTCTATTGAAATTATGCCAACAATTTTAGAAAATGATAATGTTGCTAAAAATAAATTAGCTCCTACTTCTAAAGGATATTTTGATATAGTAATTGATCCAACTGCTGTACAAGTTTCTTTCAATTATCATATTAATATTTTAAATGATGAAGATATAGCTGATTTAATTATTGATAAATATGCTATTATTGATAGTGATACTAATTTAGATGAACTTGAGTATAAGGAAATTACAAATAATGAAATAATTGATTCTTATGATTATCAACAAAATGAAGATTTTGCTTTTAAACCATTTACTGTTAGAGTATTCTTTGAATGGTATGATGAGAATGATAATGATAGCCTTGATACAGAAATATCAAATACAAAAGCTAATTTTACTATTAAAACAAATATTAAATTTGAGCAAAAGATAAAGAATAGTTAATAACTATTCTTTTTTTATTAATAAAAAAAGAGCTTATGCTCTTTTTATAAATTAGACTTATTTGCAATTATTACTGGTACTACTTTACATGAAGTATTTTTATCTATTCCATATAACTTAGTTGTCTCAAAGCTTTCTTCTTCTAAAGCATAAGCTTTATCATTATAACTATCTATAGTCCAAATACAACTTGGTGGATTAAAGAATGGGAAGCTATCTTTAGAAAAAGATATATTACCATTACTATTAATTACATCTTCTAATATTTCATTAGCTCTATTTTGATAAGATGTACTACCTATTACAGCATCTGATATATTATTCTTTTTAATATTTGATAATTTAATATCAGTTGATACCATTTTTAAAATATCTACTGCTGATAAGTAATCTATTTCAGTATTCCAATTTTCTTTTATTTCATTAATTTTATTTATGTATTCATCATTAGTTGCACTAGCAAAATCACTATTTAAACTTGGTAGTAATCTTACTTGATTATCACCTTTTAGATTATGCAAATCTAAAACGTTAGTTTTTAAACAAGTGTCACTTATTACACTGCATCTTTTATTATTTTTAATGTCATATAAAACTACTGTACCCATTTGATAATCTGAATCTTCACTATTTAAATCATCAACTACTTGTTCGGCTTCTACATTAATAACTACTTTAATTGATGGCTCTACTTTGTAGTTTGGATTTTTTTCTTGACGTTCTTTTTCTTTATTTTCAAAAATAAATGCTTGTCTACCCCACGTGCTATCTAATATATCATCACCAGAATCTAAAGGCCAAGATATAGATACTTCAAAAGTAGCTTCACTTTCTTTAGATTTTAGGCAGTATTTGCTTAAACTAATATTTATATGAAAAGGATAATTATGTGATAATGCATCTTCGATATAACCTGAAGTAACTTTATCACTCATTTCATAATGATCTTCTTCTTCATCTAGAATGCGAGCTTCACTAATACTATATCTTAATTTAGCATCACTGTCTCCAAGATTCTTGATTGTAATTAGTTCAGATATTGGTTCCATTCCTGGATGTATGTCTGATGCTGATATTACTACATCATTTGAAACAACTTCATTATTCTTTTCAAATTCTATATACCAGGCTCTTACACCAATTTCAGTTTTAACAGCAACAAGTCCACTATAAGCAAACCAGGCTAATGTTGCTGATATAAACGAAATAACTGTAAATAATATTGAGATGATATTTAACCTTAGATAGGCTTTATGTTTTTTACTTAACATAAACATATCCTTTCCGCTTATAACATTGTTTGCTTATAACTAAATTCTATTTCTTCTTTGTTCTTCTTTCTCTAATAATACTGTTAATATTTCAGAACCAACTATATATAATAATGGAAGTATTACAAATAGGAATAATCCATATGTAGTTCCTACTACTTTATAAATATATGAAAGTATTTTTACTTTATATTTAACTACTCCATATAATTGATCTTGTCCAACAATTGGATCTTCTAATAAGCAATCTTTACAAATTCCTTTAGTATGGAAATAATATTTACCATTAGAATCTTGTTCTATTTCTAAAACTTCATGAGTTACTATTTTATCTTTTAAATCTCTCTTAGTTCCAAGATAACTAACAGCGTCTCCAACTTTTACTTTAGATGGATCAGTTTCTACTGCTACCAATACATCTCCTATTTTATATTTAGGCTCCATACTACCTGAAATAACAGTAAATAATCTAAAATTAAATATTGATAAACGATTACTACTAAATCTTTGTAAACATACCATTAATATAAATAATACTAACATTGTAACAAAGATAGCCTTTACTACTTTTGCTATTACTTTTAAAACCTTGTTGTCTTTTAACTTTTTCATAAACTATTCTGTGCCCTTTCTAAGTATTCACTTATTTCTGATTTAAATTTTTTCTTTATGTCTTCTACTCCCACTAAACGATTATTATTTTCAAATTTTATTTGTTTAGCAAGTACACTAAGTAATTCTTCTTCCGTTACTTTATAGCCATTATCTTGTAATAATGCCATTGTTTTATTAATTTGTTCTGTTAATAAAAGAAGTGAGTATTTACAAATTTTATCTTTTTCTTCTTTGCGTCTTTTAGAAATAGAATCTAAAACAAAGTAATCTATTAAAAAAGAATTATCTAAGTATCCTCTTAATATTTCATTTCCATCAGTTTCCATATCTTTTTTAGATGTATCAGTATTATTTAAATCATAGTTACGAATATACTCCCATAATTTAACTGATAATTGGAAATTAGGATTTTTTAAAATTATATTTGTTGGTTTAACTGGTGGTTTTACCATAGTTATATGTAATTTATCAAGTTCTTTTATTAATGCACTTTTTAACCAACTATTTATAGATTCTTTTATTTTCTTTATTCTTTTCTTTTGTTCATCAAGAAAAGCATTTAATCTTTTATCTTTTTCTTTTTCATCATCAGACGTTGATGTTATTTTTAATTCTATCTTTAGTTTTTCTAATCCGTTTTTAGAATTAGCTACATATTCTAAATTTTTATCATCACCTAAACTAAAATTTTTTAACAAATCTTCTTTTTCTAATACAAATCTATTTAAATCATAAATCATTGTATATAAGAATCTATTTTCATAGATATTATAGGTTTCTTCACTTCTAATATCTAATATTTTAGATGGTCTAACATCGCCTGTTTCTTTATCGACATCAGTTATATAATTAGAATGCTTAGCTAAGTCTTTAACACTATCTACAGTTATTTTTTTAGCTCTTTCAATAGTTGTTACTTGTTCTTCTTTTATAAGTGTTAACTTAGGATTTCTAACTATGATATCAATAAATGGGCAAGCACTTTCTATTTCATCTATCCAATCAAAGTTTAGTGCATCAGATGTATGATCTAGTGTGTAATGCATTTCTGATGATATATTTTTCATAAATAAGTCTTTTTTATTAACAAGTTCTTTATCAACACTTAATTTATCAAGCTTACCCATTTATCTCACTCCTATATGTTTTTCTTAGCGTTTGTTACATAATCGATACATTCTTTCATAACACCTTTACCAAATTTTTTATTTAAATATGAAATGAATGGATCAAGTTCATCACGTATAAATGATACACTTAGTGAGTCAAATTTACGTAATATCTTTTTAGCAACGAAGTAATCGATTGCTTCTATTTCTTTACCACCACATGCTACATATACAGCAGTAAAAACATTTAATTGTTTCATAATACGATTACCAAAAGCTATTCTAAAGTGACTAATTATATAGTCATCTAATTCTCTTACTTGTTGTAATCCTTTATCAGAAATATGATATTTTTCAATAGCTTCATCAAATAATGTATATAAGAAACTAGCATTAATATCAATTGCTTCTTGTTCTCTACATTTGAATGGATCTACTTTTATATTGATATCAATTGGCATTGCACGGTCGTATACTTTATCTGTTACCATGAATGTAGATTCATCGTTATTGATTGTTCCGATATACCATAAGTTTTTAGGTAATTTTAATTTACCATTTATTAATCTTTTAGGATCATTAGGCCAAGCAGATGGTACGATATCTACTAACCATTCATCTGGATTTGGCATTTCTAGAATTGATAATAAATCAGCAAAGTAATATTCTACACGTGCTAGGTTCATTTCATCTAGGATAATTGTATGAATATCATCATCAAAACCTGATGTATATATTTCACCTAAAGCTTTTGTTTCATTAAACTTTTTAGTAAATTCGTTTATATATCCTAAGAAGTCTGATTTATCACGCCAAGATGGTTCTACTGAAGATACACATGAATCTTGTTTAACAAATTTTCCCCAAGCATAAGCAAGTGAAGTTTTACCTGTACCAGAAATACCTTGTAAGATAATTAATTTACCACAAGCAAGACCAGCAAAGAATGGTCTTAAAATAACTGGATCATAATATAGTTTTAATTGAGATGCAGCAAAGCATCTAAAATCATCAATTAAGCTTAATAATGTGTAATTATTCTCATATGTTTTTGGAACAAAGTGAGCTAAATCTCTATCAATCATAGCAAGTTTTGGGAATCTTGTATTAGGATCAATTCCATCTTCCTCTTCACTTTCTTCATTATTATCTTCACTTGTTTCATTGACTGTATCTTTATTATCTGGATTAATTCCAAGTTGAGATACTTTCATAGCCATGAGTTCATCTTTTTCTTTCATTAACTTAACTACTTGATCATTCAAATTACTTATTTCATCTATAAGTTCATCTTTACTTAGCTTACTAGCTGAGCCTTTAACAACTCTTCTTTTTATTAAATTTATAATTAAGAATACTATTAGTAAAACTATAGCTAATAATATAACTATAGATATAATTACTAATATCCACTCAAAAGTATTGAAATTATCTTTGTAAGAATTAATTATTTTAGTATAAGCATTTACATTAAATATTTTACCTAATCCGTCTTTAATTCCTTCTAAAATTTTTCCTATACCACTAAAGAAGATTGAAATAAATTCGTAGAAAAATCTTAAAAATGTATTCATTAATTGTGCCCCCCTGATATGTCAACTTTAGATACTATATCTTCTTGAATGACATGTTGTTTTAAGTCCTTAGGAACCATACTAGATATTCCTAACACTTTGTTTATTTTCTTATCTACAAAAATATATTCTGCTAATAAAATGGATGGTTTATCTTTTGCTTTTATTTGTACATAATCATCAAATATTAAAGCAATTCTATAACCTAACTTCTTTAATTCCTTTATTTTCTTTTTATTAGAAATAAGTGTATCATATTTTACTAATAATAAAGTACATTTCTTAACTAGTTCATCATCTAATAGTTTTAATACTTTATTTAATTTATTATCTTTTTCATATAAAGTTGCTGGTAAATATAATAAATATCTATTTTTAAATTCAGTATCTATCATATCTTTAGCTATTCTAGTAAGCAAGATATTAGCAGTTACTAACACTTTATCTTCAGCAACTATTCCTTCATCATATGTTTTATCAACTATATAATCACTATATATCTTACTAAAGTTAATATTATGATTTAATGTTAATCCATACATATTCTTAACATTTGGAATATTATTATATTTTAATTCAAAAGTATTTGTTTCCATATTCTTTAAAGACATTTCATTTATTTTAGAATATGTTTTTTGAATAAGCATTAATTCTTTTATTTTATCAATTAATTCTTCTTCAAATCGATATGTATCTTTTAAGTATTTAAGTATTTTCTTTTTATAGTTATTTATTTTTACTTCAGTATCATTTTCTGATAAGTAATAGCTTTCAACATATAAAACTGTTATAAAGATATTTCTATAATTTTCAACTTTTTCTTTATACTTATTATCGCTACCTTTGTATTTCTTTATTAAATCAGTAGCAGTTTCATTTAATACTTCTTCTAGTTTACAATTCATATTTTTGCCATTATAACTTACATTAACTTCACCAGTATAATTATAGTATTTAGCATCAATATAAATTTTAGTAAATGCATCTTTTATAGAAGCTTCATTTGGTCTTAACTTTTCGTTATTATTTAAACAGCTAACAAGTTCTTTTAATTCTTCTTCTTTTGAGAACATTATTTTTTCTATTATATTATTAAATTTCTTTTTACGTTTATTTAAGTATTCTAATTTTACTACTACTTCTTTATCCTCATCTTTAATTTCTTCTTCTACTTTTTCAACAACTTCTGTTAAATCTGCTTCCTCAAGAACTTCAATTTCTTCTTCAGGTGTATTTTGTTTTATTACTATTGGAGGATTTAAATCTTCTTTATCTACCGATATTTTTCTATATATCACTGTTTTATCTAATTCTTCTTCAGTTGCTTTAGTATCATCAAAACGTTCTCTTATATTTATATCTTCTTTTAAAAGTTGTTCTTCTACAGCTCTTTTAATTTCGTCTTCTTGTTCTTGTGTGAACTTTTTAATATTTTTTCTTCTTCTTAAAATTTCCACTTCTTCTCTGCTTTTATCTAAAAGCTCTCTTAATTTCTTTAGCATATTATCAACCTTCGTGTTATTATTTTTTTTACCGAATATAAAACTTATTAAATATATAGTTATGATTAAAGTTATTAATACAATAGGGTTTAAAATGGTTTTTCTTATTACTCCAAATTTAGGAATTACTTTTACTACTGTACCTACTATTTGGCTTTGCTTAATAGCTTCATCCTTACTACTATTAGCATCTCCTTTTGTTACATAGGTACCTTTATATGCCTCTACTACTCTATGAGTTATGTAATCTTTACCACTTTTGTATGTGATTACATCTTTTACATCTGGATTAGTATTAGCTTTTACTATGATAACATCACTTGGATTTATATTAGGTGCCATACTACCTGTTTGAACTTCAAATGTTGAAAATCCAAAAAAGTCCGCATGATCTCTTTTTAAAATCTTAACTTGAATATCACTATATATGGATATCAATAAAATAATACCAAATAAGAATATCAAAATATCTAAAATTATATTGCATGTTTTCTTCATAATTGCATTCATATTCTACGTCCATCCTAACCTATTCTGCTATTATTAATTTTATCATATTCATATTTTTTTGACAACAAAAAAAAGCTCTTTTTATTAAGCTTTTATTCTTCTGTATCTCCATATTTAATTTCAATAATTAAAGCATATAATTCATATAAGAATATAATGAATCCTGGAACTAATACGATAAATAAGAATCCCCATTTAGATTCAATAGCTGCTAAGTAAGATCCTATTTTATGATGAGTCTTAGTTGCTTTACCAATAATATATTCTTCAGAGAAAGATGCCCCATTTTCAAATGAAATAGCTCTTTCTCTATCTACTTTATCTCCAACTATACCAACTTCGATATTAGCTTTTCCTTGACTACTAACGCTGTATGTGAATATTTCATCACCTTTATTGATTACTTCATATCTTGCTTTTTCAACTATTACTAAATCGCCTTTTTGATAATTTTTATTAGCTATTTCTTCTTGAATTAATACTAATGACTTAGAACCAAATTCTGTTACTCCATATTTATTGAAGTTTAATAGAAGTAATGTCATTACTAGAGCAAATAATGAAAAGGCTACTATAAAAACACCAATTAAAATATTTTTTATTTTGTTTAAAACTTTCATTGTTACCACCTATCTGTTTTATTATCTTGTCTTCTATTTTATATTAGCATAAATAATTTTAACTCGCAATACTATTGACATGCTAATACTGTAAAATCATCTTTATTTATTTCATTACCATACAAATTTATACTAACTGTATGATTATCTTTTATATTAATATCAACTACATTTATATAACCATTATCATCTGTTTCTATATTATGCATATTTGATGATTGTAATACTTTAATATTATTAGGAATGATTACATGCAAACATTTCTCAATATTTTCATAATTACTAATGTATAATTTACTATAATTATCATAATCTACTATATCATAACTAACGCTATTATTTATACTTGTCTTGGTTAATTCAAAATCAGCTGTTAAAGTTTTCTTATATGGTGATATAGCTTTCGCAACTACTGTTACCTTTGCTACACTAACATCGCCTATTATATCAAACGTTAAAGTATCAATAGATAATTTATTACCTTCTAGAATACTTGTATATTTTTTTTCATTATTTACTAAGCATTCTAATTGTTCATTATCTGTCATACATGTTACTTCATACTTAATATCATCGTTTGAAAATACTTTATCATTTAAACTATTTTTCAAATTAAAACTAATACTTTTTCCATCCCAGGAATTATAAACATTATTTTTATTATTTAAATAATCGCTTTCAAAATAAAAATTTTTTGAATTCAAATAATAATCCCAAATAGAATTAGATACATATTTCGCGTATGAAGTATGGTGAAAGATTAGAATAAATACAATTATTAAACTTAATACAATTAATATTTTTTTCTTCATTTTTTTCACCTACTCTGTTTTTTGATAACTATCAACTTTTAAATTAATATAATCAACTAAGCTAGAATATTCACTTTCTGAATACTTAGAATCAAATTTTAATTTTAAAGTATAATTATCTTTTATATCTTTATCATATACCATTTCTATATCATTACTTTTACAATCAAGTTCATTTTTTAGATTACGTTCATAACTTTCATCACAAGTTAAAACTAAGTTATTATCTTTATCATATAAATCAATTTCTAATGGAATTAAGTGAAGTGTGTTTATCGTGATATTATAAATTATTGATACATCACTTTTTTTATCATCAGAATTATTTAATACTGAGAAGTCATATGTTAACTCATCACCTGGTTTTATATCATTTAGTGGGATATCAATATTATCAGTTTTTTCTACATCTACAACAAACGAAGCAAGCAATCCAGCCACTTCTTGTTCATTAGTACTAGAGTATAACGAATATGTTATACCACTAGTAAAAAGAATTCCCGTTATAGTTATCATTAATATTAAAATTTTCTTCTTCATAATACTTACCTTACTACCACTTTACGATTAACTTCACCAATTAAATTATTTCCATCATATAATTCAAAATTAAACATATAACCATTGATCTCAATATTATCTTTTAACGTAATAGAAAAATTATTAATATCATTTTCTTTTACATTATTTAAAGCAAAATAACTTAAATTTCCACTATCTTCTAAATTATTTATTACATAATCTTTTAAATCAACTTTAACATATTCTTGATTGTATGCAGTTAATATTTTCTTTTTATATAAAGAAATTCTAACATTTGGATTAGTCAAATTACCTCTTTCTAAAATATTAAAACTAATAATCTGATTATTGTCTTGATTAATAATATTTCCATTTAATAAAGATACATCGAAGCTATAATTAATCTTTGTATAGTCTTTATTAAATTCTAATGGTATAGATACATAATTCTTACTTTCATATTCTTTTATCTTTCCATCTATTGATAAATAAGATGTGATTTTAAAATAATACGTTCCTACTAGACTAGATGTATTATCTATATTAGTTATTATATCTAATAAAATATCTTTATTGTATTCATCTAACTCAATTAAAGTTTTATTATTTGATGGTGTATATATTTGATTATCATAACCAAACTTAATACCTTTATAATAACTGCTTTCTAATACTTTATTATCTTTATCTACTACTTCAATAGCTATACCATAGTGCATATTTTCATAATTAGTATTTAAGATATTAATATCATTTTTTATTAAATTATTTAGTGATACATTTATAGGTATAGTTTTAGTATCTAGAGTATTATAAATAACTTTAGCAGTATTTGTTGATTTAATATTTAAATAATTATTTATATTAGTATCAGTATCATATAAATTTATAGAAATAGGATTAATAGTATTTATAGTTATATCACTATTATAAGCTATTAATGAAATCTCTAAATTTTCATCAACTGGTTTTATATCACTAAATATAATATTAATATTATAAGATTCATTTAAGGAATCATTATAATTATTATTATCAAAATAAGTGATAAAAGTCATCTTTCCTATTTCTTTAAAACTATCTAATGGATATAAATAACTAGATAAGCTTTCATTATATTTAATAGTATCATTACTAGTATATTGATATACTTTTTTAGATTCTAAATCTTTTAAAATAATTAAAGTTCCTTCTGGTAATTTATTATTTGTTTTTATATAACGGTTTAAATTATTAGAATCTATATTTTCATGATTTAAACTTATATTAAAATTAAATGATGAATCATAAGTCATATTACTATTAAATACTGTATTATTACCAGATTTAATATTAGTAATTTGATATCCTTTATTAATCATTCTATCACTATTTAAATAAGTTACTTTTGAATCATTAGATATTACTTTAGCATAAATAATATAATCACTTAATTCTACATTAAATTTTTTTTCATAAGTATTCCATTCTTCAATACTATCAAGTTCATTAGTAGATAATACTTTATCAGAAATTATATAATTAATGCTTTTTATACCATTTATTTTATCTATAGCCATAATACTATAATCCACATTATTAGTAATATATACTTTTTTAGGATTATGGTATTTTTCCCAAGATAGATTATCTGTATTAATACTTGCATGATAATCATTTAATGATAAATTTAATTTATCAGTATTTAAATAATAATATTTAGCATTATAATCAATTACTTTAACATAAATAATATATGATGCTTCCTTGCTAAGCGTAATAGTTCCATTATATTCGTTTTTCCATTCTAATAAGTTTAATTCTTCTTTTGTAAGAGGATTATCACTTATATAGTAATAAACTTGTTTAATTGGTTTATACTCTTCTTTTGAAGTTAAAATAACTGAAATATCATTAGAAAAAGATAGATTTTTTAAATCTTGATGATAACTATTCCATGTGTTATTACCTATCTTTATATTAACATATTTATTATTTAAATCATCAAAGTATAATAATGGTAATTCATCATATACCCATATATTACCTTCTTCTATTTTATCTTTATCATATTCTTTATATATATATTGTATATTATTTAAATCTAATTGATAATATATTTCTTCAATATTATAACTATTATTAACTGCGATATTTGAAAAATAATTATTAGTAATAGCTTTAACCTTATTAGTATTAAATGAATTATTTAGAGATATTTTACTGTTTACTGCATTATATATTAATGCAGAATCATTATTTGAATAAACATTTTCTAGTTTGATATCTTTTAATAAAACAGTATTTATAATACTAGATAAATTTTCACCAGATAAATTTCCAATATTATAAGAATTAGATATATTACTATTATAATTTATTCCTATTAAACCTGATACATTAGTACCAATGACATTTCCTCTATTTACTATTCCAGTAATATTAGAATTAAGTGCTCTGCTTATAATAGCTGAAGATAAATTAGTTGTATAAGTAAGTGTATATTCTAAATCAGTTAATAAAATAGTATCAGTACTATTAATAGTAATATCATATGGATTTAATTCTAAACTAAATTCTCCACCTGTTACTTGATTACCATTAATAGTAAATACTTGATTAGTATTTTCATATTTACCACTTAAAGTAAAAGTATAATCTTTTGATGTTACAAGTGGTAAATTTAGATCTAATTTATATTCGCCTGTTATGGATATATCATCTAGTTTATTAGTTATAGTATTATCTTTTATTTCATTACTACTAACTACATTACCGTTAAAAACAACATTACTAATATTAGCATTAGTTGCATCAAGTACTACACCAGATGCTTCATATTTACCATTAATATAAGCATTTTCAATAAATAAATTAGTTAATTCTCCACTAAAATTAGTAAATAGTGATATATTTTCACCTTTTAAATAAAGACCATAAATAGTATGAAAGTCTCCATCAAAATGGCCCTTAAAGCCATCTAAATTCATAAATTCATTAATACTTCCTTTTTCAGTTTCATAAGTAGGTTCTAAATAATATTTAGAAGTATCAATATTAAGATAATAAGTCTGGTCATCATTTATATATAAAGCTTCTTTATCGTATTTAAAAAATCCTTTATTAAGAATAATATCATTACTTAATTTAATATATATATCATTAAAATCATTAGTTTCTAACTGTTTAGAAAAATATGCTAACTCTTTAGCATTAGAAATAATATATGGGTTATTAATAGAACCATCACCATCATGAAATGAATCAGCAATAGTTTTATCCCACTCAGAAATACTAATCTCATTATTCTCACTTTTTAATTTGGAAAACGTAGGTATCATTACTAAAATTTCCAGAACTAAGCAAGTTAAAACAAATATGACTAAAAACTTTTTATGTTTAATCACAAGAAGTCACCTACTTTACTATTGTATGTTAATTCTATTATAGCATATATTTTAAAAAAACAATAAAAAAAAAGGCATATTGCCTTTTATTTTTCAATTATCTTTTTTGCATTAACCATAAACCAAATTTTTTCAACAGAAGTTATTGATAAGTTTATTTTATAAATACGTGTTATTAATGATATTTTATTATTAAGTGTTGTTATATTATCGAATGTTATATCATTTTCGTATATTCTAATATTATTTAACTTATATTTATTTGCTATGATTCTTGGAATGTTGTTTTCTTCAAAAGCTGCTAATCCTTTTACTATGATATTAGTAGGATCTTTAGCAAAATTATCGAATATACTTGCTTGTTGTATTACTTCGTTGTATGTATTTAATTTATAAACTTTTTGAATAGTTAATTTTTTAAATCCACTAAATGCATAATATAAGTCAAATACATCTGAAATTGACATATTAGCATTTAATACTGATAATACTTTATACTTAAAATATTCTTCATCATATTTTTTATAAAGATCATATAATTGTTTAGTTCTACTAATAGATTCCATTTTAAGGATCTTATCATCATTACCTCTAAATATTTTTTTATTAAGTTTATCTAGTTCTACTTCTTGTTTTTTTATTGTATTTAGTGTTGTTTTTAGTTCAACTTGGTTAGATGATGGTTGATCTTTTAAACTACTATATTTCTTTTTAAAATCTGTTATAAGTGGTTCTAATTTTAGATAACCATTATATTCTTCTAAGTTGTTTGATAGTTTAGTTAAAGTATCACACATCTTACTCATCACATTGTTATCAGTTATATCTATATTTTCATCTAAAAATGATGAATAAGCTGATTTTCTAAATTTACTAGTTTCTAGGTATTGAGATATATCAAACTCTTTATTAAGAGCTTTTTCAACTATATCCCCAATTCCTTCTTCACTAGCTTGTTTTCTAGCTAAATATTCCTTGGTTAATTGTTCCATGCATTCACGATAATTGTTAATACCAAAATCTTTAGAATATTCTTTTTTACGTTTAATGATATATGCATCAAACTTTTTCATATACTTATTAATTAACTTACGAAAGTTTACCTCAATATGACTTATAATATCTGGATTAGCCCAATAGATTTCTTCAAAAGTTCTATTTAAATCATCTTGTGTTTTATTATGATTTCTTACTTCTAAAAATACATCCATATACTTATGTACATAGTAAGTATAGTCAAAGTCGGATGATTTTAAACTAATACCTGCTGTATTAAACTTATCTATAAATTCATTAATAATACTATCTATTGATTCAGAGTTAAAAACATAGTAATTACTCATTCTATATATTAATTCATCAAATCCCATTTTTTCATAGCTAGTATTTAGAGGGTTAAATATATTTCTAACCTTCTCTAAATCTTCTATTTTTTTATCATAAGCTGATAAATCTTTAGCTGCTTCTCTTACTCTTAAGGAATCATTTTTAGCATTAATATATCGAAATACACTTTCTTTATATGAAGTATATTTTTGAATAAATTCATCTACAGCTAAGTTGTATTTCTTTATGTTTGTTTTTGTCTTAGTTGGTAATGATGAAAGAAACGTTTTTTTAACTTCTACGTCGTTACTAACAAAATCTAGGAAATTACGCATCTTTATCATCCCCTTCTTCAACAATTTTATTTTCTTCTAAAAACTGTAAGAATTCTTCTATGTTATTGTAAACTTGAATTAATTCTTCTAAAGAAAGGAGTGATAAGTCAAAGTCTACTTTTTCATTAAGCATAAATCTATCCTCCTCTATTAATCAAATGTTTCGTATCCTAAAGTATCTTTAATAAAGTTAATGTCAATGTATAATTCAGCGCCTGAAGAGTCTGTTTCTAAGCTATCAATATCTTGTCCTTCTATCCATACATAAATTCTTGCTTTAGTTATTCCATTTGGAATATTAAACAAAGGTGTATCGAAATTTTCTTCATACATGGTATTTTGAAGAGCAAAATATGTTAAATCTAATTTAGGAGAGCCTGATATATTGTTAGCTACATTAATAGGGCCACCTGCTTTAATCATTGCATAAGTTGGAAATCTTTCCTCATCACGTAAATCAAGATTATATTTAGCAGCTCTTTCTCTAGATAACATAGTATGATCTTTGCTGTTAGGCTCAAATATAATAGCTTCACACTCACCTTGGCAAGTTAAATTTTGAATGTCTGTAGGATTAGCATCAAGTGGTAAAGTACCAACTTTAACAATGCCAATTCTAAGTGAATTAACTAGTCCTTGCATTTCTTCATCTGAATCAGATGTCATATAAGCACTTGTTCCTTCATCAAAATATAAGTTATCTGCAACCGGTGAACCAGTAGCATTTTTAAAGAATACATCAAAGGCAATATAGTTATTATAAGAACGTGGTGTGTCATCCTTTATTCTCTTAGATGTAATATAACCATTTTCTTTCTTCTTATTACGATATCTAACACCAGATGTTGCAAATATATCGAAGAAATAACTATCTTTATTTAAATTACCAATAGTTGATACAGGTACTAAACCAGTACCAGCCCATTGGTTAAGATGATTAGGATATGTTTGTTTCAATTCATCTATAAGTGTTTCTCTGGATATTTCAATTGCATGATCATAGTTGATTGCATCAAATGATATTGTTAATCCACTATTCTTAGAAACAAGCATATTGAATTCTTTAACCTTAACATTTAATGATGTTGAAAACCAAGCATATGATGAAAAGATTAAAAGAACACCTAATAAGAATACTACAATCATTATAATAATTCGCTTAGGTGTTAAAAATCTTCTTGGTTCTTGAGTTGTGTTTTCTAATTCGTTACTAGTCATTTTAACATCACCTTTTTTAATATAAATGAAGAGTGGATATTATGCATATCCCTCTTCGTTTATATCATTATACTAGCACATGACTAGCATATTATTTATTTTTTTATTCTCCATTAGATGGATTTTGATTTTGTTGTTCTTCAGGTTCAGTTATATTTGTTGAAGGTCCTTCATAATGAATATCATCTTCAGTATATCTTTCCTTAGTGAATCCGAAGTTAACAGTAATCTTCTTTCCTAATGATGCAAAATCATAGTTGTCGATATCTTGTCCTTCAATCCAAATATAAACTCTGATTTTTGTGATACTATTTGGAGCTAAAGTCATGAATGTTGGTCTAGCTGTTCCAGTATAATTTTTCATAGTATCAGTGAAGTATGGGAATTCAACTAATTTATAGTCTTGACGAGCTGTATTCTTAGATGTTTCTGCAGCAGTTGCTTTTTCCATACTTTGAGTTTCTGCTAATGCAGCTTCATTTTTATTAACTGCTGTATCATATGTTGCATATGGAGTTGAGTTAGCTACGTATGAGTTAAATTGTTCACCATCATAAACATCTACGTTGTCGCTTGTTCCAATTACTCTACTAATTGCATAAGTCTTGTTGCTTGTACCATCAGCTACTCCACCACAAGATGTTGCGTCATAAGATGCTGCTAATGTTACGTCTTTTCCTGTTTCTTTTCTTGTTTTACAAGATGTTTCATACCAGTTAATAGCATTTTGTACGTGTTTAGTGTCATTTGGTTCCCAAATTTGAGCACTACGACAAATACCAGTTACTTGTGCTTGTCCATCAGCTTTTGCTACATCAGTACAAGTAATATTTGTAATATTATCTACACTTGCTACTCCATCAGTTGCTTCAACACGTCCAATTTGAGCAAATGCAACTCTTACTGAGTTTTCAATACCTGTTCCAGCAACACCACCATTAGATGATACTGTAACAGCTGAATTTGTTGTTAAGAAAATATCTTCTTCGTTTAAAACATTATTTTCTGTGTAATATTCATGTCCTGATAAGTTTTTAACGAATAAATCGAATGCAATGTATCCATTACTTTCAATATTACCGATTTTTCCTTCTTCTGTTTTATCATAGTTGTGTACACGGCTAGCTAATAATCTATAACCACCCTTAGTTGTTGTTAAACTTCCTTTTTCATATAATTGTAATCTAGAAACGCTAGAATCTAAATCACCAACAGATGAAATAGGAATTAAACCTGTATCAGCCCAAGTGTTTGTATTACCTGTATATGCTTCAACATTTTTTGCATCTAATTTATAAGACCAATTCTTACCATCCATTGATAGGAATAAACCTTCAGTAGTTGCGATATCTACATCGAAACTTGAAACGTTAACAGTTTTCATACCAATGAACCATGCATATGTTCCTGTTGAAATAATTACAGCACACATAAAGCAAATAACAATAAGGTTTCTTATTTTTTTACTGTGTTTGTTATTATTGTTCATAATTTTCCCTTTCTAATATATTATGCTAGGATGGCTTTTAGCCATCCAGCATTAATTTTCTTGTTGTTTTTTATCTTGTTGTTTTAATTTTATCCTTCATTATTTGGAGTTTCAGGAGCTACGTATGTCTTAGCTGGATGTTCTTTTTTCTGAACGTCTGTTGGTAATTCAGCTCCTTCAGGATTATCGTAATTGAAGTCTTCATCGAATAATCTTTCTTTAGTGAATCCGAATGCTACAGATATTTTCTTTCCTAATGATGCAAAATCATAGTTGTCTACATCTTGTCCTTCAATCCAAATATAAACTCTTACTTTTGTAATTGAGTTTGGTGCTAATGTTATAAATGTAGGACGTTCTACACCAGTAAGTGCTTTTTCTTCATCTGTGAAATAATCATATGCAAATAACTTACCATCTTCAGCCTTTGTTGAAATACTATCAGTATATCCATTATAATCTGCACCATCATATACATCTACTTGATCAGTATAATCAATTACACCACTAATAGCGTTAGTTTGTACATAAGTACCATCTTTAAGTTCTTTGCAAGCTCCACTGAATGATTCTGTATTAGTTAAATCAGCTCCAGTTCTCTTTTGACATGATGTTTGATACCAATTGATGGCATTTTGTACGTGATTTCTATCATTTGGCTCCCAAATTTGTGCAGCACGATCAGCACAAATTCCTGTTACTTTAGTATTGCTCTTACAAGTAATACCAGTAATAGTTGCTTGATCATTTTCAGTTGCTTCTACACGACCAATTTGTGCAAATGCAACTCTTACTGAGTTTTCTATACCAGTTCCAGCTACTCCACCGTTATTTGAAACAGATACTTCTGAATCTGGTGTTAAATATATTGCTTCTTCATTCAATACATTTAGATCTTTATAATATTCATGACCAGATAAGTTTTTAATAAATAAGTCAAATGCTACATATCCATCTTGTTCTAAGTTTCCTTCTTCTGTATTTTTAACTTGACTAGCCATAATTCTATAACCACCTTTTGTAGTGGTAAAGCTTCCTTTTTCGAACATAATCATTCTTGATACATTTGTATCAATTAAACCTACTGAAGATATTGGATATAATCCATTTCCACCCCAGCTATTTGTGTTATTAGATGTATTTACTTTATCATAGTTTTCTTTACTAATTTGAACTGTGTCAGCCCAAGTAACTCCATCTAAAGACAATGATAATCCATCGATTGCTGCTATTGATACATCAAAACTTGAAACGTTAACAGTTTTCATACCAATGAACCATGCATATGTTCCTGTTGATAAGATTAATGCTAGCATAGCACATGTGATGATTAGTTGTCTTGCTCTTTTAATGTGTTTACTATTTCGTCTTTTCATATCTTTCCTCTCTCTAAGTTTCTACGTGTTCAGAATTAAAATTCATTGATATTTTAATTTCTCCACCTAGAATGTTGTCATTACATTCTGGATCAGAACCCTCTATCCACATAACAACAGTGTACTTATCAATGTCTCCCGGTTTAAAACCAGCTACGTGATCAGTTGCAACTAACTTATCATCTACAAACGGTGTTGTATTAGCTTCAGCTGTGTTTCTTGCAGATATTTTGGCATAAGTTGTTGCCTCACCATTCTTATAGATACGGATTCTCACCGCTTCATCGACTTTCTTTATAACGTCATCAATTACTAGTTCGCTGTAATAATCTGCAACTTCTTTACCTGTATTTTCAATAAAGAAAGTGTAAGCAAGATAATTATTGCCATTATGTGATCCACCAGTTGATTCTCCAACATCACTAGGAAGCCATTTGTACGAGATGTTATCAAACGTTTCAGGCGGTTTCGCATAAAGTTCGGATCTGAATACTTTATAGTCTACGTCATCATATACAATTAGTCCTTTTTCATAATAAAGATTCTTATCCAACGTTATACTGAAATTCCCACTATTATAAATTATACCAACAACAAAGTATACGATGATGAGCAATAAAAAAATGAACAATAAAGCGATTTTAACTATTCTCTTTAGTTTCTTTTCACGCTTGTATTTGTTAATAGTTAATCCCAATCTTTTATTGTTCATTCTCAAGTACTCCCTTTATGTTTTCTGCGTATCTAGAAGATCATCTACACCTATTATGATATCCTTTATAATACTCTTTCATTATAGCATAACGTTGTCAAATGTCAATACGATTTTTTTCGATTTTATTTTACCTTTTTTGACATATTTTTTATCCACAATTTTGAAATAGAAAAAGACAGATTTCCACAATCTGTCTTTTAGCCTTATTTTAACGGAAGCCGCCTCCGCCGCCTCCACCACCGAAGGAACCTCCTCCTCCGCCACCAGATGAGAATCCTCCTCCACCTGATGAATAGTTTTGGGCTGCTTGTCTTGCAGCAGATGCTGCACTTACTCCACTTGTTGATACGCTATCAACAAATACAAATGTATTATAGTTGAAATTATAATTATCCATATCTTCCACAATTTCAGGATATAGATCTTTAAATTTCTTCATTACTTGGCTAGCGATTCCAAATATTTGTGCATACATTAAATATTCATTCCAAAGTTTAACTTCAATTGGTTCTTTTTTATCAATTTGAGAAAATTCTAATAAGAATTGTTTCAAACCTTTCATTTCAATGGCATCTTGTTTTAATCTAGATTCTATTCTATAAGCATGAACATCATATTTAAATATTAAACCTTTTTTAGTAACAACATCTGTTAATAATCCAGAAGCAACTAACTCTTTTCTTTCGGCTTCTAATACCTTATCAGCCCATCCTAGAATTTTTGAATAATGATTCTTACACCATTTTTTAAATTCATCTTTTTCTAGTTTTCCATCACCACTAGCTTGATTCATATAACGATATAAATCTCTTTCTTCTTTAGAAGCATTTACAGGTTCATTAACAAAAGTAATAACATCTTGTTTTTTATCCTTAAGTAATTTCTTTTCAGTTATTGTTTCTACTGTTACATTACCAGCATATATCCACTTTAACAAAAGAACACCCATAAAATCATTTTTATTTTTATTTAGACCATATATATCAGCAATGAAAAATGCTCTAAATACATCTTTATTACATGGTATTTCTCTAAAATTATTAACATCTTTTAATTTCTTACCCTCTGGTCCAAAGTCATAGTTAATTTTACTTTTATTATATGCTCTAATTCCAGCTATACCTATAATAATCCAAATAAAGAATTGAAATAAAAATACAAATAATCCAAAAAGTACATCTAGCCAACTTGTCTTTTCTTTTTCCTCATGATATACTTCTGCTCCATCACTAGCTAAATTATGATAATATTCAAAATCATTATCTAATTTTGAAGTTGTTTCAAATGTACCAGCTGGGAATTTAGCTAGAAGTGTTAAATATTCGCTACTAGAAATTCTTCCATCACTGGTCATGTAAATAGCTCCATCTTTAACATAACATGGTGCTCCATACATTCCATATCCCCAAACATCTAATGTATCGGGATATTCATATGGTCCACTTATTTTAATTGTTACATTATTTGGTGCCATAGAAAAATTATATGGAAATAATTGCCAATAAATCATATCACTATCTGTTAAATTAGAAACAAAATTAGTCATTTGATAAACTATTTTATAAGTATGAGATCCATATTTACTTATACCAAATACAACATCAATTTCATTTTCACTAACGTGATATATACCAGCTTTATACGCTTTATCTGATAAACTAGCACTTTCGTTCCAATTTTCTTCTATCGTATAATTAACTCCATCCATAGAGGCTGATAAAACGAAAAAATTTGTTTTACCAAAATTATAGTATGGATGCCATCCCTCAGTACCTTGACTGACATTTGCTTTCCATGTTTCTGTAATTGTAGCTGTACCATTTTGATCAAGTACAATATCCATATCAATAGTATCAATACTAGATGCATTAACTACTGTGATTGTTGTAAAGAAACATAAAAGCATAAATAATATCTTCTTCATGTTTTTTCCTCCTTTAAGAAAAAAAGAGAATTTATTAAAATTCTACTTTTACATTCTCTCTTTCTTGTTCACTAGCTTGGAAGAAAGCTTCTGCTTTAAATTTTAAAATTGAAGCTACTATACTGCTTGGGAACATTTGAATTTTATTATTATATACCATAACAGAATCATTATAGAATTGTCTAGCATAACTAATTTTATCTTCTATTTCTTTTAATTGTTGTTGAAGATCTAAGAAATTAGTATTTGCTTTTAAATCTGGATAAGCTTCTGCTATAGCAAGTAATCTTGAAACTGCTTTACTCATTTCATTACTTGCTTCTACTTTTTCACTATCAGTAGTAGCACTAGCATAACTAGCTCTGGCTTTCATAACAGCTTCTAAAGTTTCACTTTCATGTTTAGCATAACCTTTAACAGTTTCAACTAGGTTAGGAATTAAATCATATCTTTTCTTAAGTTGAATATCAATTTGACTAAATTGATTTCTAACTTTATTTCTTAATGTAACTAAAGAATTATTTACTCCTATAAACCATAATAATACTAAAACAACTAGTACAATAATAACTATTAACCAAATTGGCATAATACCATCTACCTTTCTATTAATTAATATAGCATAGTTTAAATAACTATGCTACACTTTTTTATTAATTGTTTATTAATTTACATTCTATTAGTAAAAAATGGAGATGTCTCTATCCTCTTATAATACTTCTTCTTTATCATTAATTGATGAATTCCAAGTCCAATTCTTAACTTCTGGCATGTCATCACCATTTTCTTTAATATATTCTTTGTGTTCAACTAATTTATCTCTACACCATTCATTAAGTGCTCCGCTTCTATTACCAAGTTGTGGTAAATATTTTAAAGCATCCATTACTAAATGATATCTATCCAAATGATTTTGAACACGCATATCAAATGGTGTTGTGATTGTTCCTTCCTCATTATATCCATGTACATGCATATTTTTATTATTTCTATTATATGTTAATTGATGAATAAGTGATGCATAACCATGGAAAGCAAAGATTATTGGTTTATCTTTAGTAAATAATAAATCATATTCTTCATCAGTTAATCCATGTGGATGTTTTGTACTTGATTCTAGTTTCATTAAATCAACTACATTTACTACTCTAATATTAAGTTCTGGGAAATTTTTTCTTAATATTGATGTGGCTGCTAGTGTTTCAAGAGTTGGTGTATCTCCACAACATGCCATAACGATATCAGTTTCTTTACCTTGATCGTTACTAGCAAAATTCCAAATACCTACTCCTTGTGTACAATGTTTAACTGCTTCATCCATACTTAACCATTGTGGTCTAGGATGTTTAGATGCAACAATTACATTTATATAATTCTTAGTTTTAATGCAATGATCAAAACAAGATAATAAACAGTTAGCATCCGGTGGCAAGTACATTCTAACTACATCAGCTTTCTTTGTTACTAAATGGTTTAAGAATCCTGGATCTTGATGCGTATAACCATTATGATCTTGTTGCCAAATATGACTTGTTAAAACGTAGTTAAGTGAAGCTATTGGTCTACGCCAAGGAAGTTCACTTGTTACTTTTAACCATTTTGCATGTTGTGATGCCATTGAATCTATAATACGAGCAAAAGCTTCATATGAATGCATAAATCCATGACGACCAGTAAGTAAATATCCTTCTAACCATCCTTCACAAGCATGTTCTGAAAGATAAGAGTCAAGTACTCTACCATCATTACTTAAGAGTTCATCATAATCAACCATACCATTATTCCATTGTCTAGAAGTTGCTTCAAATACATGATTTAATCTATTAGATAATGCTTCATCTGGTCCAAAAATTCTAAAGTTTCTTTTATCTTCATTAAGTTTTACTACATCTCTTATATATTTACCAAGTTCCATCATGTCTTGAGCAATTACTTCACCTGGTTTTGTTACATTAACAGCATATTTTCTAAAATCAGGGGTTCTTAATTCTTCAAGTAATAATCCACCATTAGCGTGAGGATTAGCACTAATTCTTCTATTTCCTTTTGGGGCTAATTCTTTTAATTCTGGAATTAGTTTACCATTTTCATCAAATAATTCTTCTGGATGATAACTTTTTAACCAATTTTCTAGTAATTCTAGATTTTCTTTTTTATCACCGATTACTACTGGTACTTGATGAGCTCTAAATGTATTAGCTATCATCTTTCCTTCTACTTCTTCTGGTCCTGTCCATCCTTTAGGTGTTTTTAAAATAATCATTGGCCAAGTTGGTCTTTTCATATTACCGTTTTCTCTAGCATCATGTTGAATATATTTAATCATTTTAATAACTATATCTAAAGTACGAGCCATTTCTTTATGAAGTACTGTTGTATCAGAACCTTTAACAATAAATGGTTCGTATCCACATCCTCTAAAGAAGTCTGTTAATTCACTTTCGGGAATTCTTGCAAATACTGTTGGATTTGAAATTTTATATCCATTTAAATGTAAGATTGGAAGTACTGCTCCATCTGTTTTAGGATTTAAAAATTTATTAAAATGCCAACTTGTAGCAAGGGGGCCTGTTTCTGCTTCTCCATCTCCTACTATACAAGTAGCAATTAAATCAGGATTATCAAGTACTGCTCCAAAAGCATGTGATAAGCTATATCCTAATTCTCCACCTTCATGAATAGATCCTGGTGTTTCAGGAGCTACATGCGATGATATTCCTCCTGGAAAAGAGAATTGCTTAAATAATTTTTGCATTCCTTCCTTATCTTCAGTTATATTTGGATATACTTCACTATAAGTTCCCTCTAAATAACTATTAGCAACAAAGAAGTTTCCCCCATGACCTGGACCTGATAATAAAATCATATCTAAATCATATTTATTAATAATTCTATTTAAATGTGCATATATAAAGTTTTGACCTGGTACTGTTCCCCAATGTCCAACTACATTTTTCTTAATATCAGAAAATTCTAATGGTCTTGTTAGTAGTGGATTATCTTTTAAGTATAATTGTCCAACTGCTAAATAATTTGCTGCATTAAAATATTTATTGATTTTGTCTAATTCTTCATCATTTAATAAACTACTATATTCTTCCATTTCTATTCTCCTATCTTTTACTATACTAATTATATAATAAAGGATAAAAAAAAGAAAGAAAACTCTTTCTTCTTTACATTATTTTGACTTTACATAAACAAGTGGATTATCACTTATATAATTAGGTATCAATTTAAAACTAGCATTTTCTGCACATTTAATACTACCTTTATTATAATTTCTAATATACAATCTTACCATATTAACTTTCTCAATGTTTTTAAAAGCATAATCTGATACTTCTACTAATATTTTTGTACCATATCCTTGTCTTCTTAAATCTGGATGAACTGCATAATGTAGAGTTAATATACCACTCATATCTAATTCATTAAATCGTACATATCCAACCAATTTTTTATCTTCAGCTACTAGATAAGATGCACCAATCAATACTTCACTATCATCTTTATCATTAATTAAATAATGATCTAATATCCCTGATACAAATTCTTTTACTAATGGGTCATTCTTCATTTCATCAACAAAACGATATTGCTTTCTTTTATCCACATCATAAGTAGTTAATGAAAGGGTCTTAAGTTTTATCTTCATGTTATTACTTCCTTTTCAAATATGTTTTAAAATGCCTTGGATATTTTTCCTCTAATTCTATAAATCCAGCATTAGTAGCACATTTAGAACTATTTTCATTGCTACTAGCAATACTTAATCTAATTTTATGGATTCTTTCTACATTTTCTAAAAAATAATCTGATGCCTCTATTAATATTTTAGTACCATAACCTTTATTTCTAAATTTTGGATGTACACCATAGTCTAAATCAAGCATGCATAAACCAACTATTCTAGCTGGTCTAATAAATCCAATCAAATCTTCTTCATCTTTTATTATATAACCACAACCTATATGTAGATTAGGATACTTTTCAGATTTTTCAATCATTTCATCTACGCAGGTATATAAATATTGTTGTACAAATATATCATTTTTAAATTCTTTAGTAAATCTAATTTTTTCTATATCACTACTATCATAACTAGTTATATATAATGTTTTTAACTTGATGTCCATTATATCCCCTCTTCTTATAGATTGTTATTATATCACTTTTTTATTAATTTCAATATATTTTTTATAATTATTTAATAACTCTCTAATAAATATAGATGAGTTATTTTTTTGTGTTAATAAATATACTTTATTTTTAGTTCTAGTTAAAGCCACATAGAATAATCTTCTTTCTTCACTATATGGATATCTATCTATTTTAGGTGTTACTAGTCTAAATATTTTTTCATCTTTTATTTTATTTGGAAAGCTTAATATATCATCTTTTAAATTAATTATTATTACATTATTCCACTCTAATCCTTTTGATTTATGAACAGTTAAAAAATTATCTTTTAAATTATCATTTAACATATTTATATCTTTATTATTTCTACCTAGTATCATATAATCATCATCTATTATTTTTATTATATTATTTAGTGTTTTATTTAAATCTTTATAATAGACAATTACTATTGGTTTAGATATAGATTTATTAGATTTTAAATTCTTTTTTATTTGTCTTTTATTCTTCATAACGAAGTTACCAGCAACTTTAATTAATTCTTGACTATTACGATAAGTATTTTCTATTTTTAGTATTTTAGAATCATTGAAATAATTTTTAAAATCTATAAATAAATTTAAATCACATCCTGTAAAACGATATATAGATTGAAAATCATCTCCTACTACCATTAATTTAGCGTTAGTACTTTTTAATATTTCTTTTATTAGATTAAATCTTACTTTAGATGTATCTTGGTATTCATCAATAATTATATATTTTAGATTATCTTTATAACCATTTTTCTTTACATATTCTGTGGCTTTTATTAACATATCATCAAAATCTATTTCATTATTTTCTTTTAAATAAGTACTATATAATAGATAAATATTAAATGCTAGTAATAAGAATTGTTTTTCTTCTTTATATTGGTTATATGATAAAGTAAACTTAATCTTTTTTAAGAATAAGCTATAACTTTCTATACTATAGTTATTACACTTAAATAGTTTAATAAATGTATTTATAGTTTTAGATAGTACTTCTATATTTTTATGTTTTATTAATTTTAATAGTTTAGGGTAATTATATATATCAATTAAAAAGAAATGGTTTATTATATCATCTAATAAATTAGAATCAGATATTTCATATTTTTCTTCTTTTAATATTTCTAATCCTAATTTATGAAAAGTATAAACTGGGACACTAATATTAAATTCATTTATTATTTTTTCTTCTAAAGAAGTAGATGCTTTTTTAGTGAAGGAAATACATAATATTTCATTTGGTTTTATACCCTGTTCTAATAGATAGCCGATTTTCCCTAATATAGTTAATGTTTTACCAGATCCTGCCCCTGCTACTTCTAATAAATACTTAGAGTTATCTAAGACTATATTAGTTTGTTCATTATCTAACTTATAGCCATTTATTTTTATATCCATTAAATCACCTATTAAGAATTATATTTATTTTCTTATAAGATGCAAATGGTCCTTTATAGGAATTAGTATATTAAAAAAGAGGAAAATTTAGTTTTCTTATTTAGAATTCTTATTTTTCATCTTTATAATTATTTAAATATTTATTATTTGATCTTTTTATAGTTTTTTACTATTATCTTTTTATTATCATTATTATCATCGCAATAAAAAATAGACTGATTCATGTAATCCTCCTTAATAAAGTATCTAATATATGATATGAATTATAAAAAAATATCACTTAATAGTGATATTCTTATTTTCTTAATACTTTTTCTATTAAATCCTTATTTTGAAACACTTCGATTTCTTTTGGCATTACTTCTATATCAAATTCATTTGCCGTTAGTATTTCTCCATCTATATTGCTACTAATTTCTTCATTTGAGGAAATTAATAAACTATCTGTCTTAATTATATCAACATATTGACTATTTTCATGACTTCCATCTTTCATACTTAAGATAGTTTTAACCATATTTGGAACATTTAGTTTTTTCACTAAATAAACTTCTACTAATCCATCATTTAATAAACTATGTGGTGAGACTTTATAACCATTTCCATAGTATCTAGCATTACCTACTACAACAGTTGTATAGTAATCATTTTTTACTCTACCATCTATCGTAATTTCCATATTTCTAGGTTTATATGTTAAAAGATGTTTAGGAATAGCTAAATCATATTTTAAATCTCTAACTAATTTTATCTTACTTGTATACCTATGATCATTAGCTATATCGGCATCTATTCCAAAGCATGCCATATTAATAAAATATTTATCATTTATTTTTACTACGTCTATAAAATTTCTTTTTTCTTTAAGTGTTTCATTTACTGTTCTATCAAAATCATTACCAGTACCAAATGGAATATAACTTAAAATATTTTTAGTACCAACAATGCCATTTAATACTTTATTAATCATTCCATCTCCACCAACTGCTACTATTATATTTCTTGTATCTTTATATTTATTTAATATATCTTCAGTTGATTTTGTTTTACTATTGATTTCGATATCATAATCTAGTCCTAAGTATGATGAGACTATATCAATTTTTTTTATAATATCTGCCTTTTCTTCGGCACTTTTACTACCAAATGAGTTTAAAATATATACGTATTTCATATTGTTCTCCTTACAAGCGCCATTAATAAACATAATTGTTCATTATTATAGCACTATTATTATAAAAATAAAACTCAAACTTTTAGTTTGAGCTGTTTTCTATATATTTTGTGTTTTTATCAATTACTAAATTAGGCATTTTTATACTTAATTTTTTTTCTAATACTAGATTATCCATTGGTGGTACTATTCTTGTTTTATTTTTACTATGATTTTCAATTCTTAATTCTTCTAATTCAAATTCTTTATCTAACCCGTATTCTTCTTTTAATAAACTATATACATATTTAGTTAATGCAATTTCGAATTGTGTTTTTTTATTAAAATCTACTTTAGTATCTATTTTTTCTAAATAATGATTAAATTCATCAATTCTTAATGTTCTTTCCATTTCCCAACTATAAGCCCATCCTTTATTTGGATTTGATTTATCTAAGTATGAGCCATATGGACAAATAAGTGATTTCTTTTTTTCTATTTCTTCTTTTATACTAGATATATCTTGTTTTGTTAGTTCTATACTTGGTAATGTTTGATAAATAGTTATGTTACCAATCTTCGTATTTTTTTCTTTTGCTCCTTCATTATAATTAAATTTAAATATGGGTTTATTTATTTCTTTACTTTTAATTACTAGTTCGCCGTGGCTATTTTTCATAACTAAAAATCCAATATTCATTTCTTCTTTTTCAAATAGTTTTATCGCACGATTATAAATATTATATTTTCCTATGTCATTATAAATTGTTAGATTAGATAATACTTTTTTTGTATCTTCTGGTATATAATCTCTTACAATTGTTATATCTAAATTTAATACTTGATTTAAATAATCATAAATTGGAATTGATAAAATGGATTTATATTTTAATAATTCTAGTTCTAATTCTTCTTTAGATTTAACTTTCGTATACTTAGGTTCAACACCTGATATTACAAATGAACTTTTTGGGGTTATTATTGTTTCCATTAAGATATCCTCCTAGTATCATAATAGCACTAAATAAAAAAACGAACTAGCATTCTTCTTTATTTTATTAAAATATTTTTCTTATTATTTTTTTATATTCTTCATCCATGTGCCATCTATATTCAGTCATATCAGTTACTAAGTTTATAGATTTAATAAATGTATCTTTTCTAACTTTTAAGTTTCCTATCATTAAATTGCTCAGGATTTATTGCTCTTTTAATGATTAGAAAATATAAGAAAAAAACTAACTATTTATATAGTTAGTTTCAACAAACTGGTGCCGACTACAGGACTTGAACCTACAACCTCTGCGTTACGAATGCATTGCACTACCATTGTGCTAAGTCGGCAAAATCTAAAAATAAAAAGGAAACATATTACTGTTTCCTTGGCTTTTAATTTTGGTGGGCTGTTAGGGATTCGAACCCTAGACCCATTGATTAAGAGTCAATTGCTCTACCAACTGAGCTAACAGCCCAAAACTAAATTACCATTCAATTATAACACAAAATTAAAAAAAGAAAATACTTTTTTTATATTTTCTTTTATTTTTTAAATCTTTTAGCTAATTTTTTAGATGCATATTTAATAGATCTTACAACTCCATTAGTACCAATACCTTTAATAGTTTGTTGCTTACTTTCTTTTTTATTAAGATCTTCAAGATATTCTAATATTTTTTTCTTAGCATCTTTATCACTACTAATTAATGATTCTTTTATATAAAATAATAATTCTCTTGGAAGGCTAGTTAATCTTTCTTCTACTACATTACGATTGATCTTAATAGTATTATCTTGTTCAGTTAAGTATTCGTTATTAAAACTATAAATTTTATTAAACTCTTCAAAACTTCCGTCAACGATATTTTCTACTTTTTTAGGATTTTCAGCAAATTTCATTCTAGTATCTCCTAAATAAGATAATCCACATAAAGTTACTAAGATATCTTTCTTAGTAACTACATCTTTATTTTGTAAGTATGCCGCTACTAATAAAGCATTTTCTCTATTCTTCTCTATACCATTTTTTAACTCTTTTGTTTCTTTTATTGGATAAATTGTTTTTTGAAATCTACCTGTTAAATAAAAATGTTCCCAAGTATCTAATTGATTTAAAAAATCACTTAATTCAATAGTTCCATATTTAAAAGTACTACCGTTTTCTTCTATATTACTTACATAAGTTATACCTGTTCTACCTTTTAAAATAGATAATGGTGCATATTTAAAAAATACTCTACCAATCAAAGAATAATCTTTTCTGTTTAATTTCATATTTTCAATATGCCATGCTCTTAAATGATTATCATCTACTATAAAAATTAAATCTATTTGTGGTTTATCTTTAGAAGTATAACCCGCTTGTTTAAACATTCCTGAACCATATCCATAAGCAGCTACTACATCTGGTCTTCTATTTATAAATTCTTCTATATTTTTGTTCATACTGTACTCCTACTTTTTTCTATTAATTTAATTTTATATTATTTTAACATTTATTTCAAGCAAACTCTTTTATATATTTTCCTAATTATTCTAGATTTAGATAAAACAAAAAAAGAAAGTTTATCTAAAACTTTCCTTTTGTACCTTTCATACCTTTTAATCCACCAAGTTCTGTGAATCCTTTTAATATATTAGATTCAAATGAGTGAGTTTTACTAACTCTTCTTTTATAATCTCTAATACCAATATTAATCATATCATCTAATAATTCAGTATATTCTTTTCCAATTGGTTCCCATAAATAGAAAGATAATGAACCAGGAATATTATTAATTTCATTGATATAAATCTTATTAGATTTTTTATCAACTAAGAAATCTATTCTTACTACTCCACTTGAACCTAATGCTTTAAATGCTCTTAGGGCAACATCTTCTATTTCTTCTTTTAAACCTTTTTCTAACTTAGCTGGTACTATTCTACTAGCTGAAGCCATACCTTTAGATGATTTATATTTAACACCTAATTTTCCTTTTACTTTAGATGAACCTAAATATTTATCTTCATATGTTAAGAAATCCTTAGTAGGAACAACTTGCTCAATAGCACTAACATTAGCATTTTCATAATTACCTAAAACACTAATATTAACTTCCATTAAATCTTCTACTAATTTTTCAACTATAATCTTATGATCATATCTAATTGCTTCATCAATTGCATCACTAACTTCTCTTTCATCATAAGCAGTTTTAATACCAACACTACTTCCAAGTGTTGCTGGTTTAACGATAACTGGGTATCCTAATTTTTTAATTTTAGCTAAAATTTCATCTGTTTTTTCGTCATATTCATTATCGTAGAACCAAAGATATTTACATACTGGTAAATTTTCATGTTCAAATATTTCTTTCATAAATAATTTATCTTGTCCTACTACACAAGCATAAACATCTCCACCAACAAATGGAATACCTATTGATTGAAGATATCCTTGTAGTACACCATCTTCTACGTTAGTACCATGAACAATTGGAAAAGCTAAATCGATTTCTTTTACAATTCGCTTTAATCCTTTTTTACTTTGAAGAACAAATCTTCCATCTTTTTCATATAATACTACATTTTTAGCATATCTTTTAATTAATGATGGATCACTGTATGTTTCTATTTCTTTTAACATTTCTCCAGTATACCATTCTCTATTTTTAGTAATATAGATAGGAATTATTTCATATTTTTCACTATCCATTTTATTCATGGCTTGAATTGCTGAAATTACACTTACTTCGTGTTCAACACTTTCACCACCAAATATAACACCTACTCTAATTTTCATATAAATTCCTCCTATTCATTATATAAATCGGGTAAATCATTTTCAAATAATGCATATATTTTTTCTTTAAACTTAAATGTTTGCAGTAAATTATATGCATCATATACATTATTTACAATAAATATCTTATCCTTATCATACTCGTTTTCTAGCAGTCCGTCAAATATTGGCCTAGTTTTTTTAGCCCCTACTAAGATTACTATATCAGCAACTTTTGATATTTGTGTTCCAAAAATGTGATTTAATTCTCTTTCTTTATGACCTAATTCTGTCATACCCGGAGTTACTACTATTTTCTTACCTGGCATCATATCAAGTACGTCTATAGCCATCTTAGCTCCTAATGGATTAGAATTATAAGCATCATTTATTTGATACATATATCCAAAATCTTTTAATTCAAGTCTAGCTTTAGGTGATTTTACTTTTCTTACTGCTACTTGTAGATCTTTGATGCTAACTCCAAGTTCTTTTCCTAAAGCAATACTAGCTAAGATATTATATAGATTATAATTACCTAATAATTTAGTTTCAAATGGATATTTAGTTTTATCATTTTTAAATATTACATTAAACTTACTACCAGTATAATCAGATTTAATATCTACTGCTCTAACATCAGCCTTTTTATTATTAATAGATATCCATATTTTCTTACAATTATTCTTTATATTATAAGACACTTGATTTGGATCATCCATATTTAGTACTGCGCATCCATCACTTGGTAGAGATTCAATAAGTTCGAATTTAGTTTCCTTTATTTTTTCTGGACTACCAAACGATTCTAGATGAGCAAGACCAACATATGTTAGTATACCATATTTTGGGTGAACAAGATTACATAATTTTTTAATTTCTCCTTGTTTATACGCTCCCATTTCAGCAATAAAAGCTTGATCATACCTTTCTAAAGCATTATTTACTGTCATCATGAGTCCATATTCAGTATTTAAATTTCTTGGTGTTGGACGAGTTATATACTTTGTTTTTAATATATCATTTAAGATATTTTTACAACTAGTTTTTCCATATGAACCAGTTATACCTATTACTTTTAGTTTGTCCATTTCTTTTAATTTTTCTTTAGCCTGTGTTTCATAATATTTGTATACTATTTTTTCTACAGGTCTATTAATAAACTTAGCTATTAAGACAATTATATAGTTAAAATAAGTTAATATACTTACTATGGTAAGCATTAATAAACTATTATCTCTATTTTCTAAATACACTAATACTGGTAACAAATAAATTATAGTTATAGTTAATAATAATCTTTTAACTCTTTTAGTAACAACTAATGGTTTCTTTACTTTTTCCATTTTTTTATTATTAACAATTCTAGCACTATCTAACAAATAGAAAACCAAAGCTAAAATAACTAACACTTTAGATAAGTTATTATTCATAAAGTAAGCTATTAATATAATAATCATTGAGATTGCATCTAATGAAGCAAAGGCTTTTTTTAAATTTTTTAGTATCCATTTAATATAGCGGTTATTTTCATTATACAAATTTTGCTGTAACATATGGATGCTTTTTTTACTCTTCATTGCTGTAAATATTAAAATTAGTAAAAAACTTATTGTATAAAGATTCATAAGTACCTCCTATAAAAAATTATTTAAAATATTGATAACTTGAGGTAGAGCTTCTAAATAAGCATAGTGTGTACAACCAGGAAGTTCTATTAATGCTCCATCTAATAATAATTTTTCTAATTTTTTGGCATCTTCGATTGGAGCAGCTGTATCATTTGTACCCCAAATTAAAAGGGTTGGCGCTTTTATTTTTCTTGCTGCATCGCTTAAATCTTCATTTACTGTATTTACTAAAGTTTCACGCATTATAGGAGAAGCATTTCTATAATCAACTGATCCTATATGTTTTTTCATATATTCACCTAGTTTATTCATACCAGGTAATTTTTTTAGTTTTTTTAAGATTTTTTCTTTAGTTGAGACTCTATTTTCTCTTACACAAGGAGCCCCAAATAATACAAGTTTTTCTGTTTTATTTCTACTTGCATAAAGAATAGCTATTCTTCCACCAAATGAGTGTCCCATAACTATTGGATTTTCTATTTTTAATTCTTTTAATAATTCCTCTAATATTTCTACATAATCATATACTGTTAAAGCATGAAGTGGTTCACCACTTTCACCAAATCCTGGAAAATCTAAAATAGTAATGTGATATTTATCTAAATTATTACCTAGTGGTTTCATCATTTCAATATTTTGTCCCCAGCCATGTAATAAAATAATATTTTTACCTTTTTTATTTCCATATTGTATATAATTTATATCTATATTTTTTATTTTTTTATTCATTTTTTTCCACCACCTAAATTATATCACTTTACAAAAGTGCAAACAATAACTTTACTGTCGTTGACAGTAAAGTTATTTACTAAGTATTTCCATACTTCTTTCTATTAAAAAGTTAGATTTTGTATTTATTATCTCAAGTGTTCCTTTTCCTTTTCTATCTGATAATAAGTGATTATTCACTAATTGTCTTTTTACTTCATTAGCTACACCAGTGCATCCATCTAATAGAGCTACGTTTGGTAACACTTTTTTTATTTCATCTTTTATTAAAGAATAATGTGTACAACCTAAAACTAATGCATCGCATTTATCTTTGTAACTTGACAATAATTTATTTAATAATTCATCTATTTCTTCTTTTTTATTAAGTTCAATTAAATTAGCTAAATTTTCACCTGAAATATTATAAATATTTTCATCATCATTTTTAAAATCATTAATAAGTTCGCATACTCTTTTAGAATTTTGAGTATATGGTGTTGATAAATTAATTACATTTTTATAATTATTATCATAGGCTACTTTAATAGCTGGAACTGTTCCTACAAAGATGGTATCCTCATAGATTTCTCTTAATTTTTTCATACAAGAAGTAGTAGCTGTGTTACATGCTATAACTATTATTTTACATTTTTGTTCTAATAAATAGTTAACTATATTACTAGTTATTTTTAAAAGTTCTTCTTCTGTTTTTTCTCCATATGGATTATTAATACTATCCTCATAAAATAGATAGTCTTCATTAGGAAGAGTATTTATTAATTCTTTTAAAACTGATAATCCACCTAATCCAGAATCAAACACACCTATTTTATAGTTATTCATGTTTTAAATCAGAAACCTTTCCTTTAAATTCAGCTCCTCTTACTTCACATTCTTTATATTGATCCCAACTTGCACTAGCAGGTGATAATAAAACTACATCACCTGGTTTAGCTATACTTACAGCTTTATCAAATCCATCAGTTAAATGTTCATAAACATAAACTTCTTTGTTAATAGATTTTGCATATAGAGCTACTCTATCTCGACAAGATCCAATAGCTATTATCGCTTTAACATTAGCCATATAATTAGTTAGTTCATTAAAATCTTGACCACGTTCTAGCCCACCTAAGAATAAAATAGTTGGCTTATTAAATGAAGATAAAGCTATTTGACAACATTTAATATTGGTAGCTTCTGTATCATTATAATATTCTACTCCATTTATTGTATCAACGTATTCAAGTCTATGTTCAACACCTTTAAAATTAGATATAACTTTTCTAATTATTTCATTAGAAACACCATATTCTTTTACAGCCATGATTGCTGCCATACAGTTTTCAACATTATGCATACCTTTTATTTTTATATCATTAATATCCATAACGCAATCATCATAATAATAAATCTTATTATCTTTTATATGACATCCATTAATGTTTTCATTACTAGAAAAATATTTCTTTTCAGATTTTATATTTTTTAATTCTTCCATAACATCACTGTTACTATAATTCATAATAGCTATATCAGATGAATCTTGACTGTAAAACATTCTTGATTTAGTTTCTTTATAATGTTCATATGTTTTCATAAAATCGATATGAGCTTCAGAAAAGTTAGTACATACTCCAACATGGGGATGAAAATCTTTAAAATTTTCTCCTTGTTGGCAAGAACATTCAATTACAATAATATCATCTTTTTTTACTCTATCTAAAATACTAGATAAAGGATATCCAATATTACCAGCTAAATGAACTCTATCTTTATAAGCTTCCTTCATAATTTGATAAGTCAATGTTGTGGTAGTAGTTTTTCCATTAGTACCTGTAATACCAATTATACTAACACTATTAGGAAGTAATCTATAAGCCATCTCAACTTCATTTATTACTTCAATTCCAAGACTTCTAGCTTTTAAAACATATTTATGATCAATAGGTACTCCAGGATTCTTAATTAAATAATCAAAACTATCATCTAATAAATCATCTGGATGACTACCAAATATTAGATTAACACCTAAGTTTCTTAATTCTTCCACCTGTTTTTTATCTTGCTTATCTTCTTCTTTATTATCGTTTAAATAAACAGTATTACCACGTTTTATTAAAAGCTTAGCAGCTTGATATCCACTACGTGCTAAACCTAAAATTAATATCTTATTGTTTGTAAACATTATATCACCTACTAATATTTTATCATACTTATTAAAAAAAGTTAAAAAAAAAGACCTAAGGTCTTTTAACTCATAACTGCTAAATAAATTGCTGTTCCGATAACAAACATAATTACTGTACCAACACCACAAGCCATAGTTAAGTTATACATAAAGGCAAATC
>ODAI014683298.1_pt1 | contig 39369 bp, 47 predicted proteins | sample 1539321 | NCBI WGS metagenome assembly ODAI01 (sample SAMN02144231, study PRJEB22623) | gut metagenome | biome: sheep rumen | host: Ovis aries | place: New Zealand
CGGGCTTGTGACCGGCGCCATTGCTACCTTCCGGAAGCTTGGAAAGGATATGATTGACCAAACGCAGCTGGTTGGTGACAAATGGCGTAATGAGACCGCCGGCTGGAAGAGCGCCTATAACTCCTTTGTGGCTGACCTCGCTTCCGGGAAGGGCTGGAACGAGATGATTCAGCGCATGCGCGATGCTTATAAGGTAGGAAAGGATGTTCAGAAAATGCTGGATGAAATGTTTGAGCGGAACAACTCATTGGCTCTTTCTGAATCTGAACTGAATCTGGAAGCGGAACGCCAGCGCAAAATCATGATGGATGTAACCAAATCCGGCAGGGAACGGATTGAAGCGGCCCAGGAGTTTGACAGGATTCAGCAACAGATTGCCCAGAACCGGAAGGATGTGGCCTCCGAGGAACTGGAAGCCTATAAGATGCAGTTGCAGGCCCGCACCGAACTCTCCGATGCTGAACTGGATGCCTTCATCCGGGATTATAATAACAACCGCGAACTGATTCAGCAAGGCCAGGAATACGCCGATAAGATTCGGGAATATGAGAATAAGATCACTGCCGCAAAGCAATCTGCCATGTTTGCGCGGGATGCTTATACCATCTCAATGTATGCCAATCAGGTTCAGGCTTATCAGAATGAATTGGATGAATTCAAACGAACATCCGATGAATCCGTTGTCTATTGGTCTGAAATCATTGGGAAGTACAACCTTGGCAATGATGACATGGTGAAGAACTATGTTCAGGCCCGGCAGAAGATGGTGGATGCTGACACGAACTATGAGCGTGCCACCCAGCGCTCCAACAGGCAAGCGGCCGCCATCCGCAAGCAACTGAGCACTGAGGCGCAGACCGCCATCAACAAAGCCTATCAGGATGATATTGCCAAATCCGATGCCCGTTTCAAGGAACTGACCAATCAGGCCAAACAGGCCTATGCCGATGGCGAGATCTCAGAGACCGAATACCAGAACCGCCTCACAGAGATTCAGCGGAAATCCCTGGAGGATCGGAAGGCCATTGCTGAAAAGCATAAGCAGTCCACCATTGAATTCCAGTCACAGCTCCTGGATCTGGCCGTGCAGGACCGGAAGAAACTGGAAGCCGAAATGAAGAAACTCCAGGAGGATGCACAGAAAGCCCTGGATGACTCCCTTGCAGATCTGGATAAGGAGATTGATGAGTATCTGGATGAACTGATGAATGAGCAGCTGGAACATCTGGATGAACTCTTGGAGAAGGCGACTGAGATCCGCCGCGAGATGAACCCGGTTGATGCACTGAAAGAGGATATGGAAGCTGAGTTTTCATCCCTCAAAGAAGTGTATGATTCAGGACTACTATCTGAAGAGGACTTCGAGAAAAAGAAGGTCGAAATTGCCAAGCGTTATGCCAAAGAGATACTTGCAGCACAGTTGGAGCCCTATCAGAAAGGTGTGGAAGCCGCTCAGGGCTATCTGGAACAGGTCGGTTCGTTCATGGAGACCCTTCAGGAAGCGGCATCGGCCAACCTGGAGGCCCAGATGCAGGCTGAACTGACCGCCGCCGGTGACAATGCCGAAAAGCGTGAGCAAATTGAAGCCGAATATGAGCAGAAGCAGTTGGATCTGAAGAAACAGTATGCGGATGTGGATATGGGAATCCAGATAGCCAAGGCCATTGCCGCCGGAGCCCTGGCCGTGATGCAGGGCTTTGCGGAACTTGGGCCCATCGGCGGAGCCGTATCGGCCGCATTGATAGCAGCCACCACCGCCGCCCAGATTGCGCTGATTGTGGCTCAGAGGAATGCCATCATGAATTCATCCGTGGGCTCTTCCGCATCCAGCGCATCAGCCATGGGCCAGAGGACCGTCACATCCGGATACTCTGAAGGCGGATACACTGACCGCAAGGCCAATGACTTCCAGGAAGTGGGTGTGGTCCATGCCAATGAATGGGTCGCACCGGCCGCCATGGTACGGGCCAATCCGCTGATGTTTGCCTCCTTGGAGTCCATGCGGAAAAGCGGAAACTACGGAAATAGCGGAATTCGCGGATTTGCAGACGGTGGCAGCGCCCAGGTGGATGCCGCCATGGCCCAGCCAGGCTCTTCATTCGGTAACAATGAACTCCTGCAGCAGCTGTATGAGGTGATGGCCGGTATCCGTGCCAGCCTCCCGCTGAAGGCCTACACGGTGCTATCCGAGACCAATGCCAAACAGGAACTGGATGCCACCATCAAGAAAATAGTTGGAAAAGGATGAAACTGAAAGTTGAAAAAGGTGAACTGACTCTTCCGGAGGATTTTTCCTTCGAGATTGAGCAGAACAGCGCATTCTTCAGCGAGGATGGCGCTGCATCCATAGCAGCTACCATACCGGCCACACCGGCCGATATGGAGAAACTTGGCTTTCCCACAAGGATAGCCAGGAATAACCGGTATGTGAACCTCTTCCCGGCCATCCTTTCACATGGCTCCTTCCAGAAAAAAGGCACGCTGGTGGTGGAATCCGCCTCCAAGGCCGGCATCACATGTGCCATGGCACTGGAAGATTCCGATTTCTATTCCACATTCAAGGATAAGCCCATCCGGGAACTCTTCGGGACAGAATCCCCCACACGCAACACCGGCGTATCCGGATGCTATGAATGGCTTTATAACATCTACAGCCATGGCGGGGTGTACTATGACAGCCGCAGCGGCCGTTCAACGGATTATGGAATCCGCGTTTTCCCGGTAGCCGTTAACTATGACACCGAGAACAAGACCTTCCAGGTGAACAATGAGCCGCAGTACCAAGGTGGTTCCGGCATGTGGCCGCTGTTGCATGAACCCCGTACTGTTCTGGAAGGGGATGACAATATCGGCGTTCCGGACGGATACGGGATAGCACCGTTCGTTCTCCTTTCCAAGTTCCTTGACATGCTGTTCTATAAGTGCGGATACCATGTGCTGAACAACTGTTTCCTGAACGCCCGCTATGCCAATCTGGTACTCCTGCACCAGTGTGCCGATGTAATCTGCAAGGGCCATATCTATTATGCCGATATGGTTCCTAACAAAACCGTGAAGGAAATCCTGGAATGGCTCAATAATAAGTTCCATGCCCAGATAGTGGTGTATCCGGCATCTGACATGGTGGATATCGTACTTATGGAGGATATCCTTGCCGCTGGTTATGACAAAGACCTGACCGGCCGACTCCTTGGGAACCTTACTACATCCTTCAGCAAGCCATCCCATGTGGTGCTGGTTCCGGACACATCTCTGGAAGGCGCGGCCCCGCCCACCGAAACGCTCCAGGAACTGAAAGCGAAATATGGCAGCGTAACAGAGTTGGATGAAGCCGGATGGGATGCCTATACCGGCCAAGGCCTGGTATTCAGGAAGGCTACAGGCATGTACTATGAGATTCAGATCTCCTATACGAAGAATGCCGGACTGGTTAGCGGCCAGAACTCTTCCAGGGCCTACAGCGGAGCCCTTGGAGGTGCAAGCCACAGTACCGGCAGTTCATCCCGGGCCTCTTCCGGTTCATCATCCTCTTCCACCGGGACCACCTACCGCCGTTCCGGAGGCCGCTCAGCCGGACATGACTCATGGGTGAATGTTGGTTCCTGTTACTTCAGCTATGACCGCAAGAATGCCGATGAACAGGAAGAATTCACCTCTGAGGACCTGATGCCGCCGATGGTGTATGTAAACGGGATGCTGATGCCTTATGTGGGTGAACGCAAGCACCGGAATACCTCCTATCAGGAAAGCGCCGTGGATGAGGATCAGGAAATAATGGTATGCGACTATGCCGGTTTTTCCGCGACATGTACCAAATCCTCCAACGCCCATACGGGCGCTGATGGCGCGACCGCCTATGCCGGTGGGCACTACTGCTTTGGCACCACACTAAAGTATGACAATGCCGGTGAAATCCGTTCAGAAGGATATGACTTCACCCCTGAAGGTATGATGCCGTATCTGTTCCGGCGCTACAACCAGATACTTCTGAACAATACCATCACCATGGAAGGCCAGTTCGACCTTTCCATCCAGGAAATCCTTTCCTATCAGATGTACTCCATGAAACTTCTGGATGGCCAGCGGATCCTGCCTACTTTCCTGAGCTATGAGGTAGGAAGAAAAATCCGCTGCCTGAATGCCCGGTTCCTACTGGTAAAGGACTTCGATGATGCTATCTCTGATGAGACCATCACCATTCCGGAACCATCCTTCAAGTGGGTGCTTAACAGTACCAACATTGAAGCCGTGAAAGCCCAGTGGCAGGCACAGTATCCCAGTGTGACTATCTACCTGGCATACGATGACCCGAAAGATACATCTGAAGATTTATTTATCCCGGCACCAACGGCCATTGGCCAGACATCGGCCGTCCTGGTTTATCCGGTTCGAGTAGGCTACTATGAACACTATGGCCCGCATTCCGGAGGCACATCCGTATGGAAGGAAGTGGGAACGGATTCCGTGAGAATATGGTTCGATTCAGCCGCTATTTAGTGTCCTAATTTACCGAATCACGCCACCTTAAATTTGCACCATCATGGCAACGATGATCCAAATACCGGACTCCCTGAGTCTCCTTCGCAACCTGAAGCCTTTCATCATTGAAAGCACTTCAGAGGTGACCTTTGCCCTGGCCATCCCATCCACCGGCGCGACCATCCTCTCTGAGACCTACTACCCGGATACGAATAACCGGATAGAGATCGATGTTCAGGATGTGATTTCCAGATACCTGGAAACCGACATCCCTTCCGGAAACGCCTTCACACAGGCTTCATCCCAGAATGGGTTCCAGGCCAAGGTACAGGGGACCACTGTGGCCACCTTCACGGTGGTGAATGCCGGGGTGCGGAAACTGGCCGTGACACCGGCGGAATTCCTTTCCGGGAACTGGCTTACATGGCAGCCGCAGACCAAACAGGTGACATGGAACAGCCCGGAATACCTCACATACTACTTCCATCAGGATGGCCGTGTAAGGGCCCGGTTCTATAAGAAGGATGGCACAACAAAGGATATCACTGTGGCATCCCGGAGCGCCGGATCCATCGTGACCTTCAACATGGCCATGAGTTACCTCTTCGGCCTTTCCGGGGAAGAGACATCCGACCTGTACGGGATGGTGGATGTGTGGGTGGAAACTCCATCCGGAACGCATCAGTACTCCTACACGCAGCGCTATATCCATACGGAAACCATGGGAGATGAGCACTACTATCTTTGTGTGAACTCCCTTGGAGGCATTGACACCTTTACCTTCCACGGCGCATGCACGCTGGCTCCGGAGATAGAACACGAATCGGCCATGAACGGCGGCCTGAAACTGGATATCACATCCGGGCAGGAACGCAAATGGCAGCAGAACACCGGCTTCGCCGGGATGGCTGTCACCAAGTGGCTCTTTGAACTCCTTGCAGCACCAAAGGCATGGGCCGTGGTGGACGGGAATGCAGAGGCTATCGTGATTGACACTTCCAGCCTCCAGATGAAGGACCGCGACAACCTCCATGCCTGTACCTTCTCCTTCACCCTGTCTGAAGAAGGAAGGCTTTTGAATGTGAACCGGTCCGCCGGTGAACTGCCAACCATCGAAGTGCCTTCCCCCGCCGGCGATCTTTTTTTTTTGAGACTTAGGCTCTCCGACTATCCTGATGCCGAACTGGAAGATACACTTCTCTTCCTGGTACAGTCTCCTTACACCGAGAATTGGTCCAAGGCATCCCTTGGCGCTATCAAAGACTGGATCATCAATATCATCCAGAGCAGCGCCGTGGGACGGGATGCCCACCGGCATGACAACCTTCCACAACTGGATAAGTTCTCTGAGATTGACGGTGAACCGGCCTATGATGGCCATAAGCTTCAGAAGGCCGATGATGCCGCCGCAAAATTTTTACGGAAGGACACATCTGACCGCAGCGCCGGAACCATAGCAGCCGATGGCGGCTTTGAGGCCGGGACCTTCAATCCGGGACTTACCGGCACAGGCGCGTTCATTGATGAAAACGGTGCAGCGGAGATGAAATCCCTGGTACTCCGTTCTTTCCTGGAAGTGCCTGAACTTCGCTATAACCGCGTATCCATCCAGATTGGGAACAAGTGGAACGCCCCCGGCGGCGGTATCATAGAGGATGTTTCCGTGGATACGGATGCCGCCGGTGCTCCGCTGATGACAGGTATCATAACCCTTCACCTGGAGGATGGAGAAATCGGAACGGTGGAAGTGGATGATATCTGCCAGGGCATCTTCCATGACGGACTCACACTCTCCAACAATGCCGTGGTGGATTGGGATGACGGTAAAGGCAATTTCCAGTTTGCCGGATTCGTTACATCCTATTTCCGCGTGACTGAGATTCTGGATTCCAGGCGGCAGCGTTTCCGGTATGCTCTCCGTGGGCTGTCTGACAGCTGGACCCAGGCCTTTCATCCGGTTCCCGCCATGCACTTTGTGGGATACGGAAACTTCAGTGATGAATCCCGTCAGGTATCCCGGTACTCCACACGGACCTATGAACGGTTCCTGAAAGGCGTGAATACCTGGGAATTCACATCGGCCAACATTGCAGCGCAGTTTGGCGACCTCTCCAACCTCTCTGTTCTGGGGATGACCGGCATGACCGGCTATTCCGCTTACCTGAACAACATCTACATGTCCGGGACCATCGAACAGATTGAGGATATGGACCTCCGGCTGGAGATTGACACCAATGGTGACAACTTCCTGGCATGGGGTGAATCCTTGCATCTGAGTTGCCGGGTATGGCGCGGCGGCTTCTTTGAAGAGGTGACGGATGAAATCACATCCTGGAGTATTACCCGCGATTCCGGAGATGCGGCCGATGATGCCGCATGGGCCCTTAAACAGAAGGTGCAGGATTTTGCCGGGTACATTGATATCTGTTTCAACAGTTCGGAGAATGACCTTGGCGGCGGAGCCAATACCGTGAGCACCCTGTTCACCATTACAGCATCCCTGCAATCCGGTGACACCGCTCAGGCTGAAATAACGATATAGAACTAAGAAATATGGAAACTGCAAGAAAACGAATCCGCAGGGACTTTGCCCCTCTGACCGTCTCCGTCTCGCTGAGTTGCCTGACCTCCGGCAGCCCGGCTACACAGGTCTATGATGCGGTACTGAATGAGTATGTGCCCGACCGTCTGGTGACACCTACCATCCTTCAGCCGGTAGTGACAGCGGCCGCCTCCGATGGCAGCTGGCCGCAGCCATACGCTAATGCCCTTCTGGCTAACATGGTGTGGAAGGTGAACGGTGTGGATATAACAACACTTGCCGACTGGGCCGGGAAGTTCAGCATTGATACCGTGGGCAGCACACGCGGAGCCCTCACTATCACACGGAACCTGACTCCCACTGAAAGGCTCTCCCTGCATTTTGAAGCGGAACTGGTGGATAACCGCCTTGGCGTGACACATCCCATCGTGACGGATGAGATTGTGCTCTCCACCGTGGACAAGAGCCTGGATTCCTATAGCATGAGCATCGGGGAAGCAACGGCCATATACTACAATCCGTTCCTTGACAAACTTCACCTGTATGAATACAAAGTGGCACAGGGGAAGATATCCGCATCGGCGGCGGCCAGGACCGCAGCACTGGATGAGAACGCCTACCTCCGGACCATACCCATCTCTGTGTTCAAAGGCCCGGATAAGATGACATCCGGCTATACGGTGAAACTTTATCGTGTGGTGAATGCAACCACCTTCACGGAAATCACCGCCTCCGATGAGAATGAGGTGGATGCCATCACGGCCACCGGCATCACCCTGGACCTCCGGATGGTAACAAAGGAAAACTACCTGGTTGTAGCGCTCATCGGAACAACAGAAGTGGCACGGATCCAGTTCAGTGTATCCCGCATCACTCAGGCATTCAGTTGCACGCCCACCAATGAATCTGCCATCCTGCCCGGGCAGACAGCCCGATATGATGAGGCTCTGGTGGACTCTGAAGGAAAGGCCATCGAATGCCCGGAAAGCATTGTGGCCATCATTTGGTACACTACATCGGCATACAAGTCCGATGTGCGGCACAATGAAGGCGGCCATACGGTGTTCCAACTTCAGGATACCGGCGTAGGTGACAACTATACGGATGATTGGCTGGATGTGTTCACCGATGCTATCCAGAAAGGCGCTTATGCCGTGGCTACCGATGAAAGTGACAACACCTGGGTGGATGAGAATGGAAATGTTCTGATATTCAACTGAGCCATGCAATACATCGAAGCAAAAAAGGGCCTTGCCCTTGCAGCCGGTTTCTCCCTCAGAGGCCACCGGCACAATGATACGGGGATGATCCTCAATGAGAAGGAAGTGATGTTCCAGCCTTCTCTTTCATCCTATCCTACACTTCAGGAGAAAGCGGCGGCTCTGGAAGGAACCGTGCACTCCCATCATGAAATCCTGCAAATTCTGAAGAACTATGAGTAAATACAGCGCACAGGCGGGGATTACCATCCGTAGGCTCCGCAACGGAGATACCCTGTATCTCACACTAGAAATCGGCGACAAGCCTCTCTTCCAGGCCGTGGACTCCCAGACCGGCGCAGTAAGCCCGGACTGGACCGTGGCTGCCAATCAGCCCGTGGTGACACCCAATGTGAACAGCACACGCGGGAATGCCGTGAACCTGGCCAATCATGCATGGTCCTACAACGGAAACCAACTGAACTTCAACGGTGCGACTTCCGGAGGCTATACCCTTGACTCCACCGGCAAGTTCGCCATGAACCTGAACACCGGAGCCCTGAAGATTGTGGCCAACCTGGCCAGCACTACCAACATGGGAAGCGATACACTTCAGTATGCCGTTGATGCCACCGTTGGTGGTGTGGTGTACCATCTGACCCGCAGCGTGGATGTGCAGATCCAGGCGGCCGGCGCATCCTCTTATTTTGGGTTTATCAACGCCACCACAACGCAGTTGGATTCGGACCATGCCAGCGCGACCTTGAAGGCTAATCTCTGGCTATCCACTTCACCCGTTTCCAGTTTCTATGTGAAGTGGTACAAAGGCTCTAATCCATGGACTGCCATGAACGGGCAGACGCAGGTGGTAGTGAACCGGAATGATATTGATGCATCACAACTCATCATTGCTGAGTTCTACCTGAAATCCACTGACACGGACTATGTGGCCCGGGCCGCCATCTCACTCATTGACACCTTGGATGAGATCCTTGTGGTTCCCTATATCTCCAGCAACCAGAAAGAGGTGGATACCAACAAGCCGGTGACCGTTGCAGCCCGCATCGTGAAGGCCGCTGATGGCACCGTCCTCACTCCGTCCAGCCCATCATATAAGTTTGAAGCTTATGACGGGGATACCTGGCAGCTGCTGGCACAAAGCACCACATCCTCTATCAATGTGGATACTTCCATGACCGATCAGACAGATGGTTCCAGTCATGAGGTGGTGGTTCTGGTAACCGTTGAATTTGATTCATTAACTTAAAAATTTGATATTATGGCACGAAACAACATTGCCCTTTGCTCTCCTACATCCGCCATCCTGAAGGATGATTATATCCTGGTATCACAGGGCGGCGCGACACGGCGCATCACCCTTGACAACTTCATCAACTCCCTGAATGCCGGTGATACCGAACTGCTCCGGGAAGTGGCATGGGGTGTTCAGATCAAACAGCACACTCAGTCCAGCTGTCAGTGGACTCATGTGGGTAACCAGACCATGAAGGCCGAATACCTTTCCAAGATCGGCCGGTTCCTGATGCTCAATTCCGGCAAGGCGGCGAAACTCTCCGTGGCCAACTCCGGCGTTTTTGCCGATGGCACAACGCTGAATGAGGCCATTGGCCATGTGATGTTCTTTTCACCCGTGGATCTGTATTACCGCGTGATTGAAGATGCAACCACTGGCATCCCTACCGTATGGTGGTCCATGATTCCCATCGGCGGCCATGTTATTAAGCCCAAGTACTTTGGCGCTTACAAAGCATCCATTTCCGGTGGAGCCCTGGTATCTCGCTCAGGTGTAGCCCCGGCCGGAAGCCGCACCATCAACGCCTTCTGGGACTTGGCTCAGGTGAACGGAAAGAACTTCGGCCTGATTGACTATGAGGCTCAGAAACTCATGGTGATGCTCAATCTCATGCAGTTTGCCAATCCGAACTGCCAGGCCAATATCGGTTATGGCATTGGCGGCTCCACGCAGAAATCTCTGTGGAGTGCAGCTGCCGGACTTCTTACCGGTGCAACCAAATCCCTGGGTGATGCCTGTGGGAAGATTGACATCTCAGTTGTATCCGGTGATGTAGTTGGTGACAACTGCTCCCGCGTGAACCTCTTCGGCATTGAGGATGCCTGGAACTGGCAGTGGGAGATGGTGCAGGGTATCTACTATGGCTGCACTGGCCAGGGCCATGCCGGGAATGAGGTGTTCCTCTATGAAGGGAACCGTATGCCTTCAGCCGCTGAACTTGCCGGAACCCCGGTTGGAGACTTCCGCCAGATTGAGCGCAACACCGGTGATGGTTATGTGCGTGAGATGACTCTGGGTGAGTACTTCGACATCATTCCCTCCGTGGTTGGCGGCGGTGCTACTTCATACTGGGCGGATTACTTCTACCAGAACAAGGCTACAGGTCAGCTGGGCCTGTGGGGTGGTTACGCTTATTACGGGCCGTATGCCGGCCTCGGCTTTGCGTCTTCGTATTCCGCCTGGTCGCTCTCGGACTCGTACCTCGGTTCCCGCCTTGCCTATTATGGCCCCGTGGAAATCGTATCCGGGCGTGAACTCGTTGCCAGCGTATAGTGTCCTAAGAATGAAAAGGGTGCTTCAGTAAATTTGCCCAAGAAAGTTCATTGACAAACCGAAACCTGTAAACCGAAAAAATCCGGACCGCCGGGCCCCTCCGTGGGGCCCGGGAACGGCCGCGAAAGCGACTCGGGACGGTAGGTAGAAAGGGGATAAGGGAGCTGGGCCTGTGGGGTGGTAACGCTAATAACGGGCCGAATGCCGGCCTCGGCTATGCGAATTCGAATAACGCCTGGTCGAACTCGAACTCGAACATCGGTTCCCGCCATACAAAGGAATAACACTCGAAAATCGAATCCCCTTGCACCTTGACCCTGCACCATGCAGTGCAGCGTAACGGCCTCCGGGCCGTGAAGTCAGAACACATCATGCGGAAAGGCCCCTGGGCTGCCTTGAGCCCTCTGGCAAGCGGCGTTAGTAGGTTCATTCTCGAAAAGGCCGGGCAACCATTCCATTGCAAGCCGATGGATGGCTTATAAACAGAATCTGAATAAGATTGTTTTTGTATGGTTAAACGAAAAGGCTATATCCTGGAACTGATTGCCTCCATGGAGAACTTGGAAGCAGCTGACCGGGAGGCACAAGCCGGGAAGGTGAAAAAGAACAGGCACATCCGCCGGCATAACCTCCATGCCAGTAAGGACTTGGAGAAACTTCAGCGGATGATACTCACACTGACCTTCCCGAAACCGGATTACAGGGAGATGGAAGTGCACAATGACTCCGGGAAGGACCGGATCATTGACAAACAGCGCTACTTCCCATGGCGGATACTCCACCATGCCATCATGCGGGTGATTGGCCCGGACCTGTACAGGAGTCTGATATACGATTCCTTTGCATGCGTTCCGGGCAAAGGCCTGCACCATGGCGTGAAGCGCCTCCAGATGATGCTCCGGAGATATCCGGAATACAAGTGGTTCTGGAAAACGGACTATAAGAAGTTCTACCAGAGCATCCCGCATGAGACGGTCCTGGAGACCTTCAGACGGAAGTACAAAGATGAACGGTTCTTGAAGTTGATTGACATAGCCATCCTTAACTATGACACCAAGGATGACATACTGGATGCGATAGATGAAGAAATGGAGAAGAAGGCGCGGCGTGCCCATCGGTGCGTACACCAGCCAACCGATAGGTAACTTCGTTTCCAGCCCGATAGCCCACCACATGAAGGAAAACCTTCATTGCAAGTGCTATCTTCAGTACTGTGATGATGTGACCGGCCTGGCACGCACAAAGGCTGAAGCCTGGAAGATGGTGAACGAGTTTGAAAGGCAGTCCGACAAAGCCGGATTCGTGGTGAAGGCGAACATCATCGTGGCACCCATAGCAAGTGAGCGAGATGGCAGGAAGAGGAAAAGGCGCAAAAGGCAACGCGGCCATCGCCGGAAGGCGGATTGATTTTCTCGGATACTGTTTCAGCCGGGAGAATGTAAGACTCCGGAAAAGCATCAAACAGCGCTTTGCCCGTAAGGTGAAGCAGCTGAAGAATCCGGAGAGAAAGAAACAGGTACTGGCCAGCTATTACGGCTGGTGTAAATGGGGCAAATGTGCCCACTTATGGAAAGTTGTAACAGACAATAATATGAGCTTTGCAGACAAAGGCATCAGCGGATCCACCGTCACAGCGGATGGGAAACGATTCTTCAGGAACCGTGAAGTGAAAGCCATGGATATCCTGAACAATCCCATCGTTGTGGTGGACTTTGAAAAAGATATCCATACCAAACATGGTGATGGAAGATATGCCGTTCTCCTTCACATGAAGGATGAAACGGAACTCCTGAAGCTTGTGACCAATTCATTCTCCATCAAGAGCGTATTGGACCAGGCACGGGAACACGATACCAAGTTCCCGAATGACAAGCCGGTGCTTCCATGCGATACCGTCCTGAGGCGGCGCAGCATCGGTGATGGCAAGTATGATTATTATTTTGAATAGACCATGAAAACCCTCTATCAACTGGAATCAGTGCCGCAGAGCGGCGTGAAAGTAACCCTGGAAGGCAACCTTCTGAGGCTTCTGTTTGACATTGCCCCATTCACCCCCGTGGAAGAGGAAGGCGCACCGGCCCCTGAGGACCTGTACGAATGTGAATCCGTGGATGTGAACGGCCGCTCCAAGGGTGAGATCGTGAGCGCCATCGTGAATGACCGCTACAGTCCCGATGCCTATCAGGCCATCCTGGCCAACTATGAACTGGCCAAGGATTCCAAATCCGGCATCAGTGCCGCCAAGAAAGCGGAATACCTGGCCGAATATGCTTCATTCCAGCAGTGGCGCACCCATGCAAAGGAAATTGCTACCATCGTTGTATCGCTTATTGGCTAGCCCTATGATAAAGCTTCGCGGGCATATCTGCATCCGCCGTAAGGCAAAGGATGGAGCCGATGGCACCCCTGGCGCAGCCGGGAAGTCCATCCGGACAACCGTCTGGGAGTCCGGGAAACAGTACTATGCCGGGGATACTCAGGTTGATGGAGTATTCCCCTTGGATATCGTATCTGACAAGGCCATGGCCATCGGTACTTCCGGGGTGAACTTCTACATGTGCATCAAATCCCACCAATCTTTATCTAGCATCCCCCTGACCAATACCAGCTACTGGCAGAAACTGAACTCCCTGAAGCCGGTGGTCACTTACCTGATTCTGGCAGAAGCCATTAAGGCGAATCTGATTGATGTAGAGAATCTGGCGGCGGACACGACATTCATCAACAATCTGATTGCGAAAAAACTGAGGGTAGTCAATGGAAATACGGTCCTGTTATATGCCGGGGATACTACCTATCCATTGATGTGTGGTTCTGATAACCCGAATACGGCCGTTACAAAAATTGATGCCGCCGGTAATATATATGCGAATGGGGGCAAATTTGGGCTGTTACATATTGATTCAAATGGCATTTCTATCGAATCTGATGATTCTCAGGATGACTATCAGTATGGTCATTTGGGATTAACCGGAATATCTTTTGCTGATGATGATCTAGAGTATCGATCTTCTTTTGGCGTAGCAGGAATGGAACTATATGAAGGAAGCGGTGCTGCTATTGCGAGTTATGACCGCTATGGTCCCCGTGTCGAACCTAGACACATTAGCGCAGGAAATACAGCGAATCTAGGGAGAGAGTCTGTTCAGATTTTGTATTATTGTAGTGGTAATACGGCTTACTTGACTCTGCCATCACAGCCAGGAGATGGCCAAAGTATAAAACTCATCAATATAGCGCACGCTCAGTATATCATTTTGCGTTGTCTGACATCAATAGATATTAAAGCTGCGGAAAGTGGTAAAACTCAGCAAACATCAGGTTCATATCATACTATGGAATACAGTGGGACTCCGGCTGTAGTTAATATGCTCTTTGATGGCGTTGATTGGATTACATACCAATAACATCATGCTGCCATGGAAAACAACAGAAAACTTGCACGATTCAGGGCCATGACCCGTAATGTACGAACCAGCACAACGGTGGCGCTATGGGTGTGTATGATTGCATCCATCGCCCTCCTGGTTGCATCCTTCATTGTTCCTCCCATGGGAGAGATCTCGCCATCTGTCCTGAAAGCCGGTAGCCTCATCTTTGCATTTGCGGCGTTGATGGAGGTCCGGGAGGCCATCACTGAAGGCCTTGGCGTGAAACTCACCCATGGAGACACAACCGTGGAAGTGAAGGATCTTGATGACAAACAGGAACAGCCTGCAGTGGCCGATGAACCCTCAGATACCGAATCCGATGAATGAATTCAAGTACTTCACCCTCCAGGAACTGATCCGGTCAGATGTGGCCGCGAAAAAGAAGATTGACAACACTCCCTCCTTTGAGGTGGTGGACCATCTTCGTGAGCTCACGAAAATGATACTGGAGCCCATGAGAGCCGCATACGGGAAGGCTATCACCGTTTCATCCGGATACAGGTGTGCAGCCCTGAATGCCGCCGTTGGAGGCAAGAACACCAGCGCACATCTCCGTGGAGATGCGGCGGATCTGCAAGCGGCCGATATGCCAGGCTTTAAGAAGTTTGTCCGCCAATGGCTCATCTCGCAGCGCATAAAGTTTGACCAGTGCATCATTGAACGCTCAGGCAAGACCGAATGGATCCATATCTCCATTTATTCATCCACCGGCTCACAGCGTGGGCAAGTTTTCAGTTTGACCGTATGACATCGAAGTCCCAGAATAACAATCCGCATCCGCATGAATATGGCTTTGCAGCCCTGTTCATCATTGCCATTGTGCTGATGTTCATCCTGAACGCATGTAGCCCCAGGATAGTGGAGCATGTGCGATATCAGCATGACACCACCTATGTGCAGCACTTCCAGGTGGATTCCGTGTTCAAGCGGGATTCCATCTACATCCGGGAAAAGAATGATACCGTGTATCAGTATGTGGAGCGCATCCGAGACCGCTACAGGCTTATCCATGATACCACCTATATGCATAAGGTGGATACTGTATTCCGTGACCGTCCTGTTGTCAAGGAGGTAGAAAAGGCCCTGACACCGTGGCAAAATTTCCGGATGACGCTTGGGAGCATATTCATTTTTGCCACACTCCTAGCCCTTGCTATATGGGCCATCCGAAAGTTCGTGCTAAAGAAATAAACCCGTTGCAGCGGGCTTGTTCATATCTTTTTGTGGTTAATGTTTAAGTAAGGCGGAAACGGGGTGCTTCACAGCATCCCGTTTCTGTAACTTATAAGTTTACCTTGGCAAGATATCCGCCTTCCTTAATTCATCCGATGCCGTGGCTTTGTGGCCCACATAAATGGCAGTCATGGCCACCGTGGCATGGTCCGCTTGCTGCTGTACCAGATTGATGGCCACACCGTCTCCAAGCATATTGGTGATTCCAGTATCCTTCTGGCTGTAGAACTGGATATCCATCCCGAATGAACAGGCCTCCCTGATGGTGGAAGCCCAGTAGTCGGAGAAACGCTTCTTTGCACCCGGCTCCCTGGCCGGACGGAAATCACTCCGCACGCCGGCATGGTTCCCAAAGAGATACCAATCCGGATGGCTCAGATCCAGCTGGCGCATCACCGGCATCATGGCATCCGGAATGGTCCTGAAGGATTCATTGTCATTCTTGGCTATCTCCGCCCTCACATGAACCAGCTGCTTCCGGAGGTCTATATCCCGGCACTTCAGTAGGGCAATCTCTTTTGGCCGCATGAAACAGCAATAGCAAAGAAGGCACACTGCAAGATATTCAGGATTATTCACATGGAGCCATGAGAACAGGGTGAACAGTTCCGCATCCGTGAGCATACGGCGCTTTTTTGCCATCAACTTCTTTGGTTTTCGCTTTAGTCCAAGGAAGGGATTATCCTGGATGTAGCCCCGGTTCTTCATCCAGTCGAAAAATGTGACCTGGAATGAAAGATAGTTGTTATATGAGCGCGGTGATACGCCCCTTTCCTCTTCCAGCCAGGCCATGTACTTTTTGGCGGTATCCACTTTGATGGCCATAATGGAGGTAGCCGGGAGAAAGCCGATTCTTTCAAGGTAGGTTCGGAATATCCGGATGTAAGAAAGATAGGTGGCCAGAGATTGTTTTTCCATCTCCTTTGTTTTCACCCGTTCATACCGGTCGAACACTTCAAAGGCAGGGGTGGTGGCCAGCGGTGCGATATTCTCCACAATGGGATTCCAGCCCAGGGCCAGCCGTTCCTGAAGCGCTGCCATGATTTCCTTGGCAGCCCGGATTCGTTCCTGGCCCTTGAATTGGTTCACCTTGGTGCGGAAAAGTTTGAGTTTGCCGGTATCCGGATTCTTCACATAGTAGGAGATATACCATCCGGATTGCGCCTTGTGAAGCTTCGGAGGCACATAATCTATATACGCGTGAGGCAGAGAAAAACACATTTTTTTTTCTTTGGAGAACGCCTCCAGGGCACTGAAAAGCGTATCTCCAAGGAAAAAATGTGACCCGTCTGTGATCCGGCTTGATTCCGAAAAATCATGCAACTCGCTAAGAGTTAAGCCGTTAGGCGGTTTTTGGTCTGGATGACTGGACTTGATTGCCATATTCTTCAACTCGTAAAACGCTGAAAATCAGGTATTCTTTTCCTCGCAAAAAGGCCGGAAAGGGGCCAATTTGACCCGTTTATGACCCGGTATAAAAGCCCGTATCTCATTGGCCCTCTGAATCTTGTGAAGGGCCAATGATTCTATTTGAGTTCGATAATAGCATCTTGAACATCACGGATCTTCTTATCCGCATCTGCGATATCTGCAAAAATGCTGAATAATTCATCATGTGAATGACCTATTCCGGCATCCTTAGTATTGTAATAGAAATACCCTTCAATCTCTTTCCCACTACCAATCTTATACTTTGCATGGACTCCGATTCTATTCTTTTCGTGTTCACCGGAAAAAGGGTCCTCCATGGTCTTGAGTAGTGCTGATTTGAAATCAAGGTATTCTTTTGCCTTATCGAATTCCTTGAGCGCAGCAACCTTCTTCAGCATGAAAAGGTTGTCATTGGTAGTATTTAGCATCTCTTTATGCCTATTCACTAAATCAAGGTAGTATTCGGATTCGGCCAAATAAAGAGCCTGAAGGTCCATGAAAGGAGAATATGCACTATCCAGCTGAATAATTTCAGTTACGGTAAAAGGTCCAATCTCGGATTGATTCTTTTCCAGGTATTCCTGGATATCCATCTTAGCCTGATTTTCAGCCTTCTTTTGAGGACTTACACATGCAATAGCAGATGCAAGCATACATAGAAAAAGGAACTTTTTCATATCATTGAATCTTTTTGGTTAGTTCTGCAATAGTATCAATCAGCTGCCCCATCTGGCGCTGATTCTCTTTAGCATAGGCAAGAAAATCCTTAGCAGCAATCCCGCCTTTTTCATAGCTAAAATTTCTCGAATTCACCACGCTATCTGTATTTCCAGAAGATATCATATTTGTTTTCAACATCTCTCCTTCACCTGTGACAAGCCAGCCGGTATTGAGCTCCGGGAAGCATATAGCAATTCTATGCAGAGTGTCTGGCTGTATGCTCTTCCTTATGGCGTTTACATAACCGGAAGAGACTCCAACCATCTCAGCAAATCTCTTCTGACTCAATCCCTTAAAGGTGATAAATTCTATAAGTCTTTGTTTTACAGTCTGTTCCATAAATAATGTCAATTTTGCATAAAATTTCTATGCGAATATTTGGATTTTACATAGCATTGTTGTATATTTGCAAAAGAATTACAAACGAATTACAAACGAAGATAAGAATTTAATACCAAACTAAAAAATGTTCGAGAATGGAAAACAAGTTGAACTCTCTTACAGCGCTGGTCTGTTTGGCCATCACTGTAGCGCTGGTGATTACACTGGCATGGAACGGCGTGGATGCCCTTCTGGGAAACGCCAAATTCGCGTACTGGCATGCCTTCGGGACCTTGCCGATGCTATCATTCTTCACCTGGGTGCAGTTGAAGGAAAACCCGGATGCCTTGGAGTGGATCCGGAGACTCTACCGTGTAACGAGAAAAAGGCTGCGTTACCATTCTCGAACACTATACAGGGCCGTAGCAGCCGCGGCCCTTTTTATCCTTCAATCCTTCAATAACCATAGACCTCAGACAGAACCATAGCCATGAATATTAAGATAGATAAAATCGACGCCAAGGCGAAAGAGATCCTTACAAACAAGTACAGCAGCTCTGATGAGCCGGAAGTTGAAACCAGAGTCACGATAGGCAAATATTATAGCTTTGTGCGGATTGGCCTGAAGAATAGAACCATACTCAGATATGAAGAAATGAAACAGTTTCAGCGTAGCTTCGCAAAGAATAAGTATTACTCGGTTAATGTGTGTACTATTAACGATTATGCGAAAGATTCCACATATCTGGAGGTGTATATTTCCACTCATGGACTTAATCCTAAATATGTGGAAGATGAAGTCTAAGATTACCCCCCCCCCAGGCCCATCATGGAGCGCCAAACGAATGCCTCAGATGCCCGCTGTATATTCACTATAAGTGCCACTGGAGTCCAGGATACTATTGTAGAATGATAAAATCAACATGAGCAGCAAGGAGCCATACTTTTGCGGATATGAATTCATCCACAACCGCGCCTTTGGGCACATGTGGGAATGGGCTGAGCCAGTTAAACATGATGGCACTAATTATCTGCCAAAGAACTGGAAGATGCTGATTCACGATAAGAACGGTAAACTAGTGTATTATGAATGATGTGAAGATAACTCGGTTGCAGCGCTTATGGCGCATATATGTAACGCCCAGAACGCCCGGAACCTGTGTGGTTTGCGGATGTACTGAGACTAATCCCTGCAGCAATCCCGATTATGGGAATTGCTGGTGGTGGGATGGTAACCTCACCCTTTGCTCACATTGCGCCATCCGGCACATCTTCAATGATCCTAGAACCGTACACTGTATAAATGGAAAGGCAGCTGGCCATTGAAGCTTATAAGAAGATCCTGGAAGTCCAGGAACCCATGAGAAGATATGCAGACTTCAGATACTACTTTGCCGATGAAAAAGATACTTCGATTCCGGTCCCGCTTGGAGGCGGAACACTTCAAGAGCTGCTTCAAAGCACTCTGCCCCGGTACATTCATGAACATCTATCTGAAAGGCACGGGATATCATCTCCTGGCATCGGGAACCTTTACGGATGCCGAGATTCACAAGGCAGCTGGTCTGGCCCAGATCACCGACTATAAAACGGTGGAGAGTAAGCCATAAAAGTTGGTTAGAAGAGCGCCTGGGAAGGTTGCCACCGTCCTTCCCTTTTTCACCTGGAACAAGTGCCGGCTATGTTTGACATTAAATGAATAAGTATTGATGCAGTATGCGGGAACGCCGGCCCCGCACTATAACAAGTCCACATTCAGGGTACTTGGCTGACATCCGGAAAGACGGAACAAAAGTGGTCCTCTGGACCTTCACACTCGTGGCAGCCGGAAAGACGGCAAATGGGGAGGGGTTGCAGCGGGAATAACAAATACCGCTGACCCGTGAAACTAAAATGCCCAGGGGCCTAGGACTACCCCCCCCATTTTTATCTTATAAGTTGAATGTAACATGATTGCCATGAATGAACCAAAGAACAAAAAGGCGCTTTTCGACGCCATCAGTGAAGCTGTTTCAGAATACAGCTATGAAAACGACGATAAAGACTTCACTCTTCAAGTAAAAGTTTTTTGCGACGAAGACGGCTGGTCTGGTGCGACTGAAAACAAATAACCCATCCAGTCATGAAAATTATCTCCGTCCAAATCATCAATCCGGACACTAAGGATCCGGTATCCCTGGAAGACTGGAAAAAGGAATCCGACCCTACCAGGGCCGAATGGCTCCTTATCGAAACGGACGAGCTCAAGCCCTTCCTTCTCCATAAGAGGTTGGCCGATGGCGGCCGGAGCTTCACCTTCGACGAGGCCCTGAAGGCCGGCAATACCCTCATCAGGGCCCAGGGCCTGGCTCTCTACGAAGCGAAGCGTGCCGCCAACATTAACGATATCCTGAATCTGATTGGAGGAGACCGCATACGTGGCTGGGTCTGGACCTGCGAGGATGATTCAGACCCACAGTGCAATACCCCGTACGCATGGTATGTGAGCCTGTACCTCGGCTATGTGCACTACACCACTAAGACCGACGGGAATCAGGTGCGCCTTGTCTCCGCCTTTAACTCTTAGAATACCGCGCCCCCCATTTTTAACTTATAAGTTTTGAATGTAACATGATGGATATGAGCAGATACATTGACGCAGAAATCCTCCGGAACTGCCGCGTCGAGGGTTTCTTTGTAAGGCTTAAAGATTCAAAAACGATCAAGCCATGATCGAACTCAAGCCGCAACGCTCAATCCGAGCGAGAGAATACAAGTACCATCTCGTCCTGTCCTTTGAAGACAACGGGGAGGTTTTCTACGTTGTAAAATACTACGGCATCCACAAGCAGTGGTGGCACTACGAGATATGGGACGAATGGACGATGAATTACAATAAAACACACGGGTACAAGGTTGTTAAACATAGGAGGAACGAAATGAAAAAATACATTGATTCCGAGAAATTGATTGCCGAGATAGAAAGCCGTATGGAAGATTGTAAACTCCCGGATGGTAAATTCCCGACAACAACAAATGCCGTTAGATACGAAGAACTTTTGTGCCTTCTTAATTATTTTAATTAGTAATAAACACTATGAATCTACAACCGTTTGCTGGAATCCGGTGGCCAGACGGTATTGAACACAAAGCAATTTTCAATCATCTGATTATGGATATCACTAAAAAAATCAAAACCTTCGAGGATGCCTGTGAGGCCCTCGGACTGAAGGTCCCTGAGGCCCTTCCTGAAATCCTGCAGCCCAAGTATGCTGACATTGTTCCTTCACATGTTAAAGCCTTCATGAAGTTGGAAATCATCACCGCCGCCCTCAATGAAGGATGGCAGTGGGCCCCGGATCCGATAAAAAAGCCAATGGCGTACTGGCCTTGGTTCTGGTTCTATGACACCGAAGAAGTTGCCGACATGGGCAAAGAAAGAGCTGAAGAGATTCATCTTATCAACGCAACTGACATATCAGGATTTGCCGGCCTCGGCTGTGCGTATTCGGGGGAAGCCTGGTCGAACTCGGACATCGGTTCCCGCCTTGCATTCAAAACCGCGGATCTAGCCCGATACGCCGGGAGGCAGTTCATTGAGCTCTATAAGGAATACCTATTCAAGCCCGTGATATGATAGAAGAAGTATTGAGGCCTTCCCCCCGGACCCCCATCCCGGCCGGGGAGAAGGTTATCCACAACGGCATGCTGTGGACGGTGATAGAGGACCGCGTTAAGAATATATCCATCCGCCTGGGTGAACACAATTACAAGACCGTGCTTCCGTCTGAAGTGGAAGCCATAAAAGAAGAAGAGAAATGACAATTAGTGAAGTATATGCCAGTGCATCGGCAAACCAGAAAGAGAAGCTGAGAAACGCCCTCATGCAGAAAGGCGTTTCCTACACCACCGTGTACTTCTGGTGCACCGGCCAGCGCAAGCCGGCCCGGTACACAATGCCCATGGTGGTGGATGCCGTGAACGAAACGCTCGGCACCAACCACACGACTGAAGAGCTCTGGCCAGAAGCATAAAGCCATGGAAGAAGAGAAATCCATCATCAAACAGGAAGGCCCTGAACTCATTTTGAGCGCCGATGGTGAAACGGTGTGGGTCCCCAGCCAACAGGACCTGGAAAACATCCGGAAGCTAGTGGCGCTCCGTTACACCATCTCGAAGATTGCCATTACGCTTCAGGTTCCTGAAGAGGAATTCCGCAGGCACATGGCCAATCCGAAAAGCCCGGTATATATCAGTTACCATGAAGGCAAGATTGAAAGTGAGATTGAATACCGGAAGAAGGTATATGAATTAGCAAAGGCTGGTGAGCAGTGGGCCGTTATCCAGATCGAAAAATGGGAACGGGACCAGCGAAAGGAAGAATACGGATTGTGATATGGTCGATTTGTCACTCATTGACAAAACGCCGGGATTGGACCTGGAAGAGCGGATTGTTCACGATTTGGAGCAATCTGGTTTCACCATGGAGGATAAGAAGTTCAAGATGGTGGTGCAGAAAGAGAAAATCTTCTGTCAGGCGGCCGTGGACTTCACCAAGTTCTGCCAGATGCCAAAGCCTGGTGAACAATTCCGGATTGTCACCAATAAGTGCTGGAACGGATACACGCTCATAAAGCGGATTCTGGCTACCGGTGCCACCATTGAAGAATTATACTTGGCCGTTTACAGCATCAACGATGTGGCCGCCCGTGGACTCATAAGGGCCTATGAAAGCGGCCAGATAAAAGCCGGATGGTTCATTGTGAGTGATTTGTTTTGGAAGTACAGGAACAAAGAGGCTCACCAAGTTTACAGAACATTTCGGCAGTTTTGTCACGAGACAGGCGTTCTTCACCATGGCTATATGGATAATCATGCGAAAGTCACTTGCATCAAAGACAACCTTGGCAATTATCTGGTTATGGAAGGTTCCGGAAATCTTTCCGACAACGCTAAGATAGAACAGCTTCTATTTGAGAACAACAAATTGAGCTTTGACTTTCATTCCGGTTGGATCCGCAATGCCGTATCAGAACATGAAAAAAAGAATTTGGTATGATAACGATTGAACTCACGCGCAAACAGGCCTACCAGACCATTGGCTGCATCAATCACTTCCTGGATATGCTGGCATGTATAGACGGAGACAGAGAGGCCCAGGAACTGATGCACATTAAGGAGAAATTGGAAGAGGCGACAATGAACGAATAAACCCTACCCCCCCCCAGCGGTAGAAAATGCCGGGGAAGATATGATACCTAACGAAGTAATTGAACAGATCCGGGAACACGACCTGGTTGCCATCCTTCAAAATGAAGGCCTTGACCTCAAACGCGAAGGCGCCAGCTGGAAGTGCTGTTGCCCTTTCCATAATGAGAAAACACCATCTTTCATCGTTTCTCCCAGCCGGAATATAGCTCATTGTTTCGGCGAGAACAAAAGCTGGGATGCCATTCAGTTTGTGATGGACCGCAACCACATGACCTTCTATGAGGCCGTGGAGTATTTGGCCGCCAAACTGCACATCCAGTATGAAAAGAAAGAGCTAACACCGGAAGAGCGGGAAGCTCAGTTCAAGGCGGATCAACTGGCCAATGCAAACCGTGATGCCCACGAATACTTTGTTCAACAGCTGAAAAAAGCGCCTGTGGCACAGGAATACTGCAAAGAACGCGGATGGGATGAAAAGACCATGGAGATATTCGGTGTGGGATACGCAGTGGCAGCATGGGACGGGCTCCTGAACTACATGACCGGCAAGGGCTGGAAGAAAGAAGTTCTGGTGGAAGCCGGGCTGGTGAACATGAATGATGATGGCCGGTACTATGACATGTTCCGGGAACGAATCATTTTCCCGCTGTTTTCCAATACCGGCCGGCTGGTCGGATTCTCTGGAAGATACATAGGTGACAACGCAGATGTGGCTAAACAGCGCAAGTATATGAACACGAAGGCCACACCCATCTATGACAAACGCCGCACACTGTTTGGCTGGTACCAATCGGCCCGGCAGATTGCCGCCAATGAGACGGTGATTATCTGCGAAGGCAATCCGGATGTGATGCGCTTGCATCAGATTGGTGTAGGCTATGCTGTGGCTCCCTGTGGGACAGCGCTCACAAAAGAGCAGGTTGCATTCCTGAAGCAGAAGGCCAAAACCGTTCTCCTTCTTGGTGACATGGATTCCTCTGGGCTGGATGCCACCGTGAAGCACGGCATTGACTTCATACATGAGAAGGCCAATGTGCGCGTAATGACCTGGCCATACGAAAAAGGTAGTGGCGCCCCGAAGGATCCGGATGAATACTTCAAGCTGCACCCGAAGGGCTGGCAGGAGGCCCTGGCCAACAATACAACGGACTTCATACCATGGTACTGTGAGCGCCAGATGGAAGGCAAGAGCTCTCAGGCGGAAGTTGCCGATGTGATTGCTGATGTGGCCGGGCTTCTGGCCTACTGTGACAATACGGCCGTAGAAATGTACCTGTCACAGTTCAAGGCACGGTATAAAGGCATGGATAAAGTGTTCAGGACTGAATACTATAAGGCCAAAAATGCCCTGGACCGTGCAGAGGTGGATAACGACAAATCCACCCAGGATATGCTGAAGAAATACGGCTTCTATGTAAAGAACAGATGCTATTACGGTGCAGGTTCCTCATCCAATGACCGCCCATGGAGCAACTTCATCATGGAACCGGTGCTGCATATCCGAGATGAGCGCAACGCCCGCCGTATATACCGCGTTATAAATGAGGCCGGCGTGGAAGAGATCGTGAAGTTCCAGCAAAGCGAACTGGTCTCCTTCACGGACTTCAAACGAATCCTGGAAAGCGCAGGCAACTATATCTGGAAGGTAACAGCATCCGAGCTCACTCAGTTGAAAACATACCTGTACGATGATACGCCATCGGCCGATGAAATCCGACAGCTTGGATGGCAAAAACGCTGGGGATTTTACGCCTGGGGAAATGGAGGGATGGATACATCCGGCCGGTTCCAGAAAGCAGACAAATACGGCGTATTCATGATGAATGACCACCGGTTCTACCTTCCGGGATGCGCCGCTGATACGGCTTCCAATACGCAGGGCTATCAGATTGACCGCAAATTCACTTATTTGGAGACAAATGATGTAACCCTGGAAGAGTATTCAAAGCTTCTGATTACCGTATTTGGAGACAACGCCAAAGTAGCACTTGGATTCCTTCTTGCAACGCTGTTCAAGGATGTGATTACGCATATCACCACCGCATTCCCGATATTGAACCTTTTTGGCCCCAAGGGAACCGGAAAATCACAGCTGGGCCATTCCCTTACTTCCTTCTTTTACACGGAATATACGGCCCCGAATCTGGCCGGTTCCACTAAGGCCGCCCTTGCTGAAGCCGTGGCTGAAGTATCAAACGCTATTGTTCACCTGGATGAATACAAAAAGGACCTCCCTCCGGATAAGCAGGAAATCTTGAAGGGAATATGGGACGGCACCGGCCGCACTCGCATCAATCTGGACAATGACAAGCGCCGCGAGACAACGGCCGTGGATTGTGGCGTTATTATCTCCGGACAGGAGATGCCAACGGCCGATATTGCACTTTTTTCCCGTATGGTATTCCTCACATTCAGCAAAACGACATTCTCAGATGAGGAAAAGCGCAATTTTGAAACGCTGAACCGCATTGAAAAGCGCGGCCTCTCTCATCTTACAGCAAAGATTCTCTCAAAAAGAAGCCTGGTTGCCACACATTTCCGCACCGCGTGGGATGATACGGTGGCAGACCTTTCCGAGCTGGTACGCACATCGGCCGTGGAAGATAGAACGCTGAAGAACTGGGCCACCATCCTGGCCGCCATCCGCGTTCTTGATGGCCAACTTGGATTGCCGTTCAGCTATCCGGAGATGTTGAACATGTGCGCAAAGATGTGCATTGACCAAAATAATAAGACCCGACAAAGCAACGAGATGGCCGGATTCTGGGAAACGGTGGAGAATCTTGTAGGATCTTCCAGGGCGTGGATCGAAGTGGACTACCGGATATCCCGTGGCGGCCGCCGTATCAAGACAAAGGAATCCAAGCAATCCGGGCAGGAAGTGGAGCTGAATCCGAACCGCCGCTATCTGTATGTGAACTTCAACCGGCTCTCTTCTCTATACTTGAAGGAAGGCCGGGACGCTCAGAAAGTTATCCCGAAAGATTCCCTGAAATACTACCTGGAACATTCGCCCGAGTATGTGGGTACCATCATGTCAATGAAGTTCAAACTCATTGATAACCAGCTTGGATATACGCCATCAGATGCCACCCAGGCGAAAACCCGCACTACCACCGCTATGGTATTCGATTATGATGCCGTTATGGACCATTACGGCATATCGCTGGAGGTGGCCATGGGCTACAATGAGAACGACAATCCCACGGCTGTAGAAGCGGAATCTACCGATGATATTCCTACGGGGACACCTCCGGAACTCTTCTGATGCCGTGCTGCCTTCCATACTTACTGAGGACCGAAAGCCAGATCAAGGCCTTCAGGGAGCAGTATGCCGATTTGCTCCGCGAGAAAGGGCCCGCCATGCGTGATTGGTTCAATGGCCTGCCTCTCTACGAGTGGGTAAAACTGAATTGCAGGCCTGGCCAGGAAACCGCCAGCATTGGCATTCTCTGTATCCTGTACATTGACCGGCAAATCAATCTGACCTTCAGCACAGACGGATATTCCATCCAGCGCGGCGCACTCTCTGAAGAAGAACATCTTACCTGGGTAAAGGCACATTTCAAGAGCACCAAAGACTGAATTCAGTACAGAAACATGCCCGCTGGGCTGCCCGGCCATAAGGCCGAATGGCGGCCCAGCTTGGGCTTTACCTTTTCCTCTCAACCAAAAACAAGCGCCCAAAATCCCCCGGACCCCCTAATACAAAGGAAATCTGATGGATTTCCAAACCTGTAAAATGGAGTGGGGTCGCAGGGGAAAAATGCAGTGTTCCACGCCGAAAACAAAAATTCGGCATAAATAGTCCTAAAAATAGCAACTACCACAACTACCTTCACTACCAGTCGGAATATCAAGCAATTAAGTGGTAGTTTTGCCTTCAAAAAAAACTACCAAAAACTACCGAAAAACTACGAATTTCATCCTTTCCTAGAATAAAACTACCGAACTACAAAAGTAGTTTTGTAAAGTGCTGATTATCAGTGTGTAGTTTTGGTAGTTTTGGTAGTTGCCAAAATTCATATCCATATTATAGTTGAGAATATTTTGCTAACTTTGTTTCCAGTGTTCGAGCAATGGAAAGCTGTCAGACCTTTTTCTGACACAACCACTATCTTTGCCGAACTATGCACACGGGAAATACAGTTGATGTAAAGGTTGGCGCTTTCATCCGTCAGTGGGTGATTACGCTTAACGGTAGTGAACTGATCCATGTGGATAAGAAGATGAACCTATGGGCCATCATCAAACAGCATCTGGATACGCTGCCATCGGATGCGCCTGAGATAACCGACCGTAGCGAATATATATCCATCGAACTTCTTGACTCCAGCGGCACCTTAGTGTACAATCTTCCATCCGGCCGGAAGATGTACATGAATTCATTGTACAGGTACTATATTGATGACACCGGGCAAGCCGCTATTCAAAGATACCTGGAAAATCAGTTCCGGGCTCACTTCCGTACCTACATGACCGCCCGCTTCAGTGACGGAAAGCAGGAGCCCATCCGCCATGCCATAGGTAGTTTTCTCTCAGACTACCTTCTTCCATGCGATGATATCATCATGAGCCGTCTTTCCAAGGACTGGTACCGGCACCGCCAAAAACATTCCGAAAAATACCCTATCCCGATAATTTTTTAGTCGTTTTAGTGTCCTACTTTTTTGACCGTAAAATCCGCTGAATATGAAACTTGGAATCCGTAACTTGAAGTACATTCTTAGCAGCAAAGTGAGTGACTACAGCATGTTGCCTGCCGGTTCAACTTTCAACTTTGACTCGTTCCATACCGATGCCCTCCAGCAGCTGCCGTTCACCCCGGAAGCGGCGGATCTCCAGGAACACTGGACCTATGATGACAACGGAAAGTATTCCGATGTAAGCCTTACCGTGCCGATTCGCGCAGATAAGGACTCTTACAGGGACCTTCTTCAGCAGCTGACAGGAAAGAAATTCATCTTCCAGGTTGAACTTATCTCCGGAGTAAAGTACATCATTGGCTCTCCGGAATTCCTCCCAACCGTGGAATTCAGTGACGGAATCTCCGGCATATCTTCATCCGGATTCACGCTGAATATCACTTGCAAGAGCCTTCACGGGGTGCTTTTGGCCCGTTAAGGTGTCGCAATTTACCGTTTAATGCAAATTTACCTTTGTACTGCATTAAAAATTGTGCAGTATGAAGATCTCTCATCTGGCCATGAATCTCCGTGGCCCATGGATGATCACCCCGGAATGGGCTGCCGCCATGGCTCCCATCCTGAAGGGTGTTCTTAGCGGGTATATTACGGAATTCGAGAAGAGCCCCGAACCCTACAAACTGAGCTGTGATACACTTATTCCGGCCGGTTCCGGCAAGAGGAATCCCTTTGCCGGGAAATCCATCTATGTGACAGGCCTCCAGGGAACTTTGCTGAAGTACGATTCCTGTGAAGCGCCCGGCACTACCACCATCGGGAAGCAGCTACTTGCCGCTGATGCGGATCCGGATATCATCGGCCACATCATCGTGGCGGAATCCGGTGGCGGAGCCGCCAATGCCGTTCCCGAGATTGCAGAGGCCATCCGTGCCTGTGAAAAGCCTGTTGTTGCCTGGATTGACGGAATTGCCGCATCGGCCTGTATCTATGCCGTATCTTACTGTGACCGGATTCTGGCACACCGTGAAAATGATATCGTGGGATCCGTGGGGACCCTCATTGAACTTTCCGGCATGCCGCTGTATCATCAGAATCCTCAGACCGGCCAGATCACGGCCCGCATTTATGCCGATGCAGCCACCGAGAAGAATGCCGAATATGAACAGGCCCTCCAGCATGAGTTCCAACTTATAAAGGATGAGCGCCTGAATCCCACCAATGACCGTTTTGTGGCGGATATGAAGGCTAACCGGCCCGCCCTCACAGAAGAGCACCTTACCGGCAAAACATTCCCAGCCGGGCAGACCGTGGGAACATTCATTGATGCCATCGGCACTTTCAACGATGCGGCCGCAGCTGTTATAGCTTTGGCCAAAGAGAAACAGAATCAGCAAACCCAATCTCAAAGTACAATGAAAGAAAAACTGCCTTTCCTCATGGCCATAGCTGCCATGGCAGAACTCGTTTTCGCAGAGGACGGTTCTGCAACCCTCCAGGCTGTGCAGTTCGAGGCCATTGAAGAGGCCCTGAAAACCGGCAACGGACTCCAGGCAACCATTGATGAGCTTCGCACACAGCTTGCCGATGCTCAGGCCACCGCCGATCAGCACTCTCAGACCATCGCCCAGCGCGATGCGCGTATCCAGGAACTGGAAAATTCCCTGGCCGCCGCTCAGGAACTTCTCCAGAATCCCGCCCCCGCCGGTGTACAGGTGAACCATGGACCCGATGAAGGCGAAGAGGCAAAACCCGCACAGACCTTTGATGAGGCTCTGGCCGTTTGCCAGGAATTCCTGAAAAAGTAACAATCCAAATCCATAAACACCATGCAACTTTCTACCATTCTTGTGAACAGCTCTGCCAAGTTCCGTAAGGAAGCTCTGGCAATGCCTGTTGCTGACCTCCTGAACGGAGCGCTTCAGCACATGACTCTCCACAAAGGCGTGGCCGGCGATGAAACCGTGGGTGCCATCGGTTCCGGCGCTGAAGTACGCCCGTACAAGACCGAGAAAGGCGCTACCGATACCGGCCGTATCGTAGCCCGTACCCTCACCACCTATCTTGGTGATGTTCTGGAAGAGTTTGACCCTTACATCCTCTTCACCACTGTTTACGGTGAACAGTTCTCTGACAAGACCGAGCGCAAGGAGGCCGACATCGTGCGTGACCTCGTTCTTGCCATGGCAAAGAGCGTGGCCAAGAAACTTGGCCTGAACCTGTTCAGCGCATCCCGCAACGCAAATGGCACGACCACGGCCGACCTGTTCAATGGCTTTGGCACCATTGCCGCTGCCGAAATCACCGCCGGTAACATTGCTGCCGCCAAGGGCAACTACATGACCACCGCCGCCATCACATCCTCCAATGTGGGAGATGTTCTGAAGAGCATCTACGACAACGCCTCCGAGGAACTCCAGGAAGCTTCCAACCTGAAGCTCTTTGTTCCCAAGGCCGTCAAGATTCTCTATGATGACTGGTTCCTGGCTCATTTCGGCGCCGTTTCCTACAATGCCGCTTATGGCCGCAAATACCTCCATGGAACGGATGACAAGTGCGAGATTGTTGCACTGCCCGGCCTGAAGAACAGCAACTACATTTACCTCTCCACCAAGGAGAACATGCTGGTTGGCTGCGACCAGATGGATGCCTCCGGCCGCGAGAAGGTTCTGGTCCGTGTACCCGACAACCCGAAGGTGGTTCAGTTCTTCATGTGCTTCTTCTGGGGTGTACAGTTCCAGATGATCGAGAAGGAATTCCTCATGGTTGCACAGCCCGCCGGTGCCGTGAGTCCCGTTACCATCAGCGGAGATCAGCTGATTGACAACCTGGCCGCCAGCGCCGGTTCCAATGTACGCACCTACAGCACATCCGATGGCTCCAAGGTAACCGCCGAGGTCACTGAAGGTGCCGATTGGCTCTCTGTGGCAGTTGCAGCCGGTAACAAGGTGACCTTCACCCGCACCGCATACGCCCACGCCCAGAGTGGTGACAACCCCCGTGTTGCAACCGTCCGCATCAGCGCCTCCGGTTCCTTCATCGATGTGGTTGTGAAGCAGGCTATGGCCGCTGAGTAATCAGTAAACCTCAAATTCAGAAAGGCTTATGAAACACGCCAATCTTGACTTTAACATCGGTCGTGTCAATCCCAGTGGGATTGGCACCACCGTGTATCGTATCCGCAAGCGTTACATCTCCGCATGGCCCACCATCGAAGATGACCCGGATAAGAGCGATACCATCGAAGAGTCGGATCTTGCAAAGTACGACGGTTCCTTCACCCTGGTTGCCGGCAAGTACTTCCAAAAGATCTACTCCACGCAGGGGAAAGGCTCCATCACCAGTGAAACCACCGGTGAAACGGATTGCAAGATGTTCATCAATCATGCAACCCTTTCCTTCCCGGACCTCACTCCGGAAGGCCTGGGCTTCTCCAAGGCATCCGTGAATGATGATTTCGTGTACATCGTAAAGGCCGCTGGCCGCTACCATGTGATTGGTTCCCCGGACTACAGAAGCAACACTTCCGTGGCTTCCACCTCCGGTGACACCGCTGGAAGCGCCAAGGGACTGACCTTCACCGTGGATTGCCCCGATGTGAGCGCTCTCCCCGTTTACGAAGGCAACATCGTAACCGAGGATGGCACGCTGAATTGCGCCACCGGTGAGTTCACTCCCGCCAACTGATGATCCAGGAAATCCATCAGTATCTGCAACAGGCCAATCCGGACTTCAATGCCGGATATGGCCTGTTTTGCAAGTACAGCCCTAACCGGATTCTGATAGAATCCATCGGCCGCCGGCATGACATGGATATGCTTCTGTACGAACTGAAGAAAATATCCGATTCAGGTTTTGTAGCCTTCAATTCTGATGCAGATGTGATGCAGATCCAATCAACCGCAGTTCAGCCGCAGAATTTTCGCACTACTTCGCAGTTTGCCGCAGTTCACCGCAGTTCACCGCAAGACCATGATACTGAAGATGTTGAATTACGGAAAGCCGTTTCCTTCAGAACCTATGATGACCGGCGGACCCGCCGATCTGACCTTCCGCCGGAAATGCAGATTGAATTTGATGCCAATGCAGCTGACTATTCCGTGCGCCGGGCCCTCCATGAGAAGATGAAGATGGCCACTACTGACAGTGACCGTGCCCAGCTCCGGGCCCGTATCCTGGAAACCCAGGAAAGAATCATGCAGCGCTGGAAGAAGATTGATGACTTCCAGGCTAAGGCCGCTGAAGAGACACAGGCCACCGCCTTCAATGAGAAATCGGCCCGTGCCTACATCTCTAAGGCCCTCAAAGAAAAGAATATCTCTGATAAGAAAGTAGCCGGTGTGAAGGCCCGCGTGAAAGCCCTTCTGGAACATGGCTGCAACATTTCCGATGAAACTATCCGGACACTGAAAGCCCGTCACTTGATATAGTATCCATCCTTATTTTATGTTCTCCTGTCCCAAGTACCAACCGCATGGTTGGTACTTTTGTTTTGAAACATACTGAATTATGGCCAAAAACCGCGATATTCTGGATTCCTTCACCCGTGCTATTGAGAATCCATCTTTCAAGTTGCCGCCGGCAGATGCCGTGAGGCTTGACCGCCTGAAGCAAATATTTACCCGCTGGCATGAGAATCCGCTGATTACTGACACACAGATGCGTGATTATATCATGAGCAATTTTGGCGTAGGCCGCTCACAGGCCTATGATGACATGAACCTGGTTGTGAAACTGTTTGGCAGCGCTCCAAAAGCGGAAAAGGAATTCATGCGTATGAAGGCTAACCGGCTATTGCAGTCTGCCACGGCCGCAGCTTTGGCCGGTGATGACAAACAGGCCAAAGCCCTTACCAAGATTGCAGAGGTGATTGTGAAAAACAATCAGCTGGACCAGCCGGATGGCGAAGATTACCAGTGGGAAGAGATTGTACCGAAAGATGAATCATTCTCCGTGGATCCTACTGTTATCGGCATTGAAAAAGTTCCGGATATTGAAGAGAAATCCCGCCGCCTCCTTCAGCAATACACCAAGGAAATTGACAATATTGATGTGGATGAGCAATGAGCGAAACGAAAGTGACATACCTGAACCGGGCCCAACAGGAAGCCCTGGCCATTGCCGCCAATACCGAGGTTGATATTTGTTCACGCCGTTTTGGAAAATCATTCGGCATTGTTTCCAGGCGCATCAAGCGCAATGTTCAGTTCATGCCTGGCAGTACCGGCGCCTTTGTGGCATCCTCCTTCAAACAGGCCCGTACCCGTACCCTCCCGGCCGCTCTCTCTGGACTTCGTGAAGCTGGATTCATTGAAGGCATTCACTATGTGATTGGAAAACGACCGCCAAAGAATCTTGGATATGCACAGCCAATCATCCCGGTGCAGAACTATGAGGATGTGGTGAGCTTTTACAATGGTGCTCAAATGATACTCATCTCTCAGGATGTGAAGATGAGTTCCAACTCGCTGACCCTGGACTGGATCATCGGTGATGAGGCAAAAGGCCTGGATTATGACAAACTGAAGGATGAAACATTCCCGGCCAATGGTGGCACCATGCGATATTTCCGTGATTGCCCCTGGCACCATTCCATCCTGTTTGTCAGTGACATGCCGGTACTGAAAAGCGGCCGGTGGCTCCTGAATTACCGTGAGAAATCAGATCCGGAAGTGATTGATGCCATCCTGGGCCTTCTATTCAGATGGCATGAAGTGAACAATACCTGGAAAGAAGGCAATGCTAAGAAAGAGAAGCTGGCCGCCATTGAAAAGATGCTCTCAGGGCTCAGAAGGCATGCCGTTCTGTACCGTGAATGGTCCATCTTTGAGAATATTGATGTGGTTGGCCTTCAGTATGTGAAACAGCAAAAGCGAGACCTCCCGCCGTTGGTGTTTCAGACTTCCATCCTATCCAAGCGCATTGAACGCCTTCAGGATGGATTCTATCCCAATTTCCGTGAGGCCCTTCACACTTACATCAACAATAACAACGCACCGCTGGAACAGGCCGGTTTTACACCGGCCGCCGGTACTGACTATGGTTGCCTCCTGGATGGTGACTTGGATCTGAATGCGCCCATTGCCATTGCCTTTGACTACAATGCCAATATCAACTGGCTGGTAGCCGGGCAAGTGAAAGGTTCAACACTGTATGTGCTCAAATCCTTCTATGTGAAGTATGAGCGCAAACTGCGTGAACTGGTGGATGACTTCTGCAACTACTACAGGGCCCATCTTCACAAAGAAGTTAAGTTCTACTTTGACCAGACCGCCCTGCACAGTAACTATGCGGCATCAGAGGATGACTTCCGTTCCGTGATCCAGGAACAGTTCAATAAGAACGGATGGGCTGTGGATGCCATCTACATTGGCAAGGCCATGGCCCATAACCAGAAGTATTCCATCATCAATGACGGATTCAAGGGTGCAAAGCATCTGTTGCCGCTGTTCAACAAAGAGAATAACGAAGCCCTCCTGGTTGCCATGAGTATGGCAGAGGTAGCCATCACGCCGCTTGGATTCCATAAGAACAAAGGTGGTGAAAAGCTTGCAGAAAGTGAGGATGACCCGCTGGAATACCGTACCGATGGCACTGATGCCTTTGATACACTGTATCTTGGTTGCTCTCTATGGCCTTATTCAGCCGGTGGAATGGGAATCGGTTCAGCCCTGTAACAGTGTCAGCATATTACGCAAATTGCCGGTAAGGTTGCCGGCCCGCCGACAGGGCAAGGCTGGGGAGCAGGAAACGAAATTTGACGGTGAACGCACTTTTTGAAGGGGCCTTTGCCACTGATTGATAATTTTTTGGCTCAAAATCGGTCCGGACTGGCCCGTTTGGCCGGTGTCCCAAGTTCCGGATGGGTGCTATTGTAATTTTGCTTCCAGAAAAAACGAGAAAATGATAAGCGCAAGCAGAATCTTTGAGATTGCGAAGGCCCGCAAGGAAATATCCTTGACATGGGTGGCAGAGGATGGCTCCCTGATAAGTGTGGAGCAGGCCATTCCTACCTCCTTCCATGGAAACGGTGTGACCTTCAACATCAAGATTCTCCCTTCAGGCGAAATCCGGAAGGTGAACCGCTTTACGGTAACGGAAATCAACGGAGAAGAAGTCGTACTATGAATACAATCACAGAAAACCCTATCACCGGCCTTCAGGTACTGGAAGATATCCAACTTTTTCCGGAAATCAAGGCCCTCCTGGTTATGGATTCCGGAACGGCATTCAGGCAGGACTATGAAATTGATCCGATTGTCATCGGCAAATACCATATTGCCCCATGGGGCCCGGATAACCTCCTACCGAACCATGTGCTGAAGAAGGCATCGGAAAACGATATTGTATCGGCCAATCTGAACTTCAATACAAGCGTGTGTTTTGGCCTGGGTCCGAAACTCATCCGTGCACTGGCATGGGAGAAAGGCCGCATGGTGGACTGGGAAGAGGTGCGTGAAGGGAAGGAATTCGACTTCTTTGAAAGGAATGACATCCCTCAGTTCATCCATCAGCAGCTGGGAGATATGAACCAGTTCTGGAATGTATGGAGCGAACTTGCCTATGCAAAGGACTCTCCGGAGATATGGAGCATCCGTCACCGTGATGCCGTGTTCAGCCGGTGGGGAATGCAGAACGCCCGTGGGGATATCAACTGGCACTACTACTGTGCCGGATGGGACCGCCAGCCCGGTACAGCTGAGTATCCGATTATTGCAACCAAGGTGCTGGATGAGTTCAACGGTGTGAAAGAACTGGAAGCATACGCTGCCACAAAGCCGCGCCTGGTTGTATCGGCCTATATGCCTTCACCCGGCCATCCGTACTATTCCAGGCCTTCCTGGTACTCCATCTTCTCCAGCGGATGGTATGACCATTCCAACATGGTTCCGAAGCTTAAAAAGGCCATCCTGAAGAATCAGCTTGGAGTGAAGTACATCATCTACATATCTCCCAAGTATTTTGAGGACATCTTCAAGAAAGAAGCCATCAACACCAATGATGCCGCCGCCGTGAGGCAGCGCGTGGATAAGGAGAAACAGGCATGGAACGACTTCCTTACAGGCGAAGCCAATGCCAATAAAGCCATCCTTTCCGTGAAGGATCTGATACCGGCTTCCAACGGTGGCGCCGTGGAGAATAAGTGGATTGAAATTGAGCCCGTACAGAACGACCTGAAAGGTGGTGAATACATTGATGACACCGAATCCACAGCCAACATCATCTGTTATGCCATGGGTGTTCATAGTGCCTTGATTGGTGCCACGCCCGGCAAGAACAGCAATTCCCTCGGAGGCTCCAATGCCCGTGAGCTTTTCATGATTAAACAGGCCCTCATGAAGCCGGTAGTGGACCGCTGCATGCGTTCCCTGAAGATTATCAAGGAATACAACAAATGGGATAAGGATATCTTCATCTCCATCCCTGAGTACATCTTCACCACGCTGGATCAGAACAAATCCGGCAAACAGGAATCCACCAATAACGAAGCATAGCCATGATAGTATCCGGATACACTGAAATGAAGCCGTTCCTTCCGGCTATCAATATGAAGGGTGCGCCATCCGTGTTCAACGATGCCCTGGAAGTGGCTCAATCCGCCCTGGTGGATGACATCATCGGAGAAGATCTGGAAGCCCGCCTGGAAGCCAGAGAAAGTGATGATGCCCGCCTCCTGAAGATGTGCCAGCGCGTGATTGCCGTGGAAGCTTTCCTGAAGAGCATTCCGGAAATGGACCTGGTACTGACAGATTCAGGATTCGGCGTGATATCCAATCAGGATGTGGCGCCGGCATCCAAGGAGCGTGTGGCCAGCCTGACCGCCGGGCTACAGGCCAAGCTGGATGAGGCAAAAGACCGGCTTGTAACCTATCTCCTTGCCTCCGATAAGTATGCCGATGATTGGCGCGGCACGGAGCAGTTTACCCGCCTTTCTGATGGCCTTATCCTCACCTTTGCGGAATTCAAGGATGTGGCCGTGTACAATCCCATCACCAAGGAGACTTATCCACGCACATGGGAAGAATTCCTCCGTCTGAATGGAGCCCTGAATGTGGCGCTCACTTCCGATGCCGCATCCTACATTTCCCTGGAGTATGCAGAAGAGCTTCTGGAAAAAATCCGTGACGGAGAAACAATCGTACCAAATGAGAAGAAGGTGCTCCGGAGCATCAAGATTGGAATTGCCGCCATTGCCCTGGGAGACCGTAACCTGGGAATCCGGGAAATCATCAAGGCATGCGCCTTCATGAAGGCCAATGAGGCTGATTTTCCCACCTATATCAATTCCAGCGCGGCACAGGACCGCACGCTGGAACACGCTGACACACCCATTTTTTCAATGTTTTAACCCGTAAACCGTAACCCGACCCGACCATGAAAATCAAGGATTTTTTCTGGAATCTGTTCCACCGCAACAAACGCAAAACCATCGATCTGGAATATCCCACGCAGTGGGAGAATCTGACACTACAGCAGTTCAAGGATATTTGCTTCATCCTGGCCGTTCCCGGCATCGGCCGTGAAAGGGCCCTATTCCTGTGCCTTTGCAAGCTGGCCGGGATTGTTCCTGAAGAGGCCCGCAAGTATCCTAACATACCCAAGGGAATGCAGCCGTTCAAGATTAAAGGGAATGTACACTTCATCAAGACCCGCGATATTGCCGCCGCCTGTGAGGATTTGAAATACATCTATGATGAAATCGGCCTCACTCCTTCACCGTTTAAGAACATTGACCCGTCACTGTACAATGTTTCATTTGAACGGTTCTTTGAAGCGGATTCCTACATCATGATGGCCAATGCCGATAAGGATGCGGCGCCCAAGTGGCTGAAGGAAGCCGCCAAGACTCTGACCAACGGCCAGAAGCGGAAACTGGAAGCCTATGAGCGGACAGCCATTGTGATATGGTGGAACGGCGTGAAGAAGATGCTGAAGGAAAAGTATCCGTTTGTGTTTCAGGAAGGCTCCGGCTTCAGCGATAAAACGCAGAACGAGATCCTTCACGATATTCTTGCCTGCATGAACGGCAACCGGCCGCAGGAAAACGAGAACATCCTGAAGGCCCCTGTACATGATGTGCTTGACTCTCTGAACAGAATCTACAAAGATGCTCACGAAAAATCTCATAAGTAGGGCCCTCATGGGAGTTGTGCCCGGATTCAGCAATCCGGAAACACAACTCTTCGAGGCACAAGGCCTGGATACCATCCTGGAACTCCTTACCAACCTCCGGAGTGTGGAGTTTCCGGCGGCTATCCTGGAAGGCCGTTCCAATGGCATTATCAGCCTGGATAACGATGTACCTCTGGACTCCTTCACCCAATCCGTCTGGATTATGGGCCAGTTTGGCCGGGAAGAATCAGAAAGCAACCTGTACGCGGAAACCCATGCACTGGCACTCCGCTTCATGGCCAAACTTATTGACATGGCCAAAAACGGTGAGCCCGCCCTGGAAGGATGGGATTGGAGACGGACACAGTACCTGAAACGCTATGGCGGCCAGAACGCCCGTGGATGGGAACTGGTGCTGGCCTTCACCGAGAATACTTCACTCCTTATGCCTGAATAGAGATGCCGAAGCACACCAAACTGGAAATGACCCGCATGTGGGCAGATATTGTTCTGGACCGATGGAAGGCCCGGATGGCTGCCTATAATGTGGGCCAGACCGGTGAGCTTTTGAAATCCCTTCAGGCCCAGGTGATAATGGACTCCAACGGTGATCCGGCAAAGGTGACTTTCCTGTATCTGTACTATGGCCGGTTCCCGGATATGGGTGTAGGTGGAAACATCACACTTTCCGATGTTCCGGATCCATCCGGACACAGACAGGTGAAACCGTGGTATTCCAAGGTATTCATGAGAGAAGTGGAAAAGCTTGGAGTGATGATGGCCGCCAAGTACGGATGGGATGCCGCCGAGGCCATCAGCGCCTTCAGGGATACAGCCTTCACCACGGCCCGTAATGACCAGGCCTGGTACAACCTTCAAAACAGATAGCAGCTATGGCAAACAATAGAGTATATACAGAATCCGTTGTGACCCTGAACAATCAGGAAGCCACAGCCCGCATTGATGAACTGAAGAAGAAGGCAGAGGATCTCCGGGCCACCATGGTGAAGCTTGCTCAGGAGAAAGGCATCAACTCCAAGGAATTCAAGGCCGCTCAGAAGGAACTCATCTCCACGGAGAAATCCATGAACTCATTGAATGAGTCCACGAAGAAATATGAGCGCACCATCAATAACCTGAACGGTGCCACGCTGAATCAGTTACAGGCCGCCTTGAAGAAAACCAAACAGGCCCTCCGGAATGCGGCTCCGGATTCCAAGGAATACAAGGCCTATTCCAATACGCTGAAGGATATCCGCGCCAGAATGCGTGAACTGGAAGGCCAGGGAAGGCAGACCCAGAAACTCTTTGGCGGCTTCTTCACCAAGATTGGATGGGCCGGGCTTGTGACCGGCGCCATTGCTACCTTCCGGAAGCTTGGAAAGGATATGATTGACCAAACGCAGCTGGTTGGTGACAAATGGCGTAATGAGACCGCCGGCTGGAAGAGCGCCTATAACTCCTTTGTGGCTGACCTCGC